>Ga0187856_1000552_pt1 | contig 33600 bp, 36 predicted proteins | sample June2016WEW_8_40_FD_132443 | JGI IMG/M metagenome (GOLD analysis project Ga0187856, IMG submission 132443) | Peatland microbial communities from SPRUCE experiment site at the Marcell Experimental Forest, Minnesota, USA - June2016WEW_8_40 | ecosystem: Environmental > Terrestrial > Soil > Wetlands... | reverse complement strand
TGCATCGGGCGGGGACCCGTCCACCGTACATAGGCCGGACGAAGGTCATCGGGTCGTCGGCCCACCCTATGGCCGTCACGTCGGAGGCAATGCCCGCCTTGAGGAGCACGGCCGTACGGGGAAGGAAATCCCTCGCCGTCTGGGTTGCCGCCCCAAGGATGAGCAACACGCCCTCCTGCCGGGCATATGCCGCGAGCGCCTCCGAGTACCCTTCAGGCGTATAGTCGTCGAGGAGCGCGTCCGTGATGCGGACAAAACTGTCCGCGTAGCCCAGAGTTTTCTGTATGGCTCGCTCGCTTATCTTGCCGAGGCCGACGGCCGTGACGGCAAACGAGCCCGCTTCCGACAGCTTCCTTGTTTCGCTTAAGAGCTCCAGCGTTGCCTTGCGCGGCTCGTCGCCTTTCGTCTCCACAAAAACCAGTAGTTTTTCCATGATAGCTCCCTAGTGTCATTTTGTGAGCGGGGACGACCCGCAAGCGGGTACCCCGGGCAGCTTGCTGACGGAGGGGGCGCTGAGCCCCAACCTAGATCACCCGCTCCACTTCCGCGAGTATGCGAATTGCTTCGGCCGCCTGCTCCTCGGGCGTCCCTTCGATAAATTTCACCGCAGCTCTTTTTTGCCTGGTGAAATAGCGCTCGATTTTCAGCTTCGAGCCTGCTTTTCCTATGTCCGATGGCGCAAGGCCGAGGTCCGCGGGGCTTACCCGCGGGATCTGCGCCCTCATCGCCTTCATGACGCCAATGACCTGGGGGACCCTCGGCTCGTTGAGGCCCTTTGCCGCGGTGATGACTGCGGGCAGGGTCACTTCCACGACTTCCCTGCCTCCTTCGACGGCTCGCTCCGCGCGCGCGGCGCCATCCCCGATATCGAGCTTCAGAACGGCCCCCACGTGGGGCAGTCCGAGAAACTCCGCGACCATGGGACCTACTTCGCCCCGGTCGTCGTCGATGGCCTGCCGGCCGCAGAGCACGAGATCGGCCCCCTGTCGGGCGATTGCTTTGCTCAGGGTGAGCGCCGTCGCGTAGCCGTCGCCTTCCAGGAATGCAGGGTCTTCAAGAAAAAGCACGTCGTCGGCCCCCATGGCGAGGGCCGTCCTCAGCAATTCCGTCGCCTTCGGTCCGCCTAGAGTGATGACCGTGACCTTCCCCCCGTGCTTCTCCCTGATGCGGAGTGCCTCTTCAATGGCGAATTCATCGAACAGGTTCGTCGCAAACTTCTGCTCTATCTCCAGCTCCTTGCCGCCGGACCGGACCTCGACGAGGGCCTCGGGATCGGGCACCTGTTTAGCCAGGACAACAATTGTCACGGGCCACCTCCTTCGTGTAAATATCGACTATATTTTTTTCGTTCGTCGGTCATCCACCTGAGCCGGGTCCTCTTTAGCCTCCACGCATCCGATATCCCCGGCAGGTAAAATGGCAGTCTTCGTTATATCGCATTTACGGGGAAATGTCACGGGGCGTGCCTGCATGTTTTTGGGCTACCCGCAGGCCCTGCCTTTCAGGCCGAAGACGAAGCTGAGGATGCTTTTCACCCTGTCCGAGAATATCTTGGTGGAAAGGAAATTGCCCGCGACCCGTTTGTTTATCTCTCCCAGCGTCGGATACGGATGGACGGCCGAGGCGAGGGTCGACAGCTTTACGCCCCCGCTCATCACGGCAACCCACTCGGCGAGCAGGTTTCCCGCATCAGACCCGAGAATCTGCGCGCCGATAAGCCGCTCTTTTTCATCGAGGAGCATCTTCACCTTTCCGGCCGTCTCACCTTCGGCAAGACTTCTGTCGTTATCGACGAACGCCCCGGATCATACGGTATAGTGTATGCCTGCCGCCGCGGCAGCTTTCTCGTTCATGCCGATGCAGGCAAGCTCGGGGTCTGTATAGGTGACCCAGGGCATACGCGTGTAGCCGGCCTTTCTCGGCACGTGAAATATCGCATTGCTCACGACGATGCCGCCCTCATAGCCGGCCGCATGGGTAAACTGGTAGACGCCGGTAACGTCGCCCGCACCGTATATGTGGGATTGCGTCGTCCGCAGCCTCCCGTCGAGCGTGAGGCCCCTTTTCCCGCGAGCAACGCCGATGTCTTCGAGGCCCATGCCGTCCAGGTTCGCAACCCTTCCGGCGGCGACGAGGAGCACCTCGCCCCGGACGGCCCGAGTTTCGCCGCCTCGCGTGAAAGTGACCTCCTTGCCATGCGGGGTCTCGCGCGTGCCCACGACCTGGGAATCGCAGAAGAATTCCACGCCTTCGCCCTACAGCACACCCATGACCGCGTCCGCCATGTCCTTGTCGTCGTTCCCCAAAATTTGACCGGCGAACTCGACGATCGTCACCTTCGTGCCCAGTCTCGCGAAGGCCTGGGCAAACTCGACGCCTATCGGCCCGCCCCCGATAATCACCATCGAGGCGGGGAGGTTTTCCAGGGAATATATCTCTTTGTTGGTGATGAAGCCGGTCCCGCTTAAGCCAGGGATGGGCGGGATGGCGGGAGACGAGCCCGTGGCTATCACCCAGTGGCGGGCAGAAAAGCGCGACCTCTTCAGGCCGACCGAGTGCTCGTCGACAAAGGCAGGATTCCCGTACTCCACCCTGACGCCGAGGCCGCAAAATCTCTCTTCGGAGTCATGCTCCTGAATAGCGGCGATTACCGCCTGGATCCTCGCGGCGATCCCGGCATACACAGGGGGCGGGACGGCCGCCTGGGGCAGACCGAAGCGCCTCGCTTCTTTCATCAGGTGGTAGACCCTGGCGGTCTTGATCAAGGTCTTGCTCGGCACGCACCCGTAGTAGAGGCAATCGCCTCCGAGCCTGTGCTCCTTCTCCAAAAGAAGCGCCCGCGCCCCCGCTTTTGCCGCTCCGGCGGCGACGGTGAGCCCTGCCGCGCCCCCGCCCAGTATTCCGATATCGAAATCATAGTGCGCCATATGCCCTCCATGGTCGGTGATTTTCTCGTATACCGAGTTGCATTCAAAGGCCCATCGAGGCGGCGACGAGGAGCCGACGCAGGCGTACGTCGCTGTACGTCAAGGAGAGCGACGAGGAGCCAACAAAGATGGGGCGGAAGGCTGCGCCCGCCACAAAGGCAATGTTTAATGTTTAATGTTGGATGTTGAATTGGTTGAATGAAAAAACGTCTTTAATTCAACATTCAACATTCATAATTCATAATTGCGACCGGAGGTCGCCGCGGACACACCTGACGAACGCCCTTTCGCCGCTTGCAGGGTATACTCTCGAGACTTCTCTTCCTTGAGCGGGGCGATAGTTGAATGGGAGCAGCATCGTTGGGTCTGCTGACCAGTACAGGTCAAAATGGGCATAGACATCACGCGAATGTCTCGGCATCATCAATTGGAGGGCCACCGCCGTTTCCCCCTCGACAGGTTTGGGCAAGCGCCAGTCGGCATGGTCGCCCAGTTCCAAATTCCTGCAGTACTGCTGCGCTTCCGCGAAGGTGACCTCCTTTTCATTATCGTCCTGCTGCCACATGAGCTGCCGCCTCGTGTCGGTGACCGTGCCGTCTCCGTTGTCCACAAACCTTTCTCCGGCGACAACCAGAGGTGGCCTGTGAATATCTGCCTGTTCCGCTGACTCGGTCACATACGGCCGGCAGAGAAGGGCGAGGACCAATCCTATGAATACAAGAGAAACTCGCCACATATTTCGCATTTTCTCATCCTCCTTTTTCGGTAAGCCTGCTTTGAAGAGCCCACAGGTCTTATACGACGTATAGGACCTAGAGGACTTATAAAAAGGCGACTTTCTGTTCCCTCTGTCAACGGCTGAACCCCACCCGTCCGGGAAGAAGCCTCGCGACAGCCCCGGCTGCCGCGTAGCACGCGCCGAGGAGGACGACGTCCGTCGGGCCGACGGGCAAATCCCAAAGATACGCGATCCAGAACCCGACAAACGCCGCCGCCCCGCCGAGCAAAGAGGCGATCACCGTGAACGACCGCATGGTGCGGCTGAAAAGGTGCGCCGTCAGCGCCGGGATCAGCAGGAATCCGAACGCAATAAGAGGGCCCACGCTGAGCACCGCCATAGAGACGGTCAGGCCGATCAGCAAATAGAGCAGCACATCCCAGAAAACGACGTTCTTCCGAAGGGTGATCGCCATTTCCCGGTCGAAGGAGACCAGGAGCAGCTCCTTGTGAAACAATCCCAGCGCGACGAGGACGAGGGAGAGCGTTGCCGCCGTGAGGACGAGATCAAAATCGGAGACGGTGATGACCTCTCCTTTCAGCATATCGAGCCAGCCAATCTCGCCGTAAGGGTTTTTTGAAAGCAGGAGGATGCTCAATGCGCCGGCCACGACGTAGGCAGCGCCGAGTCTGCCTTCGGCCTGTCCATACCCTCGCCGCTCAAGAAAAGCGAGCACCAGGATCGCCGCCAGGGAGAACGTCATCGAGCCTGCAAAGGCAAGGGCGTGCACGCCGGCTGAGCCGTGATCCGCCAGACGGAACCCGACCCACAAGGGAAGGGAGAGCGCGATGGCGACGCCCGTGGAGGAAATCTGCGGCAGCGCCACGCCCATGAACACCAGCCGGCGCATCACGAGAAACACCCCGACCAGCGGGCACGAGAAGCCGACGAGCACGCTGGTATAGACCGAATTACGCAGGAGAAAATCGGGCGAGAGGATCTCACGCAGCGCTTCCATGTCAGGCGATCTCCATTTCAAAAATCTCTGCCATCCGCTCCGGCGTCAGCAGCTCGCGAGGGTCGCCCTGGAGCACATTGCCGTGATAAAGCCAGATGACGTGGCGGGCGTACCGTCGCACCGCGCCAAAGTCGTGCGTGACGAGGAGGACAGTGATGTTTCTCTCCTCGCGGATCTGGGCAATGAACTGCAGCACGGCGTGCGACGCCTCATGGTCGACGCCTGCGGTGGGTTCGTCCAAAAGGAGAATGTCGGGGCGCGTCGCCAGTGCCCGGGCAATGAGCACTCGTTGCTTCTGACCGCCGGAGAGTTCGGCAAACCGCTCCCCGGCAAACTTGTCGGCCCCCGCCGCAGCCAGGCATGTCCCTGTGAAGGCGCGCTCGGACGCCGGGACAAAATGGCCGGGGCGGAGTCTGCCGTACGTGCCCATCAGGGCAACGTCAAAGCCCGTCAGCAGATAAACCGGATCGAGCTGAATAGACTGGGGGACGTAACCGAACACGGGTTGTATCCCGCCGGAGGCGGCGCTGATGCGGCCGGCCACCGGTGGAAGCAGCCCGAGCACGGTCTTGAGCAGGGTCGATTTACCCGAGCCGTTAGCGCCGAGGACGGCGGTGAAGCTGCCGCGGGTAATCGAAAGCGAGATTCCTGACACCACTGACCGGCCGTTGTAACCGACGTTCAGGTTGTCGAGCGTGATGAGGGCCTCATTCATAGCGCACCTGGCTGCTTCCGTTCGTAATGGGGCCTGACACATTTTGTCTCCTCATTTCTTTGTGTGCGCGGCGGCGACCATCGTTTGTATAATATAATCCATCATCTTGATGTATGTTTCCGTATGCGGTACCCCGCCCGGCATGATGGGCAGGGTGATCATGGTTGCGCCGGTCTGCTCGGCGACGCGCTTGGGCACCTTTTCGGGAAACTGCGGCTCCCGCACGACGATGGTGACATGCTCGGCCTTCATACCGGCGATCAAATCTTCGATGTGGCGCGGGGTCGGATCGATGCCCGGCCTCAGCTCGATCGTCCCGAAGTAGACCATGCCGAACCGCTCGGCGAAGTACGGCCAGTGTTCGTGATAGGAGACGAACTTCACGCCCTTGATCGGCGCGACCGCCTTTTTCCACTCGGCGATCTTTTCGTTGAGCTTAGCGAGGTAGGCATCGCGGTTGCGCGTATATTCCGCTTGATGCTCCGGGTCGAACGTCACCAGGGCGTTGTAGATGTTCGCGATGGCGGTCTGCGCCAGCACCGGATCGAGCATGTAGTGCGGGTTGCCGTAGGGATGGACGTCGCCCGCGTAGTGGTCGGTCGATTTGGGCACATCGACGGGGAAGATGTTCTTCGAACAGTCTATGTAGCCGGACCTGTCTCTCTGGATGCGCGGGTTCTTGCTCGCTTCTATTAGGGCGGGCAGGAAGGCGTGCTCGCAGTCCAGCCCCACGAGGAGCAGCAGGTCCGCCCGGTTCATTATCGGCACGAAGCTCGGCTTCATCGGGACCCCGTGCGTGTCCTCGACACCCGTGGCAAGGCTTCCGACCTCGACCCGGTCCCCGCCGACATTGCGCGCGAGGTCCGCCAGGTCGGTCAGGGTGGCGACAACCCGGACCTTGGCCGCATGAGCGGGTGCCGGCCTAGCCAAGCAGAATACCATGAATAGTGCGATGATCGACAATAATAGGATGAATTTAGGTTTCATATGCGGTTCCTCCTCGTCTTTTCCGGTTTAGCGCTGCTGCCAGCCATGCGCGTGGGAGCCGATGATCCACGCCCATTGCAGATAGACGGCATCGCTGGGCTTCAGACCGGTGGCAACGTTGTTGTCCGTGTGCGTGTATTGCAGCCGGAGCTGATTCCAATGACTCAGGTACCAGGTGATATACGGAGAATACGCCGAGGTTCGTGCTTGATTGTTCTGCGCATTCTCCAGCCATTCGTACAGGAACCCGACAGTCCATTGCCGGTGAAATCTATAGGCGAGATACGAATAAAGGCCGAGGGAGCCGACGGTGCGGTTGGAGAAGGAGCCGTCTGATGTAGTGACGTCATAACGGTTGCTGCTTTTGAGCACTTCCGTGCCCCAGGTGACGCTCTTGAACTGGTTGTTCTGGAGCGGCCGGTAGGCGAGCACCAGGTCTGCGCCCGCCAGGCGGCGCTCGCGTTCGGTGAACGTGCTGCCGTCTGGCTGGGTAAAAACAGCGTTCGGGCTATCCGTCTTCGGGTTCAACAGGCCTGAGATGCCGGGTTCGAGTGAGATATTGGGCGTAAGGTCGAAATACGTGGACGAGCGGCCCCAAAAGGCCAATCCTCCGAAGGGACGGAAATCGCTGACATTACTTGTTGTGCCTCCGAACTGCGTGCCCGCGCCCATTGTCAGGCTCACGTAATGAGGGATCGGCAGCAGGTAGTTGATCTGCACCCCGTCTGTCCTCGATTCGCCGCCGATGTATTGGTCGAGCACCATCGGACGGTTCACGAAAGGCAGCTCATGATCGTGGATGTACCCCAACCGGCCGAATTCGCCGAAGAACCGTCCCCCTTGAACCGTCAGGTTCCACGGCAAAGAGGTCGTGACGATCGAGGCTTCCTCCACCCTTGTTGTGGCATCGCCGGTGATCGGGTCGACATCGGCGTTGAGCACTATGTACCCTCGCGCAAACGGATCGACCGATGCGGCCGCGTTCAGCTCTACCGAACGCAGGTTCACATCGTACCCTCCGGGGCGGCCGCTGCCGTTGCCCGTCTGACTCAACGGCCTGTTGTTATAGGAGAAGAGCGTCTCACCCACGAACCCGATGGAGGGGTTGAAGACACTCGGAATGAACTTCTTCTGCGTTTCGGCCACCTGCTCCACCTTCTCCGTGAGCTCCTGCACCTGCCGCTGTACCTCAGCGGGCGCCATCGCTGCTTTCGCTTCATTACCCGCAGCGGGGGCAGGGGCTTGGACTTGGGCATGGGCGATTTCTATCTTTAACTGTTCAATCAATTTTCGCTGGTCTTCAATAGCCTGTTCCTGTTTCTTGAGGGTTTCCTGCAGGTTCTTGAGTTCCTGGACCGTCTGTTCCTGTTTCTTCAGGGTTTCCTCGAGGGTCTTTATGCGATCATCCATGGTCTGGGTCTGGGCGAATGCACCTGATGAAAATATGAGTAGTAAGACGAGGCCAATCATGGTTCTCATGGTAACACCTCCGTCGGTTCGGTGTGCTTGGCGGACGTTCTTTAGTGTTTTTGGATTAAAGGCACGGGCGCTTTAATGTAATGGATGCTACGCGGGCGGAGCCCGGTTTGAGTAGGGAGTGCAACGAAGGGGCGAAGGGCTTACCGCATTTTCCAAAAAGACGGGGAGAATGGCGGAAACCGGCGCTGAAATTTGAGGGATATCCTGAAAAGCCGGCGTTGAATGGTGGGCGACATGAAAACAGATGGAGCAGTCTGCGTGGGACTTTCCGTCGGCATGGTGATGAAATGCAAACCCCATAACGGAGAGAGAAAAACAGATGAACAGAAACAGGGCAGCTTTTCGATACGCCGGCTTACCAGACGTTGTCGGGGCCTTCGGCACGTTGAAGCCTTTCCTCAAGGCTGAAGCGAGCGCTTTCCTCATCAGATGTAGCGTAATCTTTTTCCTGTATTCTTGCAGGATTATCTCCCGTGATGTGATCGGAACGATGCCGCTCGTAGCCGGCCTGCATTTTCATTATAGCATGATCACCTGTTTAAATAGAAATGATTTTTATTTAAACAGGTGATCCCCTCAAAGTCAATTACAATCTCTTCCGCGCCAGGGGTCAAGGGTTACACCTCAACACTCAACCGTAATTCAGGACCGCCCTCATGATAGTGGGCAGCGGCAGGACCTTGTCCACGGCCCCGAGCTTTATCGCCTCCTTCGGCATACCGAAGACAACGCACGATTCCTCATCCTGAGCAATGGTATATGCACCTGCTTCCTTCATCTCAAGCATGCCTTTCGCGCCGTCATCCCCCATACCGGTCATGATGACGCCTATGGCATTCTTTCCCGCATACCGCGATGCGGAGCGGAAAAGAACATCGACCGACGGCCTATGGCGGCACACAAGGGGTCCATCCTTGACTTCCACATAGTAGCGGGCGCCACTCCTTTTCAGGAGGGTATGCTTATTCCCGGAGGCGATCAGTGCACGTCCCCTTATGACTGTATCATCATTCTCCGCTTCTTTGACGGACACCCTGCAAAGACCGTCGAGTCTGTTCGCGAAGGCACGGGTAAAGTGCTCCGGCATATGCTGGACGATGACCATACCCGGTGCGTCTTCGGGAAGCGCCTCCAGGAATACCTTCAGTGCTTCGGTTCCGCCGGTGGAGGCTCCGATGACCACTACCTTCTCTGTGGTGGCCACCATAGCCATGCTTACCTGTTTGGGGATAACTGCGTCTGCGGTAAGTTTGGGCTGCACGTGGAGGGGTTTGACGGTCTTTCTCATGGGGACCCGTGAAGCTGCTTTTACTGCATCGCAGATGATGATCTTCGATTCTTCCAGGAACTGCTTTACTCCCAGTTTCGGTTTCTGGATGATATCGACCGCACCGTATTCCAATGCTTTAAAGGTAGTCTCCGATCCGTTCTCGGTGAGAGAGGAGCACATCACTACCGGTAATGGGTGCTGACTCATCAGCTTCTGGAGGAAGGTGATGCCGTCCATGCGGGGCATCTCCACGTCGAGGGTGATCACATCGGGAACGATCTCTTTCATCCGCTCTGCTGCCTGATAGGGGTCCCTCGCAGACCCCACCACCTCGATTGCAGGATCGGATGAGAGGATATCCGTTATTGCCTGGCGGACGACTGCCGAATCATCGACGATGAGGACTTTAATCTTGCTCATGGGGTATCCTCTTTATCCGTGTGAAAAGCACCATGCCCGTATGGGTGTAGAAGTGCAGCTTCCTCCCCATTCTGCCGCCCACATCAGAGCCTGCAAGGTTCAAGTCCTCCTGCGTAATGATCTCCAGCGCCGTCTCTATATTTTTCTGTCCGACGGATTGGGTAGTGCCGGTGCGTTCCAGCACATCGGCTCCGCCTAAGAGCTTTACCTCCATCTCGTTTTTGCCGATGCCCATCGCTTCGAGCTTCTGAAGCATGGAGGAGATGGCGCTGTCCACATAGCGTAATGCATCATGGCCCTTTGGGTTTTTCGGGAGAAGGGCATGGCAGATGGCCCCTACCCTCAGTCTTTGGTTAAATATCGTGACGGCTATGCAAGAGCCGAGGATGGTGGAGACCTGGGTCGGCCTGTCGCAGACGCAGAGCTCCCCCGGTTTTAAGAAGATCTTCATAGCGCTCTCCGGTACACGGTGGGGGCAACCTGAGTGAGTGGTACATCCATGCCCAGGAGGGTTTCCGAGTGGCCCATGAAGATATACCCTTTCGGGGAGAGATGGCTGCAAAACTTATTTAACAGTCTCTCCTGGGTAGGCTTATCGAAATAGATGATCACGTTCCTGCAGAAGATGACGTCCATCGGCTCCCGGAAGCCGAAGTCGTCGTCCATGAAGTTCAACCGCCTGAATCTCACCCGCTCCCGCAGCTCGGGTATAACCCGGTAGAGACTCTTCGCGGGGTCTTTGCTCTTTAAGAGGTACTTCTTCTTGAGGGGGTCGGGAACGGGGCCCACCTGCTCATCGTCGTAGACGGCAAGCTTTAGTCGGATGAACCCTAATTCTTTGAATGCCTGGATGGTCTGCTGAAGTACGGGCTCCTGTGGGGCCTTGCCGTGGGGGTGATATCGAGCATCAGCCGTATCTGATCTTTCGCCTGCAGGGTAAAGTTAATAAGTTTTTTTGATACTGATATTTTTCCATCGCGCACCTTGTCATAGATCGTCTCTATCTCATGGGTGAAGGCCGCGATATCATCAAAACCGAACATTGCGCCGGAACCTTTAATCGTATGCATGTCCCGGAATATCCTTTGAATCAACTCCATATCGTCCGGCGCCTCTTCCAAAGCAAGGAGGGATGTCTCAAGGTCCCCCAGGAGTTCATATGCCTCTTCTCTGAACGCTTCTGTGTGGTTGTCCATCATCCCAGCACCTTTTTTACCACGGCGAGAAGCTGCTCCGCCTTGAAGGGTTTTACGATCCAGCCGGTGGCGCCCGCTGCCTTGCCTTCCTGCTTTTTAGAATCCTGCGATTCCGTGGTGAGCATAATGATCGGGATAAATTTGTAGGCAGGCTTCTTCCTCAACTCCCCTATCAACCCTATGCCGTCAAGGTGGGGCATATTGAGGTCCGTGATTACCATGTGGGTGGGGTTGCCGTTCAACTTGGATAGGGCATCGCGGCCGTCAGTTGCCTCAACGACGTCATAGCCGGCGCCTTTCAGGGTAAAGCTGACCATTTGGCGAATACTGGCCGAATCGTCAACGGTCATGATTGTCTTGGCCATTTATCCTTTCTGCCTCCTAGGAACATTACCTGCCTGAATTCGGCACACAGTTCCGTCCCGTTGAGCATATCCCGCATCCATCGCCGCCTGTTTCAGTTTCTCCGGAAGGCTCTCGAAAAGGTCGAGGCCTTGGTTCGAGCAGCCTGCAGTTCTTAAAGCCGCCCAGAGAAGTTGAAACCCCGCGGCGTCAACCGCCGTTACCCCGGCAAGATCGACGGAAAGGCGATCTCCGCCCTCACTCGATTCGACAAGGATCCTTTTGAGCCTTTCGCCATTCTCTATCGTGAGGTCGCCGCATAATTTGAGCAACCGTCCGCGAGTGGTATCTTCCAGTCTGAAGTCGATCATCCAGTCCTCCTAGAAAAGCTCCACATTCTCACCCAGACCTCCTTCCGGCCCGTTATGAAGAAAAGGTACGGTCGGCCCATTGGCGTGAATGATGGAGTGATGTATACTCCGTTCTTTGCGCATGGTATAGCGCTGCTCAAGCTGTTTCAGATATGCCGTATCATGGTTCTCGCCTGTTGCGGGACCGAGCTTACCGGCCTCCCTCTCAATCTCGGCAAGTCCGGCAACAGCCCTGTTAAGCTCGCTTTCCATCCTCTCGTGAACGGTGATCCCGGAAATCAGGCTCTTGATCTCCATTTCGACCTCATTGGTCGCCCCTTCCATCAGGTTAACGAGTGAGGTGACCTGTCCGTCTATGCCCGCAAGAGAATCGAGGAGCCCACCGAGTTTTTCTACCATTTCATCCAGTTCCTCGATCTCGTCCGCCTCCGCCTCCGCCCTGCCAAGCCCCTGTGCGATGGCGCTGATATGAGTGAGGGTTTCAGAAACCGAGACGGTCTGATCCCGGGCATCGTCGGAGAGACTCCGCACCGCCTCGGCGAGCACTCCCAGAGCTGCACCATCACTGCCTGTTTGGACCGCCCTGATCTGGGCATTGAGTGCGAGAAGGTCTATGTCCACCCCTATCTCATCAATACCACCCACGAAGGCGGTAAGATCGCTTATCGTGGCGACAACGCTCTCGACTGCCGTCAGCAGCCTATGATTGGCCTCCTCGTTTTCGTTGAGCGTCGCGATGATCTTCGCCACATCTATCCTGAGTCCTGCCAGGAAGGAGGCGCCCGATGCGCCTGTTGCGCCAGCCAGGCCGGCCACCTCTTTTGATATCTCTCTCACGTTACCGGCTATGTTACGGAAGCTATCCATGGCCCCCTCTATCGCGGACACGAACTCTTGTTTTGCGTTATTCAATTGGTTCACCTGGAGTCTGCACACATTGCTGATGGAAGAATCCGGCAGACTTTCCCTCTCTTTCGGGTTCGGCATCTTGTTGGACAGTTCATCAATTCCCTCTATTACGTGCTCTATCTGCTGGCGGGTGATGTCGTGGAACTGAAGAGAGCTGACAATTTCACCGATGTTTCGGGATATCTCTTCGGATCGTCCTATGATATGGTAGGCGGCAGTCGAAGAGAGCTCATGTTTCTCCGAAAGAGAGGGAAGGTTCCTGATGATATCGTCAAGCACGGTCCGGCTCTGTCCCTGTTGTCCGGCTTCGAACAGGTTCACTTTGGAAAGGGTCTCTCTGATTACCTCATGTGTCGACATCACTGCCCGCAGAATACCGGCTGATTTTGAATTGATGAGGTCAGAGAGTTTGTTCACGTCATCGGCGATATTGCTGAAGGCGTCGTGACTGCCGACGAGACGGGCACTTTCTATTCTTGTCGAAATCCCCAAGATGCGCAGGTGCTTCACGATCCTGTTGAAACCGGCGAGACGGAGAGCTATGTTGTCGCTTGTCGTAAGGATAGTCAGTAGCGTCTCGCTGTTATGGTTGAGCTTTTTTCCGGAGAGATCGAGATAGGTGTTCATCTGCTCAAAGAGCTTTTGCAGGGCCTCAATGTATCCCTCAAGAGCCCGGCCGCCCACGAGATCCGCGATCGACCTGGCCGTGGTCGAGATCTCACCCGTGCGGGTTGCCACATCCCTCAGGTCCCTGCCTACGTTAAGAAAATCGTCTTCCGTGGAACCGTTGAGAGCAACCAGCCCTGAGCTGCAACCGCGAAGATGCTTCGCTGTAGCATCAACACCCTCTCTGCAAAACCCACGATCACGTATGCCCGGTCCTGCAGCGCGCACCGTGTGCTCCATCCCGAGCTGGGCACGCTCTGCCTGCACACCCCTGACAGCATCACCGGCCTTCGGGTTGGTCGGCTTGAAGCCCGTGACATTGTTCATGACAGAAAAGCCTGCTTTGAGCTTCTTCGTGACGGATAGATCGTTCCAGTGCTTCACGATCCTCTCCTTCAATAGATGGACCGATGCAGCGGACGTACTGAGCGGCAGATGTTCCTGCCCTGTGAATGCTTATCGGCTTGGCCGGGATTTTTCTTAACTGATCTTCAACAGTTTAAGTCCAACCGGCGGAGAACCTGATGGAATTGCAGCTTTAGCGATATGTGCAGGAGGGTTGCCTTCACGGCGCCAAGTCGTCAAAATAGAACCGGACAAGCTGCTCCGTTTGCTTGATATCATTGGAGACGTCTAATTCAACCGGATGGAGAAGGCAACTGCGAAACTTTAGTAATACTACAAGCTCTACTCCCCTGTTTTTGTCCCGGTGACGACCATATCCATGTTTTCGTGCGCCTTTGCATAAAAGGAGGGCTTCAGCTCAATCGCCTTTTCGAGAGCCTCAATCGCCTCTCCGTATTTCCGTTCCATGAAATAGAGATACCCGATGTTGTTGTAAGCCCCCGCCGTGTCCTTCCCCCTCTTGAATGCCTCGAAGGCATCTTTGTATTCCCCTGTCCCGGTGAGGGCGAGGCCCAGGTTGTTGTATACCCTGCGGCTCGATGGATCGATGCAGAGCGCCTTCCTGTAAGCGGCAACTGCCTGCGTGTAGTCGCCCTGCAGATAGTACGAGATGCCGAGGTTGTTGTAGAGCTCGACGGATCCGGGGTTGAGGGCTATGCCCTTTTTGTAGTGCTCGCGGGCCCTCTCGGTTGTCTCCTTGTCCCTGTCGAGGATGAGACCGAGGAAGGCGTGGGCCTCCCAGAGTCTTTCGTCGAGGGAGAGGGCGCCCTCGAACTGGCTGCGGGCCGGCTTCAGATCACCCTTCCTGAAGCAGACCATACCTTTGCCGAGATGGGAGAGCCCGTTGTGGGGGTCCGTTTTTTCAACGATATCGAACTCCTTCATCGCCTCGTCCGCAAGACCCTTTTCCAGAAAAAGCCGGCCCACCTTGTATCTTGTCAGCACAAGGCCGGGCTTCATGACAAGGGCCTTCCGATATTCGAGGAAGGCATGTGTCGCGTCGCCCTGCCTCATGTAGCGGTCTCCAAGACCGTCATGGTCCTCGGCGCTCATCTCCGGAAGCCGTTTCGGCGCCATTTCCCGGTCTATCGCGTCGTTCCTCTGCTTCTGCAGCTCAAGCATCTTCCGGTATTCTCCGCTCGTGGAGACCGTCGTCTCCCTGGTCGCACAACCGGTCAAGGTGACCAGGACAACAAAAACAAGCAGAATCGGCAGAATAGATCGTGCAGCCCTCATCACTTACCCTCCATTAATAATTTTTTGTCCCGGGCCATGTCCCTGCCCAGTACTATCTTTACATTCAGATCCGGTCTTTCCCATTGCTTTAGCTCTTTCATCATGGGCATCCGCGGCATCTGTTTCGCGAGGTCCATGGATACCGGGAGGCAGCGTTCCCTGAAGAAGAGCGTCGTTTTCGCGAAGTCGAACCTGGACGCGTTTGTCATTCTTTTTGTCATGAACCCCTTCCCCTTGAGGTATTCGCGCAGGTCAGCCGCCATATGGGCAACGCCGTTGCCGTTCGAGATCTCCATGCCGGGGTCCACGAACGTCTCCCTCCGCGTTTCTTTCTGTCCCACGGGCGCCTGCGCCGCGTCCGCCGCCATCGTGATCCCTCGCGCCTGTTTCCACTCCTCGTACCCCTTCCTGAAGATCGTGGAGGAGGGGTCGAGCTCGACGGCCGCGGCGTAGCGTCTCCCCGCCTCCTCACTCATGTCCCTCAAAGCGTAGATACGGGCCATCCTGTAATTCACCTCTGCCAAAGGGCCAACCTTCGCAAAAGCCTGAAAGGCCTCCTCGTCGCGCCCCGTCATGGCGCATGCGGCGCCGAGGTTGTGGTACATCTCTTTGTTGATGTCCTCACCGCTCAGCTCGACGGCCTTCTTCAGCGTCTCCCGTGCCGCCTCCCACTTCCCCTGGCGGCAATAAGAGGCGCCCAGGTTGTTGTAGACATAGGCTGCATCGGGACGAAGCTCGATAGCGGTACGGTAGGCTTCCTCCGCCCTCGTGAAATCCGCCCCCCTGTCATAGCAGATGCCCAGCATCACCTGGGCCTCGACATCGTCGGGTGCGATCAGAATTGCCTTCCTGAGCTCTTGGGCTGCCTCGTCGTATCTGCCCATTTCATAGAAGTATCTGCCAAGCCTGTGATAGGCCCGGGCATTCGAGGGCGGCACCCTTACGTGTTCCATAAACGCGGCCACTTCGGCGTTGTCGATCCTCCTTCCGTACATACCATTGAAAGGCGCCTTCGCGCCCTGCAGCGTGTGACAGAAGCACGAGGCGAGGAAAGACGAAATGGCGACGGCCGCGAGCACTCTTTTCATCATGTCAGGACCCCCATATTCTCATTACCCTGATAATTGCCGGCCCGAGAATTATGAGAAAGAGAGCCGGGAAGATGCAGAACACCGTGGGGAAGAGAAGCTTGACGGGCAGCTTGGCCGCGACCTCCTCCACCTTTTGCATCCTCTTTGTCCTCATCGCGTCTGAGTGCACCCGGAGCGCCCGTCCAACGCTGGTGCCGAACTTGTCCGTCTGGATGAGGAGCGTCACGAGGGAGTCCACATCCTCCAACCCGATCCTCTTGCCAAGACTCCTCAGCACGCTTGCCCTCGATTTCCCCGCGCGCAGCTCCAGGTTGAGTATCCTGAACTCGTCGCTCAGCACCTTGTTGCTCAGCCTTATCTCCTCGCCGACCCGCTTGAGCGCCGCATCGAGACCCATCCCCGCCTCGGTGCAGACGACCATCAGATCAAGGGCATCGGGGAAACCCAAGATTATTTCGTCCCGCCGGCGCGCAATTTTTCCGTTGAGCCAGAAATTGGGCCCGTAGAAACCGATCAGCGTCGAGAGGGAAGCCAGCAAAAACGTGATGGAGACGGTGAGACGCAGCCCGGCAGAGAACTTGACTAGCATGAAGGAGCAGAGAAAGACGGCGGCGAGGAGGACCTTGGCGCCGAAGAAGACGACAACGGCATTCCTGCTCCTCAGACCTGCGTTGAGGAACATGGTCTCTATGTGGGAGACCTCCTCTGCGTCCTTTGGCTTGAATCTGTCGCCGAGGATGCGGGTAATATTGATGGTGTGGCTCCTGAGGCTGCTCATCGGTGATGGCGACGGTGCGTTGGACCTGTTCGAAGGCGCGCTGTCCCGGCCGATCCGCGCCCTGAAGCCGGTCCGTTCTTCCCGCGACCGCATCGACATCGACGCACCGTAACCGAGCAGGGCAACGAAGGCTGCTACCAGGAGCGCGGTCAAAACAGGCATTACCATAAGGGACCTCCTATACCTTCACGTCGATCATCTTATTTATCGCGATTATCCCTATTCCCAGCATGAGGAGAGAGAAAAAAATGAGCATTTTGCCAAAGTGGTCTTCCACCAGGACCCCGACATACTCCGGGTTGACGATAGAAAGCAGGAGGGCTATGGCGAACGGCAGGGCCAGGAGCACGATTGCAGAGAGTCTCCCTTCGGCGCTCAGCGCCCTCACCCGCCCCTTCATCTTGAATCGCCCCTTGATGAGCGTGCTTATGTTTTCGAGGATTTCTGCCAGGTTCCCGCCTGTCTCCCGCTGGATGGTCACCGCGACCGCGAAGAACCGCAGGTCGGGGCAGCTCACCCTCTCCGTGAGAGCCCTGAGGGCCTGCTCCACGCTCGCGCCGAGGCGTATCTGTCGCTCCGTCCTGTGGAACTCCGTTCCCACCGGGTCATCGAACTCCTGGACCACCACGTGGAGGCCCGTGGAGAAGGCATGGCCCGCCTTCAGCGACCTTGAGATGAGATCGAGCGCGCCCGGCAGTTGCCGCTCGAACTTCTGTATTCTGCGCCTTCTCTTGAACCATATGTAGAGGAAGGGGGCTGACCCGAGCAGGCCGGCGATGAGAAACGAGATCGGATAACTCCTTGTCGCCAGGACGCAGAAGGAGAACCCCGCGAGCGCCAGCACGAGGGAGAGGAGCACGATAACGCCCACCGGCCGCTCCACGTTCGCCTGCCGGAGCATCGTATCCAGGCGCTGCATCAGGTTGATCCGGGCGAGTATGCCGTTGAGCCACGGCACCGTGCTCAGCGTCGTCTTCCGCACGATGTCGGCAGGCGCTGCGTCTTGCTGCTCGTCCGAAAAGAGCTTGAGCTTCTCCCTTATCTTTTTGGACTCGTCGAATTTCCACGTGAAGAAGATACCCTCAATCGTACAAAGGACCGCGATGAAAACCATGATCGTGACTACCAGTATCATCTTCTCCCTCCGGTCGCCGCCTTCGCAGGGCTTTCCTCCGTGAAGATATCGTAGCGCACCTCTATGCCGAGGAGGCGGAAGCGCTCGATGAATTGCGGGAATATGCCTGTACTCCTGAAGGTGCCTACCATCTTCCCGGTTGCGCTGTCGATCCCTGTCTGCTCGAAGCGGAAGATCTCCTGCATGGTGATTGTCCCGGCTTCCATGCCGATCACCTCCTGCAGGGAAACGAGCTTTCTCGTCCCGTCCACCATGCGTCCGATCTGAATGATGACGTCTATGGCAGAGGCAATGTAGCTTCTTAGCGCGTCATTCGGGATATTGAGACCCGAGATGGCGACAAGGGTTTCCAGCCTCAACAGGGTGTCCCTCGGCGAATTCGAGTGGATGGTGGTGAGGGACCCGTCGTGGCCCGTATTCATGGCCTGGAGCATATCCACCACCTCGGAGCCGCGCACCTCGCCGACGATGATCCTGTCCGGCCTCATCCTGAGGCTGTTCCTCACGAGGTCCCGCTGGGTAATCTCCCCTTTGCCCTCGATGTTGGCCGGCCTCGTCTCGAGACGCACCACATGGGGCTGTTTCATCTGGAGCTCGGCCGAATCCTCGATGGTAACGATCCTCTCGTCCTCGGGCACGAAACGGGAGAGCACGTTGAGCATCGTCGTTTTGCCCGTGCCCGTGCCTCCCGATATGATGATATTCTGCCTTGCCCTCACGAGCGCCTTGAGCAGCTCACCGATGTCGGGGGTGAACGAGTTGAGGGTGATCAGGTCATTCAGCTCCAGGGGGTCGGCGGCGAAGCGCCTTATGGAGACGCAGGCGCCGTCGATTGCCAGCGGTGGGATGATCGCGTTTACCCTCGATCCGTCCGGCAGACGGGCATCCACCATGGGGCATGACTCGTCGATCCTCCTGCCCACTGCAGAGACGATGCGGTCGATAATCTTCCTCAGATGGGATTCGTCCTTGAACCGCACCGTCGTCGGATGCAGTTTCCCGTATTGCTCGATGTATACCTTGCGGTAGCTATTGATGAGTATGTCGCTCACCGTGGGGTCTCGCATGAGGGGCTCGATAGGCCCGAAGCCCAGGACCTCATCCTGCACCTCGTTGTAGAAACGCTCTTTTTCCCCCCTGTTCAGGGGAACGACAGAGCCTTCGCCGGCGAGTATCCCCTCCGTGACCTTCCTGATCTCCCCCTTCAGCACCCCCTCATCTATGCCTTCGATAAGGGCAAGATCGAGGGTGTCGATCAACTTTTCATGGACCCTCGCTTTCAGCTCGTTATACTCGTTGCTCGTCTGAAATTCTTCCATCATGCCCCCCCCTTTCTTCTCAAATCAAACCCAGGAAGCGGCTCTTCGCGGGCCTTTTCTCCTCCTTTCCCGCGATGGCCAGGGCAAGATCGCGCATCTTCAGGGATAAGTCCGCCTTCCTGTCGACGGCCGTCAGGGACTTGCCCTCATTGACGGCAGTCATGGCGGTCCGGTAGTCGTTGGGGATGCGCCACTCGATACTCCTGCCGAGCAGATTCTCCGCCTCTTTCAGGAAAGTCGTGTCCCTCTGCGTAAATCTGTTGACCACGATGTCGACCGCGGCCGTATAACCCGATTCCTGGAAGAGTTTCTGCAGCCGGTTCGCGTTGACGATGCTTGAAAGCGTCATTTGCGTGACGATAAGCACCTTGTCGGAGAGCCTCAGGATCAACCGCGATATTTCGTCGAGACGCCTGCCCCCGTCCACGATGATATACCGGAATAGGCCCTGCATGAGCCGGAGCAGGCTCTCCATCGCCTTCCCCGTGTTCTCGTGCTCCGCCGGTATTGCCGGCGCGGGGAGCACATACAGGCCCGAGTCGTGCTTGAAGAGGATTGTCATCAGGTAGGTCGCGTCGAGGCGGGAGATGTGCTTCGATATCTCCACCCAGTCGACGGGACGCTCGATGCCGAACAAAAGCGGAGCGTCCCCGAAGACCTCGTTGACATCGATGAACGCTGCCGCGTCGGGCCCTTCCATTGACGCGAGGCTCATCGCGAGGTTGGCAGCCACGGTCGATGTGCCGGCGCCCCCCTTCGAGCCGATGGCATAGATAATTTTCCCCTTGTTCACCGGCTCATCGCCCCGCCGCGCCTTCTTTTCCTCCCTGATCCTCATCAGGGTTTCCCTCACTTCATTGAAGTCGATGGGCTGGCGGAAGAACCCCTTGGCGCCGATCTTGAGGGCTTCTATGAGCACTTTCGGATCCATCTGCGACGACGTGAAGAAAATGTTCTTCGTTATGTGTGAGGCAAGGGCTTCCCTTGCGAAATCGAGCTCCCGGTCCGCGTTGCCGTTCACCTCGATCACGAGGAGGTCCCACCGGCCGGACTGGACGTTTTTCTCCACCGTGAATCCCGGCAGGGAGGAGATGAACCCGTCCAGATCCTTCCCTATAGCCTCACTTTCTACCTTAAGCCCGCAGATTACGTGTTCCGTTCCCATGTTTCCTCCCTGGGTCACCCATTTTTTTCATATTCACCATCCAACCGGCCCGCACGCTGAGGCGCCCTCCCTTACTGCACGAGCTGCAGCGTAATATCCTTGGCGATCTGGTTGAATATCGCCTGAAGCTGAGTCGAGTCCGGGGCCACGTACGCGTAATTCGGCCCGCTCGACACATTGCTCAGGAAGGTCGTGTCGATGCCGCCGTCACCCTCTAGCCCTATCGTGTAGATCGTTACCCCTCTCGCCTTCAACGCCGCGGCATTGTCGATGGCCATCTGGTCGCCTGTCGTGTGGATGTAACCTGCCAGCACCGTGCGCGGGGAAGCCTGCGAGCTGTCGCAGTACGAGGTGGTATACGGACTCGGCGGCGGATATGCCGTGAACGCTGTAGTCCAGCTCGTCGAGTAGAGGTACTTTCCGTTGCCCTCACTGATCTTGCAGGTTGAGTTTGCTTTGCCGTCCCCCACGGGGATCGCGTTCACCGACAGGTCATTGCCTGTCGTGGGGCTGGCCAGGTACGTGTACACGTCGTACCATTGGTTTGACATGCCCTTCGCAAGCGTGTGAACGACCGCGTCATATGGGGTGCCCTGGTTCAGGAACGTGCTCCGGAACGCGGTCGGCTCCCCGTCGGTCATGAACACGATGTACTGCTTCTTCCAGCTCGCGTTCGGTGTGCCCGTCTGGACGGGGAGCTGCGCGCCGGCCTGTGCAATCGCGTCCTCCGAGTTGGTATACCCGCCTGCCTTGGCCGCATGGATGACGCTCTGCATGGATGACACGAAGTTTGTCTCCAGCGGCACATTGAGGGTCGCCGCCGTCGAGAAGGTCACCAGACCCATCTGGTCTTCGCTCTGAGTGGTCGTGAAGAAGGAGAGGAAGCTGGTTGCCGCTGTTTTCAGGTTCGCTATCGGCGTACCCTCCATGGAGCCCGAGCAGTCGAGGACCAGCATGATCTGGACGTGGTTCTTCTGGGCAACCCCCGTCGCCGACATCGGGATGGTAGTTATCCCGAACATCTTCGTGATGATCCCGAGACCGCTCACGCTTCCCGTCACCGTGAGCTGCGTGGTGTTGTAGGTGACGGCGTAGGAGGCGGCGGCGCTGCCGGTGCCCGCCGTTCCCAGATATCCGGGGGCGAAGTTCGCATCTCCGAAATCCTGCGCAAGGGTAACCAGGTTGAGGTTCGGGGAGGCGATGTTCGCCGCTCCGGCGAGGGCTGCGGCGTCCACAGCCTTTGAAAGCTCGGCCCTCATCACGTACCAGGTGCCCACCTCGATTCCAAGGGCAACGAAGCCCAAAAGCGCCGTGAGCAGAAGGGTGAAAGTGACGAGTACCGTGCCTCTTTGGTTTCCGGCTATGCCTTTTCCCATCACATTGCTCCGGATATGCAGAAAATGGCGCTGCTGCCGATAACGGCGCCCGCGCCGGGCAGACCCGGCACAAAGCTCGCGAGAGGCGTGATCGGCGTGTATTGATAGAAGACTTCGACCACGCTGACGCCCAGGATATCGGCCACCTGATTCGCCGGGTTGAAGACGAGGTGGTTGTACATCGCACCGGTGAGGCCCAAATCCGTTGCACCGGCGCTTATCGCGCTTGCCGCCGGCAGGTTCCCCGTGCTTATCTGGGAGGTGATCGTCGGGTCGGGGGACTTCGCGGTTGTGCCGGCCGTTATGGTCGTCACGTAGATCTTACCGGACGCCACCATGTTTAAAGGGGATGATGAGTCCGTGAGGTACGTGAGCAGATCGGCTCCCGACTTGAGATCGCGCGACGCGAGGTTTGCGCCCTCCCGGCTCAGGTCCGTGACGACGAGCCTTGCCTCTACCAGCCTGCCGATATCTATTATGGCGAAAAGCATCATGCAAAGGATTGGCAGGATAAAGGCTAATTCAAGGGCTGCGACCCCCCTGGTATTCGTCATCATGGCGCTTTTGTGCATCTGCCGCCTCGCTCAGTCTGAAAAAAGCTCGTTCCTGTACGTCGCCTGGGCCGTGATCGTCGAGACCCCGCCCGGAAAAAATGTCCCGATAAGGGGTGTGAAGAACGTATAGGTGTAGGCAGCCACGACCCTCATGTAGTCCCCGGGGTTTCCCGCGTCCTGCTCACCCGTCCAGCCTGTCGGATCGCCGTAGGCGGCGGTGATCGGGAATATGCTGATCTGTAAAGCCCCGGCGGGAATGCCCGCGTTAGCCGCCACGTTCTCTATCTCCTGCGTGATCGATGCCGCCCTGCTCAGCGGACTGCCGTTCGTCCCGTTCAGCGTTCCGCCCACCGTCGCCAGCCTCATGCCTTCCACGGTGGCGAACTGCAGCGTGTTCTCGACAAACAGATAATACCCCATGTCGAATATGCCGAAGATGAGGAAGGCGAAGACAGGCAGGATCAGGGCAAACTCCAGGGCGGTCGTCCCGCGGTTATTCTTCATGAAAGGCATCCTGCACCACACTCCATCATCGCGTCGCGTTACTGAACGTGCCTCCCTGGGCCGCAAGGGGGATTATGTAACTCTGCTCGGACCCGGTCGGTTTTTCGAAACTCTTGATGTACCTCTCATAGACCTTGGATGCCTCCGGCGCCTGCATGCCTGTCACCGGCGCCTCGTTCCGGGCCGCCTCGGGATAGAGCGTCTGGTTTGCGATGGCCAGCTTGTAGGAGGTGGTGTAATCCATCTCCGTGCGGGTCGCGTTGCCCGCGCACCCCGCCGTTGCCGCGAAAAACGCCGCCAGACTTACCGCCTGCCATATCTTTTTCATCTCTCCTCCTCCTTCCCGGGCAGTATGTACCCGAAGTCGCCTTCGAGACCGCCCTTCTTCAGGGTCCGCGGCAATGCCGACGCCGCCTTCCCGCCGTCCCTCCCTTCGAGCCTCCCTTCCAGGTAGAACTCGAAGTCATCGGGCTCCACGAATGCATCCGTCGGGAGCGTCTGTTTCGACAGATCGAGGGGCTTCACCAGGTGGGGCGTCACTAAGATGACGAGCTCCGTCTCGCTCTTGGTAAATGACGAGCTTCTGAACAGGGCGCCAAGGATGGGGATGGAGCCCAATAAAGGGAATTTCTGTATATCCTCCTTTATCTCTTCCTGAAGGAGCCCGGCGATGGCGAAGCTCTGGCCGTCGGCCAGCTCTACGGTAGTCGATACCCTTCTTGTCGTGATGCTCGGTATGATGTACCCCTGAAGGGATACAGCCTGTGAGAAGTCGAGCTCCGAGACCTCCGGCGCGATGATCATGTTGATCCTGCCGTCACTCAGCACCGTCGGGGTGAAGTTGAGTCCTACCCCGAAGGGCTTGTACTGGATAGTGACGATCGCCGTTATGCCCGGCTGGGGCACGGGAACGGGGAACTCCCCGCCGGCGAGGAAGTTTGCCGATTTGCCGCTCAGGGTGATCAGCGTGGGTTCGGCCAGTACGCGCAAGAGCCCGTTGTCCTGCAGGGCATCGATAAAGGCTGTCCATGTCGCGCCGTTCCCCAGGAAGCTCAGCACGCCATTCACGCTACTCGAAACAGAGAGCGGATTGGCGGGAAATCCGCCCGAGGGAAACGAGGTGAGACTGTTCAGGGTCGAGACGCCGAATTGCTTGCCGCTTGAGCTTATGGTGCTGAAGTTGAAGCCGAGCTGTTTGGTGAGCGTCCGCGACATCTCGGATACCCTGACCTCTATCATGACCTGCTGGACGCCGGCGATCTCGAGAAGATTGACCACTTTCGGCCTTCCCTCCCTGTCGCGCGGCGCATAAGACTGGACGAGCGCGAGGGCCTGGGTCATGTAGCCGGGCCCTGACACCGTGCCGGAGAGGGTAATGCTGTCCTGCGTGGCCGTCACCTTGATGCCCGTTTCGTCGGGCAGGATCTCGTGCAGCTTCATCTTCAGCCCGGACATGTCGGGCGTCACCTCCACGCCGAGGACCGCGTAGGGCCTGTCTCCCTCTTGCAAGAGCCTGAGAAATGTGACCCCTGGCGTCTTTCCCATGAGGCGGGCCTCATGGGGACCCAGCGGGAAGATGTCCGCAATCTCAGGCCCATCAACGCGGTACTCCTTTATGAGCGCCTGGATATCGAGAATCACCGACTTTCCGACACCTACGGTGAGGTTCGCCGGGTTCGCGGCGTTGATGCTCACCCGTTCCTGATCGGCGCCCATAATGGCGGTCGGAAAAAGAAGAGAGAGCGTAAGAAATATCAGAAGAAAAGCTCCTTGGTTTCCCGCTTTCGTGGGCCTCATCATTCCCCCTTTTCGAACTTGTATTGGCTCATCGCAGTCCCCCTGATCACCTGGACCGCGAACGTCGGCTTCGAAGAGTCGAGCACGGCTGCCACTTTCACCGCCGGCCTTACCGCCGCTCTTGCAACGGGAGCGGCCCGGCGGACAGGGGCCGGTTCCTGCAATGACACCGACGACATGAGCCGGGCCACCGTGGTCCCCTTGGTGACGACCTCACTGGAGTCGGCTTGGTTTCGGAGGGCGAGCTGGAGCTTGCCTTCCGTCGCGGCGAGGGCCAGCTTCTCCCCTTCTTCGGACGTCACTTCCAGGGTGATCACGTCGACGGGGGCCTGTTTTTCACCCTTGCCCGTTTTCTCCATCTCGGCGCCGGCCGCGAGTACCAGCACGTTCTCGATTACCGTCTTTGTTGCCGGCGTCGCGTCGTTGCCCAACCTGTTGAAGGTCGCCAGGACATCGACCCTGTTGCCGGGGTGTATGAAGCCCGATACACCGATGACCTTATCTACCTTGACGGCCATGGCCCGCTTCTGGAGTGTGATAACCGCTGCGATGCCTCCCCCGTCGGCGGTCCTGGGTGCAAGCTGGGACTCGAAGATCGGCTCGTTCGCTCTCACGGGGTAGACGAGTGTTCTGCCCCCGATCGCGGCGGTATCCGGGAAATAGCCGGATGCTAAGGTCCGCTTGAGAAACGGCACCGTTTTTACGTTTTCTCCGGTGATCGTCGTGCCCCACTTGAGGTCCGCTGCCGCGACCACGACGAGCTGGGTCTGTGCGGCCTGCCGCTGTGCCCTGGCGCTCGCCCGCATAATGCTGTAACTGAGGATACCGGCCATCAACGCCGTCACTACACCGATGCCCAATATCACCTTACTCTTTCTCATAGCTCACACCCCCCTCCTTCTATATATTGCGGCCGGCTCCAATCCGTCCGAAAGGGCTTGCCCGGCCTACCATAAGAGACCCCCCGCGCAGGAAAAAAGCGTTCCTGCGGCGATAGCTACCGCGTAGCGAAGAACGGGTTTGTCCCCTGCCGCCCGGCGCGCGTGCGCCATCGTTCCCGCGCAGTAGAAAAGTCCCCGCATCGTGCCATATTGGAGTATGGCGTCCTTCGGCCGGCTGCGGGCTGCAAGGAGGACGAGGGCGTACACGCCGCCGGCTATCGCGGTGCAGAGAAACGCCGTGCAAACCCCCTTCGGGCCGAGGAGGGCGCCGACCGCCCCCATGAGCTTCACATCGCCTGCCCCCATTCCACCCGCCATATAGAAGGGCAGGAGGAACGCGATCCCCAGCGCCAGCCCTTCGATGCCCGGCATGAGCCCGGGCAGCCCTTCCGCCCCTCCGTGGTAGACCATGGCCGCGACAACGGACGAGCAGGTAAGCCAGTTAGGTATGCGCTGCGACCGGATATCCGTGACGCACGCAATCAGCAAGAGGGAAACGAGTATGCCATAGAAGACCATTGTTGATAATTTCTCCTTTTTTGAGGAGGGAAGGGACACGTGTGCGTCCCTTCCCTCAGCCGTCGCCTGGGCTGCCCTATATCGCGGCCGTGATCGTGGTGAAAACGCCCTGGATTTTTGTGCCCAGGGCGGTTACGGACGCGACGATGACCCCGGCGATAAGCGCCGCGATAAGGCCGTATTCCAGTGCCGTCACGCCGTCCTCTTCCTTCAGAAACCTTCTCAGCTTTTCCATTCGTTTCACCCCCTTTCGTGTATTTGCTGTGCCTTTCACGCACAGTCTTGCAACTGCTTCCGGCACTCACCGGCATGTTGCTCGTTGCTGCCAGCGCGTTTTGCCGTGCCGCTCTTCGTCGCCGCGATGCCTGCCGCGATCAACCCCCACTTTATAGGCGTTACCCCTTCATAGTCCTTCAGAGACCTCCTTATCCTTTCCATCACGTGGGTGTTCCCGATCCTCCCTCGGTCTCCGGATCCGAGGAAGACATCGATAACGGAAGGACCCCACATAACGTTTGCAACCTCTCGGTCCGCCCGCTGCCCGTAATGACCGAGTCAGCGGCGTGACCTGAATCGATATCTCAGCAGTATTATCGGTAGTACATTTAAAAACATTAAGGAGTTTTAAGGAGTTCAACGTGAGAGTACCGCTTTCCTCACGTCATGGTGACCCATCGGGTCAAGCGCAGCCCCTCGTGCCCGGAGAGATCCAGTCTTTCCCGTAAGAATTTCGTGAAGATCGGCGCCCCGCCGGAATCCGCGAGAAATTAGATTTCTCTACGTCATTGAAGTTCGCGGTACGGCTATGAGCGACGTTGGGTCAAGAATTTAGTTGTCGAAGATGAGCTTTATCGCCATCTCCGCGGCCCCGGGGTAGTAGGACGCATGGGACCCGGGGTGCGTGTAGCTCACGAGATAGGGTATGTTGTGTGTCCGGAGGCGCTTTTCCGACGCGCCCCTCGCGGCCGCCGTTGCCCCGCCTGCGACGCCGCCGATGATCAAGAGCTTCATATTGCGCCTCCCTCATGGAAATGTAGTAGTCTTGCCCGCAAGATTGTATCCCCGGATAGTGTCTGCTGCATGTCGCAGGCCCATAACAATCTTGCTGATTGTCGCCTTTCATTATACATGGTACAATAAAAGAAAAACCAGGGGGGTTCACATGGAAGAGATACCCATAGGGAAAGTGGAGAAATTCTTCGGGAAGATAGGCGTTGCGGCAATAAAGGTAACGGCCGGGGAGTTGAAGCTTGGGGATAAAATCCGTATTAAGGGGCATACCACCGATTTCGAGCAGACAGTCGACTCCATGCAGGTGGAGCACGCAGACGTGCAGAAAGTCGGCCCCGGTGATGAAATCGGGATCAAGACGAAAGAGCGGGCCCACGAGAACGACACAGTGTACCTTGTCACAGGATGAAGAGGAGCGTCACCTCTCTCCCCTTGCATTACGGCAAGACGCCCGCATGGCTTTTTGAGAGGATAAGCCGCTTTCTGCTGCCATAGCCTCCCTTATCGTCGTCGAATTCGGTTCGCGGGAATTCATCAGGCGCATGGCCGATCCGGTATGGTTCCAGGCTTTCGGATGCGTCGCGGGGTTCGATTGGCATTCCAGCGGCCTCACGACGACCCTGTGCGGCGCGTTAAAAGAGGGCCTGACTTTAATGGGAGACGAGCTGCCGGTTGCAGTGTGCGGCGGCAAGGGGCGGGCCGCCCTCCGCACACCCGACGACTTGAAAAACTATGGCGTGCGGTGGGCCATCGACACGGCGCCGTTCGCCGCCATGAGCCGCCTCTGTGCAAAGGTCGACAACAGCCTCGTTCAGGACGGCTACGACCTTTACCATCATGTCTTCGTGTTGTCCCAAGACGGCGATTGGGCAGTGATCCAACAGGGCATGAACGGCAAAGAGAGGACGGCCAGGCGCTACCAATGGCTGTCGAGAGATGACCTTGACGTGACCTGCGAACCCCACACAGGGGTCACGTGCGACAGGACAGAAAAAACCCTCAACCTCGTCGCCGAGGAGAGCGGTACGGCCCGCGACGCAACAATGGCCTTTATCAGGGAGAACCCGGATAAGATGAATGATGCGTGGAAGGACGTCTGCCTGTCGATGCCGGAGCGCCATTACATCACGCCTGGCGATGTGGACGGCACGCGGCTCAACAAGATCTTCCGGGTCCTCCACGAGTCTCATGCCGCCACTTACAGAGACCTGATTCAGATCCGCGGCGTGGGGCCCAGGACCCTGGCTGCTCTTACCCTCATTTCCGAGATCGTCTACGACGCGCCTCCGAGCTTTAAAGACCCTGCCCGCTTCAGCTTTGCCCACGGCGGTAAAGACGGCCACCCCTTTCCTGTCGATCGAAAGACGTATGATTGCTCCATCTCCTTCCTGAAGGAATGTCTCGACCGCGCGAAGGTGAAGGACAGGGAGAAGATCGATGCATTCAGGCGCCTGGCACAGTACGAAAGGCGGGCCCTCGGCTAAAAAGCGTTCGGCGGACATCTTGAGACCAGGGTGACTGTCGCGCAAATTGGACTGCGCAAGCTGCCGTGTTGCGCGAGCTGCAAAAGCCGCGGGGCAAAGCATGTGGACGCAAAAAAGGGGAGCAATCGGCCAAAACAGGGGTGTGTTGATGCCAAAACAGGACGGACGTGCTGTTTTTGTAAATCTGAAAAACAGGAGATTTTGCAATGAACGGTATGCTATAGTGAGTGAGAGGGAGGGATAAAAGAGATGAGCCTATGTACCGAAGTATTTACGAACTGATACTCTCCTGCCGGGCGAGACTTGTCTACACGGCGGGCGCGCCCGGACTTGAGGTGAATTCGGCCAAGGGGTCAGGTGTCCATTTTGAAGCATGCGTAAATGAAAAGGCGGCCTTCGAAATGGCGCTCGCGGGCGCATGGACCGCAAAACGGGCGGCCTGCATCTTCTCGGCGGCGGGTGTCTATGAGGCCCTCGACCCGCTGATGAGCTCCGCCTACATGGGGGTCAAGGGAGGTCTCGTCATCGCGGCCGTGAAGGAAGGCGACCTCGACGTCACCCCTCTCGGTCTCTTTTCGAAACTGCCCGTCCTCGTTTCTGACGGCAGTCGGGACGGGCTCTCTTCCACCTTGTCTTTCGCATTCGACCTTTCCGAGCGCTACGAGATCCCCTGTCTGGTGGAGACCCTGCCTCCCCGTGAACCTTTCGAGAGGGCGGAAGAGCAAGAGGCGCCGGGGGGTCGTTCCGCCTTCGTGAAGGACCCGGCGAGATGGGCCGCAATCCCCAAGTTCAGGTATGAGCTGCACAAAGCCCTCAACGAGAAGATAGACAGGATGGCTGATGAGTTCGAGACCTACCCGGGCAACGTGCAGCTCCTGCGGGGGAAAAGGGGCCTCATCACCCACCATGCGTGTGGGGAAGAGGCGCCGGGGGACGACGTGAGCGTACTGGCCCTCGCCTCGGTCTTTCCGCTCCCTCAGCGGCTGGTCACGACGTTTATCGATCGGATGGAGGAGGTACGGGTCGTCGAGGGTGCGTACGCGGCCATCGGGCTGCAGGTGAAGCAGAAAGAGCGGATAAAGGGACCAGGGAGCCGGAAAGGGCCGTATGCGCCTAGATCGGGTGCATCAGGAGCCCGCGAGGTCCTGTTCGGCCTTACCGTGGTGAGGGATGAGCTCGGACCTGCGTCTTCCCTCAACATCGCGCACGGCATGGTGAAATCGGGGACAGAGGGAGGAATACTCGCCGTTACCGACGCGCAAGCCTTTCTCCATTCGGGCCTGCCTGCCTTCGTCAACACGCTCTACAACGGGTCGGCCTATCTTCTTTTGATAAAGACAAAGGGGGGAGCGGGTGAGCTTGAGCATCTCTTCAGGGGCTTCGGGTTCAGCCGTTGTTTTCGTGTAAAGACGGCCGGGGAGATCGAAGACTACCACGAGGAGGGAAAGCTGACCGTGCTCCTCTATGAAGGCGACGTATGAAATGGGAAATCGTGTGCACGGGCATCGGCGGCAGGGGTGTGCTCCTTGCCTCGGCGGTATTGATCGAAACGGCGATATCGGCCGGATATCGCGCCATGGCCTCCGACGAGCTTGGCATGAGCCAGCGGGGCGGGTCTGTGGTCTCCCTGGTGAAGGTCGGGACGTTCCGGAGTCCCTTTGTGGGCAGGGAGAACGCAGACGTCGTCCTCTCCTTTGAAGAGAGCGAGTTTTACCGGAATCTCCCGTTCCTGAAAAAGGGCGGCCTCGCCGTCGTCAATTCACGAAGGAGCGCGATGCCCTCACCGGTCGATGCACTGCTTCTCGCGAGGAAAGCCAGATGCTTCCTGGTGAACGCCGACGAGATAGCCGGACGGGCGGGATCGATACAGGCATCCAATATGGCCATGCTCGGTTTCTTTTCAGCCTTCGCCATCGGGCCTTATTCCATTGAGAACATAGTCGGCGCCCTGGAGCGGAAAGTCGCGCCGAGGCTCTTCGCGATGAACAAAGCAGTCTGTGAGGCGGGGAGAAACGAGGCCCTGCAAAGGGTATGAAGACGGAGGTTTCAGGCTTGAGCAACGTAGAGGTCATGATAGGTAATCAGGCAATTGCCCTCGGGCTGGTCGAGGCAGGCATAGATCTCGCCTCTGCCTATCCGGGTACGCCGAGCTCGGAAATCCTGCCGGCCGTGATCGATTTCAAAAGAAGGATGGGCAGGAAGATCCATATAGAGTGGTCGGTCAACGAACGGGTGGCCATGGAAGTGGCCCTTGGCGCGGCAATGGCGGGGAAGAAGGCCGCGTGCATGATGAAGCAGGTGGGCCTGAACGTCGCCTTTCCCCCTTTTATAAAGAGCAGAGCGGTACCCATAAGAAGCGGTCTTCTCATCGTATCCTGCGACGATCCGGGACCGCAGTCCTCGCAGACCGAGCAGGATTCCAGACTGATCGCCACTCTTTTCGGCGTTCCCGTGTTCGACGCATCTTCCCCCGGCGATGCCCGCAGCCTCGCGTCATGGGCCCTCGCTTATTCGGTGGAGAGGCAGACACCGGTGGTCCTCCGGTCGACCCACAGGGTGAGCCATGCCAGAGAGGCTGTCTCTCTCGACACCCCAACGCCTGAAAAGGGGTCTCTCGACGAGGGTCTGAAACTGTCGAACGGGAACGGCCTCGGCATCGTGACATCAGGTATGAGCTACAACGTCGTCATGGACGTCCTCGACGAGCTCGGCCTGGAGAAGGTGGTCTCCCTCTTCAAGGTGGCGCAGATCTTCCCGCTCCAGGCCGGTCTTTTCGCGTTCGTCCGGAGTATGGAGCATGTAGTGGTGCTCGAGGAAACGGACGAGGTGCTCGAGGCCCTGATCGGCGACAGGAGCAAGGTTTTCGGGAGGTCCACCGGATACGTTCCCCGGCAGGGTGAGCTCACCTACGACGTGATCCGGGGTATCGTGCAGGTGGTGGCGGAGAAAGCGGGCGTGGGAGCGAAGTTCTTCTCTCCTGACAGGGCGATAGAAGAGGCGGTCAGCACTGTCTCCTTCGCACCGAGGCCGCCGAAGCTGTGCGCCGGCTGTCCCCATCGGGCCTCTTTCTATGCAATGAGACAGGCCTTTCCAAAGGCTGTCTTCCCGGGCGATATCGGCTGCTACACCCTGGGCATTTCCCAGGGCGCGGTTGACACGTGCGTCGACATGGGCGGGAGCGTCGGCCTTGCCGCGGGCTTTTACGAGGCTTTTCACCAGGACGGCCCATTTATGCCCATCGTCGCCTCTATTGGCGACTCCACTTTCTTCCACGCAGCCCTCCCCCTCCTCTACGACTCGGTGAAGAAAGGCAAGCAGTACATCCTGGTCATCATGGACAACGGCACTACGGCGATGACCGGCATGCAGCCGACGCCGCAGAGCGGCAGGAGGGCCGAAGGGACGAGTGAGTATGCCATCCCCATAGAAGAGGCGGCAAAGGGCTTCGGGGTGGAGTTCCTGAGGGTCCTCGATCCTTACGATATACCGGGCATGATTAAAGCCGTGAAAGAGGCAGGAGCCGATCTGAAGCAGAGGGGCAGGGGGCCGGCTGTAATCGTCGCGCGACACCCATGCCTGCTCTATGCCAAAACGGGGAAGAACATGTCCGTTCAACCCCCTGATCTCACTGCGGACTGCAACGGGTGCAAGAGGTGCATCGACCTTTACGGCTGTCCGGCTTTTCTCTTCGATGAGTCAGAGGGGCGCATAAAACTGGACGATGCCCTTTGCGTCAACTGCGCGACGTGCCAATTCGTGTGCCCTCAGAAGAAGAAGGGGAGGCGCGAACGCGGATGAGGGCGCTGAAAAACGTGGGGGTGGAAAAAGGATCGAGAGCTGGCTTGCGAAGAACCGAAGATAATCAAGGAGGTCGATGTGAAAAGATTTCTGCTGTGCATCACCGCATTAGTGGTGTTTTCTGCCTGCATCCTGGGGCATGCCCTGTCGGTTTCCGCAGAAGATGCTATCAAAGTGGGCATCGTCGACACCTACACCGGACCTGCAACAACCTACACCGAGGACGTACTCGACGGCTTCAAGCTGGCGATAAACCAGGTCAACGCGAAGGGCGGCGTGCTGGGAAGACAAATCGTCTTCCTCATCCGGGATGACAAGTTCAAGCCCGATATCGCCCTTGAGATGACCAAAGACCTCGTCATGCGGGAGAAGGTCGACCTCATCATAGGATCGACGAACTCAGGCGGGGCTCTCGCCATGTCCGACTTTGCGCGGAAAGAAAAGATCCCCTTCATTGTCACCGACGCGAAGAGCGATAAGATCACCGGCGAAAAAGGGCACCGCTACGTCTTCAACACGAACGAGAACACTATGATGATCGGAAAGGCGACGGCCCTGGCTTTGTCGAAAAAACCTTATACGAAATACTGGATCATGGGTGAGGATTACGAATTCGGCCACGCCTGCGCCGATGCCATATGGACGAACCTCAAGGCGATCAGGCCGGATGTGCAGCTCCTCGGCCAATCATGGAGAAAGGTAGGGGAGACGGACCTGGCGCCCTATATCACCCCAGCGTTGAACGCCCGGCCCGACTGCATCATCAGCGCGGCGGGCGGCGGCGGAGTTGTCAATTTCCTGAAGGCGGTCAAGGCCATGGGTCTCGAGAAGAAGATCCCCATCTACCAGCACTACGCGACAGACACGCTTGCCCTCCGCCCCCTGGGCCTTGACGCACCTGAAGGCATCATGGGCAGCTCAAGCTACGCCTTCTACTACCCCAACATCGCGGAGAACAAGGCCTTTGCCGATGAGTTCATGAGGGCTTACAAGAGGTACCCGGGCTCGACCGCGTTCTACGGCTATGTGGCCGGCACGCTCATCGCCAAGGCCTATCAGAAGGCCGGGAAAGTGGACCGCGAGCGCTTCATTGACGCCATGGAGGGCCTTGTGGTCGACAGTCCCATCGGCAAGCTCCAGATGCGCGCCTGCGACCACCAGCTCATTCTCCCCATGTACTACGGCGTCACGAAGAAGGTCCCCACGTATAACTTCCTGATCGGATCGAACATGGTGACGATCCCCGGAAAGGACTACCTGCCGACCTGCGAGGAGATAATGAAACTGAGAGGGAGCGGCAAATAATTCGACCAGCGCCCTTAAGAAAATGATTACCGGCGAAAGTGATCGAAGCCCGCTGCGTCGGGGGGAATCTCCCGGCCGTCGGGTAGGACCATGGGAGGCTTCCCTATCTCTTAGTCCAGGTAGGGCGATACCAGCCGTTTGTTCTTGATGTCCGCCAGCCCCTT
>Ga0187856_1000550_pt1 | contig 33660 bp, 34 predicted proteins | sample June2016WEW_8_40_FD_132443 | JGI IMG/M metagenome (GOLD analysis project Ga0187856, IMG submission 132443) | Peatland microbial communities from SPRUCE experiment site at the Marcell Experimental Forest, Minnesota, USA - June2016WEW_8_40 | ecosystem: Environmental > Terrestrial > Soil > Wetlands... | reverse complement strand
GCGAGCAAAAGGCAGAAGTCCAACTTCGGCCATCGCGCCTCCTGCCTCGATAGCAAACAACAATTTCAAAGGATCGGCTATCTCGAATTTTCATTGTCGTGGCGAGGATGTCAACAGAGCCGAGGCATTTCTAATCGCCCGAGTGTCGATTAGAAACCGAGGGTACAGCCCTCGCTCGGGGACGGTTCTCCGATGAATCGAGACGGCGTTGCGCGCCGCGATTGGCTCCGTGCCGACCGTGCCAGCATTCCGAGTTGTTCTACCGATGCTCATGGCAATTGTGGCCTGCGTGGCCAGATTAGCAGCGGGGATGAAGCGGTCAAGCGCGAGACCCTGTGGACTTTTCTGGAGGCCCGATGCTGGAAGCTGAAGGCTGGACGGATTTCGGGTGATCAAAGAGGAGGAAACTAAGAGGACACAAATGATTTGAAGCGGCTCCGATCCGCACGGACCGGAGCCGTACCCGCTATCGTTCGAGAACTTTCTCCACCTGGCCGATTTTCTTTTGGACCTTGCCAGTCAACTTCTCGGCAAGGCCTTCGGCTTCCAGGTCGGGATTGTTCGTCGCTCGTCCAACCGTTTGCTTAACTTTCCCTTTCACCTCGTGAAAGGTGCCTTTCGCTTTGTCCTTCGTGCCTCGCTTCATGAATAGTCTCCTTTGACTCGATCGATTCGCGAGTCACTGCTGATAGCTTTCAGGCGTCGGTGCATTTGCAAACGCGCCTTTCCCTCGATTGCCAGTCGGTCATAACACGATCAACGCAACATGCCTACCGCGTACAAGATCACTGCGATGATCAGGATCGTTCCGACGATCCCCAGGCCCCCGCGGGTACCCCATCTGGAATACCCGTAATAGCCGCCGCCTCCGCCGAACAACAGCAGCAGAACTATAATTAGTAGTAACATCGGAATTCTCCTTTCAAGCTATGACTACTGCCTCCCGCCTTCTGCTCGATTCTTTGCGCCAGTTACACTGGCCGGCCCCCGTCGCTGGCCAGTGTCGATGACATTGCACTCGATGAACTGTTATTCCACGTAGACCGTGATCGCAATGCGGGCGCCGGGATAGTTTGGGTTGTACAGGTAATACCCGCCGTCGACGTAATCCACGTAAACGTCATCGGTGTAGTACCAGCCTTCCGGCCACGGCTCAAGAAATCCGAACCAAAAGCCGCCGTACTGGAAGCGAGAATATCCGCCGACAATCCTGGGGCTGCCAATGCGGAATCGATGCTCGCGCCCAAAATTGGAGCGGAAGCGATCGTCAGGTATGCGAGTTTGGGTTCTGGAACTGAGTCGCAGTGCCGGCTGTGAGCGTTGCCGCTGCTCGTCGGCCGCACTCCGCTGAGGATGTTGCTGGCCTTGCTGGCCCTTGGCTTGCTGTTGCTGTTCCGGTCTTGCAGCCTTGGCCTGTTGCTGCTTTTCAGGCTTGGCCTGCTGTTCCGGTTTTGCCGCCTTGGCCTGTTGCTGCTTTTCGGGCTTAGCCTGCTGCTCCGGTTTTGCCGCCTTGGCCTGCTGCTGCTTTTCGGGCTTAGCCTGCTGCTCCGGTTTTGCCGCCTTGGCCTGTTGCTGCTTTTCGGGCTTAGCCTGCTGTTCCGGTTTTGCGGCCTTGGCCTGCTGCTGCTTTTCAGGCTTAGCCTGCTGTTCCGGTTTTGCCGGCTTGGCCTGCTGTTCTTGTTTGGGGGCCTTCGCCTGCTCCTCTTGCTTTGCTGGCTTTGCCTGCTGCTCCTGCTTTTCGGGCTTGGCCTCTTGTTCGTGTTGCTCTTCCTGAGCGTAAGTGGGAGTAATGGCTCCGAGAAGAAGGAGCAGGACTCCCGTGCTGATAAGACTGACTGGTTTCATGATTGTCGCCTCCGCTACGGTGATTCGTGCGCCGCTTGTTTGTTGCGCCGGGCGCCGCTGCTTTCAGATTCTAGAGTTCGTGGTCCACGGATGTTTCCTAAATTCCGTTCATTCGTTACGGACTATGATCTGCCCTTCGCCCCCACGACCAGCAGGACGACCCCTCCAACCAATGCCAGCCCTCCCAGTATTGGAGGGAGCGGAATTCGCTCGTGAGTTTCCGCGGTGAGATGGATCGATCCCACGTCGAGGACTTGCTTCTGACGCGTGTAGTTAATCCCTTGATAGACGAGGGCCAGCGCGCCCAGAACGATCAACAAGATCCCAGCCCAACTGGTCGCTTTCATCTTTACGTCACCTCGAACGGAAACTAGACAACCCTTCGGCCTTGGAGGAGCCTAATCACAAGAACAACGATGGCCAAAACCAACAGGATGTGGATGAATCCACCCATCGTGTAGGAAGTGATCAGTCCCAATAGCCACAGCACGAGCAAGATTACGAAAATTGTCCAAAGCACGGTTTTCTCCTCCGATAACCGATTCGAACTTCTTTGCCCTCCGTCCCAAGAACGAAGGTGGGCGCCTCATAGTCCTCATTTCCTCTCGCGGCGATTTGCGTTCATTCAACTGCCGATGTGGACGCGGGAAAGCGAATGAAAAAGCCCAAATACGTTCAGAAGCCACAACACGACGCAAATGATCACCACTGCATTCAGAATCCCCTTAATCGTTCCCTGCATCGGTATGAAGCTGTTAACCAGCCAAAGCAGGACACCCACCACCACCAGAACTATCAATATTTGAAGTAACGGCATGGCTTAATTACCTCCTTTTCTTCGCGGGCAGGCCGTCCGGCCTGCTCCGCGGTATTGCGCTACTCGGCCCTAGTTACCCACTTATCCTGCGTATCCGCTGATTTCGTGCAGCAGCGGTCGCGCCGATGCAGGAACAGCAACTTTGCCGCCAAGAATTTCATGGCGGTTTACATTGGGCCCATACATGGCTTTGTCCCCGCTCTTGTCGGCTTGCACCACGGAGCCGTCCAGGCTCACGCCAGCGAAAACGCCTTTGGCACGTGAGTACGACAGAATTTCCGCATTCAATCTAACGTCGGTGCCAGCCGTGGCGCTCCGGCCAACCGGCCCGGCCGCTACAGAAGCGTCGGCTCCGAGTTTGAATTTGTCGCCGAGCAGGCTCTGCAAGGCGTGATCGTTCATAAAGAGCAACACGATGTCGGTCGAAGAGCCCCCGATCTGATAACCCACGCTGCCACCGTCAATCGCCACAAACATGGGGGCGCTCCAGCCATGCTCAGTGCGACAGGTTGCCAGTCCACGCCCATAGCTGCCGCCGAATACAAAGGCAAACTTCACGTCCCCTGGAATGATGGCGATACATTTCGCCGATTTCAGTAGATCGTGAGGAATGCCCCGATCCGGGGTGTCCATGATCTCCTTGAAGACCTGCGCCGCTTTGTGGGTGCGATTCACATCATCCTCGCGGTCCGAGGAAGCCACTGCAGTTAGAGCTACAAGCAGAGTCAACGCTGTGCCGATCAGAAAACGTTTCAACATTTCTCTATCTCCCTTCAAAATTGAACTCACTGCGGGTATATCCGATTTGGGTCATGTGGTAATTCTCGATTTCAGATGGCCTCTAACGAGGTCAGCGCAACGCGCCGGCCAGGCATAGGACCACGGCCATGAATACCCCCGGGCTTCCACTTGTCCCCCATCTGGAATACCCGTAATAATCGCCGCCACCGCCGAACGTCCGCCTGCCGACGCTCTGTCCTTTACTTCACTGTGCTGTGATTGTCAGTGAGCTTCGTCACGCGTCCAACTTACGTCTATCGCGTGTGAATTCAGGGGAAAGCATGATCGCCCCGTTAGCCTAACAAGTTCATCCGGAGCGGACTGTTCAAAAAGGGACAGTCGTCTGATCGCTGTGGTGGAGTATCCTTGGAATCCGACGGTCAAATTGGGTCGTGCAAAAAGTAGATTGGGCCATCCCGCGACGTTCGAGACAGCAACACCCATGGCGCTGGTGTTCATTTTAGAATTCAGGGATGTGCGTGGTTCGCGGCCAGGCGAAATGCGGAGGTTCGATTCGCTGCAATTCCTTCGCTGTTCGAAGCGTCAGTCGTGCAGGACGACGCTTAGAAGGGAATTGTTGATTTGGAGGCCTCGCAGCCTGCCGCCGTACGCGATGAAGCCCAGTTTTCTGAACTTGTTCATGAACGAATTGATCCGCGTGCGCGTTGTACCAACCATCTCCGCCAGCGTCTCTTGCGAGATTTCGGGCAGCGCTCTTATCGGTTGGTTTTCCTTTCCGTAGCGAGCGAGCAGCAAAAGCGTGCGAGCCAGGCGCTTCTCGCTGGAGTTGAACAGCTGATCGATCAAATCCTCTTCAACCCGGATATTTCGCGCAAGCATGTAAGCGATGAACCGATCGGAAAACTCGTGTTCGCCATGGAGCACGCGAATCATCTCGTATTTTTCAATCGCTAGTACGGTGGCCGGTGTAATCGCGGTCGCGGACGTCATGCAAACAGACTGGCCTGCAAGACACCCCTCTCCCAAGAAATCGCCCGGTCCCAAAATCGCCACAACGGCTTCCTTGCCGGCCGCATTGACCACAGTAAGCTTCACGTTCCCTTTTTGAATGAACATGACATTCTTCGCGGGATCGCCCTGCGAAAAAATCGCTTCTTTTCTTCGAAACTCGGCAGTCCTTCTCCCAAGCCCAACCGTATTGAGAAACGAATGCACGTTGAAAGCGCGGCCTCTCCCAACTGTCGCGCGTAGGAGAGAACCGCGGGCAGATGCACGCCGCTGGGGGAGAGAGGCCATGGTCTCTTATATCATTACTCACCCCCCTGTACAATATTGAACACCGCGAAGGCGGTCGACACAGGGCAGCGAGTTCTGCGACGCAAGACGACAAATCCGAGCACAGCGAGATTGGTGAGACCGGTATCGACTGCTGACCGCTAGTGGCGCCGCAGGACTTTTTGCAGGGATCTGCGCACTTCTATATGGCCATTGTAACCAATGAATCCCCGCTTCCTGAATCGGTTCATGAGTAGATTGACTCGCGGGCGGGTCGTGCCGACCATTTCCGCCAGAACCCGGTGACTCAGAGTGGGAAGCTGAGAAACGGCTGGACCTTTTCCGTCCAAGTGGGCCAGCCGCAGAAGCACACGCGCCAGGCGTTGCTCGGCGGAAGAAGTCAGTAGTTCCGCCACATGATTCTTGTACTTCTGGACGCTGGACAGCAGATAGGCCACCAGGGAATTTGAGGTCTTATTCTTTTTGCGAAGCATTTGGAGCATCTTTTTCTTCTGAATCGTACGAATGGAGCTGGCGGTCAGCGCGACGGCCGTGGACATGCGAAGCGGATAGCCTGCGAGGCACATCTCGCCAAAGAGATCACCCACCCCCAAGATGGCGGTAACCGCTGCTGGTTGGTGTTTCGTTTTGGTGGTGAGCCGCACGCCCCCTTCTTGAATATAGAAAAGCGTGCAAGCAGACTCACCTTGCGTATAGATGTGTTGTTTGTCCCGATAGTGCGAGACCTTGCCGCCCAGGCTGGCTCCTGAAGAGAAACCCCCGAGGCCCGAAGCCACATGATTGATGCGTTTCATAGGTCGCTCCGCTTCCAACGAACACGTAACATAGGTGAATGCGAGAACAGATCAACGAATTAGCGTAACAAGCTCGTACGAAGTGAACTGTGCAAAAGCGGACAATAGTCTGATAGCTGCGGTGGAGTATCCGTAGAATCCGACGATCAGATCGGGTCGTGCAGAGGTGAGATTGGAACGTCCCGTGAAGTTTGAGACACCAACGCATATGCGTTCGCTATTAGAGCACATTCTGCTCGCGAAGAATTTGCTATTGCGGGGCAATGACGGGGGCGGGAGAAACCTTGAGTTTTGCCAGCTCACTCGCAAAGAGCGGGTTTTCGGGGAATTCCGCGACGAGTTCGTGAAGCTGGACGCGGGCCACTTCTGTCTTTCCCTCACGCAAGGCCGCCAGCGCCAGCAAAATCTTCGCAAACGGCCGCAGGTAGTGGCCATGATCGGCGGCGATCTCGAGCTGGTCGATGCCTGCCTTCTTGTCGCCGTGGATTCCAGCGAAGCTGAGGAAAAACTTCTTGATTCCCGGCAGACTTCCGATGAAGTAATTCGCCGTGCCCAGGCCAAGATAGGCGTCGGCGGCGTCTGGCTCGACCGCCAACAGTTTCTTCGAATACTTGTCAGCCTCGCGGATCTTTTTCAAGCTGTCGAGCTGACGCTTATCGATCAGGCTGGCATAGTCTGCCTGCATACCTAGGCTTAGGGTCATGGCAAACAGCGCGTTCGTATCGTCCGGGTTCGTCTTCAATTGCAGCTGCGCCAAGTCCTGCGCGTGTTTGTCCGCGGCGAAGAAGGCCGCGCGCAGTTCCGGGTCCGGTTTGAGAGGAATCTTGCCCAGGAAACGCTTGTCGTCCAGGAAAAACTCGGAGGTGAGGGCACCCTGCCGATAGCACTCCTCAAACAGATAAGCTGCCGCTTCCGAGGCGCTCCCGAGAGGGTCTTCGGGGTGAGACTCCTGCCAGGACTCAAACTGCTTGTGGGCCTCCTCAGGCTTCAGTTCGTAGAGAAGGTGAAAGCCGGCGTCGAGCTCCGGCACATGCAAGGGCTCAATCGCAACCTGTCCGGAGGCTGCCGCCGCCCGAACGTCAAGGCTCCCCGCCATTAGCGCGCTGCATAGAAGCAAACAGATCAGTGATAAGTATGCGCGACAGCCATGATGGCTCGAATCGATCAGGCTCAAGTTGCCGTCTTCAATGTGTGGCCGCCCCATGGTGTTCGTTTGAGAATTCAGAAATGTGTGTGGCGTAGCAATTCTCTTGCTGCTCGTCCTCGGTGACCATCTCACTCTATAACCATTCCGTTTTCCAAACTGTTCACTTATGGACACTCGCGGCGCAGCAAGTGAGAAGGCCACGAGACACTGCAACGGCCGCCGGGCTTCATCGAAACTCGGCATGAATTCGTCTGATAATGGAAAGAATAGCTTCGATGCAAGGTCCGGGGCAACGACAGTGAGCTAAGTCCCGAATCTATTTACGCCGCGTGTGGAGCCGTCCGCTTGCCCCCTTTAATCCACTGGTAAATGGTAAATGCGCTCCCACCGATCGAAATCACGATGAGCGCGATCATCACGTGGTCGAGCAACGGCGATTCAGCCTGCTTGATGATCCACCGCCCGTAGTGAATCGCAAGCGCGCCCTCGATCGCAAAGCGAACAAATCTTCCGACGCCGACATAACTCAAGAGTTTAATTCGCGGATACCGGAACGCCGCCGCAGCCGCCACAAAAGCCGTAAAAGGGAACGGCGGCGGCACTAGCGATGCCACCACAAGTGTCCACCCCGCCCGCTTTTCCACCTGCTTCCGAATGTAAGCGAGATGCTTGCCCGACACGAACTTCTTCTGCCCGCTCTCGCTCTTTCGGCTGACCCAGTCCGTCGCAAAGCACCCGATCAGCGATCCCACTGTAGCCATCAGCACGAAATAAAGCATGCGCTCGTGATAGCGTGCGCACAGCGCCAGCACGAGCAAGTCGTTGCCCATCGGCACCACAAGTGGCGACGAATCAAACGCGCCGAGCGTCAGTAATCCCAATCCGCCCGCATGAAACAAAGCCCTGGCAATGGTGTGGATGATCGGCTTCACGTGATTTTTCCCCGGCGATTAGACGACGTCGCCAGCCCCCGGGTCAAGAAATCTTCCCGGCACTCGACATTTTCCCTCCTGCCTCGCGATGTATGTTCCATTCGGGACATAATCCCAATAATTTCGTGGAGCGAATTCGACGACAATTTCCTCCTCATGGCGGGTGGGGCTTTTTCGGAGCAGCTATCGGCTCTTGCGTCAGTCTCGGATAATTTCGGCGTTGGTGCTGGGGGCGACGATGCGGACGAGGCGCTTGCCGTCGAGGAAGAGATCGACTTCGAGGTCCTCGGTCTTCACGGTGAGTTCGTCGAGCTTTTTGCCGCCGAGGTCCTGGGTGCTGCCGACCGATTCGAGGGTGAGGCTTCCGGGCGTCAGCTCCTGCGGGACGAGGACGGCCATCGTCTGCGCGCCTTTCTTATCCCAATCGTAGAGGCGTGCGAGCACGGCGTACTGGTGATACAGATTGTTGTCGAGGACCGCGATTTGCGGCGAATTGAATTTGAATTGCTGCGTATACGGCTTCACGCCCTCGATGCGGAGATCGATCATGGCGGTGGGGCCGTCGAACGAAATCGTGGAGGCGGCTTTCTTCACGCCCTCCGTGGACCATTCGTAACGCACCGGAGTTCCGTCGGAGTGAAGCTCGAGGGTTCCCGTGACGCGGGTCGCGCCATCCGCGGTCTGAATCTCCGAAGTGCCGCGAGCGATCCAGTTGCCGCCGCTCGGGCTGATCTCAAAATCTTCTTTGCCCATCTGCTGGCCGTTGACGAGGATGCGAAAGCTTCCCTTGTCCGGCGCAAAGAGCGATGCCGATTTCAAAGCCGCCGCAGGCGCCGCAAGGGCGCGTGTTATCGCCGGAGAATTTTCCGCGGCGGCGAAAAATGCCAACGCGCCGACGATCGCACATGCGATGAATGCGCGCATTCTCGCTCGGGTCATACCGTCACCTTGGGGAAAATGCCGAGCGCGAGAATCTGCTCGACGACGCGCAACGGCTCGATATCGCTTTCGACGCGGTAGTCGGCAAGCTCGTAGGTGGGCAGGCGCTCGTCGTATAGGCGGCGGAAGCTGGTTTCGTCGCGGAAGAGCGGCCGGTCGGTGATCTGCGCGCAGCGGCGGAGGAGTTCGTCGACCGGGCAGCGCAGCCAGATCAGCAACGCGCCGTTTTCGCGAAGCAGCGCCAAATTCTGCGGCTGCGCGATCGTGCCGCCGCCGAGCGAAACGATGCGCGGCTTCTGCGTCTCGGTGAATTCGGCGACGACGCGCGCGAGCTGCTCGCTCTCGATTCGGCGGAACTCCGCTTCACCGCTGCGCGCGAAAATCTCGGGAATCGTAAGGCCCGCGGCCTCGGTGATGCGACGGTCGAGATCGACGTTCGTCCAGCCGAGTTGGCTCGCCAGCAGACGCGCGACGGTGGACTTGCCGCTGCCCATGAATCCAGTGAGGCAGACGAGTCTGCGAGGGCGGATTTCAGCAGTCATGGTTCAGCGGTTGTTCGGCGTTCATCGTTTGGCGATCAACATTCGCTGACGATCAGGGTCCAAAGCGTTTTGCGTCGCGAGACGGCGCAATCAATCCCGCTTGAGGATGTTGATTGTACCATCGAAGGAGTTCAGCTCGACCCTGGCGCGCCCGGAATTGAGAGAGCCAAAAAGAGCGTTGCCGACTTTCGGCAGGAAGTGGTGGTGCGAGGATGGCACGAGTTTCGCTTCGTTGTGCACTCTGCCCTTGAGCGAGGTGGCGCTCAAATCGAACGAATCGCCGGGCGAAAAGCGCACTTCGATCACGCCGTTGTAATTTTTCAGGATGTACGTGGCGCTCGGGAGAAATTGTCCGTTGAAGGTGATGTTCCCTTCCGAAGTCTGCGCGCGCACGTAGCTGCTGCGGAGGTCGATCAGCCGGAAATTGCCGCTGATCGATGAAACTTCCAGCCGGCCGGCGCAGCGCACGCACTGGAAAGAGCCGCCGACGGTCTTGACCGTGAGGTACCCGGCAGCGTCCTCGATATCCACACCCGCCGCGATCGTCTCGACGTTCATGTCGCCGAGCACGTTGGTGACGTTGACGCCGCCCGAATCGTTGTGAATCTGAAGCTCGGCATCCTCGGGAACGCTGATTTCGAGATCGGCGCGCAGGTCGTCGGGTGCGGCGGTTGTGGAAACCTGGCGAGTGGTGACTTCAACACGGTTGCCGTTCTGCTCGGAGTCGACCGCCACCTGATCGGTGGCGCGCTTGGCGACGACCATTACATCCTGTTTCGTCCACGCCCGCACGGTAATGGTGCCGTTTGGATTGTGGATCGTGACGACGGGGCGAGCATCGACCTTGAAATGCTGTTCGGTGCGATCCGGGAATCCGGGCGTGGCTCCGGGCGCCGCGCTGCAAAGCAGCAAGCTTGGCACAATCAGTCCGGCAGCCTTCCAATGATTCCGGCTCCGAAGAGTGGGTTGGGTGCTCATCGGCCGTCGCCTCCGCGCTCGCTTATCTGCGCGAGCAAATCCGCTTTTTGTTGATATGCATCGTACAGGTAGTCGCGCGCGACTTCGTTTTCGGGTTCGTCCAGCACGCTTTTTTCACATAAAGCGATATAGTTGTCAACGATGGCGAGGTTCTTCTGCAGGGAAGCCGTCACGACCGGGTTGGAATTCGTCAGAGAGGAAATTGCGTCTTGCTCGGCGCTATCGAGCTGCGCGCTGAGCGGCTGCGTCGATACCTGCGTGCCGTGAATCCAGAGGTCTTCGTTAAGCCGCCTTTGGTCCGGGCCGGTGAGCGCGACGCCGACCGCGACCAGCGCCATCAGGTAAGCGCCCGCGAGGGCGGGCCGCGGAACGACGGTGAGGATTTCGCCAAGCCAATTTCTCAGAGTTTCGGTCAAGCCACGACGCCCGTCGTGGATCAGGCCTTCCTGTTCGAGCTGCGCCCGCAGCGCGATCCAAACGCGCGCCGGAGGCTCGCCATCGGCAACCGCCAGCGAAGGCGCGGTTTGATGGATGCCGTCCAAGTCGGAAACGAGGCTGCCGCATCGCGCGCATCCCCGCGCGTGAGCCTGGGCGCCGGCAGAGCGCTCGCCTCCCATCCACGACTCGAGTTGATCTAGAAATTCATTACAACCGATCATGCTCATGTCTTTCAGTCCTCGCCTCCGGACGCGCTACCCGCAGCCCGGCGATCCTCGCGCGCTTTTGCCCGCACCTCTTCCTGAAGCAGGTCGCGGAGCCGCATGCGCGCTTTATGCAACTGCGATTTCGAATTGCCGATCGAGCAGCCCATCATGTCCGCAATCTCGTTGTGTTCGTACCCTTGCACGTCATGCAACACAAACACTGCCTTATACCCCGGCGGCAACTGGTCGACGGCCCGCTGGAGATTGACTCGGTCCAGCGAACCCGTCAACCGCAAATCCGGGCCTCCGAAATCGCGCCCGGGCGTCCCGGCTTCCTCGTCCGGCTCGGTGACCTGTTCGAGCGAAGTCTCCTTGCCGGACTTCTTGCGCAACTTCATGAGAACGACGTTGACCGCGAGGCGGTGCAGCCATGTGGAAAACGCCGACTCGCCGCGAAATGTCGCAATCTTGCGGAAGAGCTGCAGGAAAGCTTCCTGCGTCAGATCCTCTGCCTCGGCCGTATTCCCCACCATTCGAAGACACAGCGAATACACTCTGCGGCTATGCATCTGATACAAGCGCTCGAACGACGCCGCATCGCCTTGCTGGGCGCGCCGGATCAGCTCCGGTTCCGCTATCTCTCCAGTATCGGTTCGTCTCAATCGGGCCACGCTACCCGTCGGGACGCATCCTTCACTGCGATGCGTCGGTCGCTTCAGAAGTTGCACTCGCCGTTTCCACGCTACAACTGACCTGCGTACACGCCTGTGGTGCCTATAGACGGCAGGCGGCCCATTTCGGCAGGGCTCTATGCTTAAGTCTCGCCCATTTTCGTCGGAATTGCACCTTGCGTCCAGCGAGTCGCAGTGGAATGCGCGTTGGACTGGGTTGATTCTATGCGGACGCGCGGGAAAGGCGGGGCTTCATGCGGATGTGCTTCGGCTCGGCGGGAGCATCCAATTCGGTGCAAATAGCCGGCAATTGCTCGGCCGGTAGCGTGCGCAGGAAGGCTTTGAGGACAACTTCCGTTTCGCGCAGGCACGTATTGAAATCGTAGTGCAGGCAGTCAAGCCTGGTCCAACAATCGCCCGGTTGCACGGCCAACCCCTTCGAAATGTCGGTGGCGGCTTCTTGGAATTCGCGCTCGATCCGCTCGACGGTGCTGGAGAGAATCCGTACCTTATGGAAGAAACGCAAACGGGAGCCGAAGAGCACGTGATGGAGGATACCGTTCCAGGAAGCGGCGCTCTGGCCCGTATTGCCGCGGAAAAAGCGGCTGTTCAGCGGCTCGACTGCGGGAAGGATGCCGACGTTCCGGCCGCGGGCGGACAGCGTGTCACAGAGAGAAGTAAGCGCATACGCCAAACGCCCGAGCAGATCGGCGGCGACCGAAACCTGCTGTCGAGCGCAGACAAGCTCTCCGCGGGCGCGAAGCGAGAGCGCATCGTCGAGCGCCACGCTCATCATGGCGTACGTGCATTCCCACCGGCTCACGACGGTCTCGAAAATCTGGCTTCTTTCGCGCGGCAACGCGGCGATCCAATCGTCCGTTACCTTGCGAAGCGTGGACTCGCGTGCTGTGTGCCTAGGAAACAATTACGTCCCCAAGATGCGCCGCGGAGTATAGCACCTTCCGCAATACCTCGCCGAAGGAAAGCCGTTGCACCGAAATCTGTTGGGCAGATGCAGCAGCAACTAATATACATGGGGCGAGCACGTATTCGCATCTTTCGCAGGCCGGCATTGCTTGGCTAGCAGTGAAAACGTGCGCGTGCTGCCGCAGGACGAGAGCGCTCGGTAAAATCACGCATAGAGCCTCGCATTGACGCCACTCTCCGATTTTGCTATGTTTCTGTTTCGCGTTCTATCGGAGTGCACTCGTGAAACGTCGTGCGGCCCTCACTACAGGCACCTCCCAACGAAACGGTAAGTCAATCAAAGCAAAGGGCTTAGTATCTGAGAGGGCTAGAACGATGCCCCTCGATCCGGACGCTCCCGCCAAGCAGCAACAACTCAAGCTCTACGAGGAAGCGCTCAGGCATTTTCAGCAGCAGAAGTTCGAGCGCGCGCAGCAGACGCTCGAGCGCGTTCTCGATGGTCCAAGCAAGGAACTGAGCGACCGCGCCAAGATGCACCTGCGCATCTGCGAGCAGCGGATTTCGCGGCTTCCAGCGCCCGCGCCGAAGTCGGCGGAGGACCATTACACACAGGGAGTCGCGCTGATGAACTTGGGACGCTGGGACGAGGCTCGCGAGCACCTCGATCGGGCGCGCAAGGCCGCGCCCAAAGCGGACCACATCGTGTACGCAATGGCGGCGCTCGATTGCCTGACCGGTGAAGCGGATTCGGCGATGCAGAACCTCAAGGTCGCCATCGAGCTCCGCCCGGAAAACCGCTACCACGCTCGAAACGACGAAGATTTCGCCTTCTTGCAGGAAGACCCCCGCTTCACTGAATTGCTCTATCCGGAGCGAGACAGTTCGGCCGGCTGATTCCTGCCCCTCCCATGAAAAGCCGTTCGGAACGCCGCTCGCCGTCGGTTCGCGTTGTCGCGCTCGGCGGCGGCACCGGTCTCTCGACAATCCTTCGCGGCCTCAAAGAACACATCGCGGAGCGCGGAAAGCGCAGGCCGAAGCAGCACATCTCGGATCTAACGGCCGTCGTAACCGTCACTGATGACGGCGGGAGTTCCGGAAGGCTGCGCCGTGACTACCGCGTCCTGCCGCCGGGTGACATTCGCAATTGCATGGTGGCGCTCTCGAAGGACGAGGACCTGCTCGGCAGGCTCTTCCAATATCGCTTTCCAACGGGCCGCGGCCTCGCCGGGCACAGCTTCGGCAACCTCTTCCTGACGGCGCTGACGAACAGCATGGGAGATTTTCCGAAAGCCGTCCAGGTGTCCGCGCAGATTCTTGCCATCCGCGGGCGGATTTTTCCTTCTACGGCGCAAAACGTGACGCTCGAAGCCGAACTTGAGAATGGAACCCGGGTGGCGGGCGAGACGAATATTTCCCGCTCGAGCAAGCACATCGCGCGCCTGCGATTGGTTCCGCGCCGCGTGCGGCCGCTGCCGGAAGTTCTCGCCGCGCTTCGCGAGGCCGATCTGATCCTCTTCGGGCCGGGTTCCCTCTACACGAGCATTTTGCCCAACTTGCTGATCGAGGAGATTGTGGACGTCATCGCACACTCGCGCGCTACGCGCGTATACATCGCCAATGTGATGACGCAGCCCGGCGAGACTCAGCACTACTCGGTGGCCGATCACGTTCGCGCGATCTACGATCACACGCGCCCGGGCCTGTTCGATTTTGTGGTGATCAACCGCGAGAAGGTGTCGCCCCGATTGCTGCACCGATACCGGGAACAGGGCGCCGAGCCGGTGGACCCATCACTCGACGCGCTCGCGCGCATGGGGCTCGGCTATGTGTTGGGCGATTTCCTGCAGCAGGATGGCGTCGTGCGCCACGACCAGGTTCGGCTTGCGCAGGTCTTGCTGGACGAGTTCGTCAAGCGCCGCGTGGAGCGATGAACGGCGCGCTGCGCGGCGAATCAAAGGTCGGGCGGCAAAACGCCGAGGTTGCCAGAAACCATCTCAGTTTCCAGCAGGGGCGCCCGGCGCCATGTATGCCTGGCGGGCAGTGACGACCGCCTTTTTCTTCTTACCCTTCTTGTCCGCTAGCTCCAGGGGATTGCCTTGATCGTCTACGACATCAACCACAATCTTGTGGAACTTCCCGTCCTGAGGCGTCGAAGGTGAAAATACGAGCGTGTACTGGCTGCGCAGATACGACGCGACGGTATTGAAGATGTCCGGCATCTCGCCCTGGAAGCGCGGGAAGAACGCGTAGCCGCCCGTCATGCGCGCGAATTGGGTAAGTTGGTTCTTTGCTTGAAGGTAGCCGAGGCCGCCTCCGTTCCGAGAATAGAGGTCGATTTCCTCCGCCATGCCGACCGAGAAGATCGTGACGTCGGTTTCCTTCAGCCGTTTCACAATCTGATCGAGATTGTGTTTGCTGAATGTGTCGATGCCCGTGGCCAGAATCAAAATCGACTTCTTCCCTTTCACGTCGCGGAGCTGGTCGAGAGTTTCATATACGGCGTCGAAAAGGACAGCCTCGTGAAAGTCCGGAAAGCCAAGCGTGCGGATGGCTTCATCGATTTGTCTCTTGTCCTGCGTGAAGTCCTCCCGAAGCGTTGTTCGCAGATCAAACGTCTTGAGCGCAACCCAATCCTGCGGCTTCAAATCCCGCAAGAAGCCATCGGCCCAGTACTGGCCTTTAGCCCCAAAGTAGCCGTAATACATCCCGCTGTACTCAAGCAGGATCACGATCGTGATGGGGGCATCCGTCGGTGAAAAATTCGCGACCTGCTGGGGCTGCCCGTCGTCGAAGACCCGGAAGTTCTCGCGCTTCAGCCCGGTCACAGGGTTCCCGTCCTGATCCGTCACCACGGCATCAACGTTTACCAACGTCGATTGGACCGATATAGCGACTTGCGGAGGAGGCGGTGCCTGCGGCTTGGGGGCAGGCGCTCCATTTTGGGAGCGATCCGGCGGCTTGACCGGCTCGGGCTGCTGCGGTGCAGGTTGTTGCGGCCCCTCTTCCTGCGCGTGCGCGGCCGACGCATAAAGGGTTGCGCTCAACCCACCGACCAGAGCCGCGATCAATGCGGTGCGATGCCATGTCTTCAATCGCATGTTTCCCTCACTGGCGTTGGATGCCGCTTCGGCGCTCCTGGATGGTCGATTGCAGTTCAGAAAACGCCGCTCGCCGTCGCTCCGGGGCGCCTCGAATCGCCATGATAGTATCAACTGTACTGAGTTTTCGATGCACTTTCTGATCCACAGGGAGGTCTTCCGGATGCCGCGCAGGACTGTGCGTTTTCTGGTTTCAGTGCTTCTCGGCGCGCTTGCTTGCGTCGTGCCGCTCCATGCTCGGACCTTGCCGCAAACTGTGCCACCGGCGCAAACGCCGCCGGCTGCGTCCGCGGACATCTCCCAAATCGAGACCGAAGCGGTCACCTGGCTGCAAGGCCTGATCCGGATCAATACGACGAATCCTCCCGGCAACGAACTCGTCGCAGCGAAGTACCTCGCCGGCATTCTCGACCGCGAGGGAATTCACTCCGAAATTTTCGAAAGCACCCCCGGCCGTGGTTTTCTGGTCGCGCGGCTTTCCGCAAGCGCGATGCCCGATCCTTCGCGAGCGTTGCTGCTGATGGGCCACCTGGATGTGGTCGGCGTGGACAAGTCGAAATGGACCGTCGATCCCTTCGGCGCCGTAATTCAGGGCAATTACCTTTACGGCCGCGGCGCGATTGACGACAAGGGAATGACGATTGCGAACATCGCGGTTCTCGTTGCGCTGAAGCGCTCCGGCGCGCGGCTGAATCGCGACGTGATCCTGCTCGCCGAAGGCGACGAAGAGGCCGGCGGCACGGACGGCATGAAGTTCGCCGTCGATAAACACTGGGACAAGATCGCCGCGGGCTACGCGCTGAACGAAGGCGGGCGCGTGGTGGCGAATGCCGGGAAGATTCAGTACATTGGCGTGCAAGCCACGGAAAAAGTGATGTTCAACGTGGACGTGATCGCCACCGGCACGTCCGGCCACGGCTCGACACCGCGCCCCGACAACGCCGTGGTGCACCTCGCGGCCGCAGTCGCGAAGATCGGCGCCTACGAGACACCCGTGCAGTTCAATTCCGTTACGCGCGCCTACTTCGAGGGCCTTGCCGCAGTCGAAGACGAAGACACCGGGAAGTGGATCCGCGCGCTAGGATCGCCCGACCGCGGTGACCACGCGGCGCGATGGGTTTCGACCGCCAGCCCATCGTGGAATTCGATGCTGCGCGACACGATCGCTCCCACCATGCTACAAGCGGGGATTCGGCAGAACGTGGTGCCTTCAGAGGCGCGCGCCGTCCTGAATATTCGCCTGCTTCCCGGCAACATGATCGATCCGCTGGTCGCCAAGTTGCAGCAACTTGTGAACGATCCTCAAATCCGCTTCGAGATCGAACCCGCCGAGGGCGAGGCAGCGCCGTCGTCTTCGCTTACGTCGGATTTTTACGCCACACTCACGCGCGTCTCGAACAAGGAATTCCCCGGAGCGCCCGTATTGCCCTTCATGTCCACTGGAGCGACGGATTCCTGGCCGCTGCGAATGCGCAGCGTCCAGGCGTACGGGCTTCTTCCGTTCCCGCTCACGGACGACGATCTCGCGCGCATGCACGCCGACAGCGAACGCATTCCTCTCGATTCCTTCCGCAAGGGTGTGGAATTCCTCTACGGCATCGTGACCGATTTCGCCGTATCGAAATAGCACGGAGAGCGCTGGCGGGCTTTTCTAATTTACCCAGTTGTCGGGGTGAGAGGGCGGCTTGTCGCGATGGTCGCGCACGTACACCTCGAATTTCCTTTTCAACCGTCGCCGCTTCCAGTCGGAAAAGATGTTGCGGAAGTTGTAGAGGAACGAACCCCGCCGCAGGTAGAGGTAGCCCACGAGCATTCCGCCGAGATGGCAGACGTGGCTGATGCCGTCGCCCGTATCCCCAATCGTTAAGAAAAACTCGAGGGCGCCCAAAATGATCACGAACAGACGCATCGACATCGAAACGGGGAATGGAAACATCCAGACCTGGCGGTGGGGCATGATGACGGCGCACGCGAGCAAGATCCCGTAGATGGCTCCGGAAGCCCCGATTGTTGAAACGGAGAGCACGCCGGGATTGACGAGCTTGAACGACACCAGCAGGACCCTCACGCCCATGTCGATGAGTCCAGCGCCCACGCCGCAGAGAAAGAAATACGTGTAGAACTTCCGCGATCCCCACGTGTGCTCGAGATCGGCCCCAAACATCGCCAGATAGAGCAGGTTGAAAAGGATGTGGAGAATCCCGCCATGCAGAAACAGGTACGTAAACGGCTGCCATACAAAGCCATGAAGCAGCACTTTCGTGGGAGACAGGCCGAACCATTCCAACCAGAATTCCCAGCCTGCCTGATGAAAGAACAACTGCGACATTTCCTGAAGAAAAAAGACAGTGACGCAGGCCAGGCAAAGCGTCTTGATCGCGCGCGGGAAATAGCCGCTCAGGCCAAAACGGTAACCATAGCCGCGCGAAAAAGGGGGCATATTCCGTAAGTCTAGATGCTTGATGGGACGGAGTCAAAGACGCAAACCGATGGATTTCGAACCTATATCCCTGTGGCGCAAGACTGTATTTCGAACTCTCCGTAGCCGTCCCGCAACCGGAAGTTCCGTTTCCTGCTTGATGCGATATCGCCCTAAAACCTGTCGATCTTTGCTGCGAGGATGAAATCGCCCTCGCTGAGGCCGTTGATCTTGTGCGTCCAGGTGGTGATTTCCGCCTTGCCCCACGCAAGCAAAATGTCCGGATGGTGCCCTTGCTCTTCGGCGAGTTCGCCCACCTTATTGACGAAAGTGAGCGCCTGGCGGAAATCGGGAAACGTGAATGTGCGGGTGATGTGATGTCCATCCACGACCTTCCACTGCGGCACCTGCCTCGCGAGTTCATCGAGTTCCTTGCCGGCCAACGGCGGAGTTCCGCCGCGGCATGGGACGCAGGTCTTGCTGGCTAGATCGGTCATGGCAGGAGCCTCCTCGTTTACGCTTTCAATGCGGATTGTACCGGAACATGCCGAACGAGGGCCAGTTGCGTGGCGCTTGACTGTGGTTCGCAGGCAATCAGTTCTGATATCCTCTTGCGCGCACGAAATTCACGCAATTCTTCCAGCGAGGAAACGAATGCCCGACGAGATTCAAGAGCTGCAAGAACATGCCGAAGAAGGCTCGCACCATCCCAGCCTCGCGCCCGTGACCGTGACGATGGCGATTCTCGCCGTCCTGGTCGCCACGGTTTCGCTGCTCGGGCACCGCGCGCACACCGAGGAGCTTTTGCTGCAAACGAAAGCCACGGACCAGTGGGCCTACTATCAGGCCAAGGACATCCGGCGGCACACGTACGAACTCTTCCTCGATGAAACCTCCGTCTTCGCGCTCCAGAATTCGGACCAGGTGGAAAAGCTCAAGGAGAAGTACGCCAAGGAAGTCGAGCGCTATCGTGACGAACAGAAAGACATCGAGGCCGAAGCGAAGCAGGCCGAGGACGAAGTGAAGGTCGAGCGGCGCCGCGCGGACCGATTCGATCTCGGCGAGGTGATGCTCGAAGCGGCTTTGGTGATCTGCTCGATCACGCTGCTGACGCGCAAGCGCATTTTCTGGGGGTTTGGGACTGTGCTAGGGATGCTTGGCGTGGCGATCGGCGCGGCGGGGCTGTTGATCCACTGAGCGGCAAAGAAATGATGGCGATTCGCGCTAGCGTCTAGCGGGACGCAGCCGTCCGTGCCTCGACGTACTCGCGAACGTACGCTGAAAAGGCCTGTCCCAATTTTTCCATCACCGGCCCGGAGCCAGCGGCGATCTTGTGGCCGCCGATTTCGCCGACCGCGATCACATTGCGGTTGGTCGACGAGATGAAGACCTCGCTCGCGGAATGAAGATCTTCGGGAAACAGAGTTTGCTCTTCCACCGGAATGCCCGCGCGCGGACCGATTTCGAGCAAAATCCCGCGCGTCACGCCCTCGAGGCATCCAGACGAAAGCGGCGGCGTGGCGACGCGGCCTCCGGTCACGCAAAAAATATTCGCAGCCGTGCATTCGGCCACTTCGCCGCGCTCGTTGAGCAAGATCACTTCATCGTGGCCGGCCTGCTGCGCTTCGTAGAGATTCCACACGTTGTTGAGCCAGGAAGTCACCTTCACGCCCGCAAGCGGCGACGCCGCGTGGCGCCCGTGTTCGCGAACCGATAGTCGCACTGGTTCGCGGTGCGGAGGCAATCCAGCCGAGCAGATCACAAGGTCCGTTGCGGGAAAATCCTCGTCGCTGCGCCACAGCCCCGGATGGTTGTAAACCATGTAAATTCGCGCGCAGCCTTCACGCACCTGATTGGCGCGCAGGACTTCGCCCATCTGCTCCCGCACCGTTTCCGCATCGAATGAGAACGGGCAATGCGTCCGATCGGCATCGCGCTCGAGCCGCTTCCAATGGCGCTCAAACGCGAACGGAATTCCCTCGATCACGCGGACGGTCGTGAAAAGTCCCCAGCCGCTCAGCAGGCCGGCCTGCCCCGGCGAAAGGCGCACGTCCTCGATGGGCAACATGCGGTCGTTATGAAAGACGAAGCGATGGATCATCGATCCTTCCCCGAATCATTCCCCCAACGAATGTATCAATTGTAACGCAGAAGACGCCGCGCCACGCGCGAGCGCGAACGCAAAAGTGCGCAGCGGTAACGCGCCACTACTTCGAAGGCTCGCTGCCCAACTCGCCGACGCGGCGCTCCAGCTCGCGAGCGATCTCTTCCGCAGTCTCGCCCCCTCCGAAGCGCACGGGCGCGCTGAGCGACACCCGAATCTGGCCAGGCCGCGCCCAACTCTTGCCCGCCTGCTTCCGCTCGAAGAGGCCCTCGAGCCGCGCGGTCACCACGGGCACGCCGAGCCGCGTCGCAAGCAATCCGATTCCCGCGCGGAACGGCTGGATGCGGCCATCGCGCGTCAGCTCTCCCTCGGGAAAAACGAGCACGCTCCAGCCGCGATCGATGAGGTCGCCCGCGAAAGCGAAACTTTCGCGGAAACCAGCGAGGCGCGGCAGCGGAAACACGTTGAACACCAGCAGCACGAGCACGTAATTCAAGCGGCCCAATAATCCCGCAAAGAATCCCGTGCCTTGCGGCGGATGGCGCATCGATTCGAGGCGTTCGCCGTCCATCGCCACGGCGAGCCGCCGGCGCAACCGCGATGGCAACGCTTCGAGAACATATGCTGGATCGAGGTACGTGACGTGATTCGCGACGACCAGCACCGGCCCGTTCGTGCCGCGCAGATTCTCGCGGCCGCATATCGCCGGCCATCCGAGAATCAGCATCGCGGGACGAGCCAGCAGGTTCCACACCGCCGCGCGAAGCGCGCGCACCGGCCAGCTCTGCGGCCAGCGCGGATAGTGAAACGCCGCTCCACGCAGCGCGGGCTGCTCGACCAATCGTTCGAGCGCCTTGAACGAGTCCGCCGACCCGAATTCGGTCTCGCTCAAATCCACCTGATAGCGGTCTTCGAGAGCGCTGAAGAGTTCGACGCGCTCAATCGAGCTGAGCTGAAGACTAGCGGCGTCGGCGGGCAGCGGCCTGCCGCGTGAAACACGCGCGATCAGATCGGAGAGCGGAGTGGAAGCCGCCAGCCCTTGCCCCGCGCTGGGCTTGCCAGCGCCCGACTCCGCTTCGGCGAATTCGCGGATGCGGCTCAGGACCGGCTTCTGCGTCGGCGTCCGCGGAAAATCTTTATCGGGCCAGACGAGCCAGCGCCGGATCTGCTGAAATCCTGCCAGGCGCTCGTTCGCGCGGCGGACGATTTCGCCGGCGGCGGTGTCCGCATCCTGCGCAGATTCTCGCAGCACGAGCACGGCGCAGGCTTCCGCGTTGCCGTCGCGCTCGATGCCGATGACGGCACAGTCGCGCACGCCCGGCTCCTTGCGCAGTTCCCTTTCGAGGTCGTCCGGATACACCTTCAATCCTTCTGGCGTCACGATCACATTCTTGCTGCGGCCCTTGAAGTAGAAATTTCCTTGCGCGTCGCGCTCGCCCAGATCGCCCGTGTGAAACCAGCCGTCGGCGTCCAGCACCGGCACGACGCCGGAATCCTTCCAATATCCCGCCGCGACATTTTCGCCGCGCACGAGGATTTCGCCGTCTTCCGCGAGCTTCACTTCGAGGCCCGGCAACGCCTTGCCGATCGAGCCGCGTCCCAGGCGGAACGGATGATTCAGGCTGATCAAAGACGTTGTCTCCGTCAGGCCGTAGCCCTGAATCACCGCGTAGCCGAGCCGGCTCCAGAATTGCTCGGCGGCTGCGGGAAGCGCGGCGCCCCCGGATACCACGGCCCAGAACCTCCACCCAAACCGCCTGTGAATCGCGCGAAAGCGCCATCCCCGCTTTAAGAAGCGCTCTCCCTCCGCCGCTTGGAAATTCCGCTGAAATTTTTCCAGGCGGCCGCGCGACGCGAGGTCGCGCTCGATCTGGTCCCGCAGCGATTCGATCAGCCTCGGCACAGTGACCAGCAGCGAAACGCGCTCCTTGCGGATCGTGCGGACCACCTCGGCGGGATTCAGCGTGTCGAGAAAGACGGAAGTCGCGCCGACGATCTGCGGCAAGAAGATCCCGAGCAACTGCCCGAACACGTGGCTCAGCGGCAATAGATCGAGGAATCGCAAGGGATGAAAGATGCGCTCGTAGCGGCGGTAACGCTCGATCTCTTTCTCGATCGGCTCGAGATTTGCGAGCAGGTTGCCGTGCGTCAACACGACGCCGCGCGGCTCCGCCGTCGTGCCCGACGTAAAAACGATTTCAACCGGATCGCTGCGCCCTGCTGGAACCGGAGAAAGCGTTTTCACCGGAAGGCTGCTCGCGCTTTCGAAAAACTCCTCGAACGTAAGCGTTGCGGGCACGGCGAGCGCCGGCAGGCCGCGCCCCACGATTGCGAGCCGCACGCCAGCCTGCTCGCAGACCCTCTGCGCGAAGCCCTTGTCCGCGATTGCGTCCATCGGAACCGATACTGCGCCGTGGAGCAGGCATCCGAGAAACGCGGCAACCCATTCGCCGGAGTTTTCACCCCATAGCAGCACGCGGTCGCCTTTTCGCACGCCGCGATCCGCGAGTTCCGAGCTGAATCGCGCCGCCGCTCCGAACAATTCCGCGTACGACCAGCGAATCCTCCGATAGCCGCGGCGCCATACCACCGCGATCTCATTCGGCGGGCGCGAATCGGGGCGGAAGTATTCGACGAGGGATTGGCGCGGCATGGCTATCTGAGTTTCCCTCATCCGCGCATGAATTGAAAATGGTCTTGGACGAGACGACTCCGATGGCTCGGCCGGAGTCTCGGCAACGGAGCATAAAAAGAAAAAGCCCGGCGGGAGGGTCACTCGCCGCCGGGCTTCACAGAGATGCGGGAGAAAACTATTGCTGTTGCTGGTGCTGCTGTTCCTTCTTCGCCAGGTCCGCCTTCGCCGGATCAGCCGATACGCCCGAGCCGGGTTTCTGATACCGGGTCAGGAATGGCATGAACGGCGTAAGCTCGAAGGGCATCTTTTCGCGTGCCGAAAGTAACGCGATCGGTTTGGATTTGACCAACTCGACCTGATCGCTCCAGGGATCGAGCTTCACGCGAGACCCGATCGGCAGAGCGGAGATCTGGTCGATCTTGTCCGGCTGGAGCTGCGGCCCGACCGAAAGAAGGCTGGACGTCAGCACCACGCCATTTCCGAGCCGGGGATTGATGAGAGCCGGAAGCGACTTCGATTCGGCGTCGAGCTGCTTCAGGAAGAGCGCCGACGCAGCGAGCTTATCCTTGTACGGCGAATTCTTCAGCAGTTCGACCGCCTTCTGGCTTGCGGCCTGCACATCGGCCGGGTCGTCCTTGAACGAGAAATGGCTCAGCGCCTCGACGGTCGAGACGTTCGTCGTGTCGTTGAAGCCCCACTGGTCGGTCGAAGGCTTGGTCACGATGATCTGCGCGAGTTCCTGCGTCAGCATCGTCGCAAGGCTGGCTTCGTCCGGTAGAACGTCGAGAAGACCGCGGCTGATGACGATCGTGTGGCCGATCGAGAAAGACTCGAGCGTGCCGGTGAGCAGCACGCGGCAGTGAACGTCCGGCTCGATGTCGAGGTTGTTGGTGACCTCGACGTTGTTGACGACCGTCTCGAGCACCTTGTCAATCGCTCCCGGAGGCGCCAGCAAGCCCGTGCGCTGCAAGCGATCGATCACGTTGATTTCGGCCTGATGCTGCCATTCGCGCTCCGCTTCGATCGGAGACTTGTCCTGCTGCGTCGCGGCCTGATCCTGAATCGCGGTGGGCGATTCGATCGTCAGCTCGCTGAATTCCTGCTCGCGGCCAACGTTCTGCAAATCGTAACCCCACAACCGCGTCTGCGCTTTGAAGTGAATCTTGTTGCCGAGAATATCCTTCAGATCCGATTCCTGGCTGAAAACAAACGAAGGCAGCCAGAGCCCCGGCTGCACGTTCAGCCGCCAGCTATCGAAATGCAGGTTGAAACCGTTGATTCCCGAGAGGGGCGTGTACACGCCGTTGAACCGGACGATTGTGAATCCCTGATCTTCCGCCCAGACGCGGCCCTTGAACCGCCCCTTGCCCGATTTCGGCAGCGGCGTCACGTCAAACACCAGGCAGCGGACTTCGCCGAGAAATTCCCTTCCCACGTAGTCGAACTGGTAGTGGGACCGGTCGAATCCGTTGGTGTCCAGATAGATCATCTGGAGAAAACCCTCGGGGACATAGCCCGTGTCGAAGAAACCGCTCAGATGCGAGATCGGATTCATCTGGTCGAGCTTGCCCTTTTTCTTCTGGAGCATGGAGTTGTCCACCACGCCCTTGGCAAGATTTGCCTGGCCGAGGAAATAATGGTCCTTGACCGGTATCGTGCCCATGTCCTTATCGGCCTTCATGTCTTGAATGTAGGTCTCGACGATCGGGTTATAACGTCGAATGGTCGCGTTCTCGTCGTGCTCGCGCGCAATGATGCGGTCGATCGCCTGGTTTACGGTCGTGACCGGGCTCGCGGTGGACACTCCGGCCTGCGGCTGAGTCTGATCCGCCGTCTGCGTCTGCGCTCCGGCCGCGCCCGCAAGAGAACCTACAAGGACCAATGAGAGAGAAAGATTTTTCCACGTGCGCATCGCAATCCCCTTTCAGTACGCCAATGCAAACTTGATGTGTGCAATTGCGGGGAAATCCACCGGCTGGCCGTCTTGCTCCGCGGGCTTGAAGCGGATCTGGCGGGCCGCGGACTCGGCGGATTCATCCAGCCCATAGCCCAGGCCCTGCACGATGCGGAGCACCTTCACGTCACCCGACGCCGTGAAAACGACTTGCACGAGAACATCCCCCTCGATCTTCTTGGTCCGGCCCTCGTCGGTATACACCGGCTTGGGCACTGACAAAATCTCGACCGGCTTCGTATTCGAGACAACCGCTGTTTGCTTCACCTTCGGAGCCGCCGCAGCCTGCTGGTCGAACATTCCAGCCTGAACGCTACCGTGGCCTCCGCCGCCAGGACCTCCAACTGCAACGCCATTGCCAAATCCCGTGCTGGCGACCACGCCTTTGGCACCCTTCGCGCCACCCGTGCCGTTGCCGTTACCCGGGCCCGTTGGCATGTCGTAGGCTCCCAACTGCGTGATGTTGGGATTACGGTCCGTCTTGTCGTTCGTCGGCACTCCGTTGGGATCGCCAAAGCCGCCGGTCTGCACAGCCTCTCGCGGCTTCCTCAAAGTCGGCACCGCCGAGCTTCCCATCGACATGTCCGGCAATACCTTCGCGACTTCGACCGCGCTTGGCGCCTGCACCTTTCGCGCCGCCGGCTTGATCACGGGCGTCGTGAAGACAGGATTATAAATCTTTGGCTTGGGCACTTCGACAACTTCCGGCTTCGGAAGTTCCTTGGGAGGCTGCTTGACGACTTCCCGCTTCACGATCACGGGCTTCGGCGGTGGCTGCGGCTGCCACGCCTCGATTACAGGCGCCTCAAGCGGAGTGACCCAGTAGTGCTGCATCGCCTGAAACTTTTGCGGCATGAACAGCGGAATGATAATCAGGGCCGCCAGGGCGACGCACTGGAGTCCGAAGCCCGCGCCAAAAAATCCGAACCGCTGCTTGCCCTCAGGCAGCAACGACTCCTTAAAGACGGCTCGATTCTTTACCAGTGCCATAACGGTTCACCCCGAATGCCCTTGGAGGCTGATTCGTGCGCGCGGGTACAGTTGTAGCGCACAGTATTTAAGTACTAGGTCGAAGGGCTGGGGAGAATAGGACCCAAGTACCATTCTACCGCCTGTCGTGCTGAAAGTGACAACCCAATAAATTGTGGCTACGGCTACGTAGCGGGATTGACCATTCTCGGGCCGCGGGCTGTATCCGCGGTGTCTATCTCGACACTGCATCAACCCGGTCGATACGTTTTGGTTGCGGTATCGTCCCGTGCCTAGCATTCAATTCCTGGGCCGACGCTAATACAGATGCTAACTCATCTTGGGCGCGCTGGAAAAATCGTGTGCGACCGAGACGCTTGCCTGACAACAATACCGGAAGAGCGGAGCGCAGCGGCTGGGGTGCCGTGCTCCGCTCTTCCGATCCTTTGGATGACCCCGCCTAGCGCGGTTCGATCACCATGTAGCCCGTTACGCCCTGGTGATTCACAAGCAGAAGCACTGACTGTTTTCCTGCCGTAGCCAGCGCCTGCTTGTACTGTTCGATGTTGGCAACCGGCTTATGGTTGACTTCCTGAATCACGTCGCCGCGTTGCAGTTCGGCCGCAGCAGCAGCACTAGCTGGATCGACGTTACTCACCACGACTCCGCGGGTTCCTGGCGCCAACTGGAGTTGCTCCGCGATGTCCGGCGTCAGCTCCTGCACGTCGACTCCGTCGAGACCGCCGCTGCCGGCTTCCGACGCCTTCGCGGCCTCGGCCTTTTCCGGAAGCTCGCCCAACGCGAGGCTCACATCCTGCGTCTTTCCGTCGCGCGAAATTTGCAGCTTGACGTTGGTTCCCGGCGCCATCTGCGAGATGTGCAACCGCAGATCGTTCGCCGAAGTAACTGGCTGGCCATTGAGCTGCAAGATCACATCGCCGCGCTTGATTCCCGCGCGCGCGGCCGGCGTGTCCGGCGAAACTTCGCCGACAAGCGCACCGCCCGGTTGGGACAACCCAAACTGCTTCGCCAGAGTCGGCGTCACGTCCTGCGGAAACAGTCCCAGATAGCCGCGCACGACTTTCCCGTGCGAAACGATCTGCTCCATCACCGATCGCGCCATGTTGATCGGAATGGCGAAGCCGATTCCCTGATTCCCTCCGCCGCCTTCGGCCAGGATCGCGGTGTTGACGCCGATCAGATTCCCGTGCAGATCGATCATCGCCCCGCCGGAATTTCCCGGATTGATGGCCGCATCGGTCTGGATGAAGTCCTCATAATTCTCGATGCCGAGATCGCCGCGCCCCGTGGCGCTCACGATTCCCATCGTCGCCGTTCCGCCGAGACCGTAGGGCTCGCCGATCGCGAAGATCAAGTCGCCCACGCGCAACTTCGAGGAATCACCGATGGCGAGAGTCGGCAAGTTGGTGGCCTCGATCTTCAGGACGGCGATATCCGTCTTCGCGTCGCTGCCGATCAACTTGGCCTGAAATTCACGCTTGTCGCTGAGATCCACTTTGATGTCCGTGGCTCCATCGATCACGTGGTTGTTCGTCAGGATCGTTCCATCGGACGTGACGATCACGCCCGAGCCGAGGCTGCGCTCGCGCTCCGAACGCGGCTCGGATCCGCCGAATTGATCGCCGAAGAACTGCTTGAACATCGGGTCATTGAAGAACGGCATCTGAGGTCCCCGCATTTTCACGACCTTCGAAGTGTGAATATTCACCACTGCGGGAAGCGCGGGTTTCAACACCGCCGCAAAACCGTTTGTGAACGTCCCGAGCGGAACAGGCTCCGTGTTGCGCGCCATCGTCAGCTCCAGATTCGATGCGCCGAACACCGGGTGGTCCGACCAATTTCTCAATCCGAGTGCGAGAACTCCGCCGCCGATCAGTGCCGCCGCGACCACCAGCGTGGCTACCCAGCGCGGAATATGCAATTGACTGCTCTTCATGGCTGTCTTTCTCCCTTTTCCTTCTTCACCCCGATGCCGCTCCAGCGGTGGGGCCTATGAGTGCGTTAGACGTAAATCTCCGGATTTCGGTATCGCTCGCGCCACGACTCAATTTTACCGTGGATTTCACGTCGCAGGCACGCCCGGTCTTACTACTCCTATTATAGATGCAGATTGCGGTCGCAGCGTCACCGCGAACTTGCGATGTGGCCTGAATTCACGGGGGCGTAACAAACCCATTCGCTCTGCCAATTGGATCTCGGGGGCCTGCTGCTTACTAACTTAGATTTCGGCGAGCGGCAATGAAATCGCCAGCAACACAATCCGTTAGCTGATGAGCCGCGCAATAAAGAACGCCGCAGCGGCCGCCAAGCCGCCGACAAGCACAGTCTGCGCGCCGCCGCGCCATGGACGCACGCCGGTAAAATATCCCTTGATCGAGCCGAAGACGAACAGCGCGAGCAGCGTCACGCCGACCGACACCCACAGCGCCGGTCGTATCTCATGCATGATCATGTACGGCGCGAGCGGCACAAGACCTCCGACGATGTACGACGCTGCAATCGTCGCCGCGCTGCGGCCCGCGCGAGCGGGGTCCGGCTCTTCGAGCCCCAGCTCGAACCGCATCATGAAATCCACCCACTTCTTCTGATCTCCGGTGATTGCCGTGACGATCGGCTGCATCTGCGCCTCGGACAGCCCGTAGTCGCGGAACACCTTGGCGACCTCTTCCGTTTCGATTTCCGGCAGCTCGACCGTTTCGCGATATTCGCGTTCAAGCTCGGACGCATAGTGCTCCGAATCCGTCTTCGCCGCCAAATATCCCCCGAGTCCCATCGCGATCGAGCCCGCCGCGATTTCCGCGAATCCCGCCGTCACGATGATTCCCGTGCCCTTCGCAATCGCGGCGGCCGCGCTCGTGAGGCCGGCGGCCAGCGCGAACGGCACCGTGAGTCCGTCCGACATTCCGATCACGATGTCGCGCACCGCGGCGGTCGCTGTGAAGTGCTTCTCTTCGTGCTCGGCGTGTGACATCGGCACCTCCGGAGGGCTCTCTTGAGAATCTTTCGCGCCGGTTCGACGCTACCCGGCCAGGCGCGTATAATTATGGCGCATTAGCCGGAATTCAGGAGGTAGATAATGTCAGCTACTTCAGCACAAGGAGCCGCTCCGCAGATGAGTCATACATTGCCGAATCTTCCGTACCCCTTCGACGCTCTCGAGCCGTACATCGACGCGAGGACCATGGAGATCCATCACGACAAGCACCACAACGCCTACGTCACAAATCTCAACAAGGCTCTCGAAAGCAGCCCCGACCTCCAGAAACTCACCGCCGAGGAACTGATCGCGCAACTCAGCAAGGTTCCCGAAAATATCCGCACCGCCGTGCGCAACAACGGCGGAGGCCACGTGAATCACTCCATGTTCTGGAAGATCATGAAAAAGGGCGGAGGCGGCGAACCTTCGGGCGATCTCGCGAGCTCCATCAAGAGCGCGTTCGGCACTTTCGCCGAGTTCAAGACAAAATTCAATCAGGCGGCCACCACGCGCTTCGGCTCCGGTTGGGCGTGGCTGCTCTTCCGCGACGGCAAGCTCCTCATCGAATCCACTGCGAATCAGGACAACCCGATCATGGACGGCGGCAAGCCTTTCTTCGGCCTCGACGTCTGGGAGCACGCCTACTACCTGAAGTATCAGAACCGCCGCCCCGACTACATCGAGGCGTGGTGGAACGTCATCAACTGGGAGCAAGTCGCAGCAAACTTCGCCGCCGCAAAACACTGACGAAGGCGGTCGTCATTCTGAGCGAAGTGGCCGGGTGTTTTTCCTTCGTCCCGCTTCTGCGGGACGCCCGGCCACGGAGCGAAGAATCTCTCTTCGATTTGGGCTTTGAATGGCCGTTGTCTTCGTAGCGGCCGCCTTCAGGCGGGCGGGTTTGACGCCGTGGTCTGCGCACGACTCAGCGGGCGACCCCATCTTCTGATTTTCTGACCTGATTCCGCGCGAGCTAAGCGCGCCGCCTGCAATCATCCACCACGAATCACGGATCACTCGCCACTAGCCATTGCCCCGCTAGTGCGCCCAGATTTTGTTGGGATCAGTCTCGAACGGATAGACGTGCACCATCCATCCAAAGATCTGCGGAATCCACCGGCCGCCCGCTTGGTCGCATGCGTCTTTCGTGGCGATCGAGCCGCCCAGGCCGAACTGCTTCCAGTCCGCTTGCTGCAACGGCGTGCCCTTGGGAGGCATGCACAGGTTCACGTGCTCGTGCCACCGCGCCACGCTGAGCGGGAGGCGGTCGTTTAACTGCTGCTCCGTCGCGCTCTTCGGCGCCGTGTACATCACGCCGACGAGTTCGTAGCCCTCCCCGCTCTTCTTGTAGAGCAGCGAGGTCGGATGCGCCGGATTGAAAAGGAACGCGGCCGTGAACGCGTACCGGTAATTCGTGAAGTGATACTGCTGCTGCGGCACTTTGGGCAGAAAGATCCGGTAGCCATCCGCGAGAGCCACACGATAGTCCTTATACTTTCCGATCGATTTTCGCAGGATGTCGAGAATTTCCTGGGCGCGCTCCTGGTCGCCAGGATTCGATGGCTGCAGCTCGGTCATGAACATGTGTGGATTCATGTCCATCGAGCCCATGGACATTTCATCGTTCGCGGTCCGCGCGGCCTCCGGATACTCCCCGGTTTCGCGCTCCATATCGCTCATATCCGTGCCCGCCATTCCGCCGTTGCCGTGCGACGGGTCGCCTTGCGGCTTGGACGATTGCTGCGCGCGGGCGGACGACGCCAGCATCAGCGCCGCTGCAACGAAAAGGATTGCTCCGATTCGTGTCCGTTTCATGCTCGATTCTCCCTACCTAAAGTAACGCCGATACGGGCGGGAAGATTTCAGCACTCGCGGACGACTTGCGCGAGTCGTCAATGGAGGCATGCCGGGCGAGAAGCCAACGAGAATTTAGGAGGCTCGATGGGGTCGAGCCTCCTAGTGGGGGTGCGTGCAATCAATACAACCCAGCCCGGCAACCGGACGCGTGTCCCGGCGCGCCCTGCCGCGAGCCATGCACGTAAAACACAGGTAAGCGCGAAAAGTTGCGGCCCAGTCCCTCGATCTTACCGGTACCAGGCTGGCGCCGGGCAACCCGGTTTATCGGCCCGGGCGTCTCATGCTTTTTTGGCTACAGCCGATATCTCCATATTGGCCCTTAGGCGGCTAGGACTCTTGACGGCTGCGCCGAAATCTGTAAACTGCCTTTTCGCCCATGGCGACCGTGCCCAATCCGCTCGACGAGGTGTTGCAGGACTTCCAGTTCCCGCAACGCGAAGCCGCCTTTTTCTACGGCTTGTTCCTGCGCGGCCATACGGCCGAGGAGTTGCGCCGCGATATCGCGGTCCCGGCAACCGTGCTCGCCAAATGGGATAAGGAAACCGTGCGCGCCCCGGAACTTCGGCCGGTTCTCGAGCGCGTCGTCAAGTATCGCCAGCACGTCCTTGCGATCTTCGAGAACCTCATCGGCCACGACGCCGCCACCCAGAAGCTTCAGTAGCCCGCGCACTCCCGCAAGTCCGGCTCGCTCCATTACCTAGGCTCGATGCAAGTCTTCGCAGCGTGCGCTATTTCCTTGCAGCTCGCCCGGAACCAACCTCGGGGCCGCGTTGACTCCACTGTGCGCGTCATCTACACTTTTGCGAGTGTCCGCGCCTCTTGCGGCGATTTCACGCTGCTCCCCGGTAGCTCAACGGCAGAGCATTCGGCTGTTAACCGAAGGGTTGCTAGTTCGAATCTAGCCCGGGGAGCCATTCTTCTCAGTCAGTTACCAAGTTCTCGCACGCGCGAAGCCTGCGAGTTTGCCCAATTCTGTGCCCCATCACCTCAAAATCCGATGCTGGCGTTTGCTCCTCGAGCGTCTGAATCGAGGCCTGTTTTGCCGGTGATGGATGCGGCTGTGGCGTTCGACCTGTTGGTTTAAGGTTTGCAGTCGGCCGAAGCCCTAGCAAGCCAGATTAGCCAATCCACTAGCTTCAATTTTTGTTCGGCGCGGGGTGGTTCTTGAGGAAATCGGCAACGTCGGGCACGGAGGGAGCAGAGGGGCTCGCACCCGTCCCTGAGTGAGTCTTATCCATCGGCGGATGCACGAATTGGCCGTCGCTCGGCCGGCTGGTCACGACGAGCCAGCCATTCGCGTGCCGTTCAAGCGAATACGTCATGGCCATGCCGGTGCCGCCTTGCTTCAGTCGGAACGTGGCCATCGCTTGGGCCTGATCTCCGTTCACGCTCACCGAGTCCACGCTCATATCCATCGCGGACATGTTGATCCCATGGTTGTTCCGCAAGTGATCCTCGACCGCTTGCCGGATCAAGTCGGAATCGCTGGTTGATGCGGGCGCGCCCGAATTGACCGTTGGCGCTGCGGCCATGCTTGGCGCGATCGGCGGCGTCGCAGCTGGCTGCGCGGATTGGTCACTCTTATTGCAGCCGATGGCCAGGACCAACGCCAGGGCCAGAGCTGCGGTTGCGGAATGTGTGCTCATGCGAAAGTCTTCTCCATATCTGCCAGAAACGTGTGCCTTATGAGACGAATCCGGATCCAACTAGCACCGGTGAGCCCATTTTCGCACGAATCGCGCTCTTAGCCTCGCCGCTCGCTTCCGAGGTGATGTCGTGCAGTCCGAACCCTACGCCAATCTTCTTCAGAAATGCATTAGGCGGCTCGCCACGGGCGAAAATCCAGACGTAATCGTTGGGGATTTCCTGGGTGGCGCCATTCACGTCAAGAATCACGGAATTCTGCTTGAATTCCACGGGAGCCGATTTGAATGCAGCGTTGAGCTTTCCCTTTCGCACGCACTCGGCGATGCGCTGCGAATTCCGCTCCTTGATACGCGTGAAGGATTCCTGCCGATAGGAAAGTGTAACCTGATTCCCGACCTTGTGCGCCAGCCCCATGCTTCTGCGTGTAGTGTGGAGTCATCCAGGAACGACATTCAGAACAGCGAATCAAACCCAGTAGGAACACGCGCTTTAATTTTGGTTGAGCTGTGACTGCGGTCCCGCCTGACAGACTGAACTTTTCGGAACGGGCTTGGCACCTAACGAAAGATGCGGGAAGAGCCGGGAAGGGTCGTAGATAGACGTGGAGTTGGACAATCGAAAACTGCGGGCACTTGTTCAATTTGTGCGTTCCACGTCCACTGGCCGCGGCTATCGGCTTCGCCGAGGAAGTTTTCAACGGGTCGTTGACTTAGCCAACGTTTTCGCGTTGCTAAAGCCACCGTGGGGACGAAAAAAACCTTCGCGGCATTCCCACATTACAAAGGGCATCCATCACACTCTATCTCTCTGGACATTTGGGCTTGGATTTGCTTATAAGGACTTGAACACCCATGGCGGCAATCCGAAGAGAGGAGAAAAACCATGGCATCGAAGAAAGGGACCAAGAAGCTGAAGAAGGCCAGGGCGTTGCAGCACGTCAAGCCACTTAAGGTCCTCGATAAAACATAAGTAAGTAGCTGTCTGGCAGGGGGTGCCAATTGGACGGGCGACCCGCGCCGGTTCGGCCCTATTAATTATGCCGAAGCAGCATCACGTTCCGCGTGTGAACCTGAAGCTTGCCTTTTTTAAACTCCTCATTCGGCGTTCTCGCATCGAACGGTTTGGTGTGTTCACAGAAGAAACGATCCCTCGGGGCAAAAGGGTCATCCAGTACACCGGTGAACGGATCAGTGAGCGGGAAGCCATGCGCCGTGTCGCAAGGATGTTCTTGGCCCGAAAGGCAGGGCGAGTTTACACGGTTCACCTGAATCGGCGCTGGAGACTCGATGGATCAGTAGGAGGAAGCGGCGCCGAGTTCATCAATCATAGTTGCGATCCGAATCTGACGATGCGCCGAAACCGCGGGCAAATCTTCCTGTACAGTTTCCGGAAAATCAAGGCAGGAGAAGAGCTAACCGTTGATTACGGCTTCCGGTGCGCCTATCCCTGCCATTGCGGCTCCTCGAAGTGCCGTGGAACGATATGCCATGTATAAGGCCATGGCCGCTGCGGCGCATCCGTAACCTTTGATATCCCCACCATCAGCAATTGGCCTTGGCGGTGGCGGGCTAACTCCCGATAAGTCGTGCCAGCTCAACCGGTCGGTGCAACACCATCTAATCAGTTGATCCGACAATACTTCCCCCTAGAGAACCGATCTGTCCGGCTGTACTCAATCAGACCCAGCCAGGGTAGTGTTCCATTTGAAT
>Ga0187856_1000545_pt1 | contig 33812 bp, 52 predicted proteins | sample June2016WEW_8_40_FD_132443 | JGI IMG/M metagenome (GOLD analysis project Ga0187856, IMG submission 132443) | Peatland microbial communities from SPRUCE experiment site at the Marcell Experimental Forest, Minnesota, USA - June2016WEW_8_40 | ecosystem: Environmental > Terrestrial > Soil > Wetlands... | reverse complement strand
TAATCTCCAAATCCACATCAACATCGAGTCTTTCCCAACTGTTGGTTACGCCTGATATCTTTCCTTTGATCTTCATTTTTTTGGTCATCTTGTCCCTCCGAGGGAGTCAACGATATAAGCCCCCTCCCTAAAGGAAGTGCTTTGAGCGCTGCAAACCTAGCGCAGATTCGTTGCCTATCGAGTAGAGCAAGGGCCTGCTCTGGTCCCTTGTCGGATCGCCCCAATTCACTCTCGACAATCTGGATTGCCAACCGAATGATTTGCCTTCCTGTTATCGGGACGAGCGCTTGAGGAATGCGAACCACATCCCTTGAGCCGTAGACAAGTCTCAAAAGCTCAAAACGCTGATCTGGTGTCATTCCTCGCAGAAGCCTGCGAATAACTACCGTACCCGGCTCTATATCAAGAGATTCGTGTTCCTGAATCATTTTCCCCCGTGTGCATTAAGGGAATTAATAATTCCCAAAATTTGGCTTCCGCTGACATCCATAAACCCCTATGAAAAACTAGAGAAACCCCCCCCCTGGTAGAAGTGGTAGAAGTGAGGTTTTTTTATATATAAATATATATATATCAATAAGATCTGCTTCTACCAAAAAGCGTAGAAGTGAGTAGAAGTGAGTAGAAGTGAAACGCTCACTTCTACCACTTCTACGGATTGCCGTAGAAGTGGATGTACTTGAAAAACAACCTAGATAACTGCGTGTCATTTTTACACACTTACGTAGAATCAACGACTTGCCCACTTCTACGATAGGGGGGGGCTTCCTCCCTCCTCCTACCCGAACTGCCCATCTGCCCACCTGCCCATCTGCCGCCTTCATCCTCTCCATACCAGGAACCTCTTGGGCCTGGTTAGACCCACGAATTTCACTTCCACCGGGCCTCCGGGGACGCATTCCGCGTCTATAATCCGCTTAAAGAGCATGGCGTCTCCGGTCCGGGAAAAGAGCTTCAGCGCATCAGCGTAGGAAACCTCTCCTCGGTCTTTCACGATCCGCTCGATAATCCTCTGCGCCTGCATGGTAGGGGAGAGGCCATGCCCCTCAAAAATCAGAGGGCGAACGTCTCGGAGCCAGTTGACGAATTCGATGGCAGCTTGGACGTGGTACTCTTCGATCCGGTGGCGAAGGTCCAGGCAGCACAAGATTAAGCTGATTTTGTAGATGTGAACGATATCGCGAACTCCGAGGAATCTCATAAGCTTGTCTGCGGGGAGATGCTTAGCCGCGAAATCGTACCATTTATCGAGCCTCTCTTCGGCTTCCGGAGAGAATTTGATGATCTCTGTATTGCAGAGCGGAAACTCCCTGGCCAGTTCGGAGAGGCGTTGGCGCACGGCCGTCGCTGCGACGGGTTCAGGCGCCAGCCAGTGACGATCGGCCGGCTTGGGGCTGCCGGGAATGAAAAAACAGCGGCTTCCCAAGCCGCGTTGCAAATCGGATAACTGTACATCCCCAAGATCGGGCGTGGTGCAGGCCAGAATGGTTAGGGCGGGCTCATCGACTTTTACCGGATCGCTTTTGGTTCGGCTGCGGAGGATAGGCGGACAGTCATAGGCTTCATTAAGCTTTGGAATTAAATCCCTGGTAGTCTTCTGGTCTGCCTTGACAATCAGCGGTGCGAGTTCAGAGAGGCTTGCCAGCGTGCGCAACGGACCTTCCACTTTGCGGGCCACCAACAATTTTTGCTCATCAGATAGTTCGGCAATGAATCCCTGAATGGAAGCAATGTCGGGGAGTTGGATCACGTCCGAGTCGACATGGCGAAGTAGCCGCCCTCCACGCTTTCTGGCTTGGTCCTTGCACGCTCCGGAGTCGCCCACGATCACCGTGTACAGGTTTGGAAAAAGCAAACCATCCTCATCCGGGCCTACGGCGACCGACTTCCCTAAAATGACCGCGGCAATGCTCAGGATAGTCGCAAAGTGGTAATTGTTGCTGGCTTCGCTGGTGCGCTCCATGGCGGAGCGATAGATGGCGGCCAAGCCGTGCCAGGCTCCTGAGGGGATCTCCGGATAAACCGCGTTGACTGCTGCGGGCTTGGCGGGGCGGGCCTTCGCGGCAAGCGCTTCAGCTTGCTGCGCAACCAGTTCCGCCGTGGCGCCCTTTTCGATTTGGGTTGAAAGGTCCAACCCTTCGCGAAGGATTTCCCGCTGGATGGCCTTTTCTTTGATGATTCGCGCATATTCCGAAACGGCTACGCTTGTGCCCACAGGAACCCCGTCAGTCAGGCTGGCAAGATATCCGGCGCCGCCGGCGCGTTCGATGCCGCCGTTTACGCCTAAGTGTTCGCAGAGAGTCACAAGGTCGATGGCGTGTTCCTGGTCTTTCAATTCCACCATGGCGCGGAATGCCGTCCGGTTGTTTTCGCTGTAGAGGTCGTTTTCAGTGATTGTTTTGAGCGCCAGAGGGAGCGCATCGTTATCGAGCAGAATCGAGCCGAGCAGGGCGCGCTCGGCTTCTAAATTCGAATAGGAAGACGCTGGGTCGTTGGGCATGAAAGCGAAGTTCTCAGTTGTCAGTCGTCAGTCAAATTCAATTCTGATTCGGAATCGCCCTGTCAGCACAGCAAGCAGCTTGCGGAAGAAAAGTCTGCTGCGTCCCACCGGTGAATGGTTCCAGGCATACCAGCCAAGGCAGTCAGGACAGTAGTGCAATCCTTTAGGAAACCCATCCTCATCTAGCTTTTTTGCCATGATGTTTCTCCCCTATCTGCCGATCTGCCTACCTGCCAATCTGCCCATCTGCCGACTGCCGATCTGGAGAGCGGGTTCCTCGGGGGTTGAGCAGGATCCTACCATGAAGGGATAATCGGCCACACGAGGTGACCCGCTCGCAGGGAAGGGCAGGGAAGCCGGCGGGAAATACGCGCTCGAATCTCCGGCCCCCCTGCGGGTCAATTACGTGGTTGCAGCAGCGACCGGCGTTCCGGTGGTTCCCGACTGGTTCACCGGAGGTCTGCCCGTCGCCATGTTGGCGGCGATGGCCTGCATGGCCGCCGCAATGCCGGCCATCGCGGTAGCTTGAGAATCGAGAGCCTTCACGATGACTGTCGTAGTGCTCTCCATGAGCTTTGCTACGTCATCCATTGTGATATCGGCTTCCTCGGCCTGCTCCTCTTCCTCATTGGCGGCAATAGTCGCCAAGTGAGTGATGGTGCTCTTGCTCAGTTTGTCCGCGCTGTCGATCACGTTCAACAGGTGGACGTTTGCGGCGCTCTGCGCATCCTGAAGCGTTTTCAGCGCCAATTGGTTGGATTGCGTGAGGACCTGGACTCCCTGCTGTTCGTACTTGTCCCGCAGTTCGGCCAGATCCTTGATGGTCTCTTCTACGATGCCCTTGAGGTTGAGGTTGTAAGCCTCATTGGTCGCGAGCGTGGGAAGAGATGGAGTTGGAGCCGTCTCGCCTTCCATAAGTGTTCCTTTCCTCCTGTTTCGATTTGCCGGACCAGGGGGCCGGCTCCCTTCTTGCGTTTCGAATGGCAGCCAACGCAAAACTCAATGATCGGCAGATGGGCAGATGGGCAGATCGGCAGGTGGTAAAGAGTTTCCCGCCTTTTCCGTTTCCATCTTTTCCACCAGCGCGTACAATGTATTGAACGGCGCAGCCAATTGCTCGAGCGCGCGAGCGGCACGTTCGGCGTGCGGTCCGGTTTTATGTAGCTCTGTAATTGCCGCCTTCAGCGAGTAATCCGCGGAAGCCAAAGCAACGCGCGCGTTCCTTAAATGCATAAGCGGCCGAAAAAACGGATGGCTTACTGCATTTTTCACATCTGTCTTGCAATCTGCCGCTCTGCCCATCTGCCTACCTCCCAATCTGCCAGCTTCACGCCGGTTTCAGCACGCCCGCTCTCACCAGCGGCTCGCAGACCCCGCACACTCCGTGCGTATCGGGCTGCGAATTCTCGAGCCACAGAGCGCCACAATTCCTGCAACGCCAGAGTGAATCCCCGACTTTGAATTGAGAACTCGCGCTGGCCTTGCACGTCGTGATCTTTTCGCAACTTGCGCTCCCGCACCTTTGGCACTTCTCGCCATAGATCTTATGGCACCAGCAGCAGATTCGGCGCATCTCAATGTATCCTTGCTTCCTGCGTTTGGGCGAGCTGTTTGCTCTCATTCAATATGTCGAGCACTCTCGCGAGGTTCCGCAGTGCGTCCGCCTGGGTTACGCCGCGAACCACGTGCTTGACCGGCCGCGGCTCGTCAATCCAGAAAGAGGCTTTCCAAAGGCCCGGTTCCTGTTCTAATTGGACAGTCACGATGCACCCCCTCATTGGGCAGAGGAATCCGAAAAGCGGTTATCCGCCAATTCCTCAGCATTCCAAGTGGCCGCGCACCTTCGCGCTTTTTCCCCCCACGTGAATTTTTGCTTCACGCTTCACGGCTGCAATTCGAACCAGCTTATAGATTCCGATCTTTCCTCCTCCGAATTCGCGTGCAAGGCTCGACAAACTCGGAAACGCGTCGGAATAGGCGTGGTCGCTTCGAGATCTTCCTCGCAATCGCGGGTGAGTGATGGAATAGATTTGCTTCGGAAAAATAGATGGTCTTGTTGGATTTCTCATTCTTGGCCTCCTAGCTCTGTACTACCGCCGCGGCGCCGATACTCCTTGCAGAGCTCTCGGAAAGTCGCGCACAACCAACAGGCGAACCAAATTAAGAAAGCGGATCCAAACAGATAGCGATACCAATCAGGCTCGATTTTCATGGTCGTCCTGCTCCTCTCGCTGCCGGCACCATTCCTCGAGCGCCTTTTCGCCGGCTTCGCCGGTCGATTGCACTACGAATTGCAGCGCCCGTGAGAGTCTGTCGATCGTGGCTCCGGGCGCGGTACAAACAATCAGTCCATCCAGCAACTCGTTGAATCGCGTGTTCTGCATTTCTTCCTACCTGCCGAGGGCAGAGGGCCGGGAAAAAGCTGCCCCGTTCAAAAACGCACGGACCATCCGGCGGACTGTCTCCGCCAGTTCGAGATCTTCGCGTTTTGCATAGCGCTCGATTTTTCGCGCCAGCCGCGTGTCCATCCGGACCGTGATTCTCGTTTCTTTTTTCTGTTGCGTTCTTCCCATGGCGAGTTACAATACTATGGCTGCCAAAGGCTGTCAAGAACTATTTTCAAGTTTTTTCGGTAACAAAAAGTTCAGCTGCTACGTCTAAATATCAGATGGAGACTGAGCCGCTACCAGCGGCAGGAGGACAAAATGAAAATAAAAGTGATGATTTACAACGACACGAGATACGGCAAGCCTTTTGACGCAACTTGCCTTCTGGCCGGTCTCGTTGAGGTCGGTGTCGGGACGCTGACAGATGAGCATGCGACAGCCTCTTACGGACAGCCAGTGTTGCTGTATGACGGCAGCGTGTACGGCGTTGACGACGTCCCTGTCGCGTGGGAGATCACCCCGGCGCAAAGCGACTGGCCGGGAAGCCACGAGCCTCCCTATCCGCAAGAGCACCCGTTACTTAATGGCTGGAATCACCTACGATACAAGCTCTTGCGAGACGAATGATCTCCGCCGTGCGCGTCTCCGCGTAAGCGGGGCGTCTCGCGTGGTAGCGAGGGAGGCTAGCCTATCTGCCCTTCTTCGCCTTTCCGAACTTGGTTCCTAGGAGATTGGTAATGACGTCCGTGATGAGGCCCTGCGTTCCGCCGCGGAGCGTGAGGTGGACCTGAAAGCCGTTCGGGCTGGTCCACACGACGGGCTGACCGGCAAGGAGCGCGGAAATGTGTACGATCTCGAGTTGCAGATTCACGCCTTTATTGGCGAGATCCATGGCGCCGTTGGCAACCGCTCCGCTCTTTATCAATTCCCACAATTCGGAATGCGCAGTCGCCAAAGCGTCGAACTCCTGGTCGCTTCCTCCGCCGTCCGGGTGCGCCTCTTTCGCTAGTGCTCGATACCCCGCGCGGATGATCTTCTCTTTCCAATCAGTTTTTTCTGTGGACTTAGCCATTAATCATCCTCTCTTTGGTAGACCATGATCTGATCTTTAGGAATCAGTTGATGGATAGCCTGCGTGTCTGATGGGCAAGGACCCAGTGAACCGCAGTCCGAGCATAACGGCTGTCTGGGATAAAGTAATCCCCTGTTACCGTGCACGCATTTGAACATCGCTGGCTTGCCGCAACTGTTGCACTGTACGTGAGTCTTGAAGAGCAGGACAATCCGACCAATGAAACAATAGACGAAAAGACTTCCAGGCGGCTCAAAGACAATGCCAAATCCTCGGACGGGCCTATGGCGAGCAAGCGGTTGTTCAAAGCTTATCTTCATCCTTTCCCCTCCCCCCTGGATGGTCCGGATGCTCTTCTTTCGCGAGCGCGCGGTATCCTGTGCGGATGATCTTGTCTTTCCAGTCGGTCTTTTCTGCTGGTTTTGGCATTCGATTCTCCTTTTGGCAAGTCTCCTAATACGCCATCGAGCATGAAACCGGCCATGGCGACTTGCAATGCCATCATGAAATAGCTGAAGATTTTCAGGTCCCATTCACTGAGTTTGTACTTTTTCTTTCGCCGGGATTTGTTTCTAGCCATCTGCCTATCTGCCGATCTGCCCATCTGCCACCTCCATGCCTACTGCCCTGCACTTGCCGCCGGTTCTTCCGGCTTCCAATAATCCAAAAATTCCTGGATGAACGGCTTCAATCGCGGAAACTGAACGAGGCTTTGAACGTCCGGGATCGGCACCTGGCCGACCAGCATTTCGATCTCCGCAGGAGTTTTGCTGCGGAGTTCCGTGGCCATTTCCGGGGCAAGGTTTTCAAGCATGCTGGCTACTTCGTCGCCGGTCGTTCCGCCACGCACGAGTTGGGCCAGGCGAATCCAGATAAACGCATCGACGTTGGCTTGCGCCATGGTGATGAGCTCCTCTTCGGTCATTTGCGCTACTGCGGGAGCTCCGGCTGTTTCGGCTTTCCGATCTGCCGAGCTGCCTTCTTGGCCACCTGCCGATTCTCCTCCGGCTCGGGCCGCAATCACCGTGCGCGCGCCGGGACGCACATTGCCGACCGCTTGCGCCGCGACCTGCACGGGGCCTTGCGGACGTCCCTGAATAATCGCGGTTGTGATGCGCGCTACCACGGAATCGACATGGGCAAGAATCTGCGGCGAATGCTCCGCCAGGACAGCTTTCCAATCGCTCTTATCGCCTCCGCCTCCGCTACCGCTTGGAATCACACCCCACTCTTTCAGTGTGCCGATCATTTTTCCGAGACCGCTCAAGCCATCATCGTTTGCCTTTTTCAAGAGCCCCAGCCTGTCCAAAAGCGCTACGCTTTTTTCGAGTTGGCTTTCCGCGCTCTCCGCTGGATTGGCCGCTACTGGAGCCGCTACCGGCTCAGGATTGGTTATTGATTTGGCTTCTTTCAGCATTCCCAGCATGAGCTTAAACTGCTCCATGGGGTCAGTCTGCTTGGGAATTTGCGCCTGGAACATATCCCAAAGCGATTTGTTCGCCTGGCTCACGACCTCCATGATCTTGTTGACCGCTTGCTGAGGCTCGACCAGGTTGCTTTTCGCATCGGCTTGTGCCTTCTCCAGCATCCCTATGAGTAGCTCATTCGTCTTGTCTTGGCCGCTCTGTAGCATCACGGCGCCATCCGCCTTGGGCGGCGCGTCGATGCGGAAATTCAGCGAAGTGAGCACGTCGCTGTCGTAGTTGACGATCCACCAGTAGTATCCGCCGCCCCAGTTCGCCTTCACGTAATCGAGCGTGATGGGCTGGGCAAACTTATCGAGATAACCGGCGCCCCGCGGCGGCTTCACACCGGAGTCCTCGATTTGCTGGCCCTTGTGCCGGTAGAGTGTGCCGATCGAATGCTGCCAATCCTCCGGCGTCATCTTCTGCAATTTCTCCCACGGGCCGTAAGCGGCCAGGCGCTCTCGCACGGCAAAGACCGGCTTGTCGGGTTCGGCGGGACTCTGTTGCGCATCTTCAAGCGCGTCAGGACTCGCCGCGCGCACGGTCCGTTTCGTTTCAGTTGTGACTTCGAGCGGGCCGGGTGGAGGGCTTGCGGCCTTCTGTCTTCGCGTGCTAACGGCTTGGGGCATTTTACGCTCCTAATCTTTGATCGGAATGTTAAAGAATTCCCAAAATGCTTTCATGGCGGCAAGTGCGATCCAAAATGGGAGCCCGATTAGAAAGAGAAGCATCTGTGAATCGTTTGACCACTGGCGAACTGGTTTAATTTTCATTCCCGACCTAATCTGCTTTCCTCGGTGGAATGCTTTGAATCACGCTCTGCGCCGCGGCGTCGTGCATTTTCTTGAGCTGTTCGTGGGTGTGCCGCAGGAGCGCCCACATCTGCAGGGCTCCCGGGTCAGCGCTCAAAAGCCAGCTAACCGCTTCGCGCACGACGTCAACGCTGTCCGCCATGTCGATGAGCGGCGGCAAAAAGCCAATGAGCAACTTTTGGCACTCGATTTTGGTTAAACGGTGTTCGTCGCTCAGAATTTGGCCCGATTCTGGGGATCCATGGATGCTTTTCTACGCTAAAAACACTCTTCTGTCAAGTCTATTGAAGTCCCTCTTTCTAAAAAGGCCAGCTTGTCAAGCGTCTTTAATACTCAGCATTCCTGATTTGCAAGCACTTCTCTGGACAATCTGAATAGGCTCCAGATAGTGTTGCTAACGAACATGAACGTTCAGAACGTCGGTCCCTGGCAAACGATTCGCGTTCCACTCTCGGATGGAGACTCCGGGGTTGCAGAGACCCTAGCGCTGGTCCGCCAGCTCGTGGACGAAGGGCTCACGGACCCGCGCGTGCGCCGCGTCGCAACCGAGATCCTAAAGAGTTCGGGCGCCGCACAGTATGACGACAAGGCGGAAGTTCGGGCAATCTACGAATGGGTGCGCCGGAATATTCGCTTCGTTAAGGATATGGTCGGCAAAGAAATGCTTCAGCCGGCCTGGGCAATCCTCGAGACGGGCGCCGGCGACTGCGATTGCCTGAACACGATTCTTTTGCCATCGCTGCTTGGCGCGGTGGGTTATCCCACGCGCGCGGTCACGGTTGCGGCCGATCCGCAGGACCCCAAGAGCTTTTCCCACATTTACATCGAAGCTCTGCTGGCCGATTACGCGGGGAATCCCTACTGGATCCCGCTCGACGTGGCGCGCGCCGATGCCGCGTGGCTGCGCACGCCCGAACATTTCTATCGAATCAAGCGCTGGCCGTTAATGGAAGCGGCGGAATTTGACGATGCGCCGATGGGCCGATTGGGGGCACGCATGAAGCCGCAATATTTGAACGCCTATCGAGCCCCGCAGCGCATGGTCACGGTTACGTTGCGCCACCGGATGCCGCGGTTTGGCCTGGGCAGTCTCGGGCAGGATGATGGAATCAGCGCATCCGATTTGGAGGCATTGGCAGGGCCGGGAGTAGGCCCCAGCGCTAGCGATCTCTATTACGGAACCATGCAGCCGAGTGCCCCCTATTCGACTCTTGCGCCGGTTGTGGTGAGTTCAGGGCCTTCATCGACTTTTCAATCTTCGACCGGGCCCACGATCTCTCAACAGTTGACGCCGATTTTGCAGGCTATTCCTGGAATCGAGTCGGGCGCCGCCGGCATCGTTGCGGCTTCGAGCTCAAAAGGTATTGTGCCTAGCCTCCCGACGAGCGCGTATCCGCAAAGCGGAACTGCCGTTATCACGGCATCCACGGGAGGCAGTTCTCTTTTTATGATCGCTTTGCTCGGAATCGCGGCGGTATTCGGAATTCGAGCGCTGGGAAAATAGATTGTAGGGGCGAGGGGCCCTCGCCCCCGGGGCGCAGGAGGAACAAATGCCAAAGGTCAGATCGTTTACCGTGAAAGTGCCCACGCGCTACCGAATGCCGCGTTTTGGCCTGGGAAATTTCTATCGGCAGACCCCGGTGACTCATTATCCTCTGAGCGGTTTGGGCAACGTGATTCGCTCGATTGGCCAGTTTTATCGTCAAAGTCCCGCGTATCTTCCAACTCCAATCCAATCCGATCTGACCACCTACTGCCCCGCAGCAGCGGCCGGGCACTCCTGCCCGGCCGCCTCGCCTGGCCAGAGATCCTGCCCGGCCAAGGCAACCGGCAGAGCTTGCCCAGTGGCAACCTACACTCTGCGGAAAACTTTCCCGAGCTTTGGCATGAGCGGCCTCAGAGGCTATTCGGGCAGTTATTACGTGGATCCTTCCAGCAACTACTCCGTGGAAGCCACTGGCCCCGGCCTCGCAACGATTTTCGATTCCGCCGGCGACACGATCTATCAGTCAGGATCGGGAGCGCTGAATCAGAATTTCGGCCCGTTCTCTGTTGACGCGGTTGGAAACATCTATGTGGGAGCTGTGGAAGTCTGGGACACGGACAATGGGCTGACGGGCGTAACCCCTCCTACGGCCGCTTCCGCCGCGCCGGCCGTGGCGAGTACGGCCGCCAAAGCACCAGCGCCTGGCTCGGGATTTTGGGCCGGCCCCGTGGGATACACGAACGCGCCCGCGGCCGCTCCTGCGCCGGCCGCTTCCTGGTTCGATAAAACCACAACGCTGTTTGGCATGACTCTGAAGAATTCCGACCTCGTGGTGGGTGGTGGAGTCGCCGCCCTGATCGCTATGGGTGCGAAGAAGAAAAGGTAGATGCCGCTCTATCGCACATTCCGGTTTCCTCGGTACGGACTGCCTCAGCCCGTGCGCCGGACCGCGCGTCTTGGCCAGGTGAACGCCTCTGCGAATCTTGTGCCCGGGCAGGTTTACACTTTCACGTACAGCATTGGCCCTAGTTCGCTGCAAACGCTCGAGGGCGAGGACCCGGTTACGCTGACGGAAGATGCGATCGTCAACGCCTTGGCTTCATGGTCGCCTTTCGCCAATGGGTATCTCGGTTTCGATGATATCGAGCTGAGCCCCACTCAACTGACTCTCTCGATTCTTGCCAATGCCGGCTCTCAAAATCTTACCCAAGGGAACACGGCGCAAGCGATCGCGGAGACTTTGAACGATCCGAGCCAGCCCGAAGGCATTGCAGTCTGGAATTTTAGCTTGACGGGAGCGGGCACGACGGGCCTGCAAACACCGACAGCACAGCAAGAGTATCAAAACCAACTCGCGGCGACGCCCACGCCGACAGTCACGGACACGGTCAAGGCTATTCTCGGAACTGGACCAGCGATTCCCCTGCCAAATAAACCGTCAGCGCCGTGGTATCTCTACGCCGCCGCGGCCGTAGTTCTTGGACTGATCGCTTACCAGAGTACGCAGTGATGGAGATGTTAATGGTCGTCATGCTCTCGATTCTCGCGGGCCTGGTCGTTGCGATTTGCGGCGCCTGGAAAGACACGCTTTTCGAACCATTTGAGCTACGTAAATTTTTTAGGTCGCCTCTGGTCGTCGCGCTCTGGTCTCTGATTCTTTTCTGTTTCTATCGGCGTGAGCCTAGTCTACTTCTCATCCTGTCAGCCTGTGCGTTAGAAAGGCTCTCTGTGGAAGGTTGGAAAGGGATTATCAGAAAACCGCCCGGAAAATTTGCCCATCCTCAGCGCGACACGAGATGGCTTTCCAAGCGGCTCAAGGGGCAGGGGACAATTTTCGGGTAACGGAGGCTCTATGGCGCAAAAAGCACGAATGAAAATCTTCGAACGCATGAAAAACGGCACGCGGCGCCACATCCTGACGATTCACGGTGTCGGCCGCACAAAGGCCCTGGCCAAAGCCAACGTCCGCCGTAATGCACGCGCGGCCCTTCGCAGGAATGTTACTGACGGCGAAATGGTAGGTGGAAAATTTCATCCTTTTAGAAAATCGCCTGATTACGATGCCACAAAACTGCATGACGCTGAAGGGAAAAGAGCACGCGCCGGTAAGGGCGGTAAATCATACGGCAAAAAGTCACGGCGCGGACGCCACGTTTCCTAATTTGTTTGCTGAAAGCTGAAAGCTGATAGCTGATGGCTCTTCAAGTCCAACATATCGCCCCAGTCCCCAAAGGCTGGAAAGTCAAGACGGTGAGCCACAAGAGCGGACACCAGGCGCGAATCGCTTTCCCGCCCGGAGCGCAGAAGAAAGGTTCCGGCCGCCTGGTCGAGATCCTGCACCCCAAGGAAAAGAACCCGCGGCCCGCTTGCCTGGAAATCTACGAGCTTGCGGTTGGCCACGCCGGCGCGCCGGAACCTGGCAGCCCGTCATCCGTTGGTATCGCCAAGAGCATTGACGAGCTCGTAAAAGCTCCAGTGGCGATCGAGAATCCCCAAGCCAAGAAAAAGACGCGCGAGCAGGTCGAGAAAATACAGTCAAAGGCTGCAAGTTTTTTGCGCGACGTGGTGGGAGATCCCGACAAGGCCGACGCGATTGACGACATGAGCGTTGAGGAATACGCCGACAAAAAGCGAATCCACCTGGTGAACCCGCACCCGCTCAAAAAACTCGCGAAGCACGCACGCAGAGCAGCCAAAAAAGCGGTTAATCGCGTCTGCAAAAATCGAAAATCGAAAATCGGCAATCAAAAATCACACGTTCGGCGCAATCTTGACGAGATCCCGGACGTCCAGAAGGTCTACGAAACCTTCATGGGCAAGCCGGACAAAACGATCACCGAATACGACGAGCCGGTCGCGCGCCGAGACGACTTCGCCCACACCGGCTGGCTGGTGTTTCTGGTGGTTCAGCCTTACAGCGAAGCGCTCGAGGGAATCGCCGATCCCAACGACCTTTCCGAAACTGAACGGGAAATCACCGACGAACACCCTGACATGGCCACACTCAAGCTGTGGGAAAAACTCAGCGACGAATTCGGCTGCACGTTTGTTGTGGTGGACTTCTCGAATAGCCAGGCGGTGCCCGACAAGCCCGGCTTCAAGACCTATGGCGACGGCGTGAGAGTTTGCGGCGCGGCTGGGTCGAGCCAACTCTACTTTATCGGCGGCCGCCAGAACATTGACGGTTTGCTCGAGCAATTTGGAGTTGACGAGCAAAAAGACTTTATCGCCCTGGGCGTGCTCGTGGCCTACGGTTATCTGGCCGCAAAGCACATACCCGACGATGAAGAGTTGAACGAAGTTCCCATAGTCTGGCAGCACATCATGGGAGAAGAGGGCGGCGATCCGCCAATGATCTTCTACGACAAGATCAATAAGCGGATGGGCCTGGCGGGCGGCACATACACGATCGAGGCGCCCGGAATAACGAACTGACATGAGAATGCCAACTTTCGGTTTACGGCCGATGCGGAGAGGCGGGTTTGGAGCGCTGGGAGAAAGCCTGTACTCCGCAAACCCAAACGATCAGCCCCTCAGCTACGCTCAGTGGGTCGCCTGGATGCAGTCTCCGGAAGGTGGGGCGGCATTTGGATGGCAGGCCACTGCGACGACGCAAGAGGACTATAACGAGTACGTCTCGAACTTCAATTTCATTAAGCAACATGCCCAGCCTGCGAGCGCCGCGGAGATCCTGGCGTCACAAGGCCCAGCGCCCAGCACGCAGCCGGTTCCCGCCGGAGTGATGGCTTCGGACCTCTACGCGCCGCCACCTTCGTTTCCGGGAATCACTCCGAATACCTACACGGGACCAAGCCCCGCTTTCAATCCCGCCGCTCTGAATACGATTTTGATGCGGCGTGGCGGTTCAGCGTTTCGATCATCGGGGGCCTCAATGGCGCCGCGCTCGCTCGGACGGGCGAGTGTCAATCGTCCAACATATGGCCCCCGTCCCATTTTCCCGCGCTACGGTTTGGGGCAGTCGCCCGGCGAGCAAAAAGCTTCCGGAGTCGTGCAAGCGGGAGCCTCAACGGCCGGCGCGGCATTTGGCACCGCCTCGGCCATCGGGGGAGCCGGATCGGCCGCCGCGGGACTCGCCGCCACTGCGGTTCCCATCATTGGAATAGCCGCGGCAGTTATCCTGCTTGCCCTGAAATTCTTCGGAAAAGGTTGTGGCGCGGCGTGTACCGTCACTGCGCAGCTTCACCAGATCGTCAGCGCGACGGAAGACAACATTATTGCCGTGGCACACGCGGGCTTGATCTCGGGCCCCGAGGCGCAGGCGGCGCTGCAAGGTCTGATTCAGACCGGCGAGCAGATCGAGGAGCAGGCGTCGCAGTATCCGAAGCAGGTTGCGGCGAGCATCAAGCAGTTCACCGACAACATCAAAAGTTCGATCGAGGGCCTTTCCGATCTGCCGGCTACACCGTCTCAACCCTGGTCCCTTTCAGCCGCACGCGCTCTCTACGTTGGCCACGGGACGGGCTCCGGAATTGACCAGGCTTGCGGCCCCGGAACCTGGTACTGCCAATCCATCACGCAAGCGGATTCGCTCTCTGACCAGATTTTGCAGTCGATTATCTCCAATCGCTCAAGTGCGGCGCCTGCCACAACTTCAACGGGTGCGCCTGCCTCTTCGTCGGGGCTTATCTCGAGCGTGGAGTCGGAAGCGGAGTCGGTGGGGGTTATGACGCCGGCGGGTGGAATGACCGCGCTTGGCTGGCTTGTGATCGCAGGCTTGGGAATCGCGGGAGTGATGGCTTTTCGGGGGAAGCTGGCATGATTTTTTCAACGGCGATGAGCGGTGTCGAAAAACTGTTGGGCGTTGTGAACCCCGGCATGGGGTTCCAATCTCGCCTGGAGCACCAGCGGAACATCGTGCTCGAACGCAAGTACAAGCGACTCGGCCGTCTTGTGATGCTGATCTTCAATCCGGACCTGGTTAAATTGCACATGCCGCCCACAAATGGCCGCAAGCTGCTGCCGGCGTTTAACGTGCTCGACTGGCGAGGCGATCCAGAGCGCCCAGGCCCGTGGCTGGGACTCTCAACAGATCATCAAGACCTGTTGCTCTATGGCGACGATGGGCACTTTCTCCGCGCGGTTCCGCATCCGCCCGACATTCCGGATAATTCCGGCCCGGTCAAGATCGACGTCGAGCAGCGCTACAGCGATCGCACTACTGAGGCGCTTAAAAACTCGCCTTTCCTGATGATTGAGCCCGTGATGGAGATTTGGTTCAAGCCGGTTGGAATCGCTTCGTGGGCAAAGATCGGCGTGAGCGAGGATTTCGAATACCGCCGCATGACTTTTCTCATAGACCCCAATCGCGGCGAAGGCCACCTGGTAGGTGGAAGGTTTGCGATCGGAGCGGCGAAAGGCTAGCTGTCAGCTTTCAGCTATCAGCTCTCAGCCTGGATTGCTGAAAGCTGATAGCTGATGGCTGAAAGCTTCTGGAGGTTTCAATGGCCAAAGCTTTTGTAGTTGGTAATCCCATCGGCAAGAGAAAGAGCAAGAGTAAGAAGAAGTCCAAAAAACGTGCGCCCTCGGCTCGACCGAAGAGAACAGCACGATCGAATCCGCTTGAAGCGGTTATAACTGGCGCGGGCTTCAACCCGCATCGGAAAGGAAAATCCATGGCAAAGAAGAAGAGTAAGAAATCTCACGCGGGGGCTCGCGGCCACAACCCGTTTAAGAAAAAGACCGGAGGGCATCGCCGCCGGCACGCTGGTCGCAACCCGCTTCTCCCCGTTGAATCGAAGAGACTCCCCGGCCTAGTCGGAGGCGGCCTGGTTGGTGCGGTCTCGGCTTCCTGGGTTCCGGCGCTGATTCTGCCCACGGTTACCGGCTGGCTCAGCTTCCTGTTGAATGCGGTTGTGGCTATCCTTGGCGCGTGGGCCTTGGGCGCAGTAGGCGCTCCCAACGCAGCCCTGGGATTCTTGATTGGCGGATTGTCCGCCACCGCGGGCCTGGTGCTCGACAAGGTGACTGGCAAACAGATCATCTCGGTCTCGGCGCCCATGGGCCAATTCTATCGTCAAAGCGGAGCCTATCTGCCTTCCGGCATCCGGGGCGATTTGACTAATAATCCACTCGCTCAACCTGCCTTGCCCGCAGTGATTCCCAGCGCGGGATCACAGAAGGCGAAAACAATGGGTTGGTCGCGAATGCGCCGATACGGCGGCTAAGTTTCCCGCCTCGGTATGACCGCAGGCGGCAATAACAACTTTTTGCAGTGGTCCCGGCAGCGCGGTCGTGATCCGGGCACCGGGGCCTGAACTCTGCAAACTAAATCTCTCCGCCAGTCGAGCCGGCGGAGCACGAGAGGACACAATGAGACAACACTTTATTGAAGTGGACGAAAGCCAACTCGGCCGGCCGCATCTGCGCAAGAGCAATCCGGTCTATGGCCAGATGGCGAATGCTCCCGCAAGCCCCGGCATCCCGATGATCTCCCTGGACATCAAGAAGCAGGATCTGTACACGTTCTTCCAGGTTGCCGTGCTGACCAAGCTGACAAAGCAGGTCCTTTTCCAGCAAGGTCAAAACGGATTCTATACGCCGATCGGTGGAACGGCGTTCCAGTTGACGGAACTGCACACCAATCTACTCGTCGGCGCGTCGGGCGGCCTGGCGAACCCGCAGCGCTTCATGGCGCAGGGGATTTGCCGCTACGTTTCACCTGACATCAACCCCGTCGATTCCTTCAACTGGGATCGGACCACTTTCATCTCCTTCCACATCGGGGACAACAAGAAGTCCTATTTCGACGCTCAGTTGATGCAGATTCCCCAGCCGAACTCGATGCAGCTCACCGGGGGAACGTGGGCGCCTGCTACGGGTCAACCGCCGGTCTTCTCAACTACGGGCTGGCCGGTGGTTCACAATTTTGTGGGCTTCCAGACTGAGGGATTGATCGACCCGGACACCCAGACGCTGATTCACGATCCCGGCGTCACGATTGACCAGGGGCAATACTTCGATCTGTCGCTCGATCCCACACTCGTCGGCGGGGCGTTCCCCGTGTGGACGACCCTCGCATCAGGGACGCCGACGAACGGGTTTGGAATCATCGCTTACTTCCACCTGATCGGATGCCTCGGCGTTTCCGTTCAGTAAGCTTCAGACGCTCTTGCGCCTGGAAGGGCGGGCCGTTATGGGCAAGTGGACGGCCCGCCCGCTTCGCCAGTGAGCCATTTGCCCGACAAATGCCCAATTAGGAGGGCGCTATGAGTTCAGGGAGTAGTACGCAAACCTGCCCCGCCTGCCAAGGCAGCGGAGGAAACCCCGCCACGGCGGGAACCACGCCCTGCCCCGTGTGTCAAGGCTCGGGCCAACTCGATAACCGGTATCCCACGCCGTTTCACATCGTGTTCGGCGGAACTGCGGGCGCCTGGCAAGTCCCTTCCGGCGGGCAAACGCCTTTCCCGAAACAGATTGCTCAAGACTTCGAGTGGGAGCTGATCTTTGCGATGGGCAAAGCGGACTTCCCGGACGGCCTGGCGCTCCAGCTCTACGACATGGGTTCCGAATTCAACTTTTCGGACTACCCCGTCGCGTTCTCGAGCTTTTGCGGGACCGCTCAGCTTCCTTTCCCAGAAGGACTTGAGCCGTACCGCTTCGGGAAAAAGAGCAACCTGCGAATTACGGCGTATGACATCGGCACGATCCAACAGCCGAATGTCGTTCTAGGAGTTGGCACCGGAGCACTCGCTGCCTTCAGTGGCTCGCTGATTCGAAACGGGCAACAAGCGGGCGGCCCGGTTCTGCCCGGAAGCGTCGTTGTCACGGCCGGATTGATTACGGGCAATGACACCGCGACGCCCGGCGTTATCGCAGGCACAGGCATCTCCGGCTCGATCAACTATCAGAATGGGATCATCACGGTGACGTTCGGCACAGACCCGGCGCTGAACGTTCCTGTATCCGTTGCCTGGCAGAGCGGCGTAGCACTCAACAATGTCGAGATCGATCTGTGGGGCCACGCTCTCATCGAGCCTCGAGGCACGGGAGCCACGGCGCCGCCACTCGGTTCATAAGTTAAGTAGCTCGAGATCCTTTGGAGGCGGCCTGCCGTACCGCCGCCCCCCGCTCGAAAATTACAGGAGGGTTTATGGCTTTGGATCAAGATACCCTGATTGCAACTTACCAGCAGCGGCTGAAGGGAGCCGATGTGTCCGCTCTCCAGGGCGGCCCTGTGCAGAATCTTGCGTCAGGCGGGACGTCTGCCCTGTTTCACATCGCCATGCAGCTCGCTCGGCTGAACCAAAATGTTGAAGCCTTGACGGAGGCGATCCAGAGCCAACAGCCGGCCGCGCCGGCGCAACCAGCAAAGGCGGATCCAACGCCGCCCGCGAAAAGCTGACGGCTGAAAGCTGAGAGCTGCTATGAACCCTTTCATGCAACCCGCGAACGGCCCGATGCCGCAAAACGCTCTTGGCCTGTGGCTGAGCTATCGCAAGCTGATTACGCGGCCCTACGTTCCTTCCGTGGCAGAGCGGCAGCGGCTTGCGCACACGCGGCCATTCCAGGCGGTAATTAAATACGACCTCGATCCGCAAGCCACGGACTCTTTTTTCACCGTCGCCCCTTCGATTTTCGCGGCCTGGGGCCTGGTGGGTTGGAGCATCCAGCCGGAAGGCGTGCAAGTCGAGCTGCTGGATCCGCCGCGGAATCGCCAGCTCACCGACAGTCCGATTTTCATTAACAACTTGGTGGGAAGCGCCAAGCATCCGTTTTACTTTCGAGGCTCGAAAGGCGCCTTGCAGGATCGCGGCGGACTTTACTTTTTCGAGCCTGGCACTCAGATCCTAGCCAAGATCGCCAACCTTTCGACACAGCCGAATTCAGGCGGCATTGTCGTTTGCGGAAGGATTTTCACGGGTGGGCAGATCACTCCGAGCGATTTGTCGCCCGCTGACCAGGCGCAGGGAGACCAGTACGTTCAGGAACCGCCCTGGATCAAAATGCCGGGGGATGGCGAACCGTTCAACCCGGCCGCTTCCATTCCCGTTCCTCAGATTGGACAATCCGCCACGATCGTGAGCCACACGGTGGGTGTAGGTCGGAATGGGGTTGTCAACCGCCTGGCCAATGAGATCGAAGGCCAGCCCTGGACAGACGGCGATGGAACGCTCGTGTGGCAGGTCACCAGGAACGGCGTGCCGGTGAAAAACCAGGAGCACATCGTTTCGAGCCTTGGCGCGGTAAATCTTCCGGCGCCCTTCGGGCCGATTCGCGTGGTGGAAAACGATGTTGTGGCGCTGAACATTTTGAATGTCTCGATGCCGGTGCCCGCTCTGCCCAGCGTTGCTCCGCTGGCTCGAGGACGAATGGATGGATGGGATTATCCCAAAGGGCTTGACTGAGTTGGCTCGCGCCCGGCGGGTGCGGTTCCCCTCCTTACGCCGTACCACCCGAATACGGCGGTCCGCATCCGCCGCTTTTTTGGACACAGGATTGTACTAGCGGGATCGAGATCGTTGATCCTAGGCCATGCTGGACGCGAGATTCAGGGTCGTTTTGAGAGGTTTTAGGCGAACATGGATAAAAGGAACAAAGCCGCCCGGACCATCATTGCTGTGCTAGTTACTGCGATTCTTGTTCTTTCTGTGTCTCTCGTTCTGCATCCGCCAAAGATCCCAGTCGCTCGAGCCGACAACACCTTCGCCGGACAGCCCACGGTCAGCTTTCCCTTCACCGTGAATGAAACCCCAAGCGGCGGCACCCAATATGTCGCGCTTCCCAACCGCGGGCAGATTGGGGAGATGATTTCCTACTCCTGGGCGTCGGCTTGCACAACTGCGGCAAACAGCGCCACGTTTATCCTGGAAGGCTCGAACGATAACACGAATTGGTTTGCGCTCGCCACCTCGCAGGAGCTTGATGCCACGCCCGGTTTCGGAATCGCTTATTCGAACGGCTACTGGAACTTCAAGCGCCTGGCGTTTCCCGGATGCACGAACGCCGACACCTTCACTGGCGTCTATGTGGGCTACGGAATTCCTCTGCCCATCACGCAAACCAGCGAGACGCCCATCTACTTGCCAATAGCCGCAAACGCCGGCATCGGCCCGGTGGGCTACTTTCTGGTACAAGGCTTTCAGTGCTACAACGCCGCCCTCACGCGAGCCTATTTGATTTTCGGAGGGCTCACTTGGAGTCTGGGACCTGGCACCGAATTCCAGTACCAAGGTTCCTCATTCCTCGAGCAGGGGCAGGTCACGCAATTTGGAGCCTTTACAGACGCCACGGGGGCAACGCCCGTCTCAACCCCGGTGGAATGCACGTTTCAGTTGACCGGCGGGCCGCTTTATCCCGTAAGCCCGAAATTATGATATGGACACTCCTTCGCTCGTCGCTCAAATTGCTGCGCAGTTAGGCGTGCCCACCTCTATCGCTGTCGCTCAAGCTCAAGCTGAATCAGACTTCGATCCTAACGCCGTCAGCTCGGAAGGCGCCGTAGGCGTTATGCAGTTGATGCCGGGAACTGCGGCGGGGCTGGGAGTCACGGACTTAACCGACCCTACGCAGAACATCACTGGTGGCCTTACCTACGACCTTCAGATGTATTCCATGTTTGGAGGCGACTGGCAAGCCGCTCTCGCCGCTTACAACTGGGGGCCGGGGAACGTGCGGAAAGCACAGGCAACTTACGGATCGGATTGGTTCAGCCACGCGCCTTCCGTCACTCAAAATTATGTGACGAAGATTTTGGGCGCCGAAGTTGCGACCGATGGAAGCGCCGGCGATGGAAGCGATTCAAGCGCTTCGGACGTCCTGCCCTTCGTCGCGATCGCGGCGGTAGCCGTGATTTTTCTTTTTTGAGGTGCCAAATGAGATCTCGCTTATTGGTGATTTGCGATTTGCGATTGGCGATTTCCAAATCTGTACTTTTCTTTCTTTTTTTACTCCTGAGCCTGCCGGGGCCGCTCCGGGCGCAAAATGAGGTGCTGTCGGTTCCGCTCGTCAACATTCAGCCCTACGATCCGACGCAACCTTTGCAGCAGATGTATTGCGATCCGGCAGCCTTTTCGCTCGGCACGAACCTCCAGGAATGGCAGGTCGCATCGAGCCTCGCATGGAACGATCCCTCCCGCGATCGCACTCATCCTTGTTATATCGACTGCCATGGGCAGTTACATTGCAACAGCGCGTGCTCGGCTGCTTTCACTTCCGGCTGCGCTGGATCCTCAAATCCTGTGAATTGGTACGTGAACGGCACCTTGATCGGGACGGAACCAGGCGGAAACTTTGATAATGGGACTAACACCACGTGGTCTGGCTTGGATGACCCCTCAAACCACCGTGTGGATATCACCGTAAACGCCGCTGGCGGGACCGGCGGAGCCTGCGGACCGGCAGGCGAGATTGTGCAGGGCGGGTACGTTTGCGCGGGGCCGCCGGCATTGGCGCCGCTCGCGCCGCCGATTCTCGACCAGGCTTTTGGATATTCGACTACCTCGACAAGCGTTTCGGCGAGTCTGCCTCAGCCGGTTAGCGCCGGCCAGCAAATTCTGGTTGCTGCGGTCTGCGATGACTACCCCGTAACTTCAACGTGCGCCGGGATGACAACTGCCAGCAATTATTCCGACAGCCTGGGGGATACCTACGCCCTCATAGGTCCCGGCGGAAGCGCCGGATATATGGGCATTCAATTTGCCATTGCAACGGCAGGATCGGCCGGCTCGGTCACCGTAACGCTGGCGAACATTTCATCATCCAACACCTACGGCCTTGGAGTTTTCAAGAGCTACAACATAGGAGGGTACGATACTCGTGGAGTAACCGGGGGAGTTTACCAGTCCAACATCGCCACCGCGAGCGCCACCACAACTCACTCAGGAGATTTGCTGATCGGAATCGGTTTTAATCTGAGCGACATTTCCCCTCTGATCCTTTATCAAAATTCAGGAGACTGGGCGCTTCTTGGAAACTCTGGACAAATAACCACGACTGCACTTACGGCTTGGGGTTGGTCTGGAACCTACTCGGCGGCTGCTGGAACCCGCAGTCTGACTTGGTCATCGACGTCTGTCAATGGCTTGTACAGCGGACAGGTCGTAGCAATTTACGCATTTTCGCCCGCCTCCACCTGGCCCACAACCGGCGTGCCGTCTTTCCGCAATCTATACGCGACTGACATTCCCAGTACTCTTTGGCTGGCCGATCTCGACATGGTTCCAGTTCCATTCTTGCAGTTGCCGGCCTGCACCACCGGGCTGAACGGAACGCAGGGAACGTTCCGATTTGTGACGGATTCGACTACCGCGGTGCAAGGCGCCACGATCACCGGAGGTGGGACGAGCCCAGTATTCGGCGGCTGCGATGGCACGAATTGGGTGGTGATGAGCGGGGCGGCTAATGCTTCGCAAATACCGCAATGCTATTCTTCGGGGAGCGGCGGATCGGCCTACGCTTGCACGCTCTCAGCGACTTCGCCCGATGCGGTGATTCTCTATCCCGATGCCGCCAATACCGGGGCGTCCGCGACTCTGAACGTAAACTCCACAGCCGCTTGCCCGATCTACAAGTACGGAGGAACCACCAGCACATTGACTGCGGGAGACATCGCTTATCCAGGTGGGACAGCCTATCTCATGCTCTACTTACCTCCTGGAGGGGAACTGCCTTGCAAGTGGATTATTGCCAGCCAAATCAACGGCGGCGGCGGTTTCCCAACTCTCAATCAAGTGCTTGATCCCACCGCCAACAAAGATTTTACGATGGGCGGATATTATCTGGCGCTGGATGGAGGCAACTTCGGCGCGGGCGGGGCTCCAGCTCTCAGTGTGGACGTAGATGCTAACCGCGCGCCTTTCATCACTCCCCCGGTTTTCACTCCAGGGACTCCTCCACCGGGACTCAACAATGCGACTTTCAGCGGCACACCCGGTTTGCCGGTAAGACAGTTCTGCGTGGCCATCGATAGCCTCGGCACGGATGGCGGTCCGGACACCTTTTCCTGGGGCGTGGCTGGCTCCTGCACCAGCGGCGCGACGTTGGTTCCCATCACAGCCGTGGCTCAATTGCTCACCTCCGGCGTCTCCGTCACGTTTGCTTATGGTGGCCCGCCTTACCAGGGGCACAGCTTGGGAGATCAGTGGAACGTAACTTCATCTCGCGGCGGCATCATCAATGCCGCGGCGGGATTCCAAATCGGATACACCGCAACCGATGGGCACTGCCTGGTCGGATCGAATGGAGTTTATCAGGATGGAAGTTGCGGCAGCGGTTCACCGGGGCTGCCTCTCGGCTCAATCCAAGGCAACAATGCCGGGGCGTTCGCGGGAATACCGGGATCGACCGTTGACTTCACCAACGGGCTGATGACGCTTGCGCCTCCAGGGACGGGCACACCACTTTATCTTGTTGGAGATAACTCCGGGAGCGATGCCTTTGATATTTCTGCTGGCAGCACCATTGCGAACAACGTCACATGGAACCTAGGCAATGGAATTTTCAATCTGAATTCGCCGCAAATAATTCAGCCGGCGTACACGGGAGTAGCGCTGGCAGTCAGTGGCGATTCCGCCGGGAGCACGCCGCTTGAGGTAAACTCGACAGCCGCCGCCGATGGTGCCACCATAATCTTAGGACCGCCCGCAACACCAGGCTCCGCGACTGGTCTTAGCGTCACTTCCACTTCGTATGATAACGGTGCCGGAGGAGCGGCTTCTACGGGCGGCAGCTTTTCCTCTGTCCTGGGTGGCCCGAGCGCACCGGGGGATAGCGTAACAGGGATTAACGTGTCCGCCACGAACGACGCGGCCTTGGGTTTGCCAGACCAGATTGCGGGCATTGTTATTGGGCCCGTGACATCCCCGGCATCGCCAGCACAAGAGCAATGGGGCTTAATCGTTAGCGACAATGCCTCTGATTTTCAGGCGACCAATATCAGCGGGGGAATTGAGATCGAACCGCAGACCCCCGGCCCACACGTCTATGCAATAAGCACGGGTCGCACGGGGCCTGTCAGCCTTGGCGACATCGTTTCGCCAGGCATCCTGAACCTGGCGGATGGCCTTGCGGAAATTGCGAATGGCTGGATTGGTTCCGTAACCTTCACGGGCTCAGGAACCAACGACATGACGACCAGCGGAACTTACGTTGGTCCAAACGCTACCTACTGCGTCCAGGTAGATGGCAGCGACACGCCGGACACTTTCGAGTGGGGCACAGACCCAAGCTGCACAGTTTTCACCGCTACCGCCGTCCCAATGACGGGTTCGCCGCAACTGCTTTCTAACGGGGTCTATGTCACCTTCGCCGCCACCACGACCCACACGGTCGGAGATCATTGGACATTTGCCGCGGCCGCGCCGCTTAGTGATGGCTACGAATTCAATTGCGCCGATTGCGACACGCCCACAGCCGAGGGCGCGGTTTGCACGAACGCAGGCGACCACGCCGGCGCGCGGGCAATTTACATTCGAGGGGCGGCACATTGTTTTTAGCGGCAACAGGGCCGAACGCCGTTCGGCCCCGGAGCTCGGCAGATAAAGGAGTTTTCCAAATGAAAATCATCCTCACGGTTCTTCTTTTCGCTGGCCTGGCTGTTGCGCAAACTCCGCAGAAGCCCAATGGCCTCGAGCTGCGCAAAGCACGAGACATTCAATCAGAATTGACCCGCGCACAAGCCGCACTGCCTGGCGCGGCGAAGGCTCTGACGCAGGCCCAGGCGGCCGTAACGAAGGCGCAAGCCACGGTCACTGCGAACAAAGACGCTAAGAAAACGAAGGCTCTACAATCCGAGCTGGAGGCCGCTCAGCAACGTCTTAAAGAGGCGCAGACCCGCGCGGACCAGGCAACCAAGCGTGTGCCCCAGTTGCAGGCCCAACAGACCGACTGGGAGAACAAGACGCTCCACACGCACAAGGCTGACGATGGAAAGCATAAGGTGGATTGGACGGCCGGCGCGATCGTTCCGAGGTAGCGCAGACTGCCGGGTTTGCAGTCTGCGGTTCTTTTGTGGCCTGGGATAAGAAGTACCGCAGACTGCAAAATCAGCAGTCTGCGCTACCAGGCGCGCTACCAGGTGCGTTACCAGGTGAGGCTAAAATGAAAAAAGCAATCCTTTCTTTACTGATATTTTTGATCGTGCCCTTTCGCGGGCTGGGGCAATACGTGATCCTGCACGAAGGACCGACGCCCACCGACACACCGGCCCCGACCTATGAATTCATGTACATCAAGACGGGGATGGGTAACTGCGCGAAGCTGAACAGCGGAATCGAAATCTGCGGCCTGACCGTGACTCCGCCGGCGATTCAGGGCGCCTACTTCGTCGGATTCCTAAATACGGGTAGTGGCCCAGTCACAGTCGCCAATTTTCAGATTGGCTTTACGACGCGCACTGTCACCGGATCGAGCGATCCTTCCGGCGTGGTGTATTCGGATTGTTACGGCGGGCAAATTCAGTTCACCGGCTCCGGCGCGGCAACCGAGGCATTGCCCGATCCCAGCACTCTCAACAATTCCAAATGCGGCTTTGGCATCCTGAACGCCACAACCGGCGTAACGACCGCCGTAACCGTGACTCCAGCGAGTTGGACGATCAATGGCACGACGCCCCTGACCATCGCGCAAAATGAATATTGCTGGATCTACGTCGATGATGCAGTCTCGACCAACTGGGATGCGACGTGCCACGCGACGACGCAGAGGCCTTGAGAAATTTGCGACTTGTGATTTGCGGGGCCAAAAAGACCATCATCACCAAGGCAATTAAAATGCCAAGCAGAAAAACCATCTCATTCTTTAAGCATCTTCCGATCTTAGGGGCCGAACGCTGTTCGGCCCTACTTTTGTTCCTGGCGATCTGCCCATCTGCCCTCTGCCAGTCCTGGTCTGGCATCCTCAACTCCACTCGCGCTGAGAACTGGCAGCGGGCGAATGTGGGAGTGACCGGCGGGATACCGTCCGCGAGCTATATTCAGTGCGGCTCGACGGTGCCTTCTACCGCCTCAGCATCGACCATCAATTCAGATATCACGGCCTGCGGGGCGAACACCTATCTGTTGCTGGGGCCTGGAACCTTCAGCCTGAGCGCTGGCATCATCATCCATGGCAAGTCGAATTTTGCTTTGCGCGGTTCAGGTCCGACACAAACGACCCTTGCTTTCACGGCGGGAACTCCCTGCTTTTCGGGCAATCAGGATATTTGCGTTAACAACTCAAGTGAACTTTGGGATGGAGGGCAGACCAGCGCCGTGGCCCAGGTGCAGTCAGGCGGATCGAATTGGGCCAATTGGACGGGAGGCTTTTCGCAGAGTGCGACTTCAATCACTGTGGCGAACGTTGGCTCGACTGGCATCGTCAACGGGCAGGAATTGATTCTCGATCAGCAGAGTGACCTAAACGATAACGGCGGCTCAATCGTGTGCGACAGCAACGGAGGGAATGGTCCAAACGCCAGCGGCTCCACCGTCTGCATGGCCAACACCGTAACCAACGGCAACGTTGGCCGCACGGTGGGCGGAAGCGGCGGCTTCTCCTACTCCCAGCAGCAGCGGGTAATTGTGACGGCGGGATGCTCAACCACCTGCACCGGCGCGGGGCCTTTCACGCTCACCATCGCTCCAGGGCTCTACGCGAATAATTGGGGCAACCACGGAGCAAACACTACGGCGGCCTGGTGGGTCTTTCCTTCGGAGTATGTCGGCATCGAGAACATGACGATTGACCATACGAATACGACATCCACTGCGGGGAATGCCTTCTGGAATTGCTCGAATTGCTGGGTCAAAAATATTCGCGACATCAAGGTGAACAACGAGCACGTTCTCATCTATAACTCCAGCCGCGATGAAGTACGCGATAGCTATTTCTTCGAGACGAAAAACTTCGCTTCGCAAAGCTATGGAATTCTGCTCTTCCCGGCCTCGGACTGCCTGATTGAGAACAACATCTTCCAGCAGATTTCCGGGCCTATTCTGGCTGGTGGCGAAGGCAATGTTTTTGGCTATAACTACTGGATTGACGACGTTGTAGCCTCGCCGACTTATGGACAGGGAACCTACCCATCGCACGATGCGGGCAACCTCTTCGAACTGTGGGAAGGCAATATCGGCAACTCGCTCATCATGGACCAGCTCCACGGCACCAGCGGGCTGGACACGATCTTTCGCAATTGGCTGGTTGGCCGGGACTGGAATACCTGCACCTACTCGAGTGGAACTTGCACGAATGCCAATAATTACGGCCATTCCCCTACGGTCCAGACTTATCCGATCGACTTCGACTCCTATAATCGCGGCTTGAACGTGATCGCCAATGTGCTTGGGACGCCGGGATACCACTCGAATTATCAGGCCATCACACCCAACAGTTATACCGGGACGCAGTGTAACCAGAGCATCTATGAGATGGGCTGGGGCGGGGCGCCGTGCGCGAATCAGCAAGGCGTCCTGGGGGATACGGTTGTCACCACCTCTTTGATGCGCTGGGGCAACTACGATGTGGTAAATGCGGCTGTGCGGTGGGACTCGACAGAATCCTCGCCGGGAGCCGTGCAGTGGATTGACGCGCAAAGCACGCCAGCCAGCGAGACTTTGCCGCCTTCATTTTACCTAGGCTCGATACCGTCCTTTTTTTATACACCCCAGGGCACTTTTGCTTTTCCGCTGATTGGGCCTGACGTCGCAACCGGCACCGGGGGATTTTTTGCGACCGGGATATACGCGGGAGGCGCATGTCCAGTGGGTACGGTTTCCGGTGGGGCCACCTGTGCTACGGCAGTCGGGGGCCACGCATCCGTCAACGCGGCCATGAATTGTTATTTCAACGTGATGGCCGGCCCTGCGGATGGGTCCGGCAATGTCCTGAGTTTCGACGCGGCCAACTGCTACGGCTCAACGCCCCTCGCCGCGCCGACGAACTTGGTGGCGATGCCGCACTAGTAGGGCCGAGCAGCGCTCGGCCGGAGGGAAAATACATGATAAAGCGGATTCTTCTTTTTGCTTTGGTTTTTGGCTTGGTATCGCTGAATGCGTTCGCGCACACGGTGATCTTGACTTGGAGCCCGTCAAGCGATGGCGCGGCAAATCCCACCAGCGGGTACAACGTCCTTCGAGGCACGGCGGCCGGCGGTGAGTCATCGACCCCGATCAACAGTTCGCCGGTGGCAGCCGGGTGTACGAACACAACCACTTGCACTTATACGGACAGCTCCGCGGCCGTCGTCGCCGGCGCCACGCTCTATTACGAAGTGACCTTCGTCATCGGCAGCATCTCGAGCTCGCCTTCCAATGAGGCCAAGGCAGGCGTGCCGGTGGCTTCGCCCAGCGGGCTGACCGCGATAGGAAACTAAAATGCTCGCTTGTCTTCTCTGGCTCATGCTCGTCTCGCAGCAGCGCGTGGTGATGCGGATCGCGGTTACAGTCCCCGTCGATCCGCCAGAGGCGCTGACGGCTTTTCTCGTGCAGGGCAGTTCGAGCGGTGCACGAGGAGAGGTCAGACTGCGATGGAAGGCCAGTCCCGACTCCGGGTGCAAGGGCTGGACAGGCACTATTGTTTATCGTGCTCAGTCAGGCGGGGTTTTCAAGGCGCTCAGCGCGGCACTCCCGGCCCAAACGTCTTATGTCGATAACTCGATCGCTTCAGGCCGGGAGTATCAATACGAAGTTCTGGCGTGGGCCAATGGAACGGCGTCAAAGCCGTCCAATGTGGTCACGGTAAAGTAAAGAGGATTCCTTCGTGGCTGACAATAACGGAAGAACTTTTTGGCATATCGACATAGTAGGAGCCCTTGAGGTGCTCGCGCTCGTGGTAGCGATTGTGGGAGGCTACACGGAATTAAAAGTTCACGAGAAGATGACGAGGGACGGGCTCGAATCCGTGGCGAAAGAGGCTAAAGAATTTCACAACAAAATGGAGGACTTCGCAAAGCGTCAAGACAACCGAGCGTCGCGTGAAGATCAGGTCGACCGCGATTGCCCGCGTCACCGGCACGGACGGAACGGACAGATTTTTTACTGCGGGCAACCCGAGCCAGTCTTTTCCGGGGATCGTCCAGATGATTCGCCGGCAGATGCGGTCAGCATCCCTGAGCCCAAGCAGAAATGAAACCGGAGACTGCGGAAATCACAAAAGGAGAAAAAGGATATGAGCTTTACCAGCGTATTGGGAAAGATTTTTGGCGACATTCAGAAGGGCATCCAGATTTTCGAGGGCATTGAACCTCTCGCCTATCCGCTGATTCCACCAGGCGCGCAAGCGACGGTGAGCGCCATCACCGACGACCTTACCATGGTCGGGAATGCGGTGACGAATGCCCAAGCTGTCGTAGCGGCGCTCGCTCAACCCGGCGCTACACCGGCAAGCGTAGTCGCCGCGGCCCTTCCACTCGTCACGAATGTTATCTCGGCGAGTGAGTTAGTAGCTGGGAAAAACATCGCCGACGAAGCGCTTTTTTCGAAGGCATGCCAGGAGTTCGCGCAAGCCACGGTGGACCTGCTCAACAGTTTACAGGCCCCAAAGAAATCAAGCTGACGGAGAACACATGCAAACTGTATTGAAAAACTGGAAGACGAGCCTCGGAGGCTTGGTTACGCTCCTGCTGGGAGTCCCTACCTTTGTTTCAGCAATCCAGGCGTGGGGGAATCACCAGCCGGTAGACTGGCGCTCGGTCCTTGTGAGTACAACGCTGAGCATCGTTGGAGTCTCATTCTTGGCGGCAAAAGACGCAACGACGCACAGCACATCCGCCGAAATCCAGCAGGCCGACACAGACGCCGCAAAGTAGGCAGTAAGCAGATCGGCAGATGGGCAGATCGGCAGATCCGAAGACAAGCACGCCTTGGGTTCGAACTTGCCCGCGTTGCGGCTGCGAACTGCGCAAGGGCGACGGCGAAGACGACCATTTCAATTGTCCGTGTTGTGGCTGGTCGGACCGGCCGGAGGAAGTGCGGGCAGATGGGCAGATCGGGCGGGGGTGCAGATTCTTCACCCCCGCAGATTCTGCACCCCCGCAGATTCTGCGTTAGAGGAGAAGATCATGTTTATCGCTTTAGCTCTGGTCGTTTGCCTCGTGGGCTTGTTTATATTTTTTGCTTGTGCCAATCCCAAATGGAGCGAAGTCGGAAAGATCATGCTCTGGACGGGCCTGCTGGCGTTTCTGATGAGGTTTTCGGAAATTCCGACACTTCACATTACACGGTGAGGACCTTACTCAGTATCCATTAGGGCCCGGTCCACGTGCGCGCTGCCGATCTGCCCACTGCCTCGCTCATAGGCGCGAATGAGCGCCTGCTTCACCAGCTCCGCCGAAACCGAGTCCAGCCGGCATCTTTCGATCAGGCTTTCCATCTCTTTTTCAAGCCAGTCCATCACAACCTCCGTTCACACCTAGGCTAATCCACTTTCTTCTCATTTTCTGGGCTCATGCCGATCGTTGGTCCAATGACTTGCTCGGCAATGTGACGCATGAGTTTCAGATTGCCCGCAGAGTACAGTTTCAAAACCTCACAGCCCTCGGAGTGCTCGAAATAACAGCGGAGGCAGACCGGGCAGACCGTAAGATCGTGGAGTCCGTGAGCATTTAGAAATTCCCGCAACTCGCCAGCGTCGGCAGCCAAAGAGCCCCCGTATAAAATTCCATAGAGAAGCGCGAAGCCTTTTTTGCACTTGAGCCCGCATGTCGCATCAAGAAACATAACCAGCCTCCCGTTCATAAACCGACCGTTTTTCGAACGCTCTTAAATCTGAAATCCCGAATCCGCAGATTCAACGATTTACGAGCGTGAAGCTGAAGACCCTTTTTGAACGCTTCCGGCGCCGAAAGTAAACCTCGGACTGCCCTGCCATGCCTCGCCTAACCGGGCCACGCCATGCCGGGCCTGACCAAAGCTCGCCATTCCCTACCGAACCGGGCCTGGCCATGCCATACCACGCCTCGCCTCGGCCGAGCCTGCCAGACCTCGCCGGACCTCGCCGGACCTCGCCTTGCCGGGCATCGCCTCGCCACGTAAATTCCGCCGAAAGCTCAATCGAATTCGGAAATCATAAAGCGGCCGAACGGTCCTTTTTTCTCCGGCCGGAACTCGAGGAGACCAACACGTTGCCCCGTATCTACCAAGATGCGGTTGAGCTGGTCGCGCGTAATCAGATTCTGATCATAGTCGATTTGGAAGGAAATCTTCCACTTGTCGAGCCTCGGACGGTGGCGAAGGATGCGGCCCTTTGTAGCGGGAATTACCACCGGGCGTGAGTCGATCACGTAATCTCGCGTACCCAATGAAATCCGCTCGGGTGAGACCATGACGCAGGCCGCCACATTTTTCTGGAGGGACGACCTTCCCTTGCCTTTCGAATATGTGGCGCCTGTCACTAAGGCCCGCTGGACCGCCGTGGCTGGAACGTAAAGAAGATTCCCCTTTTCCTCATCAATATATGCTGAAAGCTTGGCCTGTTCTTCTGGAGTTTTTTTGTCTATAGCTTCGATGGGCTCCATCGAGAACCTGTGCATCAAAAGCGGACTAATTCCTTCAATCGTCACGTAAACAGTTTTCATAACCCTCCTCCCTAATCCTTCCCTATTGCCCAGTGTTCACAAATTCACGTAGCTACTTTTTGAATGGGAACTATATCGTTGACTCCCTCGCCTTGATTTTGTCATGCCAAACCTTCAACTTTTGGGTGGGGAAGCCATATAAGAGTCTTGTTTCCACGTTATTTGAATCAATTTAGTATGTTCGGCGCAAATCCAGATTCCGCAAAATCTGAACTGTCCCCACCCTGTACATCCTTCTGCCGAACATGGCCGACTCTTGTCGATGTCTTCGAGTTTTAAAGGTTCAAATCGCTGAATCGTTTCTACATATTCCATGATTTCCTGGTCGGCTAACGAAACAGTTTGGCCATCGTCCCAAAACACAAAGCTGTGCCACATATCAACAGGGCAGTCCCGAAAACTCGTATCATGTCTGAGAATCACCGTTCCTAGGTACTGCTTGAATTTTGGTTTCGAAAAGATGACCCTTTGATTATTATTCAATCTTCGCACATCTTGTGGTGACATTAGCAGCTCCTTTCACCTAAGGGAGTTAACGATATAAGTCCCCAATGAATCGACAGAGGTTCACTTCTCTGGCTCCAGCCACTTTAGAAGGAGCTTGTTTGCCAATGCTATGAACTGTTCGGCTCTGAAAATCGACTTGTGCTGGAGAGCGGCTCGTGTGGCGATACCCAGAGCCCATGAGAGCAAGTCGACCTCATCCTGAGTGAACTCGATCTTCATTCATCACTCTCCCCTCTGAACATGTACTCCCATGCTTTCACCGGCTCGCCGCTGATCATCGGCAGGAGCTGCCGGACAGCCTTTTCGTCACACGGAGTCAAGCTGTAGATCGCACCGGGCCCGTAGAAGCGGGTGAAACCCTTGCGCACGATCACGCCGTCTTTGGTGAGATCCGGGACGTCGACGCGCAGGAGCGCGGCGACGCCTACCTGTTGCTGGCTCACCCGGCCAACGATCCGCTGCCTCCCGAAAAGTTCCACCAGCGCCCAGCAGGATATTCCGTCTTCTAGCTTCGCCGGCTCCGGGACCGCCAGCACGATTTCAGTTTTAGCTTTCAAGGTTCCCCCTTACATACTCTACTGGCCAGCCGATCCACCGGCCATTTGGCAAAGGATCCTCGACAACAATCCAGTTAGGGTCGTTGACCCAATTGCAATCAACTATCTTTGACCGGATTCCAAAAAGGCGTGCCCAGGCACGATAGGGAGAAGCTCTAAACCTTCCACCATGCGCGAGGTCACGCGGTAGCGTTGATTCGTTCACGATGCGCAGAAATTTTTCTCGCGGGATCTCGAGCAACTCAACGGAACTCCCGACTTCAAAACGGCTATTGCTCATTCTGGCTCCCTCCCGATCTGCCCACCCGACAGGCCGAGCGCCGCTCGGCCCTACGGTGATCTGCCGATCTGGGGGATTATCTTTAACTCCCTTGCTTCGAATTTACAGTGCCAATCCACCAGCGCAATCCGCTCGCGGGCGATGCGGCAATATTCCTCGCTGATCTCGAAACCGAGGAAGTGGCGGCCCAGCTTCTTTGCCGCTACCGCCGTCGTGCCGGAGCCGAGGAAGGGGTCGAGGATGGTTTCGGGCATCCGGGCTTTTTGAATGCACCACTCCATGAGCGCAATGGGTTTCTGCGTTGGATGCGGCGGTTGTTCGTATGCACCGTATCCAGCATCAATCGCCTTCGAACTGCCTGCAAAGACATAGCGGAAAGCGAAGACGCCCTGACGGCCCTTAATGAAGGCTATCTCAGCATCGGAAAGAAACGTACCAAAAGCCCCATCATTGCGCTTCAGCCAGATGAGCGCGCCTCCAGAGGGCAGGCGAGACCAGAAGTGGTTTGCTCCCCATAAGATCACTTCTCGAAAGCCCAACAGCGGGCTTGGATCGAAGTCCTTGTCGTCGCCGATCACAGGCGGATAGGATGGACCTGGACCCCGGCGAGCGCGTCCCCCAGAGAACCGCATGTAGTTCGTGTTGCAATGCATTCCATACGGCGGGTCGCTAATCACCGCATCGACGCAGCCATCGGGCAGTTCTGCCATCAGTTCCAGGCAATCCCCGCACACTACCGAGCAGCAGTTGTAAGGACCGAGTTTTCGTCCACATGGCATATTTTCACCGGAAGGGAGTTAAGTATGGGAATTATATTGTTGACTTCCTCTCAAAACAATGGGAACTATATCGTTAAATCCCTTTTCGCGATTCTTCAGCGTTAGGCTTTGAACAGATGCGGCATAGGTCCTTTCCATCAGGAAACGTCCAGCCACACCTTCTCATGTCAGACCGAACTGAAGAGGGCGATATAGTGGTCATCCACTGCCAACGCCCACAATTGTCACAGGTTATAATGCCGCTGCCGAGAATATCGAGCATCGAATACAATGTACCGGCCCGAAAGAGTGGTCCAGTCTTTTCCTTGGCTTCATGCAAAATTCCGTCAGTGGTAGTCACCTTTTCCTCCATTTTGATTCCGGAAGGTAGTTAAGGGAACTATATCGTTAACTCACTTTGTAGTGGACTCGTCATTTGCCTCACATTCCTTGTCCAGTAAATGCAACTTCAGTGTAGC
>Ga0187856_1000534_pt1 | contig 34354 bp, 31 predicted proteins | sample June2016WEW_8_40_FD_132443 | JGI IMG/M metagenome (GOLD analysis project Ga0187856, IMG submission 132443) | Peatland microbial communities from SPRUCE experiment site at the Marcell Experimental Forest, Minnesota, USA - June2016WEW_8_40 | ecosystem: Environmental > Terrestrial > Soil > Wetlands... | reverse complement strand
GTGGGCCCTCGGCACGAGGTACAACCCGGCCAGGGGCACCCAGATCATCAACAGGGGCAGGTCAACGCCCCTCGATCCGGCCCTTGAGGCAGGCGCCAACAAGCTCATCACGTCCCGGATCATCCTGGATGCGACCATACCCTTCGAGTGGAAGGAGAAACCGACGGAGATCAAGCTGACGGACGCCGTGATGGAAAAGGTGAAGGCCAGGTGGAGCGAGTACGGGATAGACTAAAAGGAGGCTTCCATGTTATTTGAAAAAGATATAGCGAGCGCGCGGGAGAGGGCGAAGCAGGTCAGGCTGTTCGCCCATGATATCCACGGCGTCCTCACCACGAACAACCTCTTTTGCGACGTGGAGGGGAACAAAAGGTATGGTTTCTGGCACATGGACGGCTTCGGCGACCTTTCCCTGACGGCAAACGACATAAAGATCGCCTATCTTGACACCACGTCCATCGATGGAGAGGGGCTTTTCAGGGCAAAAGAGCTGAAGCTCGACAAGTACTACTACAGTATTGCCGACAAGGCCGCGAAGCTTCAGGAACTGATGGGGGAGATGGGCATCGACTATGGCGCTGTCGGCTACCTGGGGTGCGAGCTTTCCGACATAGCGCCTATGAAGAAGGTCGGCTTCGGGGTGGCTACGGCGGACGCCATAGACGAGGTCAAGGCCGTGGCCCATTACGTCACTAACTGCGCCGGCGGCAAAGGCGCAATGCGGGAGATATGCGAATTCATCCTGAGTGCCATGGGCAAATGGGATGGCTGGGTAGAGAAGGTTACCAAAATGGGCTACAAATAGGGGGTAGGCGATGACCAGAGAAGAGGCAGTCGAAAAGGCGAAGAAGGTCCGTTTCGTTATTCTCGATATACACGGGGTGTTGACCGACAACACCCTGTACTATACGCAGGAGGGCATAAAGTCGGAGGCGTTTTCCCTGCACGACCGCCTTGGCGTGACGGCCCTCGTAGAGGCGGGCATAGGCGTCTCGTTCCTGACAAGCAAGATATCGCGGGCCGACCAGCAGATGGGGAAGATATACGGAATCCCGCCGGAAAAGCTCTGGGGCTCGTCGGCAAAGATCGGGAGGCTCGACGAATTCGAAAAGGAGTCGGGCTTTACGGACGAGGATATCTGCTACGTGGGCGACGAGATGATCGATCTCGGCATCATGGGCCGGGCGGGGTTTTCCGTGGCCCCGGCCGACGGATCAGCCGAGGCGCGGGCAAAGGCCGACCACGTGACGGCCGCAGGGGGCGGCAGGGGGGTAGTTCGGGAGCTTGCACAATTCATCCTCGAGGCGCAGGGGCGCTGGGAAGGGTTCGTCGCGCAGTTCAAATAAGGGAGGGTAAGCAATGGCGTTCAAATACTACAAGGATAACAGAAGCTATATCAAGGCGCTCCTGGAGACCGGAGACGCGGTCGTGGTCGAGCAGGAGGTGGACTGGGACCTCGAGCTGGGCGCCATCGTGCGAAGGACCTGCGAAAAGAAGGGCCCGGCGGCAGTTTTCAAGCACATAAAGGAATACCCCGGCTTCGAGGCGATCGGGGCGCCCATCGCGACCCACAGAAGGCTCGCTATTGCCTTCGGTCTCGATCCGTCCACGCCGATCCGCGATATCTCCGCCGAATACCTGAGGCGGACGTCATCGGGCAAGCCTTTCCCGCCGAAGGTTATCGACAGGAAGGATGCGCCCTGCAAGGAGGTCATTCTTACGGGGGACGACGCGGACATAATGAACCTCCCCGCCCCTATGGTCCATGACGGTGACGGAGGAAGGTATATCGGTACCTGGCACTTCGTGGTCGCAAAAGACCTCGACACCCCCGCCATCAACTGGGGCATGTACCGTCAGATGCTCTTTGACGAAAAGACCATGGTCGGTCCTGTCCTTGCCTTCTCCGACATGGGGAAGATGTTCCACAACAAGTATGCCCCCAGGAATATCCCCATGCCCTTCGCGACCGTCCTAAACCCCGATCCCCTCTCGGCCATCGCGAGCTGCGCGCCCGCGGCGATCCCGGAAGATGAGTTTACAAGCCTCCTCATGGGTGAGCCGGTGGAGGTCGTCAAGTGCGAGACGTGCGACCTCTACGTACCGGCCCACGCGGAGATTATCATAGAAGGGGTGATCGTCCCCAACGTCGCCATCGAGGAGGCGCCCTTCGGCGAGTATACCGGGTATCGGACGAGCCCCAGGGAAAAGAGGACCGTCTACCGGGTGAAGGCGATCACCATGCGGAAGAAGCCGATCATGCCCGTCTCGAACATGGGCGTGCCCACGGACGAGGGGCAGCTCCTCAGGGCCTTCTCCCTTGGCCTCGAGATGGAGAGACTGCTGAAGGACCAGGGGATCCCTATCACGGGCGTCTACATGCTGCCCGAGTCGACCCACCACCTCGTTGTGGTAGGGGTGAAGCCCCTTTATGCGAATATCGCCACCCAGATCGGCCAGCTCGTCTTCGGGAGCAAGCTTGGACCCTGGTTCCACATGGTGGTGGTCGTTGACGACAAGACGGATATTTACAGCAAGGACGAGCTGATCCACGCGCTGAGCACCAAGTGCCACCCGGTCAATGGCATAAGGGTGGAGCCGCATGGTGTGGGGACACCCCTCAACCCTTATGCCACACCTGCGGAGAGACGGCTCGGCACGGCGCCGAAGGTGGTCTTCGACTGTCTCTTTCCGCTCGATTGGCCGGCCTCTGAAGTCCCCATAACCGTATCGTTCAAGAACGTATACCCGAAGGAGATCCAGGAAAAGGTGATCGCCAACTGGGCAAAGTACGGGTTCAAGGACTAGGCTGATTGAGAAAACCGGGGAAAGAGATTCCCCCGGGGTCCTTTGACCGAAAAGAGATGGTTTGATAGAACATAAGCAGGAGGATATTATGGCAACCTGGGATACGTTCATAGAGAAGGACTTCGCGGACATGGAAGAAGATGTTGAGAAGGTGGTGGTGATACGCGACCTCACGCCGGGAAAACGGAAGTACCGGTCGACCTACGCGAGGGTCAAGTTCTCGAAAAATCCCGAGAAGTACCCGGAGAAGCTCCGGGTCAGGCTGGGCAGGGGCCAGCTCGTCGAGTCCCCCTGCTCGATGGAGATACTGGAGTTCGTCAACGTCATCCCGAAAGGGCTGTAGCATGGAGACGCTGCGGGATTACCTCGATTTCATGAAGGGCCGCGGCCTTGTGCTGGAGATAGGGGAGAAGGTCAGCCGCGAGGATATCCCCGAGCTGGTGGAGCTGCTTGCGGAACGGGGAAAGGTAATCCATTTCAAGAACATCGACGGGTACGAATGTGGTATGGCTGCCAACCTGGCGCCGTCCATAGACGCCCTGAGCGCAATCGTCGGCGACTACGGTCGCTTTCTCGAAGCAGGCAACAAGGCCGAAAAGAAGGTTGCCGTGGAGCCGGCCGGGCTCACGAGCATCGACATGGCGGGCCGCGACATCCTCTCCGTGCTCCCCATTCTCAAGCACTGCGAGAAGGATTCAGCCCCGTTCATTACCACGGGCATTGTCTCATCGCCCGACCCTGATTCCGGCGTCGTCGGCCGCGGCATCCACAGGCTGGAGTATCGGGGCGGCAACCGGCTCGGTGTGACCCTTATCAATCCACCCCTTTCCGACATACTGCAGAAGTGCAAGACCAGGGGAGAGCGGATGCGGCTTGTGGTCACCATAGGCGTAGATCCCGTGCTTTTTCTCTCCATGGCGATGAAGGCAGCGCCCGGCACGGACAAACTCGAGGTTGCCGGGGGGTTGAAAGGGGAGGGCATCAAGGTCATCAGGCCGGCTTATCCGGATATCGACGTGCCGGCCGGCGCGGAGTTCTATCTGGAGGGAGACGTCGATTACGCCGACGTGAGGCGGGACGGTCCGCTAGGCGAGATAGGCGGCTACTACATGGCCCTGGAGGCCACGCCCACCATGGTGGTAAGCCGCATCTTCCATCGGCCGGCCCCCCTGTACCACGCGCTCCTGCCGACGGGTCTCGAAGGCGACGCCTACTTGACATTCGTCAGCAGGGGCCACGTGGAAGGGACCGTGAGGAAGCTGTTTCCCTTTGTCGCGGAGATCGTCTTTGTTGCGAAGACCTTCGGGACCTCGGTTGTCGTGTCGATAAAACCCGCGGAACGGCCGCAGGTACGCAGCCTTATCACGGCTATGATGGGCTTCCCCATGATAAAAAAGGTGGTTGTCGTCGATGCGGACGTGGACGCGCACAGCCTGGTTGACGTCGAATGGGCAATCATGACGAGGTGCTTTGCCGACACGGACGTGATCGTGGCGGCCGGCCTCCAGGGTCAGCCGATCGACCCCCAGTCGGCCGGAGGCGCGGGCGTCGGGAAAATGGGTATCGACGCGACAATGCACGGCAAGCATATCGAAGAGCGAGCCCGCGTTGCGAGGGGCAACCGCGTCCGCGTGCTTTCGGTGCTGCGATCCATCGGAGGTGCGGCATGAGCAGAATCATCGTCGGCATAACAGGCGCCACGGGCGTCATCTATGGTGTACGCGCCATCGAGGCCCTCTCTGCGATGGGCGTGGAGACGCACCTGGTGGTGACACAGTCAGCCGCAAAGAACCTCGCCCTCGAGACCGATTACACGGTCGAGCACGTCAAATCGATGGCATCCGTTGTCTACGATGTTGATGATGTGGGGGCGAGCATCGCGAGCGGCTCGTTCAAGGTCGACGGTATGGTCGTCATACCGTGCTCCATAAAGACGCTTTCCGGGATTGCGCACTCGTTCAATTACAACCTGCTCATCAGGGCCGCGGACGTGACGCTGAAGGAGCGAAGGAGGCTGGTCCTTGCGGTGCGCGAGACCCCTTTGCACGAAGGGCACCTTGAGCTTATGACAAAGGTTACGCGGATGGGCGCGGTGATCATGCCCCCGGTGCCCGCCTTTTACCATATGCCAAGGAGCATAGACGACTTGATCTGCCAGACCGTGGGAAAGATGCTCGACCTTTTCTCTCTCGACGGACACCTTTTCAGGAGATGGGGCACGGTGGACGAGGTAGTGGTTGCCAAGGCGCGCGCAAAATGAGACGGGTCCCGGACACGGCCGTGGATGCGCAGCGAAGGGACAGGAGGAGCCTCAAGCTCACGGGGACCGTGGTGAGCGGCCTCGGGCAGTCGGCGTCCTTCCTCTGCATCCCCTGGGTCAGCGGGCAGTTAGAGGAGAAACTCAATTTCTCTCCGTACCCGGGGACCCTCAATATCAACGTACACGGTTCCAGAATACAGAAGGTGCTCAAAAGGCTTGGCAAAGAGAGGATCGTACCGGCCGAAGAGGGCTTCTGCGACGCCCTGGTCTTCGGAGGCACGATTGCGGGCCGGTATCCCTGCGGCGTGATACTGCCGCTCGTGCCCGGCTATCCCACATCGATCCTGGAGATAGTGGCGCCGGTCCACCTGAAGCAGGCATTGGGCGTGGCCGACGGTGACGGCATTGAATTCGAGATACACATAAGTTTTACTTATGGTGTATAATATTAAATGTTTTGCTTTTTATACGGCACGGCGTTTACATAGACACTTTGGTGTATTGTATTAGGGTCATTTGCCTGCTTCATGGGAAGAAGAGGCGCTTACCTTCGGAAACCGGGAGGGTAGGGCCTGCCATAACCTGAGGAAAGGTGGTTTTGTATGGCCGTCCTGTTTACACAGTCGTGGGACATCATTCAGGAAAAGGAGGATGCCTATGCGGAATTCGTGAAAAGCACGCTCTTACCGGGAATGACGGCAATAGGACTTGGGGCGGTTGGCGCGTATTACGTTGAGGTGGGCTTCGGGCCCAGGATCGTGGGCGTGCACCGTGCGGATGACACGAAGGCGCTTTGCAACTCCATCGGCACGAACGAGTTCAAGCAGCTTACGCTCCAGGCCAAATCCCTCGTGCAAAACTACCGGGCAGCCGTCCTCGAGCCGACAGGGAGGGTAAAGCGGACGGAATACGCGATCCAGAAGGGCGTCTGGAAGTTCAACCAGTATTATGACCTGCGGCCGGGCGTAAAAAAGGAATACGCCGATTACATTATCAATTACTATATACCGACCCTCGGAAAACTGGACTACCTGGAGATCACCGGGGGGTGGAACGTGGTCCTGGGCGGCGTCAGCGAGATCATCGGGGAGCTCACGTTCAGGGACCCGGTCGACATCGGCCGCATGCTCGCGAGTCCGGAATTCAGGCAGATCTCGATCAAGCTCCAGGACGAATTCACGGTCAACTACCGGAACAGGATTATGCGCTGTACGGAGCGTTTTGACGAACCGAGATGGTTCAGACTTTAGCCGTAAAATAAAAATAGGGGGGGTTTTATTATGGCAGAAGAAAAGAAGTTTCCTTATGCAGAAGAAGTAAAGTTACCACCGGAAATAGCAGGCTGGGAGGAGATGTATCCACCCCATCGTTTATTCAGCAAGGATAGAGAGGATTGGGAAAAGAGGCATTTCTGGTATCAGGATAAGATCCATGACCCTGAAGCGCTGTATCCGCTCGACGATATTTTCAATGAGGCATGGCAGATATCTCTTTCCCAGTATACCACGAGGGTTTTCTGTATCCCTCCTGCACAGGGTGTACAACAGAGGATGTTAGGTTGCTATATGTATATATCGGCTGTTGAGCCGCCGCCACCGGAGGTTATTGGAGAAAAGGCGGAACTTTTTGGAAAAAGGTTACCCTACATCCTTCAGAATTACGATATGCTATGGGATAAATGGATTGAGAAGTTCAAGGCTCTCGGAAGGGATATGCAAAATCTAAAGGTACCGGAAGAACTTGTAAAGTATGTACCGGATGAGGATATTTTTCCTGTGCCAAAAGGCTATACCCAGGCATATGAAGTGATGGCGGCGTTCAATACATTAGTAAACCAGTTGTTTTTAGGATGGCAGTACCACTTTGAGTATCTGAACCTTGCTTACCTTGCCTATCTGATGTTTGTGGACACGGCAAAAAAATTATTCCCGGGCATAAAAGAGAGTGCTGTTATGGGAATGGTTGCAGGTATTGATGCAGCCATGTTTCGTCCCGATGAAGAGTTGTGCCGGTTAAGTAAACTGGCTGTGGCACAACGGCCTGTCGGCGACATTCTTAAAAAGAATATATCTGCTGACGAGAAGATGAAGGAATTGAAAAGCACAGAGGCCGGCAGGGTGTGGCTTGAAGAGCTTGAGAAGATAAAGGATCCATGGTTCTTTGTATCATGCGCAAGCGGATGGTTTAACTATGAAGGGAGCTGGATAAATAAGATGGACGTACCTTTCAGCTATATGAAGGGCTACGTGGAAATGCTTGAGAAAGGGGAAAAGATCGAGAGGTCGCTCACAGCAATTTCAGAAGAGAGGGACAGGGTTGTTGAGGAGTACAAGAAGCTTATAACGGTGGAGGAGGATAAAAAGTCTTTTGAAGATGCCTATAAGGCTGTGAGAACAATATACCAGTTTACTGAAAACCATATCTTCTGGGTAGAGAACTGGTTCCATACGATATGGTTTGATAAGGTAAGGAAGTTTGGAAATCTGCTGGCAAAGTACAATGTATTGAAAAAGACGGACGACATCTTTCTCTTCAATAGATTTGAAGTACCCATGCTTCTTGAGGATATGGTAACCTCTTGGGCATTGGGTGTAGGTGCACCTACGCGAAGTAAATACTGGATGGAGAAAGCGGAGAAGAGAGAAAAGATACTTGAGGCCGCGAGCAAATGGGTGCCTGTACCCGGACTTGGAGTACCGCCTGAAGAGGTATCAGAGCCATTTACCGTTATGCTGTGGGGTATAACCAGCGGCAAGGTTGAAGAGTGGCTGAAGGGTGCGGATTTATCCGCAAACGAAATAAAAGGGTTTGGATCGTCAGCAGGGGTTGTTGAAGGACCGGCAAGGGTACTCAAACTCGCCAAAGATATTGTTGAGGTCAAAGGCGGCGAGATTATGGTTTGTCCGTCCACAAACCCATCGTGGGCACCGGTCTTTACAAAGATAAAGGCTGCCGTGACCGACATTGGAGGTCTTACATGTCATGCTGCCATAGTTGCGAGAGAGTATGGTTTGCCTTCTGTAACAGGCACTGGAATTGCGACCTCTATGATTAAGACAGGTGACATAATAAAGGTTGATGGCACTATGGGTATTGTAACAATAGTGAAAAGAGCAGGGGCTTAAAGATGCAGTTGTTGACCGGGGGTACAATATCGGTACCCCCGGTGTAATGAAGAAGAGCTGTTGAAATGTGGGAAAGCCGGAGGCTTTTCCACATTTCAACAGCAGGGAAGTCCACCTTAGGATCTATTTTTTGTCTTGACAATGGGCGGGGGTATATTTTAAGACATAAAGGGAGAATTAATATGGCAGAAAAATGGATATACTGGTTAAAAGAGGTTGGGCAGGAACACAACAATATTGTTGGAAAAAAGTGTGCCAACCTCGGAGAGTTGACGAAGGCAGGTTTTCACGTACCACCTGGTTTTGCCTTAGGTGTGGATGCATACAACAGATTTATGAACGAGACAGAAGTCACAAAACGTATATTGAAGTATTTAGAGAGCTTTAAGGCTGATCCAAATGATTTGGCGGATACCCTGAAATACGAGAAGGCATCGGAGGATATAAGGGAAATTGTTGAAATGATAAAAATGCCTCCCGATATGGAGGAGACCATAAAAAGCTACTACGCAGAATTGTGCAAAATTGCAGGATGTGAAAATATATATGTAGCTACCCGTTCTGCAGGGCCTGCAAGCCATCCCGGTCAGTATGAGACATATTTGAATGTAAGTGGAGCAGATGATGTTGTTTTCAATGTGGTACGTGTATGGTCGAGCACTTTCAATACACGCTCCATAATAGCAAGGGCAAGGCTCAATTTACCATTGCATTATGACCCGATAGGAGTGGCTGTATTGACAATGGTCGATGCAAAGGCTGCCGGGGTTATGTTTACCATAAACCCTGTTAATGGTGACGTATTGAAAGTAGCTATAGAAGGAAGTTTCGGTTTTGGTGAAGCGGTGGTTTCCGGGAATGTAACACCTGACAGGTATCTGGTTGATAAAGTTACTCTGACGATTGAAGAAAAGCTAATTTCGGAGAAAGGGAGTGAATTTGTCTATAACCCGGAGACCAAAGAGATGGAATATATAGAGCTGCCTCCAGATCAAAGGAAGGTTCAGTGTCTTGAAGATAGAGAAGTTATAGAACTTACAAGGCTTGCGAAAAAGATTGAAGAACATTTCGGATGCCCCCAGGATACAGAGTGGTCTATCTCGAGAAGTCTTCCATTTCCTGAGAGCATCTTTCTCGTACAGGCTCGTCCTGAGAGCGTATGGAGCAAGAAAAAGAAGGAATCTGTGCTTGGTAAAAAGACTGGTTTGGAGCTGCTGCTTGAAAAGGCTGTCACCCCTACTAAAATTAAGATTTAGGTAAGGGTTTTTTCTGGTTTATAGTAACCGGATTATGATTCAGGGTATGGTCAATGATGGATGTAAGGATCCTTTTGAAAGCCCAAACGATCCAGTGTGTCTACAGGGAGGATGGGAGTGATATCCTCATAGGTGGCCGTGCCGGAGGAGAAGAGGCGCGTCACGCGAAAGGCGATGAAGAAGAGCGGGCACATGGAGCGCTTCCTGGGCCGGTTGCTTACGGGGGTCAAGCTTAGATAGGGTGGGCGAAGGCGGCCGGCGGCTCCGTCGGAATTTACTGCGGTGTCGTCAGGAGAGTTATGAGAACCAAACGCGGAAACCGGGCACTATCAGTTGAAAAGATCTTTCATAAAGGAGGAAGATAGGACGAAAAAGTTGAATACCGACTAACCAAATCAAAGGGGGTAATCATGGGAAAGGGGGAGGCGAGTGGTAAGATCGATGTAAATGAGAAGGAGAAACCGATGGGCAAGATAGGCATCGGACCCGAGGGAAGACCGGCGGCGGTGATCCAGTTCGTGATTTCCGCTATTATCTCCATAGGGATCTTTGTCTACGCCCTATCGCCGGCGACGGCTGTGCTCATCATTCTTCCGGCGACCCTCATCATGCTGATTTGTTTGGGACTTCTTGTACTCGTGGGTGATTCTTTTCCCTACGCACCGCCCGGAGGGAACTGGACACCCGCGGCGTCGCGTTTCCCGGTAGGGGTGAAGATGACTCTTATCTGGGCTGTGTTCACTGCCGTATTCCTGCTCTTCATGGCCTATGTCTACCCGAAGTGGCCGATGAGTCCTCTCTATCTCTGGTGGGGCGCGATAGGCTTCTGGTGTACGCTCCTCTACGGTATCAACTGGAATACCTGGCCCTTTAAGGGGCGCATGCACCCCTGGCTAACGATGCTCGCGGCTCTCATCGTCGTGCTCATTGTCTCGTCCCTTGTCTGGAACTTCCTCACGAACCTGGCGGGGACACCGCTTGCCGATTCGCCCATGGACCACAAGGGGCCGCTCAACGTGAACTGGCTCACCGGCTACATTGTGTGGTTTATCGGATGGTTCTTCGTATTCAGCCCGGTATTCACGACCCAGGGATGGCCGTTCAGAAAATGGGGTCATCCGGGGGCGGCCGTGGGTCAAACGATTCTTTCCGCCATCCTTGGTCTTATCTGCTGGAACGGAAGCCTGGCCATGGGCCTCAGCCCCACATTCTCTTTTGCCGCAGTGGGCTCTTCGTTAATATTGTGGTCCCTGGTATACGGCTGGCATTTTCAGTTCTGGGGGATTACACACCTGACCGGCGGCAGCAGGGCAATTGCGGCTTTCGTCGTCCAGTGCGTGCTGATCGCGATCTGGATCGTCATCCTGAAGGCGATCCTCGGTCCTTACGCCGAGATGGTCGCGTCGCTAAAGCTCCCCGCCGATGTGAACATCCTCATTATTTATGTCAATCTCTGTATCGCCGGTCCCATCCTCATCGCCCACAATGCGTTCTGGCTCAGGTGGCCTTTGACGCTCCCCACTCCGCCGGGCACGCCGCCGCCTGATCAGTCGGTGTAGCGCGGGACCTTAATGATTTCAAAAGGGGTTAGGAGTTATCCTCCTATCCCCTTTTGTTTTTTTGGGCGCATATAGGGCGCTGTTCGTCAAGGATTTTTTGCAGCCATGTCAATTCTCTGATGACGGAGCCATTCCCTTCGCTCGATGGTCCTTCCGGCATTCTGCCTGTTTTTCGGCCGCAGGCCCGTTCAAAGCGGCAGCGTGCGAAACAGATTGATTAGATCGCGAAGGCGTGGTAAATAGTGGAGAACGGGGATGAGCCCGTTCTCTTCTTTGTACAGAAAAAAATGGGGAGATCGGAGGATGGCTTGGTTAGAGGGCGGCGGGAAGCCGGAGCACAGAATGAGGGCGTCGGAGCTTCGACCGGAAGGGACCAGGGAGCACTTGAAAGAGCTGCGGGAGAGAGAAGGCCTCTGGCTGGATCTTGTAAACAATGCTGCTGTGGGGGTATACCGGGCCACCGAGCAGGGTAAATTCCTGCTGGTCAACCGCGAGCTTGCCCGGATCTTTGGTTTTGGTTCCCCGGAAGCTTTTCTTGCGTCCATACCGAATATCTCGATGATATACAGGAACGCCGAAGACGGCGTGAGGCTCCTCGACGAGTTCACGGCCAAAGGGCTTGTGAATGGCGCCGAGGTGAGGGCCCGGCGGCCGGATGGTCGGGACATCTGGATCAGCATCAATTCCAGAAAAACGGAGCAGACAGCGGGGGGCATTGTTTTCGAGGGTTTCATCACGGACATCACAGGGCGCAAACGGGCCGAAGAGTCGCTCCTCGAGAGCGAGAGACGGTTCCGTATGCTCGTCGAACAGGCAGGGGACGCGTTCTTCATTCACGATTACGAGGGCAAGATCATCGACGTGAACCGGCGGGCGTGCGAGACACTCGGCTACAGCAGGGAAGAGCTGCTCGACATGCGCATTTCGGACGTTGACATAGAGGTACAGAAAAAGGATCACAGACCCCGTTTCTGGGAGCGCTTGGAATCCGGGAAATTTGTCACCTTCGAGGGCGTCCAGACACGGAAAGACGGTGCTACCTTTCCCGTGGAGGTGCGTCTCGGCCGGCTCGACCTGGGGGAACAGAAGGTCCTCCTTTCATTGACCCGGGACATCACCGAAAGGAAGCGGGCCGATGACAAACTGCGGGGCGCGCTCCAGGAGATCACGGAGTTGAAGAACCGGCTGGAAAAGGAGAACGTCCACCTGAGGCGGGAGATAGAATTGAAGTATCGCCACGAAACCATCGTCGGCGAGAGCAGTGTCATCAAAAAGGCGCTCCACGAGGCGGAAAAGGTCGCCAACGGGGACACCTATGTCCTTATTCAGGGAGAGACGGGCACCGGCAAGGAGCTCTTGGCTCGGGCTATCCATAACATGAGCCCCCGCAAGGGGCGATCCATGGTAACGGTAAGCTGTGCGGCCCTGCCTCCCACTTTGATCGAAAGCGAGCTTTTCGGTCGGGAAAGGGGTGCTTATACGGGCGCTGTGTCGAGACAGACCGGGCGCTTCGAGGCGGCCAACGGCTCCACGCTTTTCCTGGACGAAATCGGCGATCTCCCTCTGGAGTTACAGACCAAGCTCCTCAGGGTGCTGGAAGATGGCCGGTTCGAGCGCCTGGGAAGCTCGGAGACGATTTCGGTGGACGTACGTGTGATCGCTGCAACGAACCAGGATCTGGCCGAACTCGTCAAAGAGAGACGGTTCAGGAGGGACCTCTACTACCGGCTGAATGTCTTCCCCATTTTCGTGCCTCCCTTGCGCGACCGCAGGGAAGACATCCCCCTCTTGGTGTGGGCCTTTGTCAGAGAGCTGGAACAGAGTATGGGAAAGACGGTCACGAACATACCGAAGAGGACCATGGATCTGCTGCGGGATTACTCATGGCCGGGAAACGTACGGGAATTGCGGAACGTTGTCGAGAGGGCCATGATCCTTGCCACGGGGACGACGCTGCATATCGATCGGTTCGGCGGTTCTCCGTCGTCTGAGAGCGGAAGAATGACGCTCGGGGATGTGGAAAGGAAACACATCGTTCAGACGCTCGAAGGCACGGGATGGCGCGTCAGTGGAAAAAAGGGAGCTGCCCGGGTGCTTGGCCTCAAGGAATCGACGCTCCGCTCGAGGATGCAGAAACTGGGCATCAGACGACCGGGATAGAGTGACGGCCTATTGCGAAAAACGCGGTATATCGCGTATGTTCAATAAGGTCTCGGAAATCCACCACGAAGGCCCAGACAAAAAACCGTGTATTGGCGGTACATCGCGAGGTTCCAGGTCCCCATGTCCGGTTTGGCCCGGCTCTTGAATAGGGAGATAACGTCCAGCCTCGAATCCTGCATTAGGAGACGGAACCGCGGATGCTGATTGTGACCCTTCGGTTGAGCGTGCCTTTGCACCTGACGTCCCATGTCATCGATCTTTTCGAATCGTACAGGGGGCCGGTGTCGGTCAGGGCGGGCTGCAGGAGCGTTCAGCTTTACAGCCACTTCTCCACCCCCGGCGACTTCATCCTCATAGAAGAGTGGAGTTCCCCGGAGGCGCTCCACAACCACATACGGTCCGATGACTTTCGGAAGGTCCTGGCGCTGATGGATCTGGCTGCCCAAGCCCCTGACATCAGATTTCTCAGGGTCTCTTCGGCCAAGGGGTTTGATTTAGTGCAGGAGCTGCGGCAGGAGGGGGTGGACGGGGAATCAGGATGGGGATGAGCGGATGTCCGGCCCGCGTCATGCGGAAAAGGCGGACGGGGCGCTTGCGCACAGGGACGCCGAAGGCGGGCAGTGCGCTCGCGCACAAGGGACGAAAGAGTGAGAATAGCCCGTCAAATGAAGACCTTGGAGGTGGAGAAAAATGGGAAAGATGAAGCTTGTGGATCTCAGTCATCCCTTCGGGGATAAATGCCCGCTGTGGCCGTACTTTGAAGACGTAAAGATAGAAAGAAAGCATTACATGGCAAAATCGGGGGTCCTGTCCCAGACGGTGACGACTGTCATGCACTGCACTACCCACGCCGACTCTCCTGCCCACGTTATCGCGGGCCTCAGGTACACCCATGAGATCCCCCTCGATTGCTACTACGGCACGGGAGTGGTGGTAGATATTCCGAAGAAGAAGTGGGAGCTCATCACGGCAAAAGACCTGGAACAGGCAACGCCGAAGATCGAAACGGGCGACATCGTCATCATTCATACGGGGTGGAACAAGTATTGGGGTGACAACCAGAAGTATTTCCTCGAATCCCCAGGACTCGGCAGGGATGCGGGAGAATGGTTCGTGAAGAAAGGGGTAAAGGCGGTCGGCGTCGATCAACAGGCCCTGGACCATCCCCTCCTCACTGCCATCGGCCCCCACGGTACCGGACCTATTCGCCCTGACATTTGTCAGCAGTACGAGAAAGAGACGGGAAGGCGGGTGATCGATGATTTCCCGGAATGGGAGCCCTGCCACAACCTGCTGCTGGGGAATGGCATCCTTGGTTGGGAGAACGTGGGCGGGGACATTGCCAAGGTTGTGGGCAAGCGGGTGACCATCTCCGGATTCCCCATCCGATGGTACATGGGCGATGGCTCGATCGTGCGACTCGTGGCCATGATCGACGAAGACGAGATGAATCAGGTACCGGATCGGATATACAAGTACGGCACCACATAAGGAATGGGGGGGAACGATGAAAAAGGTGGAGATCAAGGATGTAAAGCCATACGAGGCTGCGGGCCACTTCAACATGACTGCCATGCGACTCCACGGGAAGGAGGAGACGGGGGCCAAGAAGTTTTGGATGGGTCTTTCCCATTTCCTCCCGGGCGGTGGCGCGGAGATGGGTGCCACGCCCACTGACAAGGTCTATTTCGTGCTCGAAGGCGAGGTGACCATCGTTACGCCGGATACGGAGATCACCCTCAGACCCTGGGACTCCATCTTTATCGGCCCCGGGGAACAACGGGCGATCGTCAACAGGACGAACATGCCCGCAAGTATGCTCGTCGTCATCAACTATCCCGACTAAAGAGGCGCCCATGAACAAACAGACCATACAAGACCTATTCGATGTCACCGGCAAGGTTGCCCTCATCACCGGCGCCACGGGCGGCTTCGGCAAGGCGGCAGCCTCCGCCCTAGCCGCAGCGGGGGCCCAGGTGGTGATCACGGGCCGCACGCTCTCCAAGCTGGAAGAATGCGCCAGGCAGACGGGCGCCAAGGCGTGTCTGGCTGGTGAACCCACCAAGGAGGTGGATGTAGCCCGGGTTGTCCAGGCTGCTGTCGATGCCTTCGGGGGTATCGATATTCTCATCACTGCGGCGGGGGTGAACAAGCCCGGCGCCATCTATGAACAGTCCGCCGACGAATGGCAGATGATCATGGACGCGAACGTCAAGGGCACCTATCTCTTCTGCAAAGAGACCGGCAAAGCCATGATAGCCCGGGCAAAGGGCGGCAAGATGATCCTTGTCGGCTCGGTCCGCGGTCTTCTCGGTTTGAGCCGCTACACGGGCTACTGTCCGTCGAAGGCGGCCGTCCACCTCCTCGCCAAGACGCTCGGCTGTGAATTCGGGCCGCACAAGATCAACGTCAACTGCATCGCCCCCGCGGTCTTCCGGACGGAGCTGACCCAGTGGATCTACGACGACCCGGCCGTGCATAAGACCTTCCTCGGTCGCGTGCCCATCGGGAGGCTGGGGGAGCCGGAAGACTTCATCGGCACGGTGATCTTCCTGTCCTCCAGGGCCTCGGATTGGATGACGGGCTCCATCGTCTATGTAGACGGCGGCTACACGGCCGGCTAAAGGAGACCTATGGCGGGTGCGGAACGCATAGCGGTGATCGGCGCAGGCCTGATGGGGCACGGGATCGCCCAGATCTTCGCCGGAAAAGGATGGCATGTTTCCCTGACCGACGTGGACGAAGCCATACTCGTTAAGGCCCGTGAGGGCATCCGTGCTAACCTCGCCCTCCTTGCGGATAACGGCATCGGCAGGGCAGAGGATGTGGAGCCGGCCCTTGGCAGGATAAAGACGACCCTGCGGCTGGAAGAGGCGGTCGCGGATGCGAGTCTCGTGATCGAGGCCGTCGCCGAGCGGCTCGACCTGAAGCAGGAGCTTTTCCGGCGCCTGGACGCCATGTGCCCGTCCGGGACCATCCTCGCTACCAACACGTCGGTTATAAGCATCACGGAAATAGCGGCCAGGGCCGAAAATCGCCAGAGGATCGTGGGTACCCACTTCTGGAACCCGCCCTACCTCGTTCCTCTCGTTGAAGTTGTGCCTGGGGCCGGCACCTCGCCGGAGGCGGTGGACTCTGTCTACGACATACTGAAAAAGGCAGGCAAGCACCCGGTCAGGGTGCGGAGAGACGTGCCGGGGTTTGTCGGCAACAGGCTCCAGCATGCCCTGTGGCGGGAGGCGATCTCCATTGTGGATCAGGGCATCGCGGATGCGGCCACGGTCGACGAGGTGATCAAGAACGGCTTCGGCATCAGGCTTCCCGTGCTTGGCCCTCTGGAAACCGCAGATATGGTAGGTCTCGACCTGACGCTCCAGATCCACGACTACATCCTGCGCCACCTGGACCGCTCCGTCGAGCCGGCGCCCGTACTGAGGGACAAAGTGGAGAGGGGGGATTTGGGGTTCAAAACCGGCAGAGGATTTCAAGAATGGAGCGAGCAGAGCATTGAGCGCAGCAGGAAGCAGTTGCTGGAGCATCTCATTGCCTGGACCCGGCGCGCCCATGAGTCGTCTTAAGGACAGGAGGGGACATGGGAAGCGCCTTTTGTCGCAGGCCCCGGTCCCGCATTTGCAAATTCCGGTGAAGAGGTGCTGCAATGGATAAGCTGATCATCACCGCCGCTCTGACAGGCAACATCACCTTGCCCGTCCAGACGCCCCATCTGCCGCTCACGCCCCAGCAGATTATAGACGATGCAGTAAGGGCGGCAGAAGCCGGGGCTGCTTCGGTGCACATTCATGCACGGGACCCGGAAACGGGGAAGCCGACTACAGAACCCGATGTCTACCGGGAGATTGCAACGGGCATCAAGGCCCGGGCCGACGTGATCGTATGCGTCACCACAGGGGGAGTCACGGGTATGACGGCCGCCCAAAGGGTCCGTGTCGTGCCGAACCTGAAACCCGAGCTCGCGACGTTCAACGCCGGTTCCATGAACTTTTCCATCCACCCGATTGTCGAACGCTACAAGGACGAGGACTACAAGTACCCGTGGGAGAAGGAATTCGCTTTGGGTCTGAAGGAGTACATCTTCAGCAACAACTTCGCCGACATGGAGTATTTCTGCACGGCCATGAGGGAGAATGGCACCAAGCCGGAGCTTGAGGCCTACGACGTGGGCCATCTCTACAACATCCGCTATCTCATCAGGCAGAAGCTCCTCGACTTCCCCATATGGGTCCAGTTTGTTACCGGCGTCCTCGGCGGCATCGGCTCTGCCCTTGAGGACGTTATCCACATGAAGCATACGGCCGACCGCCTCTTCGGTCCGGAGAATTACAAATGGTCCGTTATCGGGGCCGGGTACCCCGCCGAATTCAACCTCGACACCCTTGCCATCATCATGGGTGGTCATGCGAGGGTGGGACTCGAAGACAACATATTCGTCAGCAAGGGTGTTCTGGCCCGGAGCAATGCGGAACTCGTAGCAAAGGTGGTGAGGATCGCCGGCGAGTTGGGCAGGGAGATCGCCACGCCCGATGAGGCACGGGCCATACTGGGGCTGAAGGGCAGGGATAAGGTGGCCTATTAGGAGGCTGATGCGTGATATGCGCGAAGTCAGGCCATTTGAAAAGGGGAAGGGTAGAGAGGAAGGATGCACGAAACTGGCAAAGGCGGATCGAAGAACGCGGAGAAAGACCTGAACCTGAACGGGAGATGGGGCAGTAGAAGAGCAACAGAAAAAAAGGGAGGGACGTATGAAAAAGAGATGCTTCTTCATAGGGGTGCTGATGCTGGCGGGTCTCTTTGCCGTGAGTTGCGGCAAGAAAGAGGCGAGCGAGATCAAGGTGGGTGTTGTCCAGGCCCAGACGGGCATGTACGCGGCCTTCGGCCTGGGCGGTGTATTCGGCATTAAGGCCGCCGTAGACGACATCAACCAGCAAGGCGGAGTTAAGGTGGGAGATAAGAAGATACCCATCAAGCTGGTCATAGTCGATAATGAGAGTGATCCGAACAAGGCAGGATCGTTGGCCGAGAGCCTGATTGTGCAGGACAAGGTCAATTTCATCGTGAGCGGAGATGAGCCGCCGCCCATGCACCCCGGCGTATCCCAGGCAGCGGAGAAGCATAACGTCATCTACGTTACCTCGACGGGACCCGAAGAGCCCTGGGCTGCGATGAGGCAGGAGACACCTACAAAGTGGCCGCATACCTGGGCCACGGGCTTGTTTGCCATAGTGAGCCCGGCCCCGGCCGGAGACTTCCGGGCAAAACCCGGGTACACGATTGTGGACACGTGGATGGCCATGCTCGATCTCTTCGGGGGGCGGACGAACAAGAAGGTGGGCATCATCTGTTCGGACGATCCGGATGGGAGAGGCTGGTACACCCTGTTCGGTCCGGCCCTGAAGAAGGTGGGCTATGAAGTCATAGGCCTGGACAAGAACCTGGGGCTCATCCCCCTGGAGACAACGGATTTTTCTTCCACTATCAAAGCCTGGAAAGACGCAAAGGTGGAGATACTCTGGGGCAACTGCCCCGGGCCGTTCTTCGGCGCCGTCTGGAAGCAGGCTAACTCCCTCGGGTTCAAGCCGAAAATGGTCTCCATCGGCAGGGGCGCCCTCTATTTCGAAGATATATCGGCCTGGGGAGGCGACCTCCCGCTGGGCGTCAGCACGGAGGTCTGGTGGGACCCGTCCATGAAGGACTCGCCCGGCTTCGGCAGCACAACGCCTGCGTCACTCGCAGAGAGATGGCTCAAGGAAAAGAAACAACCCCTCAACCGGGCGATCGGTCCCGGATATCGCTCCGTGCAGGTTCTGGTCGACGCCATTCAAAGAGCTGGAACCCTCGATACGGAAAAGGTGAACGCGGCCCTTGCCCAGACAGACCTGCCGACAATCTGCCAGCGGGTCAAGTTTGACGAAAATCAGTTCAGCCGCGGCCCGCTCATGTTCGGGCAATGGTTCAAGGCGGACACGCCGGAGAAATGGGATCTGAAGATCGTTTTCTCCAAGCACGATTTTGTGCCGGCCACGGCCCAGCCCATGTTCCCGAAACCCTACTGATCATTCAACGGATGGGGGCGTGCGAGGCCGGCGCTTGCGCCCCCATCCATGATTCTGGAACGGACGGCATGAGCGATCCGATACTCTCTGTCAGGGGGGTAACCAAACATTTCGGCGGTTTGACCGCCCTCCGCGACGTGACCTTCGAGGTGGAAAGGGGCGCTGTGGTGGGCCTCATGGGTCCGAACGGCGCGGGCAAGACAACCCTCCTCAACATTATTGCCGGGGAATACGCCCCGGATGCCGGCGCTGTCAGATTCAAGGGCCGGGACATCACGGGTTTGCCCGCCCATAAAATATGCCATCTGGGCATCGGGAGAACGTACCAGATTCCCCAGCCTTTTGTCACCCTTACCGTGCGGGAAAACCTGCTGGTGCCGGCCGTCTTTGGCAGAGGTCTCAAGAAGACCGTCGCCGAGACGGAGATGGAGGATGAGGACATATACGCGCTTGTCGATCTCAGGGAGCACAGAGATACCCTCACCGGAAACCTGCCTATCCTCTCTCTGAAGAAGCTCGAGCTTGCCCGGGCGCTGGCCAGGAAACCGGAACTCCTCTTGATGGACGAAGTGGCGGCGGGCACCACGGAGCGGGAGATTCCCAGGATCCTGGAAACTATTCGCCGCATACGCGACATGGGGATCACCGTCATTATCATCGAGCACGTGATGCGGGTGCTCGTGAACGCGGTAGACAAGATAGTCGTCATCGACAAGGGCGTGAAGATTTGCGAGGACCCACCCGGTGCGGCGATGTGCGATGCGAAGGTCATGGAGGCTTATTTCGGTGCGTGATCAATCGAAAAATCATGATTGACGACATAGTGCTCAAGATCGATGGCATCGACGTATTCCACGGCACGTTTCAATCTTTGTGGAACGTGTCACTCGAGGTGAGGCGAGGTGAGATGCTCGCTCTCATCGGCGCCAACACCGCCGGTAAGACGACGCTCCTTGACGCAATCTCCGGTATCCTTCATCCGACAAAAGGGACCATCGAGTTCCAGGGAAAGAATATCGGGGGGCTCGATCCGTATCAGATCGTGGAACTGGGCATCACGCAGGTACCGGAGGGAAGATGCGTTTTTTCAGACATGACCGTGCTCGACAACCTCATCATCGGTTCTTACGCGGGCAGTGCCAGACGGAAACGGGCGGAGAATCTCAAGACGGTAACCGATCTTTTCCCCAAACTCGCAGAGAGGAAGAGGCAGGTGGCAAAGACCCTGAGTGGCGGCGAGCAGCAGATGCTCGCCATCGGTCGCGGCCTTATGGCCGACCCGAAGCTGATGCTTATCGATGAAATGTCCCTCGGTCTCGCCCCTATCGTGGTGGACGAGATTTTCAAGGCCCTCGCGAAAATCAGGGCGAGGGGCATTACGGTGCTTTTCGTCGAGCAGAACGTGCACCGGACACTAAAGGAGGCGGATAGGGCCTACATACTCGAAACGGGCCGCGTTGCCCTGAGCGGGACTGCGGCGGACCTTCGCGATAACGCCGAGGTGAAAAAGGCTTATTTCGGCATCGATGCGTGCGAGGTGACATGATGGGGATGGGATCAGGCGACGTTATCACCCCCCTAATAATAGGCATCATGCTGGGCGGACTATACGCCCTTATCGCCCTCGGCCTCTCCCTGATCTTCGGGGTGATGAGGCTGATCAACCTCGCCCACGGGGATCTCGTCATCCTGTCGAGCTATATTGCGTATGCCCTTCTTACGTATCTGGGCCTTGATCCTGTGTTAGGGCTCGTTATCTCCATACCCTTCATGTTCGTCCTGGGATTCGTGATTCAGCGGTATCTCCTCGGCAAGGGCTTTGCCGTCTCCTCCGAGACGCCCCTCATCATCGCCTTCGGCATCTCCCTTGTCCTTCAGAATCTGAACCAGATCCTGTGGACCCCCCTATCGCGGGGTCTCAATACGTCATACTCACGCATGAGTTTTTTTGTAGGTGAGCGGCAGTTTCCTGTCTCGTACCTACTCGACTTCGTCGCCGGCATTGTCGTTATGCTCGCCCTTCGGGCATTCCTCACGAAGACGTACATGGGAAGGGCAATCACCGCCGCGTCTCAGGACAAGAGGGCGGCCCAGTTGATGGGGATAAACACAAACCGCGTTTATGGCTACGCCTTTGCCATTGCCATGGGGTCCGCGGCCGTAGCGGGTACTTTTCTTGGCATGACCTTCCCTTTTACCCCTACCTCGGGGATCTCTTTTCTCACGATCGCTTTCGGAACGGTCGTTATCGGCGGCCTCGGCAGCATGCTGGGGACTTTTTTCGGCGGCATCATCCTCGGTGTTTTTCAGACCATGGGAGGCTATCTCTTCGGTCCCGCCTCTCAGATGCTCATTGTCTACGTTCTTGTGCTGCTGATACTAGCGATACGGCCTAAAGGGTTGTTTGGACGGTAAAAACATCATGGGACAGAAAGGATCGAAGGAGAGAACAACCGGGATTATAGCCGCCATCGTCGTGGTTGTTCTTGCGGCGCTGCCCCTGATAGGCGCTCCCGAGAGCTGGCTGCTCTACCTGCTTCTCTTTCTCATCTATTTCGCCATGGCAAACATGTGGAACCTCCTTGCGGGGTATGCCGGATTGATCTCTTTGTGTCAGCCCGCGTTTCTCGGGCTTGCCGGCTATGCCATGACCGTCGGCACCTGGGTCGGCGTTCCCTGGTGGATAGGCTTGCCCGGTGGGGCCCTTGTGGCGGCCCTCTTTGCCCTTGTCATTTCCGTCGCTGTTTTCAGATTGAGCGGGGTCTATTTTGCCATCGGCACCCTCGTCGTGCCCGAGGCCCTGAGGATGGTCTTCTACCTGTGGCGGCCGGTAGGCGGGAAGATGCAGGGGGCGGGAGCGGGTTATATGGTGAAGGGGATCGGAGGCCTTTCCTCCCAGGGCATCTATTGGCTTGCCCTGCTCGTGGCGATCGGCTCCGTCCTGCTCCTGAGGGGCATCCTGAAGTCCCGGCTGGGCCTGGGTCTCGCTGCCATCCGCGATAATGAGCGGTGCGCCGCGAGTTCGGGCGTGAACGTATTCAGGCTCAAGCTGTATACGTTCGTCATCGCCGCTGCCATAACCGGCCTTGCGGGCGCTGTCTATTACCTCTATCAAGGCTACATAGAACCGTCGGCCACCTTTAACGTGAAGTGGACCATGACCATCCTCCTCGCAACCGTCATAGGCGGCATTCGGACGGAGGGAGGGCCTATGGTAGGCACCGTCGTCGTGGTCTTCCTCTATTTTCTCCTCGCGAGATACGCGGGATACAGCCTTCTGATCCAGGGGATCATCCTCATTTTCATCATGCTCCTGTCGCCCCAGGGTTTGGTGGGCCTTGCCCGAAGAATAGCGGCCCATCCGCGCACTCGTTGGATCATGATTTCGGTCAGGACGGGAAGGGCGCCTTAAGGACCGGAAGAAGGCACCGTCCGCACCGAGGCATCGGCCATCAAGAAATGGAGATTGCGTGATGAATGCGATCGTGAGCAGACTGGCCAGATCAAAGACCCTTGCCGATTTCATGTTCTCTGTGCTCCTCCTTGGCCTTGATTGGATGTTCGGGAGGACTGCTCGGAGATACCCCTTCTTCAAAGCCCGTCTCGGGGAGAAGGACTTCGTCGTCCAGATACGTCTGAAAGACCGCTCGAAGGGCAGGTACTACGCGTTGAAAGGCGGAGAGGTCTCTTCCCGGAGCGGTGTGCACGAAAGCCCCGACGTGACGGTGATCTTCGGCAGCTCCCGGTGCGCCTTAAGCGTGCTCGTCCCTCCCAGGGATCAACTCGCCACGATCAACGCCATGAAGAGCTTCCAGATGGGCCTCGAAGGACCCGAAGAGCTGAGCAGTTGGTTCATGGAGACACTGAGCCTCATGCTCAATGCGGGCGTCCAATACGGGACGGACATGGGCGACGGCGAGATGCGCTACACCACGAACTCGAACGGAGGGCCTGTCTTCGTCTATGTGCGGGACGGGCGGATCGTCCGCATAACGCCCATCGAGTTCGACGGCAAAGATGCGCCCTCGTGGACCGTATCCGCACGGGGGCGGTCGTTCACACCGCCCAGACAGACCACCATCTCCCCCCACACGCAGGTCTTCAAGTCTATGATCTACTCCCCTGACCGCCTTCTTTATCCCATGAAGCGGACCGACTTCGATGCGAATGGTGCCAGGAACCCGCAAAACCGTGGTATTTCAGGGTACGAGCGCATCACGTGGGACGAGGCCCTGGACATCGTGGCCGACGAGATCAAGCGGGTCAAGCGCGTTCATGGGCCCGGCGCCATCCTGAACGGAAGCGGCTCCCATCATCTGTGGGGTATCCTGGGCTACTGGCTCAGCGCCCGCCTCCGGTTCTTCAATAATATCGGCTGGACCCCGGTCGGCCACAATCCGGACAGTTGGGAGGGATGGTACTGGGGCGCCATGCACCACTGGGGGCAGTCGATGCACCTCGGCGCGCCGGAGAGCTACGGCACCGTGGAGGATTGCCTCAAGGAGTGCGAGATGGTCGTCTTCTGGTCGAGCGACCCCGAGGCGACGGGCGGCGTCTATGCGGCATTCGAAGGCACCGTGCGGCGGCAATGGCTCAAAGAGCTGGGCATCGCCATGGTGCACATCGACCCGTTCTACAACCACACCGCAGCGCTTTTCGGCGGCAAGTGGCTCGCTCCCCGGCCGGCCACCGGCAACGCCCTCGCCCTCGCCATCGCCTATGTATGGATCACGGAAGACCTCTACGACAAGGCTTATGTGGCGGACCGGACCGTAGGCTTCGATCAATGGAAGGCGTACATCCTGGGGGAGGAGGACGGCATTGCCAAGACACCGGAATGGCAGGAGCATGAAGCAGGCATTCCAGCGAAAGACGTGCGGGCCCTCGCGCGGCTCTGGGGCCGAAGAAAGACATACCTTGCAGCGGGCGGCCTCTCCGGTTTCGGCGGCGCCTGCCGGGATGCAACGGGCAACGAGTGGGCGCGCTCCATGGTCTGCCTCATGGCCATGCAGGGACTAGGGAAGCCCGGCATCAACATGGGCAGCGCCCAGCAGGGGACGCCCATAGACACGGGCTTCTATTTCCCCGGGTACGCCGAGGGCGGGCTTTCCGGAGACATCGCGGGTACGGCGCTCGGCGTTGCCCTCTATCAGCGCATGCCCCAGCTTGCCTCGGCGAACACGGTTTACCAGGAAGTTCCGAGACTCCGCATACCCGAGGCTATTCTGGAAGGCCATACCCACGGCTATTTCACGGATTCGAAGACCATCGAAGGCCAGTTCCGCCGGTACGAATACCCGGCGCCCGGGTATTCGCCCGTCCGCATGTACTATAAGTACGGCGGCTCCCACATGGGCACTATGTGCGATACGAACAGATATGCCCGGATGTACCGCTCCTCCAACCTGGAATTCGTCGTGAACCAGTCCATCTGGTTCGAGGGCGAAGCCCGGTTCGCCGACGTCATCCTGCCCGCCTGCACCAATTTCGAGCGATGGGACATCAGCGAATTCGCAAACTGCGGCGGCTACATCCAGCACAGCTTCAACCAGTGCAACCACCGTGTGGCGGTTATCCAGCACAAGTGCATCGAGCCCCTGGGCGAGTCCAGATCCGACTTCCGGATTTTCCTCGACCTCGCCAAGAGGCTCGGTTTTTCAGCGATGTTCTCCGAGGGGATCACCGAGTTCGACTGGTGCAAGAGGCTCTTTGACGCGACTGACCTGCCCGGGGCGATCTCGTGGAAGGACTTCCTTAAGAAGGGGTACTATGTTGTCCCTGCTCCTAAAGAAGAGGAAAGGGCACCCGTCTCCTTCAGGGCCTTCGCCGAAGACAGGCTGAAGGATACGCCGGAGATAGCGCCGCTCCCTGCGGACTATACGGAGCAGACTTTCAGGGGGCTCCAAACCCAATCAGGCAAGCTCGAGTTTGTCTGTTCCAGCCTCAAGCGGTACGACCCGGACGACCCCGAACGGCCCGTCATGACAAAGTACATCCCTGCCTGGGAAGGGCACCATACCAAGGAGCTTTACGACCGGTACCCCCTTCAGCTTATCACGCCTCATCCACGCTACAGCTTTCATACGATGGGGGACGGCAAGCAGAGCTGGCTCAACGAGATCAAGGACCACAGGACGCGCATCGACGGCTACTACTATTGGATCGTACGGATCAACTCGAAGGACGGAGAGGCCCGCGAGATCGGGGAAGGTGAACTCGTCAAAGTCTTCAACGACAGGGGGGCGGTCATCTGCGCGGCCCGAATCACTGAGCGGGTCCGGCCGGGGACCGTCCATTCCTACGAAGGCTCCGCCGTGTACGACCCTATCGGCGAACCGGGCTCATCCCCGGACCGCGGAGGCTGCATGAACATCCTGACCCCGAGCCGTCCCATCATCAAGAAATCCCACAGCATCGCGGCAAACTCATGCCTCGTCCAGATAGAGAAATGGAGGCGGCCATGAAAGAGCGCTATCTGGTCATCGACGTCGCGCAATGTGAAAACTGCAATAACTGTTTTCTGGCGTGCAAGGACGAGCACGTGGGCAACGATTGGCCCGGCTACGCCGGCCCTCAGCCGAATACCGGCCCCTCCTGGATCTGCATAGAAGCCAGGGAGAGAGGGGAGTACCCCATGATCGATGTGGCCTATCTGCCTCTCCTTTGCATGCATTGCGCGGACCCGCCATGTGCAAAAGCGGCCAAGGACGGGGCAGTCTATAAGAGGCCGGACGGCATCGTAATGATAGATCCTCTCAAGGCTAAGGGGCAGACGCAGGTGGCAAAGGCCTGCCCCTACCATGCAGTCGTCTGGAACGCGGAAACAGACACGCCCCAGAAGTGCACGATGTGCGCCCACCTCCTGGACAGGGGATGGGACAAGACGCGCTGCATCCAGTCCTGCCCCACGGGCGCCCTGACCATGCACCTCCTCGAGCCGGCCGGGATGGAAGCCCTTGCCGCGGCCCAGGACCTCCGTGTGCTCTCACCGGAGAAGAGAACCGGGCCCAGGGTCTATTACCGGCATCTCTACCGCTACACCCACTGCTTCATTGGCGGGAGCGTGGCCACACGCATCGAAAGCAGGGAGGAATGCGTAGAAGGGGCGCGGGTGAGCCTCGCGAGCGACGGGAAAGGGCGGCTGGCATCGCAGACTACGGATGCCTTCGGGGATTTCCGGTTTGACAATATCGAAGAAAACAGCGGCCGACATATAATCCGGATAGAGCACGCGGGCCACAAAACGGAGACCGTGGGGGTGGATGTAAGAAAGAGCACATACGTAGGAACGATCTTCCTTTCGCGAGATTCATGAGCAAGATGGTCCGTATCTTCGCATCGAAGACGTACGACGCCAATCCTGAATTCCTCGACTATCTCGAGAACCTTGCGGCAGCGCCCAGCTTCCTTCTGCACCATGTTTCGTAGGAAGCCGCTGTCGTCAGGTATTCTGCGACGGTCAGGGGCGGGGTATTGAGGGCGCTCAGGAGCTCCCGGTCCGCTTCGCCCGTCCGTGCGATGGCGCTCCCTAAGCGGGAAAGCAACTCGAGGTGATGTGCCATTTTCGACGGCTCCGCTTGCAGGGCGATAGATCCCGGGACGCAGACGCAGCCGATGAGCTCGGAGTTCATATTCGCCGCCTGGGCCTTGACGGTGGCGATAAGCGGGTTGAAGGTCTCGGCTTCCGGAAAACCTGATGTGGCGACAAGGAGGAATTTGGCGGGCATGTTCCACCAGCGGGAGTGTCTGATCCTGCCGGCCCGGTCCTTCGTCAGGAACGGCTGGAGAGAGCAGACCGAACGATCCATCACTGCCTTGATCTGGGCCGTCATAGTATCCGTATAGACCGGGGTGCCGAGGACAAGCAGCTCGGAAACCTTAAGCCTTTCATATATCTGTTCCATATCGTCTTTCTGTACGCATACCCCCGGGTGTTTATGCATGCATGACAGGCATGCGCTGCAAGGCCCGATATGCATCTCTGCCACCCTGAATCCGGTGATCGACGCTCCGCCCGCAACAAGCCCGTCCGCCAGGCTTTGCAGGAGCTTGCCCGTGACACCCCTCGACCCTCTGGGGCTGCCGTTGAGTATGAGTGCTTCCATGGGTTCCTCCAAATCTTTTCCCTCATAGTAACCCATCGCACCACCGGAAGTCTTTGCTTTTTTTTGAATCACTCATTGACGGAGAGCAAGAAAAAGGTGTATGTTTCACGTGTAGGACAAAGAGAGTGCAAAGGAGGATCTATGGGTGATTCGATTCTGAAAGGCAAGAGTATTTTGATCGTTGATGACGAAGCGGATGTGCTTCACGTGCTTGAGGACGAGATCCATGCGGCCTGCCCTGACTGCACGATCGATAAGGCAACGACTTACGAAACGGCGGCGGAGCTGCTGCGATCGAAAGAGTACGGGGTTGTCGTGCTGGATATCATGGGTGTCCGTGGTTTCGACCTCCTGGAGCTGGCGGTGAACCGGAACTTTAAGGTGGCTATGCTGACCGCGCATGCCCTGACGCCCGAAGCACTCAAGAAATCCCATGACCTCGGCGCCAGGGCCTACTTGCCCAAGGATAAACTGGGCGAGGTCGTCCCTTTCCTTGAAGACATGCTGACGTACGAATACAACACAGGCTGGAAAAGACTCCTCCATAAGCTGGAGAATTACTTCGAGGACCGGTTTGAGCCTGACTGGAAAGGGCGGTCGGGTATTACTTACTGGTGAATTGACGTGATAAAGGGGCGAACGAGGGGAAGAGAGAATCTCAACCCACGGGAATCGAGCAGGCCCTAAAACAGTCCGCCCAGTCCCCGGGCGTAGCCGGTCAGTTCCACGTACCCGAGACAGGTGACCTTGCGGTTCTCCGACGTTCCCCTGCCTTCCACTGCTCCCTCCCAATAGGTGACTCCCGTTGAGCGCGTAGTTACAAGCTCCTGGTCGGGCAGGAGGGGCGACACAAGTTGGTCGAGGCCCTCATCCTGGATGCGTATCCTCCATCGGCTTGGATAGGAAACCCCGCTGTGCGGGCTTTTCCAGTGATCGAGCACATCAACTTTTACCGCCGACAGGGGCAGATGCCGGCTCTTTCCCTGCCGGTCCACCATCGTGCCGGATGACGCAGGCTCAATGGCGCCGTCGCTGCGCCTCAGAAAATAGAGCATGAGGTCTTTTCCATCGGAGAGATGGAGGCTGAACCAGTCCCAGCCTGCCTGTTCGGCGGCGAGCTGGTTTGAGCCGAATTCGTGATCGAACCAGCTCGTGCCTGTCACCCTGACAGGGGCCGCGGCGCTTTCAGTCTTGAGCAAGCCCGTGGTCTTGAGGTCTGTGCACGTTGCGTAGTAGGAGGCCTGCCCGGGAAGAGGCCCTTTCCTGCTCAAGCCCTTTTCTCCATGTATCACGGGCGGTTTTTGCGGGGCGAGTTCAAGGGCAAGCCAGGCAGTCCTTCCCCTTGCCCGAAGAAGGACCGCGCCCCCTTTCATCCTGGCCGACCAGCCGAGGAGCCGGACATCGAGACCGTTTTCCCGGCTGGCCGCAAGACCCGGACCTGTCCTCGATAGTGCCTCGTCGAAAATGAATCGCTTTTTCGCCGCGTCCGTCACGGAGAAATGGGCCAGGTAGAGGTCGCGTACGGACCAGGGATCGGCAGGGTCTGCGGCGTGCAGCCGTATCCCCTGCCGGAAAAACGTGAGCTGATACCCGAAAGCGTTTCCCTGCCCGTCGTTAAGGTTGCCGGTGAAGTACCACCATTCGGTCCTGTAGGCCGGATGGGCCCCGTGGTCCCTGGGAAATTTCCACTCCCTCGGGGCCGTCGCCTGTTGCCACTGCTCGGGGCCTGCCGCAGCCGCAGGCAAAAGGAGGCAGACGAGCGCTGCGCCCGACCACAATACGCGGAAAAGTGCGCTCAAACTCTTGCGGTCCATCTTCGCGGTCATTCCTCCCTGAGCTGCATATGGGGATAGGTGCGCAGCACCTTCCAGATGGGATAGAGCGCTGCGCCCGTGCTTGCGAGCAGCGCGGTGGCGCCGGCCGCAAGATAGGGTCCCCATGCGGGATAGAAGAAAATCGTCCAGTTGAAGCTTCTGAGGTTGATCACCTTTATCAGTATCAGAGCGAGGCCCGTCCCGATGAAGAGGCTCAGCACAAGGCTCACCATGCCCATGCCGAGGCCCTCCAGGAATGTCATCGCCGCGACCTGTCTCACCGAAAAACCGAGGGCCCTGTAGATGCCGAACTCATGTTGCCGTTCGATGAAGAGGGTAAGAAGGGCGCCGGCTATCCCGAAGAAAGCGACGATAATCGCCAGCATCCTCATCGACCGCGTGACGGCGAAGGTGGAATCGAAGACGGAGAGGACCCTGCCCCTCAGCTCTCCCTGGGTGAAGGCCGGCAGACCGTAGCGGTAGGCCTTTCCCCTCACCTCCTCAATGAGCCTTTGCCTGTCGGGATTGGCGCGGTCGATGAAAACTCCGACGCTGTTAATGGTATGGTCGCCGAAGACGGCGAGGTAGGTGGAACGGTCCATCATGATCAACCCGTGCTCTGTCGTGTAGTCGTAGAACGCGGCCGCTACCTTAAGGCGCACCGGCCTTGCGCGGCCGTTCAGCTCGACGGTATCTCCCGGGGAGACCTTGAAACTCCTGGCAAAGCTCTCGGAGACGATCACCTCTCCCTGCAATACCTGCTCCCAGTGCTCGTTACCCCCCTTAAGCCAGCCGAAATGGGTGTACTTTTGCAGGACGTCGGCGCTGACCGCCGCCACGGAGATCGAATGTTCCTTATAGATCACTTGCGCGTTCCTGTACGGGTCGACTCCCCCCAGACCCGGCATGGCCGACAGCTCCCGGTAGAACTCCTCCGGGACCTCGATCCCCTCGGACGTGCTGCCAATGTAGATGTCGGCCCTGAGCTGCGTATCCATCCACCACATGAGCGATTCCCGGAAGCTCCCTATCATCGAGCCGAGACCGACGGACATGGAAAGGGCCACGGTAAAGGCAGTAATGGCGACAGCGGTTCGGCTCAGGTTCTGCCTTATATTGCCGGCTGCCATGCGCCCGGGAAGGCCGCCTAAGAAGGTGAGGGCGCCTTTGAGGAAGGGGGCCGCGTGGACGAGGAGCATGCCCGTGAGAAGGCTTGAGCCGAAGAGGAACGCGAAGGCAGCGGCAAAGCCGATGTAGACGTGCAGGGACGAGAGCATAAGGAGCACAAGGGTCAGGCCAAGGGTTGCGACACCCAGCGATGCGATCCTCCTGGTCCCCGCGATGCTCCTCCTCGTTGTTATTTTTGGCTGAAGCATCAGTACGGGATCGACGCGGGCCAGCTCTGAAAGGGGGAAGAGGCTTCCGAGGAGACTTGCGGAGCAGCCGAAGAAGGAGCCGATGGCGACCATCGACCATGACCACGGCAAGGGCGCGGGCTTCAGGAAAAAGTAGAGGTTGCTGATTGTCTGACCGACGAGGCCGGTGAGGAAGCGGCTCAGCGCGTAGCCGAACAGACCGCCCAACAATCCCCCGGCGAGGCCGAAGATGAGTATCTCCACGAGGAAGGCGGAGGCGATCTCACGCCTGCGTGCCCCGAGGCTCATAAGTATTGCCGCGTCCTTTCTCCTGCTTGCAATCGTAAACATGGTGGTGTTGTAAACAAGAAAGACGCCGACGAAAAGCGCGATGAGCGAAAGGGCTTCGAGGTTGAGCCGGAAGGCAGCCAGCATGCCGGCATATACCTGCTCCTTCTGTTGTTTCGACTGGACCCTGAACCCTTCCCGGTAGCGGGAAATGAAGGAAGCCTCATCCCCGAGCACCAGATCGACGCGGTCGATCCTTCCCCGGAGACCGAAGAGGTTCTGGGCATGGCCTATGTCCATCACGATGAGCGGTTCGGGCGATGGACTCGGAAAGGTGCCGGCGAGGCGAAGTGCGCCCCTCGATGTCCGGATCGTGCTTCCCCCGTGCATGTGGAGACGCAAAGCGGTCTCCCGGTCGATGAGGACGGCGCGGGGGTCGAGGAGGAAGGAGAGCTTCTTCTCCCGGTCTTGCCGGGGACCGGTCGTCTCATCCCAGGGGATGCGGAATAACTGGGGTCTCATGGCCCTGTCGAGGAACGGGTCGATCCCCAGGAAGCGAATCGGCTCTCCATTTTCCAGGCGGAGCCGGCGGTCTATTACAGGCGAGAAGGCGAGGACTGCCGGATCATCGATCAGGCCGGGCAGCACTGATTCATGAAGCGGCCCCGCGGTACGCTCCAGCGAATGGGTCGCCTTGCCGTTCAGAAACTCGATTGCCCTGGAAAAGCTGGAGAGGGCCGCGCGGGCGGAAAAAAGCATCCCGATCACCGCCGCGACGCCGCACCCGATGCCGAGGACCTGAAGAAGGCTCAGGCTCCGTCTCCTCGCCAGGTGCCTGAGGAACGCCTTCGTCACGATTTTCAAAGGAAGACTCTCATCCCGGGGGCCTCTTCCCGCAGAACCCCATCGACCATCCGCAGCACGCGGTCCGAGTACCTGGCGGTCAAGGGGCTGTGGCTGGCCATGACAAGGGTCGTCATCGATTCCCGGCATTCTCTGTGGAGGAGCGCAAGCACCTCTTCTCCCGTCCTGTTGTCGAGATTGCCCGTAGGCTCATCCGCGAGAATGACTACCGGGTTCTTCACCATGGCCCGCGCTATCGCCACCCTCTGTTGCTCCCCTCCGGAAAGCTCGTGAGGATAGCGGGCCTCCTTGCCTTTCAGCCCCAGGTTCGCAAGGGCCTTGATTGCCCGCTCCCGATCCGGAACGCCGGCAAGCTCGAGGGAGAGAAAGACGTTCTCGAAGGCGGTCAGGGTGGGCAGCAGGTTGAAGAACTGGAAGACGAACCCCAGGCGGAGACGGCGCAGACGCGTACGGCCTGCTTCTCCGAGAAGATGAAGGTCCTGCCCGTCCACTTCTATGCTGCCCCGCGTGGGCTGGTCGAGCCCTGCGACGAGGTTGAGGAGGGTTGTTTTGCCGGATCCGCTCTTTCCCAGTAGCGCGACAATCTCACCGGGGGCGATTTCCATGCTCGCCCCAGCCAGGGCGGACGTCTCCTCACGTCCATCCTGGGTGTACTGCTTCCATACGTCGATGGTGCTGATCATCGACCCCAACGTCTGCCCCTCCTCGCTGTCGCGCTGTTGCAAGTCAGGCATAGTATAAGTTTTTTTGTAGAGGGGGTAAAGGGCAGGCTCAGGGCAAGATTCCTCCTTGATAGGTCGAATAAGTCCTATAGGGCCTATAAGACCTATTCTTTCCGGATTCAGGTCCGGCCAGGGGTTGACATCGGGCTGACAGATGTCAACATTCTATTACAGGAGACAGATGCAGGTGGGAAAGCCCGCCTTTAGCCGATCCGTTGTTTAGCCTTGCGGGAAGCCGGTTTCGCTGCCATTGGCAATGCTTCTTGGAATGTGGTATATATTTTGCTACAGATATTTCGGCATGGTATACACAAGCATGGTATACACAAGGAGGTAAAAGGCCATGAAGAAAGAGGTCACTATTTGCTTCCGCACAAGCGAAGAGCTGCGCGGCGCCCTCGAAAGGGCGGCGCATGAGGACCGTCGCTCTCTTTCGTCGGTAATCGAGCTCATATTGACGGACTACCTGGAGAAGAACCACGACTTTCCGCACCAAAAGGAACGGCGGCGCTTCGTGCGCAAGCAGGTGTCGATACCCGCCCATGTGAAGAGTATCGATTTGGACAAGCAGGAGCACGAGGCGGTTATTCTCGATATATCACTCAGCGGGCTTCGCGTTTCCCTGCCGAAGGAGTCGATGCCGGAGATTTACGAAGGGGCGGAAACGTCCGCGTTCGAAACCTCTTTTGTGCTGCCGGAGGAGGAGAAGAGCATACGGATGGTGTGCAGGCCCCAACGGGTAGTTCCCGTCAACGGCGACATTCATGTAGGCGCCAGTTTCGTCGATTCCGACTTCACGAATTACCAGCAGCTCCAGGAGTACCTCGTATAAACGATTACCGGGACACCCGCCCCGTGCGACCCGCTAGCTGATCTCGGCGACCGGGGCTTCCTGCTTCAATTACTGGGGCTAGCGTCGCCCCCTCCACGAGCGAAGCTCGTGGAGCCACCCCCTCAAAGAAAAGAAGGGATACCGCTAGCTGATCTCGGCGACCGGGGCTTCCTGCATCCATAGCTCGTGAATGGAGTGGTAGAGGTCCTCGTTGACCGAGACCTTGTACGGCGTCGGGTTTATGGAGCGCATATGGTCGGGGCGCATCACGGATATCTGATTGATTACGTATTCCCGAACCGTATCGAGTGAGGGAAAGACATATTTTTGACGCCCGTCCCAGACGCATCTGAGCAGGGAGATGACATTTTGTGGTATCACATAGGCGCGCTTCGCCTCACTGAAGGGATGGCGACAAAGGATTCTTTCCCCGACCCCCGGCGCCGGTTCTCCCGCTTCAGTCATCAGGTCGAGGAGCGGGTGCATGTGCTCTCCGATCAGCCGGTATACTTCTTTCTTTCCGGGGATCGTCATTTTATCCACCTCGTCGGAGAGCTTGATCCTCGGATGATTGTTTATCGCCACAAGCTTGTAGACGCATCCCAGGGATGGTTGGGCCTGGCATGTCACGAGGTGGGTGCCTACCCCGAACACGTCGATCTCATGGCCCTGCTGCCCGAGGGACAGGAGAATCGATTCGTTGATATCGTTGCTGGCCATGATCGCCAGCCGCGCAAAAGACTCAAGTGAAAACTGTTCCGCTATTTTTCTGAACACCTTTCTGGTTTCCTTCGAGAAGTAAGCCAGGTCGCCAGAATCGAGTCTGATGCCGATGGGCTTGTAGCCGATGTGGATCAGCGCAAGGGCCACGCAGATAAAGTTCGGCAGACCCGATTTCGGGGTGTTATAGGTATCGACAAGGGCGAGGAAGCTATCGGCGAAGGAGCATGCATAAGAGATAAACGCGGCAAGCTCCCCTTCATTTGTGTGCTGGTAATCCAGTTGTTGGCGATAGTGAAGCACAAGATCGACAAAGTGGTGTTCCTTGCCGTCAGGTCCGGCGAGAAAGGGGTCGGTAACCTCGCCGAGCCCGGCAAAAGAGCTGACATACGAGTGTGCCATCGTCCCTTTT
>Ga0187856_1000529_pt1 | contig 34464 bp, 54 predicted proteins | sample June2016WEW_8_40_FD_132443 | JGI IMG/M metagenome (GOLD analysis project Ga0187856, IMG submission 132443) | Peatland microbial communities from SPRUCE experiment site at the Marcell Experimental Forest, Minnesota, USA - June2016WEW_8_40 | ecosystem: Environmental > Terrestrial > Soil > Wetlands... | reverse complement strand
GAAGGACGATGACACTGACCTGCCGCTGCGGCTGTGGGGCCATGTCTGCCCACGAGGCGATAATTGCGCTAAACTCGGGGCCGGGCCTGCCGGGATGTGCAAATGGCGGATTCGAGACAATGACCGGATATATCGCTGGAAGAGCGCTTCGAAACCCCTGCGCTGGCTGGGGATCCGGAGGGTCCCAGAGCCTCACGATGTTCCAAAAATAATCTGGATCTCTCGCCGCGCATAGAAATGGCGGATTATCCACCACCTTCGGATATAGTTTCGGCACAATGCTCCGCAGTCCCTGGCTGGGTTGCGGATCCGGAGGAATCCAGGCCGCATTGATCGCCAGCGCCTGGCTGCTTCGCAATTGGCCAAAGGGAGGATTGTAGACGATCTTTGGGTACAATTCCGGCACAATGCTCCGTGCCGGAGCCGGCACCTGCGGAGGCTGGTAGAAGATGCCCATTTTATCCCCGAGAAAATCTTATCCGATTTCTGCGAAGGTCACGCCAAAGTTCCAGTTCGTCAGCGTTGTTGGAGCGGCCGGGAACTGCATCACAAAGGCCAACGATTCTGCGGCCCGGAAGAAAAGCGTCTCTCTTGGCGTCGGGACCCAGAGCCAACCGTTCAGGACGTTGAACGAATCGTTGATGATGTCGGTCAGCGTCCCTGCACCCTCGGCAGAGGCGTTAATGCCGGCGGTGCCCGCAGCGCCTGTTGTGTTTCCCGTGATCCCGGAAGCTGGATCGCCGGTTTTTGTCTTTTGCGGGGTCGCAGAAATATAGGTCCCAAAAGCCGTGGCCTTGGTACCGAGCAGGATCCTCTGCTGCGCGCTCGTTGCATTGGCCGCCTGGCTGACCCAGGCCCGCAGGATCTCGATCACCGTCCCGGCGACCGGGTTGATGATCACCAACGTCACCGCCTGGTTCGCCACCGTGATGTTCTGTCCCTTGATCGTGTACTCCCTTGCCATCGTGTCCTCCTTTCTATTGGGCCAGAATTGGCCCGCTTTGCATTATGGGATTATATGGAACCTGACCTCCTGCCGCCGCCTTATATTCCACGGCACACGTCCACCAATTCACGCTCTCTCCCCACGTGGTCGTCAGGGTGTTCGGAGTGCCGGAAGTGATCTTGAACTGGGCGCCGAAGGTGAAAGACCCCGACCCCGAGCCTCCATCATTGGAGCCTGCGAGCAACGTATCCGAATAGGCGCGGAGCAGATTCTGCGTTGAAAGCTCCGAGGCGACGTAGACGATCAGGCTGCCGGCTGTGTTGCTGATGCTGTGCGTTGTCTGGGCGGTTCCGGTCCCGCTGTTCGTGTCTGTGGCGCCCACGGGACTGGAGGCGACGCCGGAAAACTCCGCAATGGCGAATGCCGCGTAGTTTACGCCGGGGTTAAACTGAATCGTGAGAGAGCCCGAGCCTGTGATGGGAATACTGAAGATTGCAAGACCTACCGTGCCGGCCCCGCCCCCGGTATAGTTATCTCTTGAAATTGCGCCTATTGTCGCAGTCCCGGCTGTCTCCGAAAGATCTGCGGCTGCGGGCGTGTGCTGGTATGCTGAACATACGACGATCAGCGTGTTCCCGGCAGTGACATTGATGGGAGTGGCAACGCTTCCACTCGTGGCCTGGTTGCCCCAATAGGCGCCGTTAACGTTTTCTACTTGATCGCCGCCCTCGAAGTGCGAAAGGCCAAAATTGCCGTTTGTCCCGCCGGCTGCCCCGAGAAACATTCCTACGCCCGGCGCGCCACCGGTATAGGGAGAAGGATCGGTCCACTGCAGGAACTGGATGTTGTTCCCGTAGACAGTGATAACCCCGTTCACGATCGTGGCCCTTAATATGTCTCCGGATAGCCAGGTGTACGGTGAGGCATCAATGTATCCGGTAGCCTCCTGCGTAAAGGACCCCTTGGCTCCAGTCCACTTGTTTATATAGGCGACGCCCTCATTTAAGGGCCTTACCGGAAATTCAATCTCGTAGGTGTCGATGCTGTGAGCGGCTATGCTTCCCTGCAAGTGGAGCTCGATCTCCTCGTCCTGCGTGTCGCTTCCGGCGACATACACCGTGCCTTTGGCGTATTGTGTGTTGTTGTAGGATCGGTCCTTCAGGATGGCGATTGAATCATCAAGGCCGTTGTTCCCGGTCTGCGTGCCGTAGGCTTTTGTGCTGGCCAGCGTTCGGACGTTCGTCCAATCGACGCCGTCTGCAGCGCCGTTCAACCATTTTCCGCCTTCCGAGATCGGGTTCTCGGTGTTCGGAAAGCTCGTTGTGTAGGGCGCCGAGCCTGTGCTTTTTGCGAGTGCGATCGCCACTGCGGCTGCCTTTCCTCCTTATGGCAAAATCCAGACGTCGACCATGTTCCCGTCATGAGGGACGAAGTACAGGTGAAAGGTCTCAAGGTCCTGCCACCAATATTTGGCCGTGGCCGCCTTGGCCAGATAGACCTCCCTCGATATCAGGTTCGGGTTGTCCGGGGAAGTCGAGAGATAGAGCACCAGCTCCGTCGTGCTATACCCGTGAAAATAGATGCTCACGGTGTAGCCGCTGTCCTGGTAGTCGATGACCTTTCCCTTCGCAAACGTCCCGACCAGCCTCGCGCCTTTGACCGGCGCGACCTGGGCGAGGACGGCCGACGCAATGCATAGAACCAAGAAAATGGGAACAAGTCTTCTCATGGTGAGGCCTATGGTCCTTTTTGCATGAGCAGCGATTTCGGAGGTGATGGAATCGTCGTGTCGGTGTACACGTAGCTTGCCACGTTGCTGTCCGCGCTCTCGTTGCCGCTCGTGTCGACCGCTGTTGCGACGAACGTCAGCGTGCCGCTTCCCGAGACCGTAACCGAAAAACTGTAGCTCGTGGCGGGGACCGCGATCGGAGACGTGTTGATCTTGGTCCTTGTCCCATCGGTCCTGTAAAGGTTATAGGACGCCAGGTCCGTCAGGGCCGTTCCGTCGGCGTTGGTGGTTGGCGCGGTCCACGAGGCCGTGAGGCTCAGGGCCGCGCAAGGGGCAGAGTGCATGGTGCATAGCGTTAAAATCAAGATCGCCGCCATGACAAAGGAAAACCGTTTCATCATTTCCTCCTTTTCTCCAATCCCTAACCGGTGCCTTTTACGTCAGCACAATCGAAATCTCATCGTCTCCCGAGCTGAGGGTGGGCTGGAAGTCCAGCCCCAGTGCCCGCAGGCCTCCCCGGTCCTTGTCCGCGATCGCGGCGTACCTCACTTTCGGACAGGTGACGGTGATAATATTTCCGGCCGTGGCGCCCGCGGACAGGGAAAGCTGGCCCAGGGTACCGGGGGTTTTCCATTTCCCGTAAAAATCGTAGGTCGCCACCGTCGTCAGCTCCGGATCCATGGACCCTTTCGGATCTCTGGCCGTGATGAGCGTGCTTAGGTACCCGGACGAGGAGTTGATGCTCTGGCGCTTGTCGAGCGTGTTGTTCACGTCGATCTCGACGCTTGAGACGACGGCCGCGTAGGCGTCAAGCAGAAGGGACGCGCTCAGAAAAGCCGGAGGGATGTACGTCGAGTACGTGGGGCTCAGAAGGGCGCCGTCGACCATCTCGAAATCGCACCCTTCGAAGTCAAAATGCAGGATGCCCGGCTTCCCGGCCTCCATGGTCAGCTTCACATCTCCCCGGGCGCCCCAGATCCGCTTGATCACGCCGTCGTAATAGCCGGCAATGGTCATCGAGTTGCTCAGGCTGTTTGTCGCAGGCTTGTAGGTGGCGGAGGTGGCGGCGACGATCGTCTCGGAAAATCCGCAGCCAAGCATGAATTTTCCCCAGTAGGGCGCGGTGCCGGCCGTGCCGGATCCGACGAGCTCGATGTCGAACGACAACTTCGCCGACCGCATGCCCGAGACGGAGGGGTCCCGGGACAGCGTTCCCCTGAGAAGGTCTCGCTTGTTTTGGTCGATCGCGGGGGCGAAGGCGAGGTTTTTGTGAAGCACGGCGTCGCCGACGGCCAGCGTCTCCTTCGTACCCTCCACGGTCTCGGCTTTTCCCAGTAACTGGGTCGCGAACTGCCTCATCGGTGACATTTTTATTCCTCCTTTTCCTCTTTCTCAGAGGGCTTCGGCTCGGGGATCTCGTTGCCGTCTTTGTCCACGAAATAGGTCCTTGCGTCGGTGATCGTGGGCTTCTGGCTGCCTTTGTCTTCTTCCATCTCAATCTCCTATGCTGCGGTGAATGGATCCCACCGCCGGTGCCTGTACAGCAGCTCGAATGTGGTCAGGATGCTGCCCATCAGCAGCTCTTCCCTTTCCATTTTCACTTCATGGGCCTTCATTTCGGTCAGCAGGGCCAACCCTCCCCATGTCTCGTCCACGCCGACGCACTTCAGCACGTCCGCGTACATCTGATCGAGGACCGCCTTGACGGTTGCATCGTCCGAGCCGCCGGCAAGGACCTCGATATTTAAGGCCACGGTGTTGCTCTCGATCGCCATGTTGAGTGTCTCGTTCTCCTCCGTGGTCTCGAAATATTTAATCGCGGGCAGATCCGGCAGCGTTCCGTCCTCGTCCTGCCTGAAATCCGTTGTCCGCCAATAGAAAACGTTATTTCCGGCGTCCGTCTGGTAGTGATTGGCCACCAGGATCGTCTTCAGCCGTGCATCAATCGCGCTTAGTATCTGCTGCCATACGGTTGGAGGCATTTCATTACACCGTTTTGCTCAGTTCGAGCTTGATCATCCCGAAGTCGTCGGAATAATCGATCTTCGTGACGTAAAGGGTCAGATCGGGCATGTCGCTGATCACGAAAGTGTCGCCATGCTTGATTCCCGGGACGTCGACGGCGTCGACCAGCATCGCGTAGTCGTAGTTCTCGAAAGTCGCGCCGACCAGGTCCGTCTCGTGAAATTTGTGCTCGGGAAGGACATTGATCGTCTGCTTTCCGTTCCAGATGGCCGTCCGGCTGTCGAGGCCGCAGAGAAAATCCTGGTTGACGGCCATAAAGTCGTCGCGAAAGCCCATGGCTTTGCCCTAACCCCCCTTCGTCCCCCCGGCTAAGGGGGAGAAAGGGAGGAGTATTCTTATACAGGCACTTCTTCCCACATGAAGGAGAAGATCCAGGCCGCGGTGTTCGCTGCAAAGCTGTACGTGGCGCAGTAGGCCCCGGGCGGCAGTATGATCGATCCATCGAGGTCGATGTCCTGGGGAACCCCGTTGGGGCTGCTGGTCAAGGCCACGGTGCCGGCCGTGCTGAATACACGGTCAAGCACCGGCACGCCGCCGGTCAGGTCGTGGGTGTTATCCGCGCGCGCCAGGCCTGCCACGCCGCCGACCATACAGTTACGCGGCGTAAGCGCGGCATCGATCGCCGCGGTCGGGGTTACGCCGGTCATCAGGCCAATGACGGTCGCGGTCGGCACCAGCACGGTGTTGGCGTAGCCGAAACGGAGGATCACGACGTTGATGCCCGATCCGACCGGGTTCGACACGACCAGGCCCGTCCAGGTCGTCGCCATTGCGGCGGTCAGGGCGACCGCTGCCTGGTTCGCAACGACGTAGCATCGGCCCTGAAGAACTGCTTCCTTGTATTTTCCGGCGTAGTTCGACACCACGAGGGCGCCTTCGGTATTGAGGCGGAAGGGGCCCATTGCCCCATTCGCAAGGTACTGTTTTCCAACTTTTCCGTACATGGTGGTTTCCTCCTTTTTGGATCGGCTAAACCGACGCCATCCTGATGGCGCTGATCAGCCTCTGGTCGAGCTCCCATCCACCGTCGTAGAAGATCCATTCCTGCCCGGTATCGATGGCGTGAAAGGTGGATCCCTCCGGCGGATTGCAGGGCTTATCGTCTGTGGAAAGCCCCTGAAATCTCTGGATCACCGCAACGAGCTTGGTTGTCATGGGATCCTCCTCCTTACAGCTTCGCGGCGATATAGGCCCCGTCGCTCATCGGAACATAGAAGATGCTGGCGAATGCAGCGCCGGTTGCCGCCTGCGTGGCATCGCTTGCGAGCATGCCGATCGTACCGACGAAGTTTTTTCCGCCGACGATGTGCCCTTTGGAGGGGATCACGTCGGAAAGGCCCGCCGAGTCAGTGATGACCGCTGCGGTCGCCACTGCTCCGCCGACCCAGACGACCCGAAGGCCCTGGGCCGCACTGGCAAGCGAGGCGCACTTAGCGCACATCGGGTTGGCTACAAGCACCGGCGTGGTGAAGGTGCAGTTAAACAGCATCTGAGTGGCATTGGCATCGAAAGCCGCCGTGACTTCCATCATGAGCTGCGAGATGTAGACGCGGCCTTTGACGTCGAAGAGCTCCGTCTGGGTGTCCAGGACGAAATACGTTGCCGCTGTGAGCGATCCGGTATCGACCCGGATGCCGGAGTAAATGTCTGCGATTCTTGCGATGGTGCTCGGATTGTAGTTCATGGTTTTCTTCCTCCTTCGAGTGGAAGGGGACGGCCATCTTTCCAGGCCGCCCCGCTTCGATTCGTTACGTCAGGTTGTCGGCGCCGGTGTACTTCGGCTGCACGAAGACGATGGCCGAGGTGATGTTGCTCGCGTTGCTCGCACCGGTTGTGACACCGATGTAGTAAAAGCTGCTGGCAAAGTTCATCACCAGGCTCGGCTCGATCTCGAAAACGATGATCTTCTTCTTCGTGCCGGCGTCCGTGGTGTAGTTCGCGGCGTCGGTCTGCCGCGTGAAGACATCCGTGGTCTGGCAATCCAGGTTGGTGTAGATCCTGGTGTTTGCGCTGATGACCGCTGCTCCGGCTCCGGCGTTGCTGGTAGCCTGCTTGGGCGTCCACGCGATGGTGTTGGCCGCGGCCTGGTTCATGAAGCAGACGATCCAGGCCTTGACCGCGTTCTTCATGTCGGCATAGATGGTGGAATCCCGGCCCCCGGCATCGGCTGCGGGCTCGAGGACTCCTACGGGTGAACAAGTCAACGGGATTTGAAGTCTCATGGAAATTACCTCCTTGTGGTTGCTCGGGCAGGCTGCCAAACCCCGCCCGAAGTGAAAGCTCATTGCCCTGGCAGCGGGCAGCCTCTAATTCAAAGGGAAGAGGACTAATCCCTGCTTTTATGACCTCGTCTGCAGCCCGATGAACGGACTGAGGGTGCCTGCGCCCTTGAACGGGGTCAGCACGGTTCTCCAGGGCGGCGCCGGCATGCCGTTGATCCGGTAGGTCCACTTGAAGGTCATCTCGTCGTAGATGAACCGGGCGTGCATGGACTGGGCCGCTTCGATCCCGCCCTTGTCAATGACGATGTACTCGCCAAGGTTGAGGAACATGATGTCTCCGACGGTCCCCAGGGCCTCCGCCTGTTCGATCGGGATCATGGGCCGGCCGAAGAGGGACGAATACGGAGAGTTGGAAAGTCCGCCGGCAGGCATCCACACGGGAACGCCGCCAACGCCAATGGAAAGGCCGAGAGAGAAGAGTTGAGGCTCGATCTCCTGGTTGTAGAACCAGACTCCTGCCGGCCGGAGCTTTCCGAGCATCCGGGCATACATCTTGACCAGGTTCTCGAAAACGATCGTCTTCGCGGCCTGTCCTCCTTCCTTGGAGACCGAGATAAAGGCGCCGCAGTTGAGAACGCCCAGCATCTCGCCGACGCCGGACCCGCGAATGATTTCATTGTCGGCAACAAACCCGAATTCCTCGAGGAAGCCCCTGGAGACCCAGGCTTCGAGTGCGGTGGCATCCCTCAACAGACGGTTCGTGATATAAGCGAGGCCTTTGAGGTCCTCCAGCCTGATCTCGAATTTTCCGAGCTTCGGCTGCTTGTTGGTGGCCTCGACAGCCTCTGCCCGCCGGTAGATCTGCACACCGCCCCAACGGCTGCCCGTGGCACGGCTGGTCTCGTCGATATACGGTCCCTCGAGGCCATCGGCATCGGGTCCGACCGGGATCCGGCTGCACCTGCCGAGAAGGATCCCCGTCTCCCATGCCTTCTGGAGAAGGGCCGTGGTGAACTCCGTCTGGACCATGAAGCCGCCGTCCGAAGGAACGGAGACACTCATGCCGCTGATCGCGCGGTTGAAGTCCATCCAGTGGCGCGTGACGTCCGATCCGAAGAGGTCCACGGCGCGCCGGCTTCCCGGGCTCGTGTCGGACATGACGGCGATGTACTGGAGCTGCTCGCCGAAGGACCGGAAGACCTTTTCTTTCGCGTTCGCCGGCCTGCTCGGCGTCGGATCGGGATGGCCGACCGCGTCAAGAATGAGCCTACGAAATACTTCCTCCGAGTCTCCCTTTTCGATCGATCTCCGGGCCATATCCGGCGCATCTTTCACGATGTCCTTGAATTTGTCGGCGATGGCATTGATCTCTTTGATTCGCTTGAGCTCGAGCGCCCTGGTTTCGCAGAAGGGGCACTTCCCGTCGACCATGACGCCCTGGCATACTGTGCACTTTTCCATGTTTCGTTCCTCCTTCTTTTTGATCGGCCCGGGCGGTTTCGGAGCCGGCTCTGCCGGCACCATCCGGACCATGATCAGTTCGTTTTCCTCCGGAGAGCTTCTGCCCACGCCCACGCTCGGGTCCGCGGGGATCGATGCAATCGAGATCTCATGCGGCTCCCAGTCCGTGGCGCGGTAGCAAGGCTCTTCGGCCGTTGCGTGATCACCTTCCTCTGCCATCCGATAGACGCGGTATCCCGTGGAAGTGAATTTCCTGATCCCATCCTGGACGTCGTTGAAGACTTCTTCGGCGCGCGCGCTTTTCCCAAAGCGCACTTCGGCCCGCCCCACGCGGTCCGTTCCGAGGTTTGCCTTCTCGACAACGCCCACCTGATCGTCGGGGTTGTGGTTGACCAGGAGCGGTCCCCCGCTCTGCAGCCGACCCATCCTCACCGATGAGGGGGAGTGATCGAGGATCTCCGTCCCGTAGTAGCGATCCACCGGGGTTTCACTTGAGAACGAGAGCTTCACCGTTCTCTTGTCCTTATCGATATCATCCGGCTTGATCTCGAACTGCCGGAAGAACATTTTGGCTTTAGTCACGGTCTTCTCTTCCTTCTTGTCTTTGTCGATCGCCTGAAGGAGAGAGTCTGCGGCGGCGGCGATATCCGATTCTTTCTGCTGCGCGGCCCTTTGCTTGGCGGCGATGACGCCCGATCGGTAGACCTTGCCGTCCTTGCCGTAGGGATACTTGTAGTGGGCCTTGGTTTTCTGGTCCTCGTCCGGATCGGTGGCGAGAAACCACTTCGAGTACTCGTCCCAGTTATCTTTCCCGAGGATCTTGTTGCCGTCCTCTCCGGAGAATCCCCAGCCCGAACTGCGGTCCACCTTACCTGCCGCGATCAGGGACCGCGCATGGCCGACGCCTTTTGAGTTGAGTTTCATCGATCTTACCTCCAGGTTGTCTGCGGACTTCTTTTCGTCCTTCTTCGCGACCCAGTTTCCGTCCTTGTCCTTCTCATATTTCGTCTCGACGGCCGACCACGCGACCTTGGCCGCCTTCTCGGGATCCTCGCCGTACTGGTCCCAGGCATTGTTGAAGGCCGCCATGTAGATTTCCTGGGCGTGCTTCGGGAGCTTCTTGATCCCTTCCGGCAGATCACTCAGTTTCGAGTACGGCTTCGCCATCTGGTGCCTCGATCTTTTCGGCTTCCGGTGTAGCCGGAGCTAGACTTTCCTTGACAATGGCAGCCTCGGGCGTCTCGGGTTTAGACTCGACCGCTACGGGCCCACTGGTGAGCGCGTCCAGCGCGTCGATGATCTCGTTGGCCTTGTCCCTGACCTTGGCAATCTCCTCGGCCAGGGCGTCCGGGCTGTGGCCATGTAGTTTCGTTACTTCCAGCTTCTCCATGAATCCCTCCCCTTCAGGCCTCCGCCTGGCTGCCGGGCTGCTGCGCCGGCTTTACTTTTCCGTTGGCCATGACCTCCTCCGGGCTTTTCGGCTCCGGGCTCGCGCCGAATTTTCCGACAGTTCCGGTCGGCGTCACGTTGATGACGATGCCTTTGTCCTTGATGTACTTCTGCTCGTCGGCGATCTCGTCCATCAGCTCGTAGAAGTCCTCACCCTGCTCGGCCAGGATATCCTTTCTCGATCGGAGGGCAGTGTTGATGGCCATGACCATCGCCTGCTGGTCCTTCAGCGGATCCACCCAGTCCCATCCTCGCGGCCTCCACTTGACGGCCGAGTCATCGAGCTTGGACATCGGGATCCGGATCTTTCCTTTCGCGGCGGCGATGGGAACCCACGCGCCGAACACGCGCTGGCAGAGCTGCTCCACCATCAGCGCCTGGAGAATCCTCCACATGTCGCGCTCGTCGATCACGCCCTGGCGGATCGAGGAGTAGTTGACGTGCTCGAGATCATTGGCCAGGGAATTGTAGGAGACGAGAAATCCGGAAGAGATCCCGCGCAGGCAGGATTTGACGAAAGAATCGAACTGCGTGGTCGGGTGCTGCGGATCGAAGGCCGAGAATTTGTAGCCCCGGGGGAGCTGCTCGATCATCCCCGGCTCGACCTCGGTGATCGTGTTGCCGGCCGTGTCCTGATCGTCGCCGACGTAGGCATCCTCGGCGCCTTTGTCGCCCGGCTCGAGGAATCCCATCTTAGCGGCGCTGACGCGCGCGCTCACGAGCTCAGATTCCTTGTAGCCCTTGAGCATCTGCATGTTGATCATGGCCGAGGTCATCCACGGCACGCCCCTCCCCTGCTCCGCTCGCTCCTGCCAGTAGACGTGAATGATGTCGCTCGCGGGGTAGCGGATGTATTTCAGGGCGTGCATCGGCGGTTGGTAGTCGTAAATGTTGGAGGCCATCATCCAGTAGGCAACCGGCCGGCGCCAATCGTCGTACTCGATGGCCATCCGGATGTTATCGCCTGGACGGTTGAGGTTCACGTCCATGTACTCGGCCTCGAGAGCCTGGAGCGCGAATCCGAAGTCGTTCGGAAAATTCCGGACGATCCTCAGAAAGATCTCGCCGTCCTTGGCGACGGTCTCGATCACCTGGCGCTGCAGCTCGGGCCACGAGGCGAGCCCGGTGACCGTGCAGTTCTCTCTCCGGCCCCAGTCGGCCCAGGCGTCCATCACCGCCTGGTTGTTTCCCTTATCGGGCTTGCCCAGTCTGTCCTTCATCGTGGCGCGGAGCGTGATTCCGTCGGGGCCGATGACGTTGGAAACGCACATTTTTATGAATTTCCGGGCGTACTCGTTGTTGACGGCGAGCTCGCGGGACCTGGCGCGGAGCTGGCGGAGGGTGTACCGGATGTCCCAATCGGCCGAAAAGGGCGTCGTGCCCCAGTCCATGGTCAGGCGATTGACCGACGCGGCCTCGAAGGAGCGCCGTTTCAGCGGCCTTTCGTTCCCCTTTTCGAGCTTTGAGATGATGCCCATACTCACTTCGCCCTGGACAGGAAGCCCATTCCTATCCCGAAGATCCCGAAACCGACGACAACAAGCGCCGCGGGCCTGTAAATCTGCCAGAAGCCCGCGCCCATCAGAAGGAGTCCGCCAAAAACAAGAAAGTCGCGTCCATCGACGAGGTCTTTCTCCTTAGCTCGTCGCACTGATGTCGAAATCGAAGTTGATAGTCTGCGGAGAAAATCTCGCAAGGATCCTCCTTCTATTTCCACGGCCGCGGCTGCGGTTGTCCTCGCACTCCTCGCGGACGACTTCCGCTTTGAGCCACAAAATCAATTCCCGCTGCTCGTCGATCCGTCGCTTTGCGATCGACCTGCCCTCGGCCGACATCGAGTCCCAGTCCACGTTCGTCAGCTTGAGGAGCTGGGCCTCTGCGTTGGCGAGCGCCTGTTTGTACGTGGACTGAAACGCGAACGTCGCGACCTGCTTGGCCAGGGCGGGAAGAATCTTCAGCGCGCCGTGATCGATGGTGTATGTCTCGGAGCCCTTGGTGACGTAGGATTGCCAGATGTTGTCGCCGGCTTTCCACTTGGCGCTGTCGGCGGCGGGGATGGTGATGTCGTAGGTCTGGCCGTCGGCGTCGGTCGTGGCCGCGAGATCGTATTCGATGGTGCCGCGAATGGAATAGTTGAGCGTCCAGCCGTCAGAGGCGGGGTAGTTGACGAGGGACTTGGTCCATTTGACCGTGTCCCCGGCGTAAACCTGGGTCGGTTCTGTCGTAGGAACAGGGGGAATGGTTATTTCGTATGCCCTCCTCGCGTTGCAGACGTCTGCAAAAAAAGAAAAGCCCACTCATGCCGTGCGCACGGTGGGCTCTTGGAATCCTTCGACCTGGCTGCAGACCAGGATTTTTTATGTTGGATCAGGGTTACACGAAACCGGAGGGCTTGTCAAACAGGATCCATATGGAAAAGATGCGGAAAGGTTGCAGTAAAGTTGGGTAAAACTTGCAGTAATTTTAACCCCCGTGAAGATTTCTCAGCCACCGGTCCAGCTCGGAGGGGATCGCGTAGCGCTTTTTGTATGCCCCGCCGGGCCCCTGGACGAGGAAGACGGGGAGCTTGAGCCTCTCTTCGTAGTCCCGGGCCGTCTTCACCGAGCAGCCGATGTAGTGGGCGATTTCCTTCCATCCCGAGAGCCAGCCGTTCTGGGCCCCTGCGTCTTTTCCCATCGGTGGCCTTCCCCTTATTGCATGGTGATTGAAGCCTTTGGCGTGAACTCGCCGCACTGGATCTCCGGACGACAGCGTGGAAAGAAGCAATTCGTCCCGAAGCCCGGCTGCCCCAGGGCGCCCTTTATCGGAAACGCAAAAACGGTTGGCGGAAAGCGCTGGCAGCTGCCGTCGTCGGCTTCCGGCTTCTCCCGGTTCCAGTGGACGCAGTTGATACAGGCACGCGCACCGCTCTCGATCAGTTCCCTTTCTTTTTTTGCTCGCTCGTCGAGCATTTCGCCTTGTTTCTCCATCATCCACTCCTTTCTTCGTCGCGCTTCACCCATTTGGGCACCCCCTCGCCTTAAACCGGCGCTGCCTCGACAAGCTTGATCATGTACCTTTTCCGATTGAGCACCCTCACCACCTCGAACTTCAGACCGTTATGTTCAAGAACATCGCCCTCCCTGGGCAGCGGAGCCACCACAACCTTCCTCACGTCCGCTCGCTCAACCAGAAGGCCATGTATCCTTTTCGGGAACTCGATCAGATCCACCTCTTCCGATACGATGATTCTTTTTTGGCTGTCCTCTACCTGCATGGTGCCTCCTTTACCTCTTACAAAGGTGCCTTGTCATGTCTCCCCGCGCCCCGCAGATTGGGCAGCGATCGTTGTCTGCGGTCAGCGGAATCCCCGGGTGCTCGTGCGGCTGCCGCGTCTCCGGATTGAACATCATCACGAAGCCATCGATGATCTGGGCGTGCACCGACAGGCCGCACACTTTGCACTTTACTTTCCTCGGTTCGCTCATTTGTATCCTTTCATCCAGTCGCCCCTGGGTCTGTCGGTGATGGGATTGACCGAATCGGGCGGCTTTGGCTCGGTTTCACCCTCCGGCCTTGGCGCTGGCGAGCGGATTACGCGGATCCCTCCGCGCAATTCAGAGTCGGCCATCGCATACGCGATCACCGTGCAGTCGAGATAGTGATTGTCGCGCCGCGTCCGGATCCATTCCCATTCGCCATTCTTCTGGAGTCTCTTCTCCTCGGCCAGGAGGTGCTTCACGTAGTCCGTCTCCGTGGCGCTGTGAAAGGTGAAGCGCCCGGGAGGGGATGCGTCGATCGATATCTCGCCGGTAGCGGGATCGGTGATCTCTTTCGGTGGGATCCGTAGATGAAACCATACCACGTCCTTCAGGAGCCCGGTGTTCAGCTCGATGAGGATGAGGCCTCCGGGAATGATCGCGCCCTTATCCCCGGGCATCCTATCGATCCGGCTCTCCTTGATCCGGTGCACGCTGTCCCGGGACATGCCCTTGGTCCCGAAAAGCCCTGGCCGTCGCATCTTTCGGATGAAAAGGTACGCGGCCTCGGTCATTGTCGTGTCCGCAGCCGAGTACTGACCGCCGCCGGTGTCAAGGCCGATCCTCCAGATCCGGAGTTGCCGCTCCTCCTGGTCGACTTCGTAGACCCAACTGCCGATCAACTGCTCGAGATCGCTCGTCTCGTAGCCCCCCGCGAGCCAGCCGTAGTGAACGAGATGGGCGCTATAGTCGCGTTTCCACGCCATCACGGCGAACCAAAAGCCTCCCTGGCCGGCGTCGACACCGCAGGTGAGCGCGATTGTTCCCTTCGGACAGACCGGGGGAGGCAGGTCGATCCTGTTTTTCATCAACTCGGTCTCGGTTTCGGAGATGGCCACCTCCTCCCACGGCCTGGCCGCGTTGTAGATTCGCCAGTTCCGCATGGGCGCGAAGTCGTCGCCCTCCTTCAGTGCCTTGTTGGCATCGAGGAATTCCTTTGCGATGACGCCGAAGGTCCCTCCACTAAAAGGGGAGTACCATTTGGGGAGATGAAAGCCGATTTTTTTGACGCGCTTGGTTTTTAGGGCCGCATCGAGCGAGATTGTCTCCTCTTCTTTGGCCCGGACGTTCTTCATGACCTGATCACAGGGATCCGGGGTCGTGCGCGCCCTCCATTCCCCCTTGGCGAGCATCCGGAGCTTATCGAGGTTCGAAATCTGCCTCTGACAGACCTCGCACTCGTAGTAGGCGATCTCCTCGACCACGATCGGGTCATGATTGTCTCCAAATTTGACGTTTTCCCAGTAGAGGAGCTGCCTCGCACCGCAGTGAGGGCATGGAATCCAGTACTCGAAGACCAGCTGGCAGCTCTTCAGCTCCTGCCAGATGTTCCCTTCAGGCGTTGTGGGCGTCCCGCTGTCGATTTCTTTCCTGTTTGTGAAGGTCGTCATGGTCTGCCTGATCCCCTTGATCGGGTCGATGGCGCTCTCGCCGACCTGTTTTTTGATCTCATCCGCCTCGTCAACGAGCAGATAGCGGTTGCTCCGGGTGGTGGTTTGCGTGTCGGAGCCGGCCCAGGCCATGGCAAGAACCATGGTTTGGAAGTTCATCCGGAGCTTCGTGTAGTCATCTGGGTTCTCGGGCATGCGATTCATGACCTCCGGGCAGGCGCGAAAGATCGGATCGAGCTTTGTCTCCTGGATCTCCTTGGCCTTGTCGCGCGTAGGAAGGAGAAAGGTGGCCGGTCCCGGATCCTGGGCCACGATGTAGCAGACGAAGGAGTAGACCGTTGTGCTCTTGGCGAGCTGCCTTCCCCAGAGGAGGACGATCTGCTCGACGAAGATATCCTGGAGCGCGAGAAGCGGTCCCTCAATGTAGGGCGTGCGCGAGATCCGAAGCGGCCCTGCCTCCGCCGCCATCTTCTCCGAGAGGTTGATATTTTTCTCAACCCACTCCGGGATGGTGATCTCGTCGGGAAGCCTCCAGATGGCCTCCCACGCGTTTCTTGGAATTTTTCTTGCGAGTGCGCTTATGCTTTCCACGTAAAGGTTTCTCCAGAAGGTTGTAAATGATGCTTCGGATTTCGGATCTGAGAAGGATCTCGATCTCCTTCTCATCATCGAGGGCCTTAAGTGTCCCGGCAAGACGCCTGGGAAGGTTCAGGAAGGCGAGCTTTGTTGCGGATCCCAGGGCGATGAGCCATTTTGTGGCCTCTCCCTTTGGCACGAGCTCGCCGAGCCTCTGCTCGAGCTGCGCTTCGGTGAGTTTCATCTTTAGCAGCTCATGGTCGCGACGCGCATCAGTGAGCGATGGCGTGGTGTGGTCCTTGCCATTTCCCCCTTCGATCGGGAGCTCCATTTGTGCTGACTTTGGAGCTTGCGATTCTGCCTCGCGCGCGTGGCCGTTCGCTGCCTGCGATTTTGCCTGCGACTTCAACTGCCGTGAGCGATCGATGTTGGCCTCGATCGCAGCCTCGGCCTGAGCCGCATCGATTTTGCCCTTCGTGAGAGTGATCACTCCTTCCTTCACCAGTTGCGTGATCCGCGCTGGAGAATATCCGGACCTTCGTGCGAACTGAGCCTGGGTGATCAATCGAGCCATAAAATCGGTCCGTTGTTAAGTTTCTTCAATCATTGGAGCCGGGCAAAATCGCTCTTAAGGCCGCTAAAAATCCGATTCCTTTAAGAATGTTTATTCTTTTCAACATCTTAAGGTCAAAAAAAATTTGCCTCGCTCGCGAAAGTTGCGGGCTTGAGCGCCGTATGCCGCAATGGCCCAGGAAGGACCCGGTCATTCTAAGGCTGCTGGCGCTGGCAGGCCGGCCGTTCGCTTGGCGATCTGCTCTTCCAATTCCTGGTAAAGATGGTTCGTCAAATCCGCGTCGCGCTTTTCTCTGTTGGCAGATCGGTTCACCAGCATCGGCAAACTCGGACCGCGCCCTGGCTTGCCGCTGGTCGGGTAACGCGAACGACCGGCGCGGATCGCTATGAATCGGCCGCTTCCCCTTCGGGCGATGTTGATGAAGGCATGCGGCACGGAAAACGCGGCGGTCCTGCTTATGCTCGCCCGGATCCCCGTCCGATCTTGGATTGCGCCGAAGTCATTGAGGATCGACAGCTGGGTTCCCTTTATGCTGACGGACATCTCAAGACTTGACTGTGTCGTCCTCGAAACGTTGATCGCCTTCTTCACTTTGCTCGCCGAGAGGTTGTAGTTCGACGAGATGTCGGTCGCTAGATAGTTCTTTGCCCAAGTGCCTGTACGATCGAGCGCAGACCGGATCGCCTTTCGAACCAAATCCTTCGAAAAATTTTGCAAGAGGTTCTTAATGTCTTCCTGACTTATTTCGGCAGTCATGTTGAACATTCAGGTTTGCCTCCGCATCGTCTTTTGGTTTTCACTTTACCCAGCGGATTTTAGCGGCGCTGGGCGAGATTTCCACATTTCCACACTACGACGGTTTTATTGTTTAAATAAAAAACTACCCCCACCCTTACCCTTACCCCCAGAAGTATCAAGCAGTATGGATAGGGTATCCATACTGTCTGATTTAGTATCCGCCTTTGCAAAGACCTCAACTTCTTGTGGTGTGAAAATTTCCGGGTAGATCTGGGCAAAGGCCTCGGAAAAGGGGTGCCACCGAAATTTCCACACGTGCTTTCGAATGCCCGCGCGGAGTTTCGGCGACAGCTTGCCGCTCCTGAGGAACTGCCGCCGGGCATGCTTCACAACCCAGCAGAGTGAGCATTCAGGATCGTACCTTACCTTCGGCTCGAGACAAGGCCAAAGCGCGTCAACCTGATCCCTGGTCAGCCCCGTTTCAAAAGAAATTGTCTCGGGAGTGATCACGTATATGCCTGAGATGTTCCGATGCACGTTCGTCCACAGATAAACGAACAGCAGCTTGGCCAGAGGCTGCAGCTTCTGAACCCATGGATCGTTCCAGCACTCAGTGTCGAAATCAACGATGGCCATCTGCCTGTAAGGCTCCTTCGGGGTCCTGACATTTGCCGCATTCGCAGGCCGGCCTGGTCCGCGTTCGAACGGCCCTCACGAGTCTTTCTAACTTTCCCTCGATGAGATTCATCGTCGGCGCGTGCGGATCCACTTCGAAAAAACGAAACAGCCCATCCTCCCGGCTATAGTACAGAACGTGGCACAGTGAATACTCGCCATACTTCAGGTACGCCTGACACTGCCAGTAGACCCGGATCGGGATCTTTCCCTGTGGAATATGATCGTCCAACGGGACGGTTTTGATCTCCAGGAGGGCGCCAAATAGCTCACCGTCGGTGTGGCCTTTGACCATGCCGTCAAAGAGTGAGATCTCTTTGCCCGGCGAATAGATTCCGATGGCCTTGAGTCTCGCCTTCAAATCCTCTTCGATCTCGTAGCTGGCTTTTGTTTTGAGGCGGCGCCTGACGGAGGCGGGAGTGGAATCGAAAAATCTTCGGTAGATCTCGGCTGGACATTCCGCGATCGTCGAAAGACCGATGTAGTCTCGATGGTCGTCGTAGCCGGACGTCTTAATCGAGTGATCAAGAAATGCCGCCTGAAGATCATGGGATGAAACCGAACGGATCATTTATGCGTAGCGCTCCTTGAGGAATTCGCCGAATTCGGCGTAGATCTGCGTGGCCACGCTCTTTTTGATGCTGCGGATGGTCGCGGGGTCGAGGAACAGCACGTCGGACGGCGCAATCTTGGTTTCCGCGTTGTTGAAGACGTTGACCGTTCCGCCCCCGTTCCTCCTGTTGGCCCGTCGCTGGCCCCGCCTGCCCTTTGTCCCATGCCGTTCTTTTCTCCGCCTTTCGCGAGCGGCCGCCCGGATTCCCTTCATGCACTCGCGGCACGTGCGCTCGTGACCGTCGGCAGTGGACACATTTTTGTTGAACTCATCAAGATTCTTTTCCTCGCCGCATTTATTACACCGCTTTGTCGCCATGGTCTCCTCCCCTTTTGAAATCCTTCTCGGAATGGATCGCGCTGATTTTTCTGGCTCGCTTTTGTCCAGCCACTTTATCGTCCCGCATTTCAAACATGACCAGTGCGCCGGGACCTGCCCCTGCGCGGTCTGTTGCGCGTCTACCCATCGCATCGGCGTGTTGCACTTTGGGCAAATCATTTTCCTCTCAGATCGCCCCCACGATCAGAGCGATGATTGCGACCCACACGGCCAGACAGAACGCGATGGCCCCGATCGCTCCCCAGTTGATAGCGTACGTGTTCCCGTCCTTGATGCACATCGTCGGCCCTCCTATTCAAACAGCTCCATTTGCCCGCGCAGAAACTCGCGCGCACGGATCCGGCTGAGGTCAGCCATCCGTTTGTGGATTGCGCCGGCCCTGGCGCCCAGGTTGGCCAGGTAATCGGCCACCTCGTCTTCCGAGGACGCGTAATAAACGCCGTAAGGCGGATGTATGCTGGTCAAAATCGGAACTCCCTCGCCGTTGAGCTCCCGGATCGCGGCCCGAAGTTCCCGGTCGTTGGTCCGGATCGGAAGCAGCTCCAAGGTCAGGTCACGGATCACCACCGCCCGGTCGCGGCCTAAGTGGTGCTTTTTAAGCTGATATTTCAGGTTTTCCTTCAGCGGCGCCATAAATCTTGTTCAGAACTCTCTACTTTTCTTTACAACTCTGACGTTCATCACAAAAAAAATTCGTGCTACAGTAGTCGTCGATTCGAAAGGACTTCGTGTGGACGCCCAGCGACAGCAAATGGATGATCATCTGGTTCTTGGTTCGGCCCTCGGCCCGGGCCAGCTCGTCGATCTTTGCCTCAAGGGAACGAGGCAGTCTCAGGTAGGTCGGATTTCCGGTTTTGTCCATTGCGCCTCCTCAGAAAAAAATGGACAGATCACGTGGATTTTGGTACCATCACCTTTAGAAATGAGAGAGCACCCGCGCCCGCCAGGCTTCCAGGTGCCCTCTCTCCGTGGCAGGACCGCCCTGCCCTTTTTTGCCGAAGATCGTCACTCTCTGTTCCAAAATGACCGGGAAAGGGTTGACCACAGTTGAAAAATTCAGCACTCGATTTAGCACCAATCAGCTTTGGCATGAATTATGATGGTCTCCGTCCTCAGGAAAAAGTTCTTTTTGGGGAACGCCGAGGTATTCCGAGATTCGGCGCTGGTACTTGTACCCTTTCAGGCGACCGGCCTTCATGTCGCTCAGGCGAGACGGCCTCATGCCTATTTCCAACGCTATTTCTTTTTGGCTTTTATTCTTCTCCGCCGATTTGGCCTCGAAAATTTTTATATCCACGGCTCAAACTATTACCACAAAGTGGAACCCGATGTCAAGAAGAAAATATCCGTTAAAAAATTATACCCTGACGAGGAAGCAGCGCGAGGCGATCGCAGGCCGGATCCGGGCCGCAGTCAAAAGAAGGTATAAGGTCGATGCCCGATTCTTGGAGGATTACGGGCTGGCCCCCGGAACCTTCGGCCACTGGAAAAGGGACGGGAAGCTAAACGTGGCCTTTCTTGCGCGATTGTCGAAAGATTTCGATGTGGATTTAACCTGGCTCCTCCGCGGAATTCCGCCCGAGGAATTCCCCAAGGAGCGGCTTGAGACATCTCGAAAGTCCGAGGATTGACAGCCCGGAAGGGAGAAAATGATGAAAAAAGTCCTTATTATCGCAGTCGTGGCTTCGATCTTGGCACTCGCAGCCGAGGGCCTGTTTGCCGAGGAATGGAAGACGTTCAGGGTCATTCCGAGAGACTGGAGGCTGGTTTCCGTCACCTTGCAACGTTATGGCGACGGCGAATATCCTCGTCTCTGGTTCCAAGATAAAGAGGGAAACGTCTTCCAGGTCGCCTTAACTGGTGGCCTTGACTGGTCAGGCGAAATGCACGTCACGCTAAAAATTCCGAGCAAATAGAAAGCAACGCCAGCCCACCGCGTTTAGTCCTTTCTTAAAATCCTTGAGATATCCCGTCTTTACAAAAATCTCATTCCCCCTATATTTTTTTCTTGACATGTGTTCCACTTTGTGGTACTCATTTTGGTCATGAAGCCCCCCGTCCAGACACAAGCGCTTTTAAAAATGATGGCCTCAGCGGGGCAAATTTCAATGCAGGGCAGCCTAAACAGGGGCATCTGTTACTTCTGCGGCGAAATTTTCATCCTGACCGCCGACCACCGAGACCCGACGGTCTGCCCGGACTGCTCGGAAATCTTCGAGCAGCCGGTCCGGGAAGCGGAGGCCGAGGCGTGATCAGGCAATGCTATTACTGCGGCGACGTCTTTGGGGAAAAAGAGCCGCTGGAGGACAAACAGACGACCTCCGGCGAATGCCCGCTGTGTCATTTCCTCTTCACGGTCTGGTACCGGGGATGGCGGCGGGGCGTGATCAAAGAACCGTCTTCGGAATTCATTTCCGAGTGCCGGAGGACATTGGCCGAGAACCAGACGGAGCGCAGGATTGAAAGCTATCTCCCGAAAAATCGCCTCGATCAAAGCCTGGGCTGCTGATCAACTGGTCAGCCTCGGAGCGGGACTAATAGAACTGGCCATTCGGATTGTCGAGATCCGGCCGGTAAAATAGATGATTCAAATCGAAGGGCAAAAAATGACTGTGTGGCCCGAGAGACGATGGGATTGCGACCCCGGAAGGGACGACCGCAGATCCTCAGTGCGCCAGGCGGACGAGTAAAGAGCATAAGTCCTGGCTAACTCCATGAAGGCCGCTTAATCGGAGCCAGTGGGAAACCAAGGCCGAAAAACCGAGGCCACATGCCCAAAACAGACCGGGAGGCTGTTCTTTCCTCCGGGGCCATGGCTACGGGTATAAACCGAGGAGGCTTTAATGGAAAAGGCAGTTTGGATTCAGAAGGACCATCCGGACTATGACGGCATGAAGTGGGTGAGCCGCGCAGTCAGAAAGGCGGCGGACGAGGGAGAACCGGCCCTGAGCCATATCGAGATAGCCGGGTCGGTGGCCGTGGCCTGCGACGGCGCCAGGCTGCACGAGTACCAGCTCACGGCCCCGGAGCATTTCCCAAACGGAATCTATCGGCCCTTCGTCCTCAAGGGCAATCTGATCTTTCTCCTCAACGAAGACCCGCCTTTTGCCTATCCTTCCAGCGCCTCTCTTTTTCCGGTCGAGGAGCCAATCAAAAAATTGCACATATCGCGCGGCAAAGGCTGCCTCTTCGACTGGGCTTACACTCAGGTGGTGAGAAACGTCAGCGAACAGGTGACGGTTCAGATCCGGATCCTTGAGGAGATGCTCTGCGGCGGAGTCAACTGGGATGTCCTGCTATTCGAAGAGGCAAGAGTCCTCGTCTTCACGGCCTCAAACATGAGAGGCCTGATCATGCCGATGGGTTAATGGAGCTCCAATGACACCATCCGATCTAAACTGGCCGGTGTGTCCGAAGAAAGGATTCCAGGTCAACCCGAAGAAGCGGTGTCCGAAGTGCAAGCAGAAGGGCAAAGTGAAGTGGTCCGAGGCAGAGCAAAAATGGACGTGTTCCCATGGCGGAGCGGCAGCAGGAAGATGAGCGACAGCTATCTTTCAAATTCAAATTTAGGAGGACGCCGATGCTATCAAAAGGCTTTAAGGTCCTGCTGCTCGCTGTTGGTCTTTTTGCCGCCTTCCTGTGTGGAATTCTTCTTGGCGAACGACGTCCGGACGTCGCCGACAATTCCATTACCGAGGAAATCCGACTCAAAGTCCCTAAGAGCCGCGCTGACCTTCAGAGGCGACTCTTGATGAACGCCTGCGAAAAGACCATGCTCCAGGAAGTCGAAAGATGGCCGGCCTTTGATGGTGCGACCGAAAAGAAAAAGGAGAAGAGATGAAAAAGAACTACAACCGAGTAGACATTATCGCGGCTATAGTCGCTTGGGAATTCTTTATGGAGATGGAGGCCGACCTCGCCAGAAACGACCCCGACCCGGATGACGCCGAATGAATAAAACCAAAATCGATTACCTCGACTACACATGGAACCCGATTGCAATGCGGTGCACTCCTATCTCTGAGGGTTGCCGGGAGTGTTGGCATTTGAAGGCCGCGAAGAGGCTGGCTGCGAATGTCGCTGTCGAGATGGAAAAGAGGATCGCCTATGCCGGCGGGAATCCCTTTCTCGATACGATAGAGCTCGAAGCTCCTTTCCATCTTAAAAAACCTTCCCGGATTGGCGTCCATTTTATGGGGGACCTGTTTCACGAATCCATCCCCTTCAATTTCAGGTTTTCAACTTTCTGCATTATGGGGGCAGAGGAAGTCGGCCATCACTCTTTTTTCGTTTTGACCAAGAGGCCGGAAAGGATGGCAGACTTTTTTAGAATCTTTACCGACCTCGATCCGGGGATGACCGCTTCTGCCCTTTGGGAACGAGTCTGGCTCGGCGTCTCCGCCGAGGACCAGAAGACCGCCGATGAACGGATCCCGACCCTCCTGCAGATCCCGGCGGCCCATCGATGGGTGAGCGTAGAACCGATCCTGGGGCCGGTAGACCTGAAATTTCATCTTGGCCTTGCGGCCAATCACGATGATTTGAGAGGACTACTAACATGGGTCGTCTGTGGCGGCGAAACCGGTTCCAAGGCCCGACCTGTTCATCCCGATTGGATAAGGTCGCTGAGGGATCAATGCCAAGCAGCCAGTGTGCCGTTCTTCTTTAAAAGCTACGGGGAGTGGGCCGAAGCAGATATTATTCCTGGCGGCGATGGAACCGTGGAGATTATCTATGCTCCCGGCTATCCCGAGGGATTTTTTCGGCGTAGTGATGCCTTGACGAGGCGAGTCGGCCACAAGCACTCGGGCCACCTTCTGGACGGAAAGGAATGGAGACAACTCCCGGACCCGAAATAATTCAGGCAATCGATCTCAGGGAGGTCGCCGACCATATTGAAAACGCGATCCACCTCGACCTGAATTCAGTCTCGTTCTCAAAGAAGGATCCGGACCTACTGCCGGAAGCTGGCCCATGCACGACCTGCCACAAACGGACCGGTTTTACGCCCGCTCTCTTCCCGGACATCAAAAAGAAGGACACCTGCACGGACCCGCAGTGCTTCAACAAAAAGGTCCAGGCCTTTATCGCCCGATGGCTGGAGGAGAAGTCCCACGATAGCGATGTCCCTCCGCTGCGCCTCTCCCTCGACTGTAATTATCGGATGAAAAATATTCCGGGCGATCGTGGGGCTCCTATGCCCTCAAATTTCTGGACGGAAATCGCCAATAACAAAAAAGATTCGTGCCCCTCTTCGCGCGAAGGGATCGTAGTGGAAGGCCATGGCCAGGGCCAGGTGATGATGGTCTGCGCGGACCCGAAATGTAAAAAGCATCATCCGGTGGCGGAGGATCCACATCCGCGATCTTCCTCATTGGTACATCTGCGCCAAGAAAAGCAAAAGGCCGAAGAAGCATTTCGGCTCAAGGTGATCGACGCGATCATGGCGAAGGTCACCGGCGAGCTATTTAAGGAGGACCTGGCTCTGATCGCAGGACAGCTCCTTGACATGTTCATGGACATGTTCATGGGCGACGAGGAAAGTATTTGTACCCGGCACGGCATTGAAGCGAAGAAGGGAAAGTACGGAGGAAAGGACTATGAGACTCCGCTCATGGAACATATCGAATCCTGCGAGACGAAGGCCCAGGTACTGGCCTTCGTGATGGAGATAGCCCTCTTCGCATGCCGCGCTTTCTCATACTCGGCCAAGGGGGACAAAAAGGACCCACTGCTGGAGGCGGCCAAGCGATACAAGGTGAATGTCAAAGCGATCGAGAAGGGGCTCGCCCAGGAGATGAAAGACAAGGCGAAGAAAAAAGTGCAGCCGTCTGCAAAGTCTAAGAAGGCGAAGAAATGACTCACGCCAAAACGCGATTCCTGACCCCGGAGGAGATCTCCGAGCTTTTCAAGATCCCGATCCGGACCGTCCATCATCTCGCCCGGACCGGCAAGATCCCGGCCATGAAAGTCGGCCGGCTGTGGCGCTTCAAAGAGAGCGACATCAACCGGTGGATCGAACTGCAGTACGCCAAGAATCCGGAGTTCCCCGAAATTAGTGAAAAGGCCAGGGAGATTCTGAATGGCTCGGGGATCCCGGCATAGGAGGATCTATGTTCAAATTCATCTTTATCGTGACACGAGGCGCTGGAGACATCTTTGACGTCACCCTGCGGGCAAGAAACGAAAAGGCCGCCCTGGCAAAGCTCAGAAAAGCTACGGGCCGAGCCCTCGATGTAAAAATCCGAGAAGTCGACGAGATCACCCAAAAGATTTCGCAAAGGAGGAAATAGCATGGCAACAAATACAGGCACCTTGACGCTTGCTATTCGTATCAAGCCTGAGCTTTCTTGGTCTGATGCATTGAAGATGAGGCTTGCTGGCGCAAAGTACATGGAAAAATTCTGGGAGGAGGCCCTGAAACGGAAGACGCGGAATCAAAGCAGGAGGAAAAACCTTGACACCTACGACTCAATTTAATATCATCGCTCCTGTGGGACGAAAGAAAAAAGGCTACAGTGGCCCTCAGGGCCTGATCAGAAAGCGCGGCTCGGAAAACTGGTACATTAAGTGGCGGAGGATCCACAAGTCCACCGGCACGGCGGACCTGGAGCGGGCTCGCTTGATCCTCCTGGAGGTCCAGCGCATGGTCCTCACCGAAGAGGCAAAGGCAAAGGAGATCCTGGGCCGGTCGGTTCCGTTCTCAAAGCTAATCGCCCGGTACCTGAAGGAGATCAGCCCGACCAAGCGATCGGCCCGGGCGGACCATACTAACTCGCGTCATCCTCTGCAATTCTTCAGCGAGAAAAGGATCGACACGGTCACGATCCAGGATGTCTACAAATATATGGACTCCCGGCGGCCGGACGTCTCCGGATCCACGATCAACCGCGAGATCTCGCTGATTAGCGACGCCTTCCGGAAAGCCATCCGCTGGGGCCTGGTCGACAAGAATCCCTGCATCGGGATCGAGCGCTTCCAGGAGGCGAACCGCGAGCGCTACATCACCGACGAGGAGCTGCAGGCCATCAAGAAGACGGCTGGAGTCAGGGAAGAATCCGCCCACCTCTGCGATATCATCGACGCTCTCTATTTCACCGGCCAGCGATGCGGCCGCATCTTCGATCTCAAATGGAGCCAAGTGAATCTTCAGGAGCGATCGATCACCTTCGAACAGACCTCCAAAAACAAAAAGGTCCCGGACGTGATCTGGATCTCCGACCCTCTCCTCGTCCTGCTTCACCGGATCAAGGCAAAGAGGAGCCTCTCCAAGGTGGTGGGCGCGTATGTCTTCGCAAAGGCCGACGGAATGCCCTACCGTGGAGTCAAGACGGCCTGGAGACGGGCCTGCGAGGTTGCCGGCGTGCAGAACGCGCGGATCCATGATATCCGCCACAAATCGATCACCGATATGCTCAATGCCGGAATCCCGGTGGCCAAGGTCAGGACCGCCGTCGGCCACTCAAACACCTCGACCACGGACGGCTACAGTCACCTTTCGGTCAACGCCACCCGCGAGGCGCTGGAGAGTTTGGTGAAATGAGAGAGTACTGTTGCGAAGAATTTAAGAACCAAACTGTCTGCGACCCGCCGCAATTCGAGCGGGATGAGGATGGAAAAACCTGGAACGTGAATGGTTGTTGCGGCGGCGGGTGCTTTGTTGTGATGGGGATGAAATTTTGTCCATATTGTGGCACCGAATTGGCAGGCCCGAAAATAGTGGCAGAATAGTCGCAAAATAGTCGCACTGAAAATGCCGTCTTGTAATTTGTTGAAATTATTGGTCGCCCACGTAGCTCAATGGTAGAGCTGCTGATTTGTAATCAGCGGGTTGGCGGTTCAAATCCGTCCGTGGGCTTAGCTTTTCTTAGATTAGTGACCTGAAATTCATTAAATTTTCATTAACTTGATGAAAAAGTGATGAGCAACGACCTTGAAAAAGAACAGGGAGACAGAATAAGAAAAGCAAGATTACAAAGATTCAACGGAACCGTGAACATGAAAGAAATGGCTATATTTCTTCGTGTACCATACCGAACTTATCAGAATTGGGAAATGGGACGAAATTTACCCAGAAGAGAAATGCTAATAAAACTTGCCGACTTACTAAAGGTCAGTCCAGCCTATCTTGCCTTCGGAACTGAATAAATCCTACTCATACTTCCTGCCCCCTTCTCCACCTCCGTTGACATCCTGATCCTAATTTGATACTTTTCAACCGGATATGGGGGATCAAAATGAAAAAATTAATTGTGTTGGCTATGGTGTTGGGGTTGTTAAGTGGGTGTGCTCACGTCTCTAATATTGCACAGATGGAAAAGAAGATGGCGGGGTGGGATATGATGGTAACCCACAACTCTGCCCCTGATGGAGATAATATAAAACACTACTACTTTGCTTATTATGGGGAAAGCTTCCGATATTCAGGTTGGTACTGCTGGGAGTTCACCTGCGATAAGGAAGGGAAGATTCTAAAGACAAAGGAATACTGGGTTGGAAATAATAAAGCTCTTGAAGAATTTAAACTAAGGAGTATGATCCCATGAAAAACAAACCAATAAAAAGAACGAATCTCAAACTTGATACGATAGCCGCTCTTCATCAAAAAAATCAAAAATTGCAAGTACAGGTTGATCGTCTTAAGCATAAGATTTTGGAACTTGAGACTAAAATCTTGAAACAAAAACAGAAAATAATCAAAGTTGAAATAGAGAACTCTAAGCTTAGAGAAGAAAAAGCGGGAGTTGATGTTAAAATTGTCAAATTTGGTAATCATAATAAAGCCTCCGAGCTAACAACTAATGGCCAAGGAGGAGATCAATGAAGCTACGAATTGCCCTTCTGGTTTTTGGATTAATCATCATTTCTATCGGTGATGTTTATGGGGCGGATTGGAAACTTTATAGTTCAAGTGATATCAGTTTAGTTTACTACGATGCACAGAGCATAACTCACCCAGCTAAAAACATTGTCAGGGTGTGGGAAAGATGGAGAAACTTCAAACAACTAATCACGATCCTATTGCTCAGAAACTAAATGAATTGGTTGAAGAACATAATAGGATAAACAGGGTGTTGGAGAGATTCTTAGAAAAGCTATTCAACACATATCCAAAAGACCCCCCAAATACCCCTTAAACATCTAAGAAACTATCTTAGATACTTTGGTGTAACCCATTATTTTAAATAGAAATTTTGAGGGTAGAATGTAGGGAAATACTGCACTCATTGAGACCCCCTTTAGTTATATAAGAAAAAATTATTAGCTTTTAATGTCAACTGGTTACAGAGTCCTCTTTGGCAGTCTTACCAGTCCCCTTGCAGTTATCACCCCTGCACTCCGCCAGTACTCCAAGATTAAGTTGAGTAGTTCATCCATCTCACTTGGTGCCACTTCGATTAGCTCTGCCATCCTATTTAGTCGCTGCTCCTGATGCTCAAGGTGCTGGACGAACCTGACCTTCCTTTCTCTTTCTGATCTCAGTTCCCTTAGCTTCTCCCGATACGGGTTACAGGTTGAACCATCATCCCTGCCTCTGTCAATACTATTAATCTGTCTCATCGGGTGCCTTCTCGGAGGCTTAGAGGGGTAAGGACGCAGTTACTTCTCAATTCCTGCCCTCACCTCCGCACTCTCTCCTTCACCCCATAATTCCATCCTACCCCAGAGGCATCGAGTTGACATCTCCGGTCCCTTAACTTCTTAACATTCTATCTTTGTGGGAAACGGTCTGGACTTTCAGTAGAATCTGGAGAGAAGGTGGTATTTGCATTGAAGGCAGGTTTTGCGGTGGGAAATACCTGTTTGATTTAAACGGGTTAAAGAAGAAAAATGAAGATCCGTGGACTCTTCTTAATACGTTCTTATGTCCAGTGATTCCTTCATCTTAAAGGATATGGTAATCATTCGTGTAGTTTTGCTTGCTTGTAAATATCATTATGCATCGATAATATATCAAATCATGATGAAGTGGTCTAACCAGAATATTTTCCAATCTCTTTATATTCCAATTTATCGCGAAAGCGAGTAAGATAAACAGTGACTAATTTTTGGCCCTTTTTGTCGCAGGTTTTCCTTTGATTTATTTCCTTGGAGGGTGGATTCTTGGAAAGGAAAGAATTAATGCCATAGGATATCCATTCAAAAAACTTTTCAAAGTAGAATAATGGCCTGAGATTTTAATCGCCATTGCTAACTCAGATTATATACTCTTTTTGAATGTTTCTGCTGGATAGGAAAGCAGTATTTATCCACAGTCGCGTTTGTCTGGAAAGGAGGACTACATGAGCATATTAGAGCCTACCACAGAAGAGATTTTGAAATGGTTTAATGGAATTAAAAATACATCGAGTCTTGTGCTACCTGACAGGGTTCTGGTTTTGAGCGACATTCATGCGGCTGCAGGAGACGAATATGATCCATTGAAGATAAGTCGAAAAGAACCTGAGATCATTGACCTGCTGCAAGACGCTTTTAAGAAAGGCTACTCTCTCTTCGCATCAGAATTTTGGGATGTGTGGCGGGGCTACGATCTTTCAAGCATTTATAATGCTCACAAAGATCTGGTTTCGATAGTAGACCAGTATCAAAAGGCAAACAGGCTATATACTGTAATAAGCAATCATAATCTGGATTTGTTTCTGCGCCCGGATTATCTAATTTTTAAGGGCTTTGGAAAGCAGATATTCTTTGATCATGGTCATCGGTTCGATTTTTACAACGATGCTGGCTGGCAAATAGGACGAGAGGCTGTGCGAATTGCTGACAAGCTAGGCTTAGACTTTGAATTGGCGCCTCATCCTGCGAAATCAAATCCCGATAGGCACGCGGCAGTTCGAGGATGGAGGCAAGTCCTAGCTGATGTCAACAAAGATTGGGAATTCCACTGGGGCCACACGCATTATTTCGAGGATGGAGGAAACAATCACAATGACGGGAGTCCACTTTCAGGACAGTATGGCTATTATATTGAGAAAGGAGTCACTATTCCAATAAAGAGATAGTTGAAAGGTGATTAGAAATTGGAGGTCATTACATTTTGAAAGCTTTGGAAGTAAATATTTTGGCAACCTATCTCACAGCAACTGCTCATCCCTGACCTCACCAATAAACTCTATCCTTAACCCCTTCACCCCACCTTCACACCACCAGGCATCGAGTCGAGTCATCAGGGTCATCTCCGGTCCTTTAACTCCTTAGCCTTCTATCTTTGTGGGAAACGGTATGGGTCTTCATTGACATATGGAGTATGGTATTTACATTGATCGACCGAATTTCTCGTTTAAATACGGAATGATTTGAATAAGCTTAAGGGCTGCCCAAATGAACGCTGGACTTTACCCATTACGTTTTATACGCAGTGATCCGGGATCTTTACGTTGTATGGAAAGGGATGGGTAAGAGATTGTTGAGTTCTTCCTTGAAGTCCTCAATCCAGATTTTTGGCAAAGCATGCAGGATTTGAATTGGTAATTGTTGAATTCAGCTAAGGAGGTCACCGCAATATCTTGTAGTCAGTTTCCCTTGACATACTACTCCCTTTTCCGTATATTTTACCCATCCCCAAATAAATTCTCATCACTATTCCACATGGTGGATAAAGCTGCAGGTTGAGAAGAGAGTAATGGATGTGAGAATGATGGTTACCAAGAAAGCTCCAAAAAATAAAACCGGTATCAGAAAACATTGCTATTCCTAACAACGAGGAGGATCACAAAGATGATTAAGAGAACGATTGTTATTAGCGGGGATTAAAATGGGTGAAATATCAATAAAATCAGAAGCTGGAGGCTTATCAAGCAAGGAAGCTGGGTTTCCAGAATCACCAAAGATGAGTATCCCTCAAGAGAGAAGAACACCTGAATCCAATCTTTTAGCTATTCTTAATCGATATGATAAATTCATAGCCTTGGCAAACCAGAAAGCGTCATTCCTAATTGGCTCTTCAGGTGTTCTCCTTGGTGTAGCAATAATTGAAAGGACAAAGATTTTGTTTGCAACAGAGATGACATGTATAACCTGGTTAAATGGTGTTCTATATCTAATTGCTGTTCTTGGATTATTTGGCGTTCTCATTTGTTCCCTGATAGTTGCTTTCCCTATAACAGGATCTGGGGCAAAGGTTGGTGAATATACATCTCTCATCGCGTATTCAAGTGTAGCAGAAATGAAAATAGAGACATTTGAATCCAAATTATCCTCCACCGATTATGATTTTTGGAGTGATATTGTTCATCAAACGCACGAACTTGCCAAGATTACAGCAAGCAAATTTAAGGTTCTGAAGTGGGCTACCGGCTTTGCTTTAATCTCAGTAAGTTCAATTGTATTGCTTTTCATAATGGCAACACTCAAATGAGTTGGGATAAGCAATATTATGATGATCTTTGGGATCGAACATGGCGGCGTGGTGGGCGCTTTGATGAACTCAGTGGGAAAATAAAACCACGTGTTGAAATTCCAGATCCACGCTATCTTCAAATTGGAGAAGCACGTTCTATTACTGGAGCTGTGCTTTTTGTTGATATTGTCTCCTTTACCGAACGATCAAAGCGAACTGCTCCGAAAGATCTTCTGCTAACCCTGGATTTATTTCTCGCAGAAATGGCACAAATTGTGAACGATTGGGACGGTGTTATAGAGAAATTTACCGGAGACGGGCTAATGGCCATTTTCGATACCGCTTACGGAGATGAGTCTAAAATGGTAAAGGATATAATTGATGTTGCAACAACAATGAGATACGCGATAGCCAAACCAATAAACTCCTACCTCGAAAACAAAAAAATTGAACCAATTCATTACCGTATCGGAGTCGATGGGGGGAATTTACTCGTAGGCAAATTAGGTGTTCGATCAGACAACGATCCTGTGACCATTGGTTTTGCAGCAAATATTGCGTCAAAACTCCAAGAAATAGCTCCCATAGATGGTATTCTCATCGGTCATTACATTTACTTTCATCTTCCCGATTGGGAAAAGGCTTATTGTTTCCGCCAACAATCCCCTGCTGATTGGACTTATATAAGAATAGGAACGTCAGAGAAATATCCTTTTTATTCTTATTCAGCGGAGTGGAAAATTCCCCCATAATAATTTCTATACAATGGAATTTAGTATGTTTCTCATCTTGCCTTGTTCACCCAAGCTTTTAACTCTTATAACCAGAGTAAGAGTTATAAAACAGAGTGGGGAGGGCTTCAAAGACAAAACTTCAATCTCTGTCGCCCTCTGCCTAATAGACTACAAAGATTTCCGTATACCAGTACCAATCTTTTATTCACTTTCTAACAGTAATCCTCAGTATATAGTGCTGATTGGTGCTGAGGATTCGTAGGTGTAAGCGCCAGACAGTCAAAGACAAAGCTTGCCCTGTATTAAAGTTAGGATCGAACTTTTCGGCGGGAAGTACCATTTCTCTGGCCAACTGTCCACAACAACCACATCAGCCTCAACCGGGACGATCTTCAGCAAACTGCTTCCGGCTTCCTCCATTGTTTCCTTCAGAATAAGAGCCACCGTCTTATAAAAGGGGTGTTTAATGGTGTTAAGCCCGTGTTTATCCCCTCCCTAAACAGCTGTCTCAAATATAACCGGTTAATCCTATTCATTTAATGATGGATAACCTTTCACGTGTTAAGGTGTTAAGGTGAAAAGTGGGAGGAGATAAGGTTCAAAGGAATTTCAAGGTGGAACGTGGGGATTTGCCGAGTTGACTTCTCTACCAACAGAGTAATTTATAAAGTTTATACATAGCCGATCCAGGTCGACACCAAGGAACCTTAAAAATTGAAGATTATCAGTTGAAAGTATCGGCCTAAACACCACGCCCTGAGATGAACAGTTATTACAGCAATGTTCTCCGCGACTATTGCTTGTATTGATAGGACGTAGATTTCTAAATAGCTTACTTTGTGGTAAGCTTTGGTCTTGCATTATATTGTATAGGAGAGAGAGCAAAATCTCTCAAAAAATCTACTCCGGTCCAGGTATGCATTTCTGGACCTCGAGAAAGAATATCTGTAACAATATAAAGCATAAAATGTGGATTCACCTTTGCCTGTTGGGCTTCACTAGCGGTAATCGTAAAATGTACTTCTTTCCCGGAAGTGCCTTTCACTTCCACATTCAATTCTTTTTTCCCTTTTAAACATAATAAATCATACCCGCATTTATCTGGCTCTACAGATTTTACATTCCACCCCTCGTCTTCCAGTATAGCTGTAACGAAATTTACTGCAACTTTTTCAATTTTCTTAGTTGTCGCAGGATCAGGAAATCCGGAGTCACGGGTACCTATTGAGGCAGTGAGTTTCTTACCGGCAAAGCCATGGGTATCTGCATAGCCAATCTTTTTAAGCCATTCGCTTAATTTTTTTCCGTCGATTTGGGAATTTCTCCCGATAGCAGAAACAATGCTATTAAGCTCCTTTGCCTCAATAGGGAATATTGTTCCTTGTCTTCCAGGGCCAAAACATTTTGGGTTACATCCCGTCTCCCGCAGTTTTTGAATGCTCAATGGAGAATCTAACCGAAGTGATTGCTTGGGAGACACAAAATTTAGTACGTTGTATTCATTTGATCCAGGTTCTTCTTCCGCCCCATCGGTTTTCATGCGCGTTAAGCCAACGATTTGTCTCCCTTCGTATTGGTAGCAAATTACGAGGTCTCCTTTCGTCACCTGCTCACGAATATATTTTTTACTTTCATTACTTCTAATCCAATCAGAGCCACCCCAGTTCCAACCAGCATCATTATCTCCATCAAAATACCTATCCCAGTGCCAACCCTCAATATTGTCTACCCTATTCTCCCTACATTTAACAACCCAGGCTTTCATGTATCTCTATCCTCCTCTATTACCATTATTTTCTGTGACCTATCATAAGGATTAGGCAAATTGCTTATCCGCAGGCAAGCAAAATATCGGCCTGGCTGAGATTTCTGAAATCTCATTGACAAAATGCACTCAAAACGGTAATCATAAGTTACAGTATAAGAGAGTCTTTCGTGTCCACTAATGACATCAGCGGTCATTAAGTGTAGGATGAAAGATAACGAAAGCCAGAAATTCGCCTGCACCCCCGGGCGTCCGTTACAAGAGGTTCCGGCATGCCAAGGGAACGTAAGGAGGGCAAGACAGTGATCACCGAGCGAGAAGCCGCGCAAGCGATGAGATTCAGATCGAGGAAGACCTTGTTCTTTTTGCCATGGGTAGCCGTAGCTATTCTACTCTTTTTTACCTCTGCTCAGTCAGCATCGGCTTTCGCCGAAGAGCAAGAGATAGTCTCTTCAGGAGAACGGCTGATGGGACTTTGGCAAGACATGCTGTCCGGCGAATGCCAGTTTGTGCACCAATACAAGCCAGCGTACTACGGGGTCGACAAGTATCGGTTTATCGCCGAGTCATTCCGATTTGATATTCAGCGGACAACTTCACTGGTGTCCCCTTACAGGTTGACGATCAGTTTCAAAGCCGAGTACAAGTCCAATGAACAGAGTCCCTCCGCTAATGCTACTTCATTTCAAGGGCAACGTTTCGGTTTCAAGACCGCCGCACAGGCTGAAGCCAACGTCGCTGCGGGCGACTTTGGTGAAGGCCATATCTTCGATTATTCCATTTTTTACGTCTATCAGAGCGGGTTTTGGATCTACAAAGGAGCCACTCAAGGTAGCTTTGACTTCAACATCGAAACTTTCTTGAGACGTGAGGCAAATGCACAGAAATTCCAAAGGCTCCTTAAAGTGCCATTAAAGACGGAGTAAATTGGGATGAAAAGAAATCTAAATACCTCTTTTGGTTTTGAAGGTTATTCTCGCTTTCTACCAGCAATCCTTAGTTTTCCAGTTCAACCTAAAGTTGACGACTTGTAAGTGTAACCACCAATCAAGAACCAACCTGACAATGTCTGCCGATTCTAATCTTATCTCTTTACAAATAAAAATATTTCCTAACTTAGCAAAATCTGCCTTTCCCAACAAATTGCGAGATTACTCTTTTGAACATAAGAGATTAAAAAAAGATTAATGTAACTTGAGACAAATTAATCTAAAAAATAGAATCATCTGAATTGCTTATAGCAAAAAATTAAGGGTTCCTCTAAAAATTAGCTAAATTTACTATCAACACTCTACCAATCTAGCAACCAGTATGTTACGGTCACCAAAAACGAGGCAGGAGGAAAACAGATGATGCAGACCGGTTTGTT
>Ga0187856_1000522_pt1 | contig 34675 bp, 37 predicted proteins | sample June2016WEW_8_40_FD_132443 | JGI IMG/M metagenome (GOLD analysis project Ga0187856, IMG submission 132443) | Peatland microbial communities from SPRUCE experiment site at the Marcell Experimental Forest, Minnesota, USA - June2016WEW_8_40 | ecosystem: Environmental > Terrestrial > Soil > Wetlands... | reverse complement strand
CGAAGAATGGATGACCGGCAAAATCTATCTCAACCTGAAAGCGTGATCACAACGACCGAACAATCGCCCTCTCGGAATTTACAGAAAAAAACTTGCACAGCCGCGGTTTCTCGCCTGCACACAATGATAGTTCACGACGCGCAAGCCTTCGTGTTCCGTGATCGTGGCGCGGGTGTAATCCATCCCCTGCCAGACGCGCGTCTCAACGCCAATGGGCAGCGGATCGAGGGTTCGCAACCTGTAGAACGCGCCTTCAATTTCCGCAGCACCCGGAAAGTCACCGGCGCAGCGCAACCCGCGCTCTTCAATGAAGCGCCAAAATCCCGACGGCGACATAAAACCGGCCAACCTCATGCCGCGCTGCGTGACAAAGTAATTATAAGGCCATCCGTCCTTGCGCGTTTCCGCGTTGGCCAAGGAAACGGCGAGGTGCTCGATTTTCTCTAAGCGGTCGCGCGACATGCTTCCCCCTCCGCACGAACCCTTGACGTGAAGGGGGCCGCGCGCCTGGTTCCGATGGGCATGAAAACGACGATTCTAGGCGTGCCATGTGCGCTTGTGAATCCCATTTCTTCAAAATGCTTCGCGGCTGGCAGGACAGGCCATGAGCGAGGGCGCTTACGCGCCCCCCAGTGCCGCCAGGAACGCGGCGGCTTCGGACGCCTTGGAGGCGGCCGTGAAGATCGCCTTTTTGTCGGCCTTCATGACGGTCAGCCAATGATCGAGATACTGCGCATGATCGGCGCGCGGCTCGTCGGTGATGCCGAGATCGGCGCACAGGAAGGCGGCTCCGAGTTCGGCGACAAGCTCCTCCATGGCGTAGGCGTCATCGCCGAAGCGCTTGCCGAATTGACGATTGCAGCGGCTCGGATGGCCCGAAAGATGGGTCAGCTCATGAAGGAGCGTGGAATAATAGGCCTCGGCCGCTGTGCTCGTCGGTGAGCCGATGAAGGACTCACGCGGGGGAAGCTGAATGCTGTCGGTTGAGGGACGGTAGAAAGCTCGGCTGCCGCCGTGGGTGATAGACGCTCTGGTCGCAGCGACAAAAGCCTCGGCGCGCTCGATCGGCGTGATGACGGTTGCCGGCGTATCGATCACGGGCGCGGTCCAGCCTTCGACCTGCTCGGCCGCGAAGACCGGCGTCGCCCTGGCGAACAGGCGAGTGTCGGTCTCGTCGCTGCCGTCGTCACCGGCGACGGTGATTTCCTTGTAGAAGACGATGTAGGCGGATTTCTCGCCCTTGCGGACCTGCGCGCCGGCCTCGGTCCATTGCTTGTAGGTGCCCCAAGTGCCGGAGCTGTAGCCCTTCTCGTCGGCGGTCGCCCAAAGGTTGAGGATGTTGACGCCGCGATAGGCCTTCTTGGACGCGATATTGACGGGCCGCATGATGTTGCCGGCGGAGCGATGCCAGGGAAGCCGGAATTCTCCCGCGCCGCGCTCGATGGCGCTCACGATTTTGTCGGTGATGTGCTGGTGAATGTCGAAGCGTTCGTTCTTCATGGCCGTGCCCCTTTGCTGGCGGGCCGCGCGATTGCGGCCTCGTGGGGCAAAAGGGACCGGGACCATGAGACGGCGGATCAAACGCCGCGCCCCCTGTTTAAAGCCAGGGGGCGCGCCGCAAGGCGGGGCGGAGCTGCACAAGCAAAGCGCGGAAGCGAGCCGCGTTGATCCGGCGGCGGGACCGGTCATCTTGGCCCACATGAGAGGCCACGCGCCGGCGCGCCTGGTAAGGAACCGTTAACGAATGAGGGGGAGACTTCTCTGCATTACGCCGCACGAAATGAAAGCGAGGAAGGCTATTCCGGAATTTCTGGATTCTGCTAGGCTCGATTCACGGTGCAGGCTGGGAAGCCGATGACCGTCCAAAGTGATGGCACTGGGAAGCCGCCCCCTCGCGAGGCGGCTTTCTCATTTTGGGCGTCGATCTCAAGGCTGGGCCTGCTCATAATGGGCGCGCATCACGTGGGACACGCGCGTTCTTTTGCGCTAATCGCTGGCTGAACCGCTCGGCGGCGCGACGTTCGCGCAAACCCACACGGGCGAATTTCTGCCGATTGGAAAATACGCGCATGGCGGCGCGGCGTTCCTCGATGATCGCCCGCACGGCGGCGGCAATCTCGCGAGCCGGCAGGCTGCGGCGCGTCGCTTCAATCCTCGCGCCGTAAAACGCCATGATCGTTGCCCGACCACCCCCGAGTGACAGGTCCTGCCCGTCACCGGTTGCGCGCCAGGCTAATCCTGTTCCTTCGGCTCGTAGCGATCGCAGTTCGTCATATCGGCTAAGACAGGCTCGCGATCGAGTAAGCACACCGTCAAAACACCGCCCTCCTTCCCTGTCCGCGTCCAGCCGGCCTCGCACTTCCGGCAGTGACTGGCGGCGTAACCCGTGGGTGTCTGCCAGGCCTGTTTGTGTCGCGTCGTGAGCATGATTTCCTCCGCTTCTTATTGTTGCTTGAATTCGTCGTCCGCCGCCGAACGGCCTTTTCTTGTCCTCCGCCAACCAGCGTCGCAAATCCTTGAGTGGATGCTGACATAACGCGACATAATCCGCCGCAATATTCCGCGCGCTGTAGCGGTCGCCTTGCTCTCTCTTGCGTCGCCCCTTCGGCTTGGGTTGCTCGGGGGCCGTTACGATGCCAGCTGCCGCTCGGAAAGCCGCGATCGCCTCCGAATTCACCAGACGATTTTTTTCGGCGTCGACTCCGGTCCGGCATCCGCGATGCCGAAAGCGGAAGCCTGTTATCGGTCCCGATCGATATCCTTGTCCGGCTTCTTGTCGTCGAAAAATTTCAGCTGTTTTTCGCTCGTCTCGCGCTTGGGCTTTGTGTCCGGCTTCGATGACGGATCGCGGTCCTCATAGAACTTGAGCGTCTTGCCGCCAGCTGGTGTTTCCGCCCCGCGCTCGGCGGCCTTGACCCATGTCAGCGCTGAACGCTGCTGCGCCACCATCCCGGCGCGCTCGGTCCAATCGAGGCCGTCTGTGGGCGGCGCAATCCGGCGGCGCTCGTCTTCCTCCTCGATCCCTGGTGTCGGCTGCTCGGCAACACGGGCGAGCTGCTGCGCGCGTCCTTGTTCAACCGTCGGCAATGCGTTCGCATCCAGGTCCGCCATACGTGCGCGCACGTCTTTCGCCTTGGCTCCCTCCACGCGACGGGCCAGACTATGCGTGCCACCTTGCGGATCAACCACGACAAAATCTCGCCGATCGCCGCGCGCCAAAAGCCAGCCCTGGGTCTCGATTGCCGTCTTAAATGCCTGACCGCTGTCGGTTGATTGCCATAACGCTGTGATCTGTTCCTTGGCCTGTTTCGGCTTCAACCCTGTGCGGGCGGCCTGCTGCATTTCGTCATGGCCTGGCGTCCGCGCTGGCCGCTCTTTGCCGTCACGTTCGACATGCGCACCCTGCACATGCGCGTGCCCGAACTCCTTTTCGAGTTCGCGCGCCACAATCTCATGCGTCCGATAATTATGATCCATGCGGATCGCTCGGCTGTGCTCAAAATCGATCCGCGACCAAATAACGTGGCAATGCTCGCGTCCCTGCTTTTCGTGAATAACGACCACGCGCGGCTGTCCCGTAAGGCTGAGAGCTTCCTCCAAACGATCGATCGCCTGTGCACGCTGCTCCGGAGTCAGGCGCTCGTCAGCGCGCGTATTGATCGACGCATGATAGAGCGGCTTGCCCGTGCGCGCGCAGCACGCAACGGCTTCCATTTCCTTGAGCGCGCCCAAAACATCCTCGGCCACGACGCCGCGAATTTCCGCTACCTCGATTCGCTCATTGGTGTCGGTGCGCTGAACATGCTCCGCAAGGCTCTTTGCTCCCTTGCGCGCATTGCCCTTGATCACCATCGGCTACGGCTCCCGTCCAAGGGCCTGCATAATCGCGTTGCGCATAATGACGAGCTCACTCTTAATCTCGGTGAGTTCCCTCAACTCCGGCGAGTCTTGATGCTGATTAAAGGCTCTAGCGGTCTGGTTGGCGTTCGATCCAATCTTTCCCAACTCGCCCAATATCCGCGCCAACTCTGCCTTCTGCGCCGGCGGCTTTCGCACGGCGCGCGGACCTGGACTTCCCAACAGCACCGCGCGCGCAAATGCCCCGACGCTCATGCCGGCTTCCCTCGCCGTCGCGTCGAGCTGCTCAAACTGTTGCGGCGTGAAGCGGATCGGAAAGGACTTCGATTTCGGATCAGCAACCTTGCGGCGGCCTCTCCATGGTGCGGCGCGTTTGGGCTTCTTCGCGGTCGCCTCGGCCATGCGTCTTAGCTTCCTCCAAAGGTGGGTTCAGGGAGGGGCAGAACGCCTCTCTCTGACGGGGATGCAACGGGGCTGCGCCCCTTGCCGAGCAATATGTTATGCGGGAATTGCGCCCTTTGGCGCGATTTTCCGTATAACATGTTATGGCTTGCATACCGCCCTATCAAAAATCACATCGGTCCTTCACGCAAGAGTCCTAAACGCAATCCAGAGAATTCTTTCTTCGCGCGCCGCCGTCTTGAAAGCGTCGCGCCGTTTTGTATCTTGAGTATCCGGCGATTCGGACGATCCTGTCCATCCAGCCAAACAACGCGCGTGCGCTTACGTCGTTTCGCCAACGCAACTTTTCCAAGGGAGAATTCCACTCATGGCTAGGCTGAATTCCGCCGACGAATTAGAAGCTTTACGCCGCCAACAAATCGAGTTGGCGAAGCGCATTAAAGAGGTCGAGCTCAAAACCAGGCAGAAAGAAAAAGTCGACAACGAGCGCCGCGAACAGATAGCCGGCCGCGCCGTGCTCGCTCACCTTGCGAGCCATCCTCACAGTGACGTGTCCAAAGCGATCGTCGGCATCCTCGAATCCTCCATCGTTAAGCCGGCCGAACGCTCGCTCTTCTTTGGCGCGGCGGCAACGCCTAGCGCGGCGGCGGCCCCTCAAGACATTCGCCGTCCAGAACACAGAGTTCCAGAGCACAAAGTTCCAGAATACAAAGCTCCAGAATACAAACGTCCAGAAGAGAGAGCTCCAGAACCCCGCGAACCGTTCGCCGCTCCCCTGGTGGAGAGCGGCGGGTCCGACGGTTATTGAGGGGCGGGCTCCCCGCCTTCGGTCTTCGGCTTGCGGATTACGATTTCCGCGCCGTTGAGGGGCAGCATGTCGAGTTTCACTTTGAAGCCTTCCCCGTCGGCATGCACCCAGGCGGCTCCGATCTCCTGCCAGAAACTGCGCTTGGTGCCCTTCGTTACCGCATAGACCTTGTGGCTCGGGCGTTTCGTTGTCGTGGTCATGGTCGTTTCCTCTCGCTTGTGTTTTTGAAGCCAGCGCCTTGCGGCTTCGTGGGGCTCGTTAGCCCGCGCGCGAGAGCGGCGCGTTCAAAGGCTGCCCCCAAGCACCGCGAAGCGGCGCGGAGCTGCACAAGCCCCCTCCTAGGGGCGCGGAAGCGAGCGGCCTTGAGGGTGACGCGCGCGCGGGCATAAACCCCCACGTTCAAAGCCGCTGGTGTTGGAAAGACACCGGAGAGGATCGCAAATGGCCACGCCCCTCGCCCCTACCCTGTCTGTCGTTCAAAACGATTGGCCGCTGCGCCTTCTGCGGCAAGCATCCCCTGCCCCATAGGTGCATGATGGGATTAGCTGCCTTCTGAAACGGACGCTGCTTGCGGAGAGCGCTAAAGCGCGCAAGCTTTTAAAAAAGGCGGGGGCTCCGCCCCCGCACCCCCGAGACTTGATCACCGCTGCCGGCACTTGCGGTCGCCTTGAAACAAAGGCGCTCGGCTTACGCCTCGCAACTTATTATATTGAGGGGCCTCATTGCCGGCCCCTCCGCCAGAGCAAAGCTCTGGCTACCCCGCTAGGAATATTTAAACCAAAATGATGGGGGAAAAGTCGGCTCGCCAAGGCCCCGCTACTTCACACGGAACTGACGCGCAAATATAGGTTCGGCAATCTCCACGCCTTCAAGGGCTTTGCCATGCGTCGTCAATTGCTGCGGAAACTGCTTCTCGGTTTCGGGATTCTTCTCCTCTGCGGCGCGAGCGTCGCCTTAGCCCAATATTCTCGTGTTCCCCGCCCTACCAACGATTTTCTGAGTCAGCTCCAGCCGCTCGAACAGCCGAGCACGTTGACGGGCGCATTAATCGCCGAACGCGCCCTCATCGATGTTGCCGCCGCCGTGCTCGGTTTCCTCATCGGCGCGTTTTTTAGCCCCCTGCTCCGCCGCGTCCGCCGTTGGGTTTTACTCCTTCTCTTCCTCGGAGCCCTCGCATTTGCCTGGTTCGGCCCGGCGCCTTTCGCTGATTGGGCCGCCAACGCTCTTTCCATATTCTGCTTCGCTGCCGCCTTCGGTTTTGGAATCCGTTTGCAGCTAAAATCCGTCCTCGCCCAGAGAGAAGCAGAGGAAGCCGAGCGACCGACGAGCTTCGGTTCCGCCAAATGGGCGACGGAAGCCTATTTGCGAGAACGCGGACTGTTCGACGGCAAAGGTTTCTTTCTCGGCGAATTCCTTGAGAGCGGTAACCGCAACGAAATCCATTACAGCGGGACACGTCATCTCCTGACCGTCGCGCCGACCCGTAGCGGCAAGGGCGTCGCCTCCATCATTCCCAATCTGCTGACCTATGAAGGCTCGGTTTTCATCATCGATCCGAAGGGCGAAAACGCCATGATAACGGCGTCTCGGCGCGGTGATGGCGACACATACCGGCGTATTCCAGGCCTCGGTCAGTCTGTTTTCCTCGTCGATCCCTGGAACATCGCCGCCAGCGATCTCGGCCTCCGGCCGGCGCGATTCAATCCCCTCGATTGGATCAAGGCCGATGATCCGGACGCCGCCGAAAACGCATTCCTGCTTGCCGATGCCCTCGTGCCAGCCGAATCCGACGGCGAAGCGCGTTTCTGGGACGATGAAGCCAAAGCCCTGCTCACCGGCGTCATTCTGTTCGTGGCCACCTCCCCAAAAGAAGCGGCAAACCGTCATCTTGGTCGCGTCCGCGACATTCTTCTCCTCGATGATGAGGGCTTCAAAGCCGTCCTCACCACGATGTTCAACGAACCTTTACCGGTCGTCACCGGCACCGCTGCGCGCACGGCCGGCAAGGACCCCAAACTCCGCTCGAACGTCCTCGCCGCCGTCCAGTCGCACACGCATTTTCTCGACAGTCCGCGCATTCGGGAAAGCCTCAGCGCCTCGGATTTCCGTTTTGAAGACCTCAGGACCAGGCCGACAACCATCTATCTCATCCTCCCCGCCGACCGCCTCAAGACCTTCGATCGCTGGCTCCGTCTGCTCATTCAGCAGGCGATCACCGTCAATGCCCGCGACATAAGCGCCAAGCCGGAAAAGCCCGTCCTCTTCCTGCTCGATGAGATGGCGAGCCTCGGCCGCCTCAGCATGGTCGAGCAGGCCTATGGGCTCATGGCTGGTTTCGGCATGCAGCTTTGGGGGATCGTGCAAGATTTGTCGCAGCTGGAAAGGATTTACGGCGACGGCTGGCAGACGTTCATCAGCAATAGCGGCGTGATTCAGTATTTTGGTAGCCGCGATAAGATCACGGCGGAATATTTTTCGACCCTATGCGGCGTCACCACGATCCGTATCTTCTCTCTCTCCTACGCCCTTGGAACAGTCTTCGGTTATTCATGGAGCACATCCTCAGGTGGCTCCACAACCTCGGGCGAAAGTGAGAGTCGAAGCGATACGCACACAATCGGCTCGAATGAATCGCAACGCCAGCTCGCCTATCCCGACGAGCTCATGGTTCTGAAAGAAGACGCGGAAATCGTCTTCGTCGAAAATTACGATCCAATCCACGCCAGGAAATTGCGCTGGTATCAAAACACCGAGCTGCGCGCCCTTGGTGTCAATCTTCATCCCGAGCTCGAACAAACGCCTCTCATAGAGCCCAGCCGCCAGGCGGCTCCCTCTGCTCAACAAGCCACGCCGGCCCCGCGCAAAAACGCTTTCGAAGAAACCCTACAGCGGGTCGGCGACAAAGCGCGCGCCACGGTCAGCGATCGGATCAACAAAACAGCGAAGACGCCCACCCCTCCCCGCGAGCCGCTACCCGAGCCAGAAATCGCGGAACCTCATGTCGTCGGGCAATATGAACAAGGTGGCGCGGTATTCACGGCCTATTCGGACAACTCGGTTGAGATGACGACCCAGACCTTCTCGTATCGTTTCGCGTCTATGGACGATCTGAGGGCCTATATGGCATCTCAGCGAGCGCCGGCAAAAGACGAAGGGTAAGCCGGGCGATCCCGCTCAATGTTCCATGCCATGGTCTTGCATCGGGTTCCGATCCTCGAAAAAGTTTAGCTTTTTCTGCTCGGCGTCCCCCTGCTCTTTGTCTTTCTCCTCGGATGGATCGTTGTCTTTCCCGAGCGCGTTGGCGTGTTCCTGTTTGAGGTCTTCATAGAAGCGCGGTCGCCGTTCTTCGGGCTCAGCCTGTTCTTGCGGTGAATTTTCCGCAACGATCTCCGCGTGTTCCCGGGTCATGTCGGCATAGGTGCGCACCGCCTGGCGTTCGGGGTCAGTCTCCGGTTCCCGCTCGGGGGTCGCCTCGGCCTGGCGACCGGGGTCTTGCGCCTGCTGTTGTTCCGGGTCTTGCACCTGTTGTTGTGGCGGGTCTTGCTCCGTCTGTCGCGCTGGCGTCTCCGGTTCGAAGAGCACCCCCGAGGATTTTTCCGGTCCCTCGCCGGGAAGTTCCATTGCAGGTTTTTCGGTTTCCGGGGGCTCCTGGCGGGCGAGCTCGTCTGTCTTATAGGCCTCGCCAATCGCTTGGTCGGCGACACGCTGATAATCTTGCCGGTCCATAAGATCAGGCCGCGCAATGTTCTGCTCAGCGAGAGCATAAGCCATATTTTCGGCCGCTAATTTTTTGACCTGCTCGTCATCAACGAGCTGAATTTCGGCCATCTTCTCAAATTCAGGACCATACTCACTTAAGAGGTGATCGGCCCGTTCAGCGATCTGCTCCTGTTTTGCTTCATAAGCAGCGGCCAATTCCATCTGTTGCCGCTCGTAGGGCGACAGTGGTCCTGGCGGGAGACCTTGATTAGACATGACCCATGCTCCGAGGTGCAGTGGGTCACGCTATCATCAGCCTTTCTTGTCTGCATCGGGAGCGCCGTTTGAATTCACAGCTTCCTGCTCCTCAAGGCGGCGAACATCCTCCGCCAACCGTTCTGGGAAGACGTGATAATAAACATCGCTCAGCTTCAGCATTTCGCGCCGGGTCTTTCGCAGCAAATCGCTTTCGGCCTCGGCCCATGTTTTTTGTTTTTCCATCAACGCGAACAATTCATTGTCCCGTTTCAGCATGTGATCGGTCAGCGCTGAAACGGTTTCCGCCGATTTCTTGAGGCGCGCATAAAGATCATCGGCCTCGGCTTGGCTTGCACGCGCCGCAGCTTCGAGCCGCAAAACACGTTCCTCCAGGGTCATTGCCGTCTTGTTCGTATCCGTCATTTCAAATCCGCCCCCTTTCTCCTCACACTTTTAATGAAATTGATATCTAGTAGCTACTAGATATCTACCAGATATCCATGTAGTTTCCAAGGAAATTATGGTATCTATAAGCTACCCGATAGCTACCTGTTACCTTTTCGATATCCGATAGCTACCGGTTAACAAGATGGTAACTTTCGGCTACTAGATAGCTACTAGAATTCACTTTTCGAAGGATTCGCTCATGCCCGTCATCACACTCAGCTCGCCGAAGGGCGGGGCCGGAAAAACAACTGCCGCCACGGTGTTGGCGACGGTGCTTGCGGAGAGGGGGGCAGCGGTCACGATCATTGACGCTGATCCGAACAAGAACGTGGTCGATTGGGCGAAACTGCCGGGCACACCTCCGACTTTGACCGTGATTGGCGATGTTTCGGAAGAGACGATTGTCGATCAAATCGAGGAAGCCTCCGAAAAGTCGGCCTTTGTCATTGTCGACCTCGAAGGCACGGCGAGCTTGATGGTGAGCTATGCGATTTCGATGTCGGATTTTGTGGTGATCCCGGTGCAGGGGTCGCAATTGGACGCCAAGCAAGCGGCGCGACAAATGAAGCTGATCAAGGCGCAAGAGCGCATTGCGGGCCGCTCGATACCTTTCGCGGTGTTGTTCACGCGCACGAATCCGGCAATCATGCCGAAGACGCAGCGGTTCATTGAAGAGCGGTTTATCGAGCTCCAAGTGCCAATTTTTGCGACCAAGCTTTACGATCGCGAGGCTTTTCGGGCGATGTTTTCCTATGGCGGAACGCTTTCGGACCTCAAAACCAAGGGCGTCAGCAATCTGAATGCGGCGCTGAGCAACGCGCTCGAATTCACGGCGGAACTGGTCGAACGGCTGCGTAACGGCAATAAAAGCGTCGTGAAGGAGGTTGCGTGATGACTGACCCGAACCGCGTCGATCCCTTTGGCGGCGATCTCGATTTATCGGATTTCAAGCCGGCTGCGCCGAAAAAGCCGAAGGTCGAACCGGAAGTGATCCGCCAGGTTTCGGAAGCCAATAATTTTCCGAGTAGGGCGGCTCCTAAAGCAAAAACCGTGAAGCCGGTGACGCCGCAACGCCGACGGCGGACAGGGCGCAATGTGCAATTCAACATCAAGGCGACGCCTGAGACGATCGCGCGGTTTACAGCGCTTTCGGATCAACAGGGCTGGGTTTTCGGTGAAACGCTCGATCGCGCCCTCGATGCCTTAGAGCAAAGCCTTCAAACCAAGCCGTGACCCTTCTTTTTTGCCAAGCCCTTTGTTCGACGCGCCGCAGGCCGTCGATTTTTTTGGCGGGACGCCCTTCGTCCCGACAGTTTCAGAAGGCTACGGAGCGGAAGAACGGGTCAATCCCCGAAGCCCGCGAAGCGGGTTGCCGAAGGCAAGGGATTGATGCGTTCGAGCACCGTGGCATTGGAAACAAACAGCAAAGAGTTACAGCCGTTAGGCTGTTCCGCTTAGCGCCCCGTAGGGGCGCGCACAGCCTTCGCATTTCGATTATCCACAGCGCGCCATTGTTCTACTGTTCTATCTGTTCTTCTGTTCCAGGCCTAAAAACGGCTGGCAACCAATAGCTTAGCGGGTTTGCGGGGGACAAAATCAGCGGTGCGGGGGACGGATTCAGCGGTGCGGGGGACAAAATCAGCCGTCCGGGGGACGGATTCAGCCAACGATCTACAACGCTTCCGGGGGACGGATTCAGCGGCTGCGGGGGACAGAATCAGCAAACAATATGGGGTGGTTGCGGGGGAGGAAATCGGCGCGCTGTCTGAAGCGAATACCCGATATTTCAATACATTATGTGTCTTGCGGGGGACAGATTCAGCGGTGCTCCTCCACCGAAAAGGGGACGGCTTTTCTCTTGCGCGTCCCCCGTAAACTGGGCATCTTGGCTAGATGACCGAATCGAATCCAGCCCAATTATCGTTGTTGCCAAAGAACGGCCCCAAGCCCACGGGCGACATTTGGGAGCCGTCGAAGACGCATCCGGCAACGGTGCCCGTGCCGCTGCCCGTCGTGATGGTGCGCGTTGATGGGCCATTTACGGCGCTTGATCGCAAGCTGTGGCTGTTGATGCTGCACAACGCGTGGGATGAGTTGGATTCCGATAAGCCGTATCATGAGATTTCTGTTTCGGAACTGCTGCGGTTGTTCCGCCGATTTGGCCGAACCGATCTCGGCACGCGCGGAAAAATACGCCTAGGCAAAAACGACGAAGACACGGAAGCTGCGGCGCTTTGGGACAGCGTGCGGCGACTGGTGAAGACAACTGTCGAATGGGAAGACGAAGAGTATCAGGGGATCAGCGCGCTCGTGAGCGAGGCTCTTTTGAGCAAACGCTATCGTGAGACAGGCAAAATTTATTATGCGTTCGGCAAGGGACTCTCGAAGCAAATTCTCGCGCCGCGCGCCTTTGCCCGGCTGCGATGTCACGTCGTGCTGGCGCTCAGAAGCAAATACGCGGTGACGCTGTATGAGATTTTGGAAGCCTATGTGAACCGCCGCGAAACCAGCTTCATGGTGACAATTGAGGAATTGCGCTCGTGGCTGAAGGTCTCGGACGACTCGAAGTCGTATGACGACTGGAAGTATCTAAAGAGGCGGGTCATTGAGCCCGCCGTGAATGAAATCAACGAGCATGGCGAGGAGGGCGGTTTCATCGTCGGCTATGAAGGCGTCCGCGAAGGGAAGGCCTTCACCAAAGTCAAATTCACCCTGACGAAAATGGCGGCGCGTGATGACCGCGACGCCATGTTGCAAAAGAAGGCGCGGCGCGCTCGCACGTTCGATGCACCGCCCGTTGCGCTTGGTGCGGTCCCTGGTGGGGTCTATGAGCCAACCGACGCGGTTCTCACTCAGCTGCGCGCGCTTGCGCCGAGCTGGGACAGGCAAGCGTTGCTGGCGCAGTATCGAGAGTGGAGTAAGGGCAAGGTGCCCGCCCGCAATCCGCACGGCGCGTTTCTCGGCTGGGTAAAGCGGTTCACCAAGGGGAAAGCCGCCGCCTGACGCCCCCGAGCTGCGCGCCTGCGCCAAAGGAGCAGGGCAGGGGAGTGCGTCAGGGATGGAAGCCGCATGGCCGAAACCGCGCCCGGGTTCGGTTCACGACAGCCCGCCCGCGTGAAGCGCGGGGACGCCCCGGGCCATAAGGAAAAGCATAAGACCTATTGAACATCCCCCTCTGGAGCGTCCCAGAAGTCCCGAACGTTGATCTTCCCCTTTAAATTTCCCGAGGCGAGCGTCCGCCCGTCCGGTGAGAAAGCAAGGGAAGTAACCCCATCGGCGTCTGCGAGCGTAAAGTCCAACTCTCCGCTCGCCACCTCCCATAACTTGATCGTGGCGTCGGCGCTTCCCGAGACGAGCGCGCGTCCGTCCGGTGAGAAAGCCAGGGAAGCGACCAAGCCAGAGTGGCCGGTCAGCGTTTGTTGCAGCTGCCCGCTTGTAGCGTCCCACAGCTTGATCGTGGCGTCGGCGCTTCCCGAGGCGAGCGTCCGCCCGTCCGGCGAGAAAGCAACGGCAGTAACATCTTTATGGTGCCTTGTGAGCGTTCGTTGCAGCTGCCCGCTCGCAACGTCCAACAGCAAGATCGTGCCGTCGGTGCCTCCGGAAGCGAGGGTGCCTCCGCTCGGCGAGAAAGCAAGGGAAGTAACCCAGTTGGCATCTGCAAACGTAAGTCGCAACTCGCCGCTCGCAGCGTCCCACAGCTTGGCTATGCCGTGAAAACCTGCCGAGGCGAGCATTCGCCCGTCCGGTGAGAAAGCAACGAAAGCAAAATCGTTAGATTGCCCCGTGAGCGTCCGTTGCAGCCGCCCGCTCGTAACGTTCCACGGCTTGTTGATCGTGTCGTCGGTGCCTGCCGGGGTGAGCGTTCGTTGCAGCCGCCCGCTCGTAACGTCCCACAGCTTGATCGTGCCGTCGGTGCCTGCCGAGGTGAGCGTCCGCCCGTCTGGCGAAAAAGCAACGGAAGCGACATCGCCAAAGTGGCCGTTCAGCGTTCGTTGCAGTTGCCCGCTCGCCGCGTCCCACAGCTTGATCGTGCCGTCGGTGCCTGCCGAGGTGAGCGTCCGCCCGTCCGGCGAGAAAACAACGGAAGTAACCCTATGAGGGTCTCCGGCCAGCGTGAGGCGCGGAGGAAATGAGGGAGCGGAGGATGCGGCAGGCGAGGGGGCCGTAGGCGGCGGGAGGAGTTCCCCCCTCATCGCAAGCGTGATCGCCAATGCAACTGCGCTCGTCACTCCGAGAATCGACAGGATCGCGGGCCATCGCGGCGGCCGCGCCAATGGGGCTTCAGCCTGCGGCGGGTTCCCTCCTCCCAGCCCAGCCGTTTTAGCGGCAACCAAGGCCTCGAACTCTGCGTCGAACTGCGCCTCGAACGGTTCAACGGTCGCAGGAACGGGCTCCTTCCGCTGCGATTTAACACCCGCGTGAGGCGCAGCGGCGGCATTGGCATCAACCGCCGCCTTCAATTCGTCGAGAATACCGCCGGGGGCAGGGGATACCGCGTCGATCGGCTTGGAAACAGCCCCCGCAGCGGGGTTTCTGTCACCCTCGAAGAGCGCTTTCAACTCTTCGAGAATAGGAGCTTCCGGAGAGGACGCGGACGGCGACTGGGAACGTTTCTTTGAAATCTCTTCTGCACCGGCGTCGCGGCCCAAGCCGTTGCTCATGCTGTGTCCTCCGCCGCACCCTGGCGCTTCTCAAGAGGGGGTCCGATAGTTCCGCAAAAAATGCCCTGCTTCGTCGCATCAGGCAAGGCGCTCGGCCAAGGCCCGAAAGACCGGACCATCAGAACGGCACATCGTCGTCATTGCCTTCTGACGAGTCGATATGGCCTTGCAGTTCCTTGAAAAAGTCGTCGTCAAAGATCAGGCCGGTGCCGAAAGTGACGGCGTCCAGCTCGTCGTCGGTAAGCCAGGCCTCGATCCAATTGCAGAGCGCGCGAATGTCCGCAATCGAGGCCGGGTCGCGCTCGGATTTCTGAATCCGGCGCATGACAGCCTCGCCGATCAGATAGCGGGCGCGTTCTTCGATATTGAGACGTTTGGTGCTCATGGCGTCACATGGGGGGTCACCAAAGGGAAAGACGCCGCCTAACAATGCGAGCGACTATATTATCGCTTGTTTCCAGCGTTTCCACCTGCTGAAGCTTACGCTTAGATTTCGCAAACAACCAAATTCCACTGATAAAAAGAACGGCGCTTGTTACAACAATTAGCAGAGGCATATTCAGCAAAAGAAACCCCACTCCTGCCACAACCAGCATGAACATCAAGCCGGCCCCGCCCGTAACCATCATGATTTGCACGACAATCCGAGCCATAGCCACACTCTATTCTGGAGGAAACTTCACTTGCGGTCGTGTATCCAACAGTATCGCCCGCAACCTTGCGCAATTTGATTGCTGGCGTAGCACCTCTTCCGCAAAAGCGTCTTCCTTCGTGGATGCTGTGCGCGTTAGATAACCGCCAGGGCCATGCCTTCGGACGTGTCGGCATCCGTGGGCGGAACATCATGAATTGGCTTGAATACGTTCTTCGCCACTGCGCCGATCCCATGCGTCACCGTTGCATCGAACGCGCCGCCAACCAACCCGCCGACAACGGGAACAAATTTGATTAGATTGATTGATCCTGTGGTGCCCGCCTTGGTGATGAGCCTAAAGCCTACCGCCTGATTGATGTTTTTGAGGGTTGCGCCGGAAATCTTCATAATCAGATTGGTAGTGAGCTTCGTAGTGAGGCTGATGCCGAATTCCTGCAAAATTTTCGCCGATCCGCTGCCTGTCAGGCTGATGAAAGCCAATGTCTTGACCTGTTCATCCCTGACTGAATAGCCCCTGAGATGGGCGATCGCTGCGACCATACGAAGCTGTAATATAAGAACCGAGGCTACGTTTGCGGGAATCGCGACTGGCATGGTGATGACCCCGCCAACATTGCTGGCGAAGCCGACAGCCCCGGCGTAAGCGACATACCAAATGATCAGGCTATCGATCGCCTGGTCACGGTCGCCATTGGAACTCTTAAGATGGCTCTCGGCGAGGTCGACCGCACTATCGAACCCTAACTCAGGGATGGTTGTGGTTGCGCGTTCATAGGCCCATTCCAACGCCTGGGTCATGATCGCAATGGCCTTGGATGGTTCGACTTCGTCTGTCATCGGTCAGTCCATTTGCTTTTTGCCGGGCAGGGAGAAGAGGGCCAATGACCCGTGGTCCCGTGGCTCGTGTATTTCTGCGGTGTCCGCGCGAATCGATTAAATTCGAATAAACCGAGATTAAGTCAAAAAAACGCATAGCGCGGGGACGCCCATGGCGCACTCAGAACGGAGCCTCGTCGTCATTGCCTTCGCACGGCTGGATATTGCCTTGCAGTATGGGAAGAACCCGCCTTGTCTGGGTGGCGTCTGTCTCCAAGAACAGCACCAAATCGAAAGAAATGGCAGCAAACGCCCGGATTTGCTATGCTGCACCTATGAAACGCGACGAAGCCATAAGCCGATTGCAGCAGCACGAAGCCGAGTTGAAACGGCTTGGCGTCGAACATCTGTATCTGTTCGGCTCCACGGTGCGCGGCGAGGCCACGGACGATTCCGACGTTGACCTGTTTTTCGATCATGAAAAGGGCAAGCTCGGCCTCTTTGAGCTTATGGACGTGAAGGAGCGCACGGCGAGCATCCTCGGCCACAAGGCCGATATCATGACGCGCAACAGCCTGCATCCCCGTCTTAGGAAGCGGATCGAAGAATCAGCTGTGCTCGTGTTTTGATGATCGAACGGATCATCTCGCCACGTCTCGCGGATATTGTTGAAGCCATCGAGCGCATTCACCGCGTCTTGGACGGCGTGCCTCTTGAAGCTTTCGAACATGACTGGGAAAAGCGTTGGCTGGTTGAGCGCGGCATTGAAGTCATTTCCGAAGCGAGCCGGCACCTCACAGACGACATAAAGACGCGCCAGGCCCATATTCCATGGGCAAAAGTCGCGGGTATCGGCAACGTGCTTCGCCATGCTTACGATCACGTTGCCCCGGACGTGCTGTGGAAACTCGCGCAAGACGATCTGCCGGAGCTCGAAAAAGTCTGCCGCGCCGAACTCGACGCCGCAGAGCGGCGGGAAGGCCGCTAAGATTGGGTCTAAGACTTCTTTTGTTGAGCAGCCTTCATCCGGCAACAATAACGGCTACACTTTTGAGGACACTCATATACTCTACTAAAAAATAAGACGTTCGCGAACGCGGGTCTGTCATTAGAAGAAATTCTCCTGGGCTCGGCATCATCAATGGCGGTGCCATTAATTCTTGCGTAACAACACTTGCGAATTGCGTCCTTGCTTGCGTAGAGCGATGCGCGATTGCATTACGAACTTTACGCATAATTGAAAGCCGCGCTCTATTAGTGCTGATTGCCAATTTAACGGGATTGTTATCTCCTAGATAGGTATCTGCTCTTTCGATAACATTATCAGGACTGTTCCATTCGAGGAACGTCATTTGTGACTTAATCATTTCTCGGGCATGCGTCGTGTTTCGGGGACGAAGATAGGATTCGACAATCCGTCCAGATTGGGTGGGCCTGCCCCGGACGTATAGTATAAACGCATCTTCAAGAAATAATTCGTATGAACTGAACGCCCTCGTAAAGATGCCCTCTGTAATTAGACACATCTGTCCCTTCGTAAGCTGAGACGCATTCGGGCGGCCGCGACCAGTCCGATACCTTTTTTGATTTAATGCGTCTAGCCGCAGTAGGCCGTCAACCTCCGATAGGAAGTCATTCACTACGGCTGCAACTTTCCGGCGCTCGCGCATTTCAGAGATTTTCAGCTAGTTTTCTAAGCAAAAAATTTGACCTGTCTATGCGCGCAGCTGTATCCGTTGTCCTTCGCCTGGCTCGGTCAATGAATTCAGCGAAGTCCCTAGGAACATCCTGCACTTCTCGTTCGGTCGTGTAGCGGTCGAATTTTTCGCTAATGTCGTCCAGGACAACGCGAACACGTCCTAAATTCGCTCGATCAATTGTCGGTCGAAGACCTTGATTAAGCCCCTTGATGCCGAACTTAGTATGCGCGAGAGACGTAAATAACGTATAAAACAGATGGACGCGCGCCCAATTTGTATTTCCGAGCTCATCTGGAGAGTATATAGCGTTAACAAGAGCCATAATCTCATCGAATTGCTGCTCATACTTATCTATGTCGTTAAAGTTTTCCTCATATTTCTTATAGTGCGTCTCAATTGTTTTACTTGTCTGTATACCATCAGTGATAGCAATTAGTAAATCAGATGTTAGCTCTGCTTCTACCATGCGCGTCACTTGAAGCTTAGTTACCACTTTGGCTGATAGCATGTAATCTACATATCTATAACCAAGACGGTAGGCCAGCTGCTTGAAAAAACCGACATACCTAGCGTTTAGTAATTCCTGCTGCGTCAATTTCACGGTATATGTATTCAGACGAGCAAATATATCTAGGATATCACTGTATGGAAGATCATATAGCAAATCCACGCCTATTTCATATTTAAGGAAGTCCGTCTTTGTATCCTCAGGTAGAGTGTCAAATCGCCGCCCTGAAAATTCTTTGCTGTGGGCGCGCGAGATGGGAAAGCCCCCATCGACATACTCCAAGATCGCCCGTAAACGCTGCTGGCCATCGACAACAATCCGGATATTGCGTCGATCTCTAACATCTTGCGTAATAAGCAGCTTCGGCATTGGCTTGCCGCGTATGATGGTGTCAATGAGGTAGGACTTCGCCTGCAGACTCCACACTGAGCGTCGTTGAAAATCTGGTGACAGTTCGATCTGCTGGCGGCTGTGCCATTCAATAAAATCTGAGATGTTGTATGTTCGTGTATCAAACTTTTTCATGGCCAGTGCTTTCGATTCTAGTCGTTAATTCTCCACGAAACGCCTTTGCCAGAATTGCTTGGTCCAGCCTCGGCAACAGGCGCGACGCGTTCGCGTGCTCAACGGCAACGCGATCAAGCCACGCGAAGGCCGTTTCGATGCGGCGAACAATTTCTTGCTGCTCCAACATTCCGCAAATGGGGAAAGGCAAGGAAGATACCTTTGAAATACTTAGGGTATGTAGGCCAGAGCTCGAAGATGCGACGCGTTCAATTGCGTGTCGTCCGGCTGGGGAAATGAGCCAAAAAAGCGCGTATTTGGGATCAAAACCGGCGCTCATTCTAGCCCGAATAATGTGATTTTGGTGAGAGCAGCCTTCGATTTCGGACGCCCAAATTGCCACCCGTCCAATCTGATCAATGCTTCCATTGCCCTCAACGATCAAGAGATCGCCAGACTGAAGCCGGGTCTTTGAGAGTTCCGCAGGCGTGCACCCGATTTCTGAGATTTCATCCAACCGCAATTCGTTTGCATACACATTCGCAACTCGAAGATAAGGGACTTTAAAGGGAAGCGCCTCTCGCTTGGAGTTCTTTGTGAGTCCTCCGCTGACAAGAGATGTATTTCCGAAAGCGGTCCACGCCCATGTATCCGGCAACGTCTCAAGGTCGGCTGCTCGGCCATCAATTGGCGCTTTTGAGGTAACCCGGACTATGGGGGATGACGGGTAAATATGTCTCCACTCCCGAGTCAGTTCGCCGGTAAACGCGGCTGCCAGGATCGCCTCGCGGTATTTCTGAATGAGCTTCGGAATTCTCCCCAACTGTTCCCGTGTCCGCGCCGTGCTGCCAGTAAGATTGTCGAGCTTCGCGACGATGCGGCGCTGCTCGGGCAAAGAAGGAATGGGAACCTGAATCTTCTCGACCTCCGAGGGTCGCGCCCGCATAAGCGAGCCGCCCACGCCAGCAACCGTCGAGAGAAACTGCTCCCGAAAAGACCCTTCGGAAAGGCAATAGCAAAGATAATGTGGTTCACATCCGTGATCGCGATAGACGATCCATTCTCCGGAAGCGATCTGGCGATGCTTCTTCAGGGAAGGCACAGTCCAAACTCGGTTGATATGCGGAACAATTTTGCAAAGCAGGACATCGCCGGGTAATACAATCTGCTTGGATGACTTGATTTCGGAGCCGGGCACTACTTCCGGCAACCCGGTCGAAAATGAGGGAACGCTATAAAGTTCGAAGATTTCAGTCGGGAATTTCGACGGATCGAGATTCTTGGTCTTTGCGGCGAACTTGCCCAATGGCACTTGCGCCCACCCCTTCGGAAGCCCGCTCACGCCACAACCTCCTCTTTCTCAGTCGCCTCAGCCTCTTCGTCCGTTTCAAGCTCCTCGCTAACCGCTTCGATCTCCTCCAGCGCGGCCTTAAGGTGCCCCATGATCGCGGCGGCGATGTCTTCCGGTTCGGTCAGATGCTCCTCGGCCTCCGCCTCTGTGTCGCGAAGCCAACTAATGTCGAGATTATCGTTGCGCGCCTTGATCTCGTCGCGCGTGAAGCAACGGAAGCGGCCTTCCTCACCCTGGTCTTTGCGCTTCGCCTTGCCAAGCGGATCGTCGCCGAAAGCCTTCTCGAACTCCGCGAAGTCCTTGACGGTGAGCGGGCGAGTCTTGCCGAAAGCCTCCATTTGGTTGCGGAGGTCGTAAATCCAGACGGCTTTCGTGTTCGCTTTGTCGGTCTTGCCGCGCGTCAAAAACGCGACGTTCGTCTTGACGCCTTGGGCGTAGAATATTCCCGTCGGCAAGCGCAGGATGGTGTGCACGTCGCACAATTCCATCATCCATGTCCGCAGCCGACGGCCGGTATTGTCCTCGAACAGGACGTTATCGGGAATGACGAACGCCGCGCGCCCACCAGCTTTTAGCGCCCGCACGATATGTTCGACGAAGGCGAGCTGCTTGTTTGAGGTGTCGGCAGTAATCGAAAAGTCGGCGCGGTTCGGGCGGCCGCCGCCTTTCTTGGTGCCGAACGGGGGATTGGTGAGGATAAGGTCGGCCTTTGGAAGGCTCGCGCCGTCGGGCGACAGAGTGTCGCCGGATTCGACGCCTTCCTCGATCCCATGCAGCATCAAATTCATCAGGCAAAGCCGATGCGCGTCTGGGACGAGCTCCAGGCCGACATAAGCGTTGTGCTTCTGGAAATAGATTTGCTCTTTCGGGAGCTTGAAGAGGTCGTCGGTCTTCTCTTTGATATAGTGGTCGGCGGCGACCAGGAATCCGCCGGTGCCGGCGGCGGGGTCCTGAATGATTTCGCCGGGCTGCGGCTTCATCAGTCGCACGATGCAATCAATGAGCGGGCGCGGCGTAAAATACTGCCCTGCGCCTGATTTCTTCTCGGCGGCGTTCTTCTCCAACAGCCCTTCGTAAAGATTCCCGAGGCCTTCCTCACGTGCCGAAAACCAATCAAGCTTTTCGATCGCGTCGGTGATCGCCTTCAGATTGGTCGGCTTGCGCAGCGTCGTTTGCGCGTCCACAAAGATCGCGGCGACGGTCGCCTTGCCCTTGGTGCCGAGGTCGAGAAGCAGGCGCTTGTAATAGTCGAGCTGCTCCAGTCCCGTGCGCTTCGTCAGCTCGCTCCAGCGATAGCCGTTCGGGAGCACGTCCTCGCGCCCCGTCTCTGCCATCATTTTGAGGAAAAGCAGGAAGGTCAACTCAGTGACATATTCATTATAGGTCACGCCATCATCGCGAAGGATATGACAGAGACTCCAGAGCTTGGCGACAATATCGCGGGTCGTCGTTTGTTCAGCCATCAGCCGGCGCGCCTCCAGGTTTCTTCGTTGATTTCGGCGAGCAGGTTTTCAAGCTTGCCATCGAACACTTTATTCAATCGTTTGAACCCGCCTTCGGCGCGGAAGGGTTCTTGGTCGAGCGCCTCACGGTCGACAACCAGCTCTTGGATGAGCTGCTCGCCGATGCGGCGCAACCAGGCGCGCTGCGGCTGCGTCCAGTTTCCACGGCTCATGATCTTGCGCATGGCCTTGTCCACGCGCTCCCCGAAAGGCTCCAGCGGATCACCGATCGCGGCCTGGCGAATAAAGCCGATGATCGAGGCGGCGATGTCCTCGTTTTTGGACTGCTGCCATGCAGTTCGCAATGCCGTGTCCGTATAGCCCTGATTGGCGAGCTCAAGCTGCAAGTCGCGCAACTGCGCCCGCGTCAATTCGCGCGGACGCTGCACCACAACGGAAAGCGCGGCGATCTTGTTTAGATTGTTGCGCACGAAGCTGGTAAAATTGTCGAGAAAGTCCTCGGGGCGGGCGGCCGTGCCATATCCGCGCGTCACGCCGACCAACTGGTCGGGGTGATGGGAAATCGGCAAAATCGCGCCGTTACCTTCGGGGCTCCAATCGAGGATCGGCCCGATTGCCGGCCGGTCCTTGAACCACTTGGCGAGGTCGGCCGGCGGGGCCGTGCGGATGCGGTCCAGGGTCGCCTCGGGCTCTTCGCCCGCAGCCGCGCCATATTGGCGGCGCGCGTCGTCGGCAAGACGGCGAAGCTTGCGGCTCCATTTGACGGCGAGCTGATCGCGGATCGCGACACGGTGATCGTCGTCAGTGACGCTCGTCAATTCCTGAAGCAACTGCTCGAACGACAGGTCGGGGTTCACCACGACCGGCTTCATGTCGGTGAGATTTTGGAGATGGGGATAGAGGTCGACCGCGTCGAAGATGCGGAATGTTTCTTTGCCTATTTCATCGCAGCGACGTGTCGCGCGTCCGAGCATCTGCTCGTAAAGGATGCGGCTATTGACGCGGCGAACAAAAACCAAATTGGTGATGCTTGGCACGTCGATGCCGGTCGTGAGCAAATCGACGGTGACGGCGATCTTGGGCAAGGCGTCGTTGCGATAGGAGCGGATCAACGCGCCGACGCGGTCGACGCTGCCCGTCACCTTGCGCACGGCGGCGTCTTCGATCTCGCCGTAACGGGCCTGCATGGCCTTCTTGATTTCATTGACGAGGATGTCGGCGTGGGCGTCGGTCGCGGCGAAAACCAGCGTTTTGCCGGGCAAGCTCGGGTCAATCTGCTTGGCCAGCTCCTCAGCGACCACGCGGTTGAATTCCTGCGTGATGACGCGCCGGTTAAAAGACTCCACCTCGAACGTGATTTCGTCGGGCGCATGGGCAAGGTCGATCTTGCCGGTGCGCGGATCGAAAAGCTCTATCGGCTCGTTGCGCTGGAACGTGATGCCGGCTCGCGTTAACTCGGTCTCGATGCGGATCGGCGGTTCGTGGTCGATAAGGAAGCCGTCGACAACCGCTTCGCGGTAGGAATAGGTGAAGATCGGGTCGCCGAAAATCTGCACGGTATGCAGGGCAGGGGTGGCAGTTAGGCCGATCTTGGCCGCGTCGAAATGCTCTAGAACGCGGCGGTATTTGGAGACGTAGTCGTCCTGCGAGCGGAATTCGAGTTCACGGTCGGACATTTCGCGGTCGAGCAAATAGCCGCGATGACACTCGTCGACGACCATAAGGTCATATTGATCGATCGGCGGCGCTTCTGACGTGTCCTCCGCGAAGAGAACGCGCTTAACCAGCCCCTGAATGGTGCAAATATGCACCTTGGTTTCGGACTCGGGAGCTACGTCGTCAAGACCTTTCAGGCCGAAGATGTCGGCGAAAGTCTTGACGCTCACGACCTTGGTCGAGCGGAATTCTGCCGCAGCCTGCTGTCCGAGGGCGCTGCGGTCGACGACAAAGCAAATACGGCGGAAACGCTTGGCGGCAAGCAAGCGATAGAGCATCGCGATCGCGAGCTTGGTCTTGCCGGTTCCGGTCGCCATAGCGAGCAACATCTGGCGACGATCGGCGGCGAGAGCCTTTTCGACTTCCTCAATGGCGCGTTGCTGATAGGGCCGCAGCGAAAAGCCGAAATCGAACGGCATGGTTTTCAGGGTAGCGTGCGCGGCCTCGCGGTCGATGTCGAGTTGTTCTTTCAAGCCGTCGGGCGTAGGCCAGTCGTTCAGCGCGCGGCGCTGATTGGTGGATTTGCGCGCGTCCCGGAACCAAATGCCGCTCTCGGTTTCGATCTGCTTCAGGTAGGGGCGGCCATTGCTGGCGAAGAGAAAGGGAACGCGGAAGGCGTCCCAAGGGCCGCCGGCTGCTTCCCCAGCCTTGAACGAAAAGCCGCGCGAATAGCGGTCGGCTTGATCGATCGCGGCCGAGACATTCTTGCGTTTCCGTTTGGCCTCGATCACGCCAACGCAGGTCAACCCGACGAATAAGGCATAGTCGGCCGGTCCGTTCTCGGTCGGCCATTCGGCAATCGCCATGGCGCGTCCTTTAGCGGGCCGCGCGCCGGCGGCATAGGTGAGCTGCTCGGTATCCGCGTCCCAGCCGCGCGCCCGCAGCTGCTGGTCGATGAGTTGCCGTGTCGCGCTCTCGTCGAGGTCGATTTTTTGCGCGGCTTCTTCGCCGGTCTGAATGATGGTTTGAAGATTGGCGCGAACGGGTTTGGAGGCCTCTTGCAGAGCTGTTAAGCGTGCGGAGAGGGCCTGTTTCTCCCGTTCAACATCCTGGGCCAACTGCTCCCAAGTCGCGCGGTCCTCGGCTTCCTGCCGGGCGCGCCCCTCGGCGCTTTGCCGTGCTCGGGCATTTTCTTCGGCAATGAGCTGAGCTTGCTCGGCCGCCGACTTGGTGGCGAGCAATTCGCTCCTGAGACGGTCCAACTCGGCGCGGATCGGTGCGGCGGCGTCTTCCGGCGCGGCTGGCGGCTGAAAAGGGCCAGCAACGAATTTCGGGTCATTGCCATAGGTGCGGTGAAACCAGATGCCGGCTTGTCGCGCATATTTGAGAGCGTTGAGAGCTTCTCCCGGCGTGCCGCCGGAACCATGCGTGGCGCGATTGCCGAGAATACGGATTTCATGAAAAAGATCAGCAACCTCGGAAGGGAGCAAACGATCAAAGCGCAATCGACGAAGTAAGTCGGACTGAGACTCCTCCCCGGTCTGAAAAAGCCCAGTCTTCGCCGCGATCAGTTGGGCGAGAAGCTCACCGAACTGCCGCAGCTTGATCAGGCAGGTGTTCGGATCGTCATGAAAATAGCGCTCGGCAAGCGCACCTAAGCGCACGAGCTGAATGTCGTGCTGCTTGAGGAAAAGAAAATTGCCCGCTTGTGTCCCCATCACATCACATGCGGCGCATGATGCGCCCCCTGCCGGCGAGGGTTAAAGCTGACATTGACCTCATTGTTCTCGTCGAGCTTGCCAAGGATCGCGATCATGCGGTCAAGCGTGAAGCGACGAAGCTGGGTGTTACGAATGCGTGCAAAGGCCTCATTCATGGCGTTGCCCGCTGCGAAGCATGCTCGGTAAGCGAGGCTGAAGGTGTAAGGAATTCGTTGAGCCGGGCGGCAATGAGCTTCCGGCGTTGTGCGAGAAATCCTTTGTAGTTTGGCACGTCTAAAAGGTCTGGTTCTAGGGGGATGGCCTGGGCCTCAAAAACCTGGGGACCGTGCTGGGCAACGAGAGGCGGGAGATAGGTGGCCGGAGACTTATCACTGATAGCGCGGTTCGTTTTTCCGCCAATGAAGGCCATGTTGGCAATGTCGTCGGCTTCGCGCGAGGTAAAGCTCTTCTTGAGCTGCGCCTTTGGAAAAATATGATGGAATTGCAGCCTGTGGTGGCTGCCGGAATGATCGAGCGCTATGGTGAGGTTCGAGCGCCAGTCCTTAGCGTCGGCGGCTCGGAACGCCAAGAACATGGTCTTGAATAGCGCGCTGCGTTGATTGCGGCCTTCAAGTTCGTCAGGAGAAATATCGAGGCGACCGACTTGAAGGCGAAGTCGGTCTATGAGGTCCTGAATACGGCCACCATCTCGGAGTGACGCAAGGTCCTGATCGACCAAAGTCTCGCTCGACCCCCGCGAATAGCGTCCTTTCGCATTGGCAATTAAAGCCCAATAGCGGAGTTGGGCGGACTCCTGAGGCGAAATCGCGTATCCGCGAGCATGTCCAAAGTAGGCGATAACAACCATAAGGAAGGGGGATGATAGGAGGGCTGGGCTCTCGATGCCGACGTTGCTCTTTAGGAAGTTGATCGCAAATTGCATGCCTTCGCCGGCCTCTTTCCAGGCCTTTTGAAGGGCCTCGATGCTAAGGTTTCCGACAGTGCGAAAGCGCGACTGTCCAGTGGCAAAGGCGATCAGATTTCTGAGGTGAATACCGAGTTCGAGGTCAAAACCGGCCTTGGCGCAGTCCGCCTGGAATTTTTGGAAGGTCTCAAGAGAGTGACGCCACTTGGCCGTGATCTGCGCGAGCGCGAGGTCTGAGCTGCGCAGCTTGGCTCCGAGCGAATTCACCCGCACGAATATTTCGGTGACCTCGTCATAGGAGAGGGTGCGCTCAAGCACGTCCATTCGATAGACGTATTTGCAAATGCCACGAAGCTTCGCGAGGCGCTGGCTGTATTTCTCATACCGGGGATCGTCGAAGCCGGTCATGCCGGCGCGCTTCAGGAACGGGGCGTCACTGTCGCTTTTGAAAACTTCCGAAACCTTCACCCATTGGGGCATTTGCTCCAGCTTTTTGGTGGCCACAACGAACGTCATTTGGTTGAAGCGCCGTTGCAGCTCATCGTCTGTCGAGTCGGCGACATCCCCGAGTTCTTCGTCCTCATCGCCGTCGTCTTCATCGGCTCCGTCCTCATTGACCTCCGTGACGACGACAAGGTGATCCGGGTGCTCAAGGTTGAACAGAAGTTCAATGGGTCGCTTTCGTCCGCGCACCGTTACGAGCTCACCACGGATGACAGCCGAAAGAGATGTGAGGCGCTGCTGGCCGTCCAGCAAAAGGCGCGTGCTCTGATAAGGATTGACGGTTTGCGCGACGGCAAATTCTTGTAAGGGGACCTCTTCATCGGTATCCCAGAGGAGGATCGCACCGGAAGGGTAGCCGCGATAGAGTGAGTCCATGAGGTCACGGACCCTGGTTGAGCGCCACACATAACGACGCTGCATTTCGGGCAGCCTTAGCTGGCCGCGCTGAATCATCGATACCAACTCTTCAACGGTTGCTTCCGCTTTGGCCATTCGTTCCGTCCGGTCAATCTTCTTGTTATGTTCACGCTCAGCCGAGCATTGCGCGCGGATCGTGGTGAGGCAATAGCCTTGAAAGCCTGACGACGTGAATGAGTTGAATTTTAGTGTAACATAAAGGACGTTATGTTACGCTAACCGGCATGAGCCAAGCCGTCGTCGTCGTCGAGTCCAAGGCCGTCACGGTCGCGTCGCGCGACGGCGTTGTCGTGCCGCGCGTGATCGCCGCCGCCGGCGATGGGGCCGCGCGGCGGTTTTTGGAATTCTTCGCCGCCACCATCCGCAACAAGAATACGCGGATGGCCTATTACCGGGCCTGCTGTCGGTTCTTCGCCTGGTGCGACCAGCACAAAATCGGCGAAATCGCCGATATCGAGCCGCTGCACGTCGCCGCCTATGTCGAGGCAATGGCCAAGGATTTCGAGAAGCCGACGGTCAAGCAGCACCTCGCCGCGATACGCATGTTGTTCGACTGGCTGGTCACCGGCCAGGTCGTCGCGACCAATCCAGCCCATTCGGTGCGCGGCCCCAAGCACGTCGTCAAGACCGGCAAGACCACGGTGCTGACCGGCGAACAGGCGCGCGAGCTATTGGACAGCATCGATGTGTCGACCGTGGTCGGGCTGCGCGACCGGGCGCTGATTTCGGTGATGACCTTCGCCTTCGCGCGCATCGGCGCGGTTGTCGCGATGCGCGTCGAGGACTACTACCCAAACGGCAAGCGCTGGTGGGTCCGCCTGCATGAGAAAGGCGGCAAGCGCCATGAAATGCCGGCGCATCACAATCTGGAGGCCTATCTCGACGCCTATATCGAGGCGGCCGGGCTCCGCGACGCCGGCAAGGCTCCCCTATTCCGCTCCGCCGCCGGCCGCGCCGGGACGTTGACGGAAAAGCCGATGCACCGCGTCGACGCCTGGCGCATGATCCAGCGCCGCGCCGCAGAGCTGGGCTTGCGGGCCAGCATCGGCTGTCATACCTTTCGCGCCACAGGCATTACCGCCTATCTTGAAGCCGGCGGCACGTTGGAGAACGCGCAGGCCATGGCGGCGCATGAAAGCCCGCGCACGACGAAGCTTTATGATCGGACAGGCGATGAAATTACGCTCGATGAAGTCGAACGGATTACGATTTGATAAACGCGATGTCTCACAACGGCGGCGGCTTCCGCTCCATAGTTCCTACTTGAACCTTATTATTGTCATCCATATTTCTTAGCGTGCAAAATATAAGTATGTCCTCGCTAATTGCGATGACGTGAAAGGACAGATGGTCATTTATCTTCTGCGCCCATGCTATGATCTCTGGAAATTTCGTATCTAGTTCGATCGGCGTGGTGGATTTAAGTAACTTACGGACGTTCCCACGATGAAGATGCTGGTGGCACTGCCCGTATAACTCTAGAAGGGTCTCCTTAGGGAAGGCCATTGGGTTTAGCGCTTCTACGCTATGGCTCTGCACTTTGCCGCTGATTGAACGGCGATCAGCTTGCCGCATTGGTATCGGGTAAAAGTGTGGCCGCAGCTTTGTCAGCCCTTCAATTATCGCATCAGCCGACCACTCTTTGCCAAGCCGTTTTGCGTATGTGGCAGGAATGTCGCCGTGTGCCACCAGGCAGCTTAGAGCAATCAGTTCGCATAGGAGTCGCAATTGCGTGTAACAAAATTCGCGGACTATTGGACCAGGGAATCCTGTCTGCCCATTAACCGCACGATCAATGCAATCTATGCGAACCTTTACCTCATCCATAAGATTAGCGTAAAGGGCGATGAGAGCTTTTTGATCTTTCTGCATCATCGTTACTCTTTGGACGTAGATGTTTTGGCTAATATATCTGGTGCTTTTACGCTGTAAAGCCGCATAACGCCCTATACATAAAATCACGCGCGGGGATTTCGCGCTTTGCGCGGTCACGCATGGCAAAGGACGTTATCATGCGTGAGATGGGCCAAAAAGGGAAGGAGGTCGGACGCGTCAGGACGCTCGCCGGCGATGCGGTGTTCGACCGCTCCTGCCTCCGCCAACCGATGAGTTTCAACGGGAGCCCCGCGCTTTGCGAAACCACTACCTTTTGCAAAGCGTTGAAGGATGCGACCGATTGCAGTCACCAGCCTGCCGCGCTCACCAGTCGTTCCATAAAGAAACAAGAGCGCCAAGGAAAACATCGCATTTTTCAGCCGTCCATTGAACGTTACTATTTCCAAGCAAAAAATACTCATGGTTGGCACACAGCAATTTCGTCCTGTCAGCCTGATGGAGCCAGTTGATGCAATTAACGACCGTATTATCGTAATTTGTGCCGAATTTATCATTGGGAACATTATAAAGAAGACATTCTATGTAATATGATGGGGCGCACTTGCTATCTATTATGCCGCCATCAACCAACCGCTTCCTCATATTCTTAAAGATACGGACAACGGGCTTGAACCAACTATTGGTCTGCTGGTGCTTCGTTGTGCAATTAGTCGAGTGCGCGGCCGGATAATTAATTATTCGCCCGCTAGGAGTCGTTGGAAAGACGATCCCAGGAACATAGGCACTATCGGACTGACTGTTAAATCGGGTGTATCGCCGATGTTGATAACATGCCACAACGTCGGCATTGCGCCGTGATCCGTTCGCCTTGATTTTATAGGCTTTGGTTCCGAACGTGACATCATCGTCGCCAAATGCAGTGGAGAGGCGAGTGGCGACCCCCTGATTAAACTCAGCAAACGTATAATCCGCCGTTCCGCTATAGACCTGATGAAATACAGCCGCCTGTTCAGCGGGAAGGCCGCTGACATCATAGTTAAAAATTGAGTCTAGGCGTATGACGATATCGACATCACTTTCAGCATATATGTTTGTATCATTCCCGTAAGACCCTTGAAGAAATACGTTAAAATCTTTTGCCGCGTAAAGAGCTGAGGACGCAGTTAACGCGTTTCTAATTGTTTGGTAGGTGTTGCTTGATTGCGTCACAGACCCTTGATGAGACCATGTATCAAGTTGTGTTTCTAGAATGGCCATGCTGCCTCACATCTTCACTTTATAGGAGGAATTCTTTTAGCCTTATCTCTTCGCGCGCGAATGACTCTCTGCCTCTCTGACGAAGAATATTCAGCTTAGCAAGGTCATGCTCGAAGAGGTCGGTAGCCATTTCAGGCGTCTGGAACGTGTCGCTAATTCGTATCGTGGGAATGTCTTTGAACATGATAGCTCGCAACTGATCCATCGACTGAGTGTTGATTTCGAGCGTCTTTTGCAACAGCTGGACACTCACAAGATACTTTTTAGCAAGGCGCATCCAGAATCCCGGCTTAGGCTCAGGATAGACACCAACACCTAAACTCACTGCGCGGATGTTCTCATGCGGAATTTTCATAGCAATGATGGCGTCTGCCAAGGCATAGAGCGTGGGGTTGTTGGCGCAATATCCCCCATCGATCAACTCTACGTCGTCGCCTGACTCAGTTCTGACCATCTTTCGATTAAAGAAGGGGTATGCGGAGCACGAGGCTTGCACTGCGTCTGCGATGGTGCAGCCGAAGCCGGGAGAAAACGTCCCAATCCGTCCATGCGCCTGCGCAACGCTGGCTTTGAAAATCATAGGACGTTCAATGACCCACTTCGTCGCGACGATGCCAACACCCGTCTTCACGGCGTCGAATTTCTTGTCGCCAAAGACCTTCTCGGCCAACTTCTGAAGCGCTTGTGATTTGCCGTTCGCCCCTTTGATCTTCATGATCTCGGGCACATATTTTTTGTAAAGCTTGTGGATTTCATCGACTTCGAACCCGAGCGCGATTAGGGCGGCGATTATCGCTCCTGTGCTGGTTCCGAAAACCAGATCAAACCGCTTGTAGAGAGGGCATCCCAGCATCCCTTCAATCTCTTTCAGGACGCCGAGCGTGTAAAACCCCTTTGCGCCGCCTCCATCTAGGCTGAGGATTCGACACAGCCCGTCCTTCGACAACTCAGCCGTCAGATTGGAAGACGCCTGCGTCGGTGTTCCAGCTTCACTCATGCCGTTAGCCTCGAAATCGTCTGGTGCGAGACATTGTAGCTCTGCGCGAGCTCGCGCAATGTCTCGTCGCCTTTGTCACGCCGCTTGATTGCTTCGCGGCGCTGATGTTCCGTGAGCTTCGGCTTCCGGCCAAACTTGACGCCGCGCGCTTTGGCGTTCGCGCGACCAAGGGCTGTCCGTTCCTTGATCCGGCGGCGCTCCAATTTCGCGGCGACGCCAAGCATGGCGAGAACTAACTCGGCAAAATCCGACGTGGTATCGACGACGGGCTCCGCGATCGAGCGCAGGCCCGCGCCGGCCTTCTGCAAGTCGCGCGCGATCACGAGCAAGTCCGTGGTGTCGCGAGAGAGACGATCGACGGCGGGAATAATCACCACGTCGCCGTGCTCGACCGTCGCCAGCAGTTTATTGAGCTGCGGCCGGTCTGCAGTCGCGCCGCTGATCTTCTCGCGAAACACGCGCTCGCATCCGGCGGCCTTCAATTGGGCGAGCTGGCTGGTGAGGTCTTGAGCGTCGGTCGAGACGCGGGCGTAGCCGTAAATCATGCCCCAATATGGACCGGAAATATGGACCTGAAAAGGGACATTAAATCAGCGGCTTAGATTTGATCCAAATGTCTTGATTTTTGCACGCCCGTCCCCGAACGGATCGCTACTTCAGACGTTTCTGTGCTAAAGCTATCAATTAGAAATAGAGGCAACTCCGGATTCAAAAATATGCAGCCAACAACCTTAACTGAAACAATCCAAAATGTAGCTCTTGAATTGCTAAAGCAAAGTCCAGAAGGACTACGTTATTCTGAACTTGCTAGGCAAATTCTGGCGAAAGACCCCTTACGTTTTAAGCCTAATACGATTTCAGGCAGCATTTGGGATTTAGACAAGCAATATCATGAAATTGTTTACAAGCCATCCAGAGGGCTTTTCCGCCTTCTTGAGTATAAACCGGCAGATACAATCTCTGAAAAAGAACAACCAAAAGACAGTGGTCAAACAGACACGGCTATCGTCAAATTTAAAGAATACGAGTTTTATACTCCGTTCGCTGATTGGCTGAAGAATGAATTAGAAGAGGTCACACACGCAATCCATCTTGGAGGCAATACATTTAGAGACAAGTGGGGAACGCCTGATGTGATTGGGAAAAGCGAATCAAGACGGAGTGATATAATCAAAGGGGCAACGGAAATTGTTTCCGCTGAAATAAAAACGGATACGAGTCAGCTTATTACGGCATTCGGACAAGCTTGCGCATATAAGTTGTTCAGCCATAAGGCTTATCTTGTTGTTCCACGCCAGTCACAAAACGAAGAACTTTCGCGTCTTGATTCGCTATGCCAAATATTTGGCATAGGTCTTGTCACATTTGACGGAACGTCTTCGGAACTTCCCGACTTCCGTATATTAGTGCGCGCGGTTCGGCACGAACCTGATTTATTTTATACAAATAAATACATGACTATCATAGAAAAAGAGCTTTTCTCATGAGCGTTACATTTTTGAAAAGCAAGTCGCCTAAGCGCCATTCCGTTAAATCGCACCTGTTCCGAAATGCTTGAAGGGCTATCTATGATCCTGTCGAACGTTCAGCCTAAACACATACGCTATATCAAACTCGGTGATGGTGGGCGCTGGGCGCAACATGCTCTTTCGGAGGGCGTTCTTTCTTTCGGTTATCAGACCATTCCACACGAAATGTGCGAACGAAAGGACTGGGACGGGGTAAGGAATCTGTTGTCGGATCGTAAATCGTCGGGAGCCCAGACCGCCGGAGTCACCGAAGTTAAGTCATTTTATGAATTGGGAGAAGACTGCCTTTGGATCACTTTTGCTGATGGACATCTATGGTGGGCTTTTGCCCACCCAAAGGTGCAATGGACAGGAGACGACACGGGTGATGAGCCATCTCGAAAACGTATGACTTTGGACGGTTGGCATAAAACCGATGTTCTTGGCAAACCTCTGCGGGTTGCTGCGCTAAGCTCCAAACTGACAAAAGTCGCAAGTTTCCGTGCGACGATCTGCAAAGTTGCAGAGGAAGATTATCTTCTACGACACATTAACGGCATTGAGGAACCGATTGTCGCGCGTGCCAACGAAGCCCGTAAGGCAATGATAGTAGTGGCAGTCGAGATGATCCAAGGATTGCATTGGGCTGACTTTGAAACATTGACTGACCTAATATTCGCACGATCAGGCTGGCAGCGATCGACACGTGTTGGTGAGAACCTGACCGACTTTGATATTTTAATGGAGCAGCCGACAACTGGCGAAATCGCCTTTGTTCAGGTCAAATCCGAAGCTGGACAGGCCACAGTTGACGATTATCTTGGACGATTCCATCGTGGCGACTATGATCGATTTTTCTTCGTATGCCATATGCCTCAAGGAAAGCTGAAACTTCCCAATGAGCCTCGGCTGCATCTATTTGAAGGCGAGCGCTTGGCAGATGCCGCAGTCAAAAATGGCCTCTTTGACTGGTTAATCGAACGATCCGGATAATTCCGCGTGATGCAGTCGCATAACGCCCATTCTGTTAAACGGCATATTCCCTTGTTTGATTGGGCGCTGATCATTCCCTCGTCCCGATCTGCTTTTCGTATCCCGTAGGGTCGCAGCGCTGTCAAAAGCGCGAAGCGAAGCGCAGCGGCAACGGAGCCACGCGCAGCGAAGCGAGCATGGCGAGTAGCCACCTTTTGACAGGGCGAGAACCGAAGGGATCATCGCAGCAGAAGGGAGAATGGCGCGGTCATCCCGTGACCTCGCACACGCGCCTACGCGCTTCGTTTCCAGGCCTATTATCAACGAGCCAACGTTTTCCGACCGTTCCCGACCTGACCTCAAGGATCAGGTCGCGCTCATATTCAGAGAGAAATCCGCCATGGACGTATTCCAGCATCTCTCCCATGGGGACCCGCAAAAGCCCGGAATACCAGGCAGCCAAGTGAGGATTGGCTTCGGATGAAGCCATAAGCTGCTCGATGGTCACGCGGCTCGCCGCGTCGGAATCGACGAATCCATTGTTGTCGGGAATTCGTTTACCCGACCAATGCACGCTCGACTGACAAACACCTTCTTTGTTTCGAGGCAGCGCCTCAAGGCAGGCCACGAGGGCGTCGTGGAATTCAACAGGCCTATTTTCTCTGGGCGCAGCTTTGTAGTGAAGCATCTGTTCGAGCAGATCGACGTAGCCGTTGACGCCCACAAGCCACAGCCTGTCATCCTCGATTTTCCACGTGCCGACATATCCGCGCATAATGGCAGTCATCCTTAGAATAAACTTAGGTCGATGAGGCATCGCATTAAAAAGAACATCGAGCGGCAGCGCGCAGAGCGTTTCTTTCTTGTTATCGATCCAGAGGATTTCGCCCATTTGTGCGGTCATTGCACGATGCGGCCTTGATCCGCACAGAGACCGGGGCGTGATGTTCGGCGCACGATCTCCGGCGCAACGCCGATCATGGACGCGCAAAGGGGCGGCCACCACCCGCCGTTTTTCAGATGCGCCTTTTCGCTGTCCGGCAACGTGCGCGCGACCTCAAAGGACGGCCTCCACCACGCCAGCCATTGACGCCGTTCCTCGGCGGTCGCCTCCTTCGGTGCGACAATCTCCAGCACCTCGGCGATGTGCTCGATTTCCTGCCAGGCGAGTTCGCCACGGTAGTAGCGAAGAAAAGCCCGCGCCTCTTTGACGGCGAGTTCGCGGTCATCCGAACCGAGGGGATAATTGCGGCGACGGTGGAAACAGGCCCGCAAGCGTTGGCGGCAAAAGGCGGCGTAGTCTTGCATAGCTCCCCCTCGCTCGAACGTGCGGGGCTCGGTTCTCATTCGTCGCAAGAGTCTTCACCCCGCGCGGTTGGTTTCAGGTTGTGAAAATCATTATAGGCGACAGCGACCCAAGCCCCACAGGGACCCGAGTCGATAATTCCAAAGTCCAAGCCCCTTTCGAGGAAAGCGTCCCATTTGTTTGGGCTGAGGTGTATCAGCATGTCATATTCGCGATGATCAACGACGACGTTTTTGCAATGTTCGCCAATCCGGCGCGCCCGCCATGCGGTGTCAAAGGTTCCGGGAACATAAGTCCTTTCCCAATAATCAAGGGTCTCGCGGAAATCATAAACGACGCGGTTTCGTTAGTGCAACATCGTTTCTGTAAATTCCCTGCCGGCTGGTTTTGCGCAGCGACGCTACCCCGGCGGACCTCACCAGCGGGCGATTTCTTCGGGGTATTCTTCCCCACATTCACGAAGGAAT
>Ga0187856_1000518_pt1 | contig 34911 bp, 36 predicted proteins | sample June2016WEW_8_40_FD_132443 | JGI IMG/M metagenome (GOLD analysis project Ga0187856, IMG submission 132443) | Peatland microbial communities from SPRUCE experiment site at the Marcell Experimental Forest, Minnesota, USA - June2016WEW_8_40 | ecosystem: Environmental > Terrestrial > Soil > Wetlands... | reverse complement strand
CTTGGCAGCGGTCATGTGTGACCGCGACAACAGACCGGACATATGATCGCAATCGCTTCGATCCGCACACTGCCAACTCTTGCAAGCAGGGGGCCGTCCACATATGGGACCTGGTCGGAGCGCACGACCCCGATGGTTCGAAAGACCGTGCGCTGTTCAACGGGCGTTACCCGCTCCTTCCTGTCCCAGTCCAGCGACATGAGTCGCAGACCGGTCATCGTGCCGGCCGGGCGTATCCGCCGGAGCCGCCCGGGAGCGGAGGTGACGAGCCCCCGCCCGCGGGAACCGCTCTCGCTCCGTCAGCCGGTGTCGCCGGCTGACGTCCTTTCGGCGAGCGAGATTCGCAGCGTGTAACTGATTTCGGGACGAATGTCAAGAGAAAATGTCCCTGATACTGAGACGCCGCTCGCCTTTCCTCACCCGCTTGCGGGGGAGGTGGCGAGCAACCTCTCGACCGAAGCGCGCACCGCGAAGGTGGAAGCGACCCGCAAGGGGTAGGCCGCTGTTGGTCGGGTTAGCGCGCCAGAGTGTGACCCACCATGAAGCCCCCAACGTTGGGTTACGGGCTTCGCCCTAACCCAACGGGGCTCTCATGGCACTTGGCACTCTGCGAACCGCTCGTTAGGTCAACTCACTAGGTCAATTTCGCACCGGATTTCTGAACGAAAATTCGGGAATGAAATCAACGGTTGGAAATTGGTTCGTAATTCTTGATTTCTGCACATTCGCGTTATTGACGACGGCAGGCGCGCTACCGATACTAGTAAGCATGCCGACCATAAGGAAAATCACGCGACTTGAGGCCGTGCGGGATCAATTGGATTCCGCATTTAAGGTATATTTTCTATGGGATGATCTGGTATCCGCGATTACTCTAGCGGGTGCGGCCGAACGGGTGATGTCAGACATGCAGCCCAAGGACGGGATATTTGGCATCGATGCCGCGTCGATCCGGTCGATCATCAATCTTTATATCAAGCCCGAGCATCAAAAGGTCGCCGCTACATTGTATCGCGCCGACTATGACTTCTTCCGCCACGCCGACAAGAAAACGCAAAGTGACTACGCGCTTAAAGAGGAGGTGGCGGATTTCTGGTTATTTATAGCGCTGTGCTCCTTCGAGCATTTAAAACAACCTAAAACGAAGGCGATGCGCACTTTCAGCTGTTGGTTTTTTCTCAAAAATTCGCAGTACATAAAAGCGGAGGCCGTCGGCTATGCGGATTTTATCCGGAAGCTAGGTGCCACCGTACAAGGCATGTCGAAACTGGAATTTTATCAGGCGTTCTGTACTGCCGATCCGGCACCATAAAACTTGATCTTTGCTACATAGACCCTCGCAACCGCGTTTAAGCATGATACGATGAGGCATGACAGCTTCTGGCCTTCCACAAATGATCGCCGATATCGGCCGATATCGGCGGCGATAGAAAGATCGCGCGGAGCTGAACGTCGCATAAGCCCCAATCCGTTAAATCACGCGCGACGGCAAGGGTCGAAAAACGCGCTTTCACCTTATTTTTCGGGCGTGTCCAGACGTTTCAAAACTCTTGAAAATCGAAGGCCGCCATTCTCGAACTTCGTGATTTATGCACATCGACCGCGCCTTCGACGGCACAGAACGGATGGCCATATCTGGCCTCAAGCGCCGTATGGCTTGCGGATCGAATTTCAGTTATTTATTTTGAACGTTTGGGGGCTCACATGAGACCTATATTACAGGCAGTCCCACCCCACGTGCGCCGAGGTCTCGCGCGGACTTACGTCGTTGTCGCGGTGCCTTGGGTAGCTTGGTTCGGCTATCAAATTCTCAATGTTATCGCTGCTCGTTCTTACTGGTATTGGCGCGACATATCTCACGCATTTTGGTTCCTCCTAATAGTGCCGATTGGCGCGCCGATTTTATACGTGTTGATTGTGTGGGTGATTGCCGGCTTCCGTGAACCGGCATCTCAGACCGACTATCAGCCCCTGATTGCTCTTGCGGTTTCCCAGTTGACCGACAATAATGTAGAGTCGCGTCAACGACTGTATGACCGCGCATTAGTTGCGCTCACCACGCAACTGCAACAACAAAATCCGCCGCTGTCAGCCTCGCGTATAGCGAATGAAACACTTGCATTTTCCGCGGCTACTCGAAGAATAGAACGTGATGCCCTTGCCGAAGCATTTCGACATAATCGAGAAATTCAGAAACTGAAACCAGCATCAACCATCCTGCTCATACTATCTCTTGGGGCTCCGGTTCTTTGGGCCAATTCCTTCAATGAAATGTCACTTTATTGGATAGCCCGTAGGGCGGATTAGGGCAGCGTAATCCGCCATTTTGATCGCGCCGAGACGGCGGGTCACGCTTGCGGCGATCCCGCCCTACGACAAGTGTTCATTTTCGTTCACCGAACTCGCCTGTGGGCTCGACCTCGCCCGCCCAATCGAGCGGAAAGAGGCCGCGCCGGACGTCGCGGTGGAACGACGAGTGCGGCCAGTCCTGAACGCGCCGGACGAGGTCGTGCTTGACCGGATTGATGTAGCAATACTCGACGTGGCGCGCATAATCGCCATCGTCGCGGATCAAATGCTCCCAGAACCGGCGCTGCCAAATGCCGCGTTCGTTGCGCTCCTGGCGCACGGCGGACCGCCGCTCTTGCTTCGGCAGCGCTTGAGCGAACCGGCTTTTGATTAGCCGCCATCGCGTCGAGAAATCGGCGTCGTCCGGTGGCAAGGTCCAGACCGCGTGCAAATGATTCGGCAGCACCACGATCGCCGCAATGTCGAACGGATATTTGCTTCGCGTTTCCTCAAACGCGCTGCGTAGCGCATCGACATGATCGACGAGCAGCGTCTGACGCCGCTCCAGCAGATTGACCGTGAAGAACCAGCATCCGTTAGGGACGAAGGCACGACGATAGTTCGGCATGCCCGCAGGCTAACAATATTCTCCGTGGCGCAAAGCGCTTTGCGCGGCGGTTAGCCGTAGGGCGGATTAGCGTTAGCGTAATCCGCCATTACGCCCCGAGACGGCGGATTACGCTGCGCTAATCCGCCCTACAGACTACAGACTTGGGTGCTTGATCACGCCTTCGGCGCCGTCATCGCCCCCAAAGCTTGCACCAGCTCGATCGGGAACGGAAATACGATCGTGGAGCCGCGTTCGCTGGCGATGTCGAACAGCGTGCCGAGATAGCGCAGCTGCATCGCCTGCGGCACTTCCGCCAGGATGCGGGCGGCTTCGACCAGCTTCTGCGCCGCCTGCTGTTCGCCTTCCGCATTGATGATCTTGGCGCGGCGCTCGCGTTCGGCCTCGGCCTGGCGGGCAATGGCGCGGATCATACTCTCGTCGAGGTCGATGCGCTTGATCTCGACCGTCGAGACCTTGATGCCCCAGCCTTCGGTCTGCTTGTCGAGAACGTCCTGGATGTCGGCGTTGAGCTTGTCGCGCTCGGCCAGCATCTGATCGAGGTCGTGCTTGCCCAAGACCCAGCGCAGCGTGGTCTGGGCGATCTGGCTCGTCGCCATGAGGTAATTGCTGACCTGGATGATGGCGCGCTCGGGATCGACGACGCGGAAATAGAGGACGGCGCTCACCTTGACCGAGACGTTGTCGCGGGAAATCACGTCCTGCGGCGGAATTTCGTCGACGATGACGCGCAGATCGACGCGGACCATCTGCTGCACGAACGGCACCAGCAGAAAGAGGCCCGGCCCCTTGGTTCCGGTATAGCGGCCGAGGGTGAAGACCACGCCACGCTCGTATTCGCGCAAGATGCGAATGGAGGCATAGATAAAGATCAGCACCAAAAAGGCGATGACGATGACGGCGGTAAGAATCATGACTGTGCTCCTTGTTACTGTTATCCGCTTGGATTCCCGCCTGCGCGGGAATGAGCGGAATAAGTTCTACCCGGGTCGGATTGCTTCGACGCGAAGGACGAGGCCGTCGCGGCCGACGACCTTGACGCGGCTCCCGGCGGCAAGCGGCGCATTGCAGCGCGCCAGCCAGATTTCGCCCTTAAGCCTCACTCGCCCTTCGCCGCCCTGCCAGGAGATCGCTTCGCCCTCGGCTCCGATCAGGGCTTCGCTTCCGGTCACGACCGGCCGCTTGCGCGAGCGCAAAGCAACCCCGAGCACCACCAGCAGCAGCGCGGCGCTGCCAATGGCGGCGCCGATGACCACGCCCAGCGAGAGTGCGAAACCCGGCGCACGCGAGGGAAACATCAGCAGCGCTCCGATGACGAACGCGGCAATGCCGCCGACGCCGAGCGCGCCGAAGGCGCCGATATGGGCCTCGGCGACCATGAGCGCGATGCCAAAAAGCACCAGCGCGGCGCCGGCATAATTGATCGGTAGAAGGGCGAGCGCATAGAGCGCGACCAGAAGAGAGATGGCGCCGACGAGGCCCGGCACTACGGCGCCCGGATTGAAGAATTCGAGGATGAGCCCATAGACGCCGATGAGCATCAGGATGAAGGCGACGTTCGGATCAGTGAGAAGAGCGAGCACCTCGGTGCGCCAGCCGGGCGGCTCACTCACGACCTCAAGGCCGGCGGTCGCCAGGCGCTGCGGCTTGCCGGCAACGGTCACCGTGCGGCCGTCGATCTGGCGGAGAAGATCGGTGTCGTCGGCGGCGATCACGTCGATGACGTGAAGCGCAAGCGCCTCGACGGCGGGGAGGCTTGCGGCGGAGCGCACCGCCTCTTCGGCCCAGTCGGCGTTGCGGCCGTTGAGCGCGGCCAGGCTGCGAATATAGGCGACGGCGTCGTTGACGATCTTGCGTGTCTCGGTGTCCGCCGGCTCGCCGCTTTTGCCTTGCTGCTCTTGCTGTTTTTTTTGTTCTTTTTGGTCCGACGGCAGCAGCGGATTGCCGCCGAGCTGAACCGGCGTTGCGGCGCCGATATTGGTGCCAGGCGCCATCGCCGCGATGGCGCTGGCATAGGCAATATAGGTGCCGGCACTGGCCGCTCGCGCGCCGCTCGGCGCGACGTAGGTGGCGACCGGCACCGGCGAGGCGAGGATGGTCCTGACGATCTCGCGCATCGAGGCGTCGAGACCGCCTGGCGTGTTCATGCGCAGAATGACAAGCCCGACCGCGTCTGGTTTGGCCGCCCGCAACTCGCGCGCAATGTAGTCTGCGATTGGCGGACCGATCGCGCCGTCGATGTCGAGCACGAGAGCGCGTTCGGCCGATCCGGCCGCCATGCTCGGCGTGGTCGGCAGGGCGAGCAGCGCCACCGCCATGGCCATAGCGCTCGCCACGAGCGTGAGGGCCGCGCGCAACCGCATCATGGCAATCATCCAGGGCCCGGCGGCCCGGTTGGCGGCGAACGCCACGGCCGCGTGCAGCCCAATCGCCGTACTATATCCGCCTTCCGCGCGCGAGTCCGCGCCAACGGTGCCGGCATTACGCGATCCGGCCGTGGTCGCTGAACAAGTTGATTTCGGCACGGTAATTCTTTGCTTTACCACTCGAAGATTCGGATCGGCGGCTTCGAAGATCAAACCAATCGCGACGTCCCAGCTCCTGCCGCAGGATTGCGCCGGCCCCTATTGCAAGCGAGGTGGGAAAGGTGCAGCATTTTTTGCAGGGTCATGGATCCGGGACATTGCAAAATGCATAGTCGCGGCAAGGGCCGACCGTTAGGGGCGATTCTGTCGTCACTGGCCGCCTTCCTCGCCGCCGGCGCAAGGCCGCCAACCCCGCTCGCGAAAGCGATCGTGCTGGTCCTCGTCATCAAGCTGATCGGACTCGCGGGAATCAAGGTTTTCATGTTTTCGGACGACACACAGCCAGTCGTCGACGCGACCGCGATGGCACGCGCAATAGGTCCGTCGGCGTTCCCTGCGGTAACGAGCAATGGACGTTGACAATGTTCCACCTTGATCCTGTCAGCCTCGACCGACTGCAATTCGCCATAACGGCGCTCTATCATTTCCTGTTCGTTCCGCTGACGCTCGGGCTTTCGCTCCTGCTTGCCATTATGGAAAGCGCCTACTTGATGACGGGCCGGGAAATCTGGCGCGACACGACCAGATTCTGGGGCAAGCTGTTCGGCATCAATTTCGCCATGGGGGTGGCCACGGGCATTACCATGGAATTTCAGTTCGGCACCAACTGGGCGTATTACTCGCACTATGTCGGTGACATATTCGGCGCGCCGCTCGCCATCGAAGGCCTCATGGCCTTCTTCCTTGAATCGACCTTCGTCGGCCTGTTCTTCTTCGGTTGGGACCGATTGCCGAAACTCGGCCATCTCGCGGTAACCTGGCTGGTCGCGATCGGCTCCAACCTGTCGGCGCTGTGGATACTGGTCGCCAACGGGTGGATGCAGCACCCGATTGGCGCCGTCTTCAATCCGGATACCATGCGAATGGAGCTCACCTCGTTCTCGGATCTGATCTTCAATCCGGTCGCCCAGGCGAAGTTTGTCCATACCGTTGGGGCGGGTTACGTGACCGGCTCGATGTTCGTGGTTGCCATCTCGGCCTACTATCTGCTCTCCGGCCGCTTCCAGGCTTTCGCCAAGCGATCGATCATCGTTGCATCGGCATTCGGGCTGGCGGCGGCGCTGTGCGTCGTCGTTCTCGGCGACGAGAGCGGTTACACCGTCTCCGAGAACCAGAAGATGAAACTCGCCGCCATCGAGGGCATGTGGCAAACCGAGCCGGCGCCCGCCGGGTTCACGCTTTTCGGGATTCCCGACGCCGCTGACCGCAAGGTCGATTACAGCGTCAGGATTCCATGGATGCTCGGCATTATTGCCACGCGCTCGTTCGACCGGCAGATACCAGGGATCAACGACCTCGTGACGCGTGACGAAGGGCGCATCCGCAATGGTCTGATCGCCTACGACGCACTTGAGCGGCTCAAAGAGAAACGCAATGACAGCCAAGCCGCGGCCCAGCTTCGTGACCATGCCGCCGATCTGGGTTATGCGCTGCTGCTCAAGCGCTATGTCGCCGATCCGCGCACCGCCGACGCCGCGACGATCGCCAAAGCCGCCGCAGATACGGTTCCCGACATCGGCCCGCTGTTCTGGAGCTTCCGGATCATGGTAGCGTTGGGCTTCTACTTCATCCTTCTGTTTGCCTTCATATTTTGGGATGCATCACACCGCAACTTCTCGCGTCGGTGGCTGTTGCGTCTGATGCTCTGGTCGCTGCCGCTACCCTGGATCGCGGCCGAGCTCGGCTGGATCGTCGCCGAATACGGCCGCCAACCCTGGGCGATCGACGGCGTTCTGCCGACGTTTCTCGCCGCGTCTTCGGTGTCGGCCGCGCAGGTCCTGTTCACTTTGGCAGGCTTTGTTCTGTTCTATTCGTCGCTTCTCGTCGTCGACATTTTCCTGATGCAGAAATACATCCGCATGGGACCGATTGAGGCGCTTGGTCTCACCAGGCCGGCGATGCAGGCGGCTGCGATGCCGGCGGAGTGAAGGGGCCGAATCATGACGATCCCGCTCGACTACGAAATCCTCCGGCTCATCTGGTGGCTGTTGCTCGGCGTGCTGCTGATCGGCTTCGCCATCATGGATGGATTCGATCTCGGCGTGGCGATGCTGCTGCCCTTTGTCGCGCGGGAGGACGCCGAACGGCGCGTCACCATCAATGCCATCGGTCCGTTCTGGGACGGCAATCAGGTGTGGTTGATCCTCGGCGGCGGCGCGGTGTTCGCCGCCTGGCCGCCGGTCTACGCGACATCGTTCTCGGGCTTCTACATTGCGATGTTCCTGGTGCTGGCGGCGCTGATCCTGCGGCCGGTCGGATTTGAGTTCCGCAACAAGGTCGCCGATGCGCGCTGGCGAGCGTTCTGGGACTATGCATTGTTCGCAGGAGGGCTGGTGCCGAGCCTGGTGTTCGGCGTGGCGTTCGGCAATTTGTTGCAGGGAGTCCCCTTCCGCATCGACGGCGACCTGCGCGTTCTGTACGAAGGCGGCGGATTATTCGAACTGCTCAATCCCTTCGGCCTGTTGAGCGGCCTCGTCGCGGTCGCGATGCTCGCCACCCATGGTGCAATCTATCTCACGCTCAAGACCGACGGCGCCGTGCGGACACGCGCGCGCGATTTTGCAAAGATCGGTGCTTTGGCGACGATCGTCCTATTTGCCGCGGCGGGCCTGTGGGTATGGTTGGGAATTGACGGCTACGCGATTACCAGCACAGTCACGACCGACGGCCCTTCCAACCCGCTGCTGAAGACGGTTGTCCGCCAACCCGGCCAATGGCTCGCTAACTACTCCGCGTACCATTGGACGATCGCCGCGCCGGTCCTCGGCTTCCTCGGGCCGCTGCTGGCAATCCTCTTCACCGCAGCTCGCCGGCCGGCATTGGCGTTCATCGCCAGCGCGCTTGGCATTTTCGGTATCATCGCCACCGCCGGCGTGAGCATGTTTCCATTTCTCATGCCGTCAGACATCGCCCCGGCCGCAAGCCTGACGGTGTGGGATGCCTCGTCGAGCCGCCTCACTTTGTTCGTGATGCTGCTGGCGACGCTGATCTTCCTGCCGATCGTGCTCATCTATACGGCGATCGTGTTCTGGGCGCTGCGCGGGCCGGTGACGGAAAGCCAGGTCGAGAAAAATTCCGCCAATCTCTATTGAGGACGCAGATGTGGTACTTCACTTGGATCCTCGGTGTCGGCTTCGCTTGCGGCTGCGGCATTCTCAACGCACTCTGGCACGAGCAGTACCTGCCGGATGAAAAGATCGACGCCGAAACTTAGCCGGGAGTCATGGGCGGACATTTTGCGACGGCTCCCCGTTCAGGGCGATGCGCGCTTTAGCTCCGTATCGAGGTGAGCCCAGTTCTTTAGATCGGTCTGTTATGCGAATGCCGGTGCGATTAAGTCGTTCTATGATCCCGAATCGCTTTCCGCTCCAATGTCTCCTTGATTCCAATGTTCGCATGTAAAGTGGGCCGCAAGCGCTTGCGGACTTCGGGATCGAGACCCTAGGGCAAACGCAGAACGAACAGACGATGGCGCTGCCGCAACCGCTCATAAGCGAGGTCGCCAAGGCGCAGGAGGCGTGGCGTGCGAACGAAAACACGCGCCGCCTCTGGAGCGCGGATGCCACGCTGTGGACCGGCCGCGACGAAAGCGATTGGCTGGGCTGGCTCGACATCGAGAATGAGCTGTGCGACGTCGAACCTTTGCGGGAATTCGCCCGCGAGGTGCGTGCCGAAAAATTCACCGATGTGCTGCTCTTGGGCATGGGCGGATCGAGTCTCGGCCCTGAGGTGCTGGCAAAGAGCCTGGGATCGGCACCGGGCCATCCCACGCTGCACGTCCTCGATTCCACCGATCCGCAGCAGGTGCGACGTTTCGAGCGCCGCATCGATTCCGCGCGCACGTTGTTCATTGTGTCGAGCAAGTCGGGCGCGACGCTCGAGCCGAACGTTCTCATGGATTATTTTTTTGCCAAGGCGTCCGCCGCCGTTGGCGGCACTGCCGCCCGGCACTTCGTCGCCATCACCGATCCCGGCAGCCGACTGCAAAAGACGGCGGAGGAGAAAGGCTTCCGCCACATCTTCTTTGGCGTTCCCAGCATCGGCGGACGCTATTCCGTGCTCTCCAATTTCGGCATGGCGCCACTCGCGGCGACCGGCCACGACCCGCGCGCCTTTCTCGAAGCGGGCCGCATCATGGCGCGGGCCTGCGGCCCCGAGGTGCCGCCGGCGGAAAATCCCGGCGTCGCGCTCGGCCTGGCGATCGGTGTGCTTGCCCTTCACGGACGCGATAAGCTCACCGTCATTGCCTCGCCGTCGATTGCCGCCTTCGGCGCCTGGGTGGAGCAATTGTTGGCCGAATCGACCGGCAAAAACGGCAAGGGTGTGATTCCCATCGCCGCGGAGCCGCTCGGCGATCCGTCCGTTTACGACGTGCATCGGCTGTTCGTGTTCCTGCGCGACGTCGCGCAGCCAAATCTCGCGCAGGACCAAGCGGTCGACGCGCTCGAACGCGCCGGGCACCCTGTCGTGCGCATCGGCCTCGCCTCGCCCAAGCTTCTAGCGCAGGAATTTTTCCGCTTCGAGATTGCGACCGCCGTCGCCGGGGCGGTCCTCGGCATCAACCCGTTCGATCAGCCCGACGTCGAGGCCAGCAAGATCGCGACGCGCGCGATGACGGAAGCGTTCGAGAAGACCGGCTCGCTTCCCGCGGAAACGCCGGTGTTCAGGGACAATGGCATCGCGCTCTACACCGATGAGCGCAACGTGCAGGCTCTACGGCGGATGGGAGCGAATTCCACGCTCGAAAGCTGGCTCAAGGCGCACTTCGCCCGCCTCGATGACGGCGATTACTTCGCGCTGCTTGCTTATATCGACGGCGACGAAGCGCGGCTGCAGTCGCTGCAAAACGTGCGCGCGGCTGTGCGCGACCGCAAGCACGTCGCCACCTGCCTGCAATTCGGGCCGCGATATCTGCACTCGACCGGGCAGGCCTACAAAGGCGGACCGAACTCCGGCGTGTTTCTGGGGATCACGGCGCAGCCGGCTCCCGATCTCGCTATTCCGGGCCGCAAGGCGAGCTTCGGCGTGATCGAGGCGGCACAGGCGCTGGGCGACTTCCGCGTGCTGGCCGAGCGCGGTCGGCGCGTGTTGCGCGCGCACATCGCGCACGATGTGGATGAGGGCCTTGCCGCCATCGGCAAGGCGGCGCGGCTGGCGCTGGAATGATCATCCTACTGCGAAACGAATTGTCGGAGCCGGGCATAAAGGCCGGCGGGAGACCGCGAGCGCGACTTCGGTGTTGCGAGCGCACGCGGCGTCGCGCCGATGAGCCGCGCGCCGAATGGAATACGCTGAACGGCCAGTGTCGTGATCCAGCTCAGAACCAGCGTCCCGGCGAAAACGATTGCGCCCTTGATCACGGCAAACAGCGTGGAGGCGAGGAGCGCGTATTGGAGCCAGACGACGAAGTCGTAGTGCACGAGATAAAGGCTGTAGGCGGTGGCTGAAAGGCTGGCAAGAATGCGCGAGCGTTTCGCGGCAAAGCGCAAGCTCGCGGCGATGAGGAAAAGAGAGCCGGCGGCGCAGGCCAGCACGAAACTCAGATCGGCCGCGATGTCGATGCCGATCGGCGCCGGACCGTTCATGGTCAACGAGGTCAAGCCCATCCAGAGCAGGAGTGAAGCGAGCGCCGCTGCGAGCCACAGCGCCCAGCGCCGCGCCAACGCGCCGTCCACCGCCGTGAGGCCGCAATCGATGCCCTCGACCCCAATCCCGAGCCCGGCGAAAAAGTACACGGCATAAAGCAACGGGCGGGAGAACTGCACGGCAAGGAGTCCGGAATCGGACCAAGCCCAGGGGGTGAACGCGAGCGCCAACGGGACATAGGCCAATGCGGAGGCCGCAGTGAGGGCGGCAAAATAGCGGCGCGGACGTTTGCCTGCCGCAGCCGACCACCGGCCAAGGGCTTTGAGCGCGTTGGGCGCGATCGAGTGGAGGCCAACCACCAGGAAATTCAAGGCCAGGAGCTGCCACAGGAACCACAGCTGCCCGTTGGGCCAGAACGGCAGCGCGAGATAATGCTGCCAATAGGCGGACAGGCTCGGGTCGGCGCCGGTCACGCGGTAGGCCGGATAAACGGCGATTGGGATCAGGAAGACGACGCCGAAAGCAAAGGGAACGCCAAGCCTGAGCAGGCGGTCGCGCACGAAAGCCCGGTTACCCTTGCGCATGAGGCTCGGCCACACGAACAAGCCGGAGAGCAAAAACATGAGCGACATCAGATAAACGTCCTGCCATGCGCAAAACAGGTCGAAGCCGAACCAGCGGTGGCTGTCCACAATCGGAAAGGCGCGCCAGCCGTAGGGCGGATCGTCAAAACCGGAAGAGGTCGCCGGAGACCACTCGACGTAGGCCAGCGCCGAATGGAAGGCCAACACGATCAGGATGACGACGGCCCGCAAGTTGTCGAGGGCCAAGCTGGAACGCGACAGGGCAGCAGGGCGCGACATTAGGGTCAAATCCCGGTCAGCCGAATTGATCCAATGGCTCCAATCATTGGAACGCGCCGCGCCGGTTGCAAGCGGTAAAATGGGCTCCGCCTGCGGGGAACCTGCCGTTTCCACGGGTTTCAGCGGCATTTAGCGTCGTTAAATCACCGCATTGTGGAACGAATAGTTCTGGGGATTCGTTGGTTCTGGCGGTCGTGACCGAATGGAGAAGCCAATTGGCAGTGCAATCGACCAGGCTGGTTATGGCGGGGCTGGTGGCGCTTTTCGCCACGGTTCTGCCTGTTGCCGCAGCGGAGCCGGAGCCATCGGCGGCCGGTCTTTGGCAGAAGATCGACGCTGAGACTGGGAAGACGGTCATATGGTTCCTGTTCGTCGAGAATGGCGGACTTTATGAAGGCGTTGCGGCGAAGCTGTTTCCGCGGCCGAGTGACGGCCCCACCCCGCCCGTTTGTACGACTTGCCGGGACGACCGCAAAGATGCGCCCCTGCTCGGATTGCCGATTATCAAGGACATGAAACGAAATGGCTTGCGGTACGAGGAAGGCAATATCCTCGATCCGCGGGACGGCAACATCTACAGCGCGATGATGACATTGAGCCCCGACGGCCAGGCGCTGACCGTTCGCGGCTATCTCGCCTTTGAGTTTCTCGGGCGTAACGAGGTCTGGTATCGCCTGCCTGACACCGCCATCAAGGAGCTCGATCCCATCGTCGTCGCCAAGTACCTGCCGGGGCAGGTGGTGACGACCTCCGCTACCCGGCATCCGCAAAGCAGCGCAAAATCGGCGAATCCTGTTCGCTAGCTCATGCAGAGAAAATCGTAAACGAGGGCGGGACAGAAAAGCTTGCCTCGGGTGGCTGGTTGCGCCCGATCGATCGCGTGCCGTCCCCGCCCTAAGGGAAACTTGGCGCTTGAACGTTCTTGGGCCGATACAGCATCGACCACATGGCGGTCACGGCTACCGCGATGCCGATGAGCAGAACCATCCAGAACGATATCAGTGGATCCACTCCAAACACCCGCTGCGCGGCAGCCAGCAGCAAAATGATCGCGGCCAGCACGATATTTGTCCAACTGTACCACGTCATGAAATCGGTCCGACGTGCCCACAGCGCAAGCAAGATTATGGCGACGCCGGCAGCTGTCAGCTCAATCTGGCTCATATCACCGGCCGGGATCGAAAAGATGGCGCGATAGACGAGCCATAACCCGATCAAAACGGTTGCAAAGTTTGCAATCATCATTGCACCTCGGTTTCATGGGTACGCTGGAGAAAGCGCCAAGTTATCGGCGGGATCGCGAGAAATGCAGCGCTGCTCGCGACGATCAGCCCCTTCCAGCCGACTTGAAGAGGCGTCCAGGCGACGATTGCGATCGCGGTAAGACCGTGCAATCCATATAAAATGAAGGACGTCTGCTGAAGCATGATTGCATCCCGCAGGCGCGCAATGGTGTAAACGAATCCATAGCCTCCCGCCAACGCCACGTAGAGTCCCAGGAGCAATGCCGACTGAAGTAGGCTGATCTCGCTCATTCGGCAGCTCCGGCGGCAGCCAGCACCGGCGCCCGTCTGCCGATCGTCAGCAAGTCCCATACCAAGGCCACATAGCCAGCGACGAACATGAGCCCGAAGATGAAGCGGGTGATCATCCCCTCGACGAACCAATGATTGTCCTGGCCGAGCATAAACGCTTCGTGAGTCGATCCGCCGATCGCGCGTTCAACGAAGGCTTGCGCAAAGCCCGACACTAACAGGGCGCCCACCATGCCAACGAGACCCATGTTCAGTGCGGCAAAGGACCACTTCCAAAGCGTGCCGTCCACGTATGCGAGGCCGCGGACCTTCTGGATAACCAGATAGATGACTGACAGCACACCACACGCGTAAGCACCCCAGAACGCAAAATGTCCGTGCGATACCGTCCATTGCGTCCCGTGGGCATAAAGATTGATCTGCGGCAGTGTGATCATGAAGCCCCAGACGCCGCCGCCGAGGAAATTGCCGAATGCCTCCGCCAGCATCCAATAGAAGGCTGGACGGTTCGTCGTCTTCATGTGATGAGTGCCGGCGTCATAGACCGCGTGTATGACCATTCCGAGAAGTGGCAACGGCTCGAGCGCCGAGAACAGGCCGCCGATGGTCAGCCAGTAGCTTGGGGTACCTATCCAGAAATAGTGGTGACCCAGCCCCAATATCCCCGTCCCGAGAACGAGCGCTACTTCAATGTAAAGCCAAAGTTCAACGATGCGTCGGGAGGTGCCGAGAAGCTGCATGAGCGTCCAGGCCATGATGCAGCCGATAAGAACTTCCCAGGTCGCCTCGACCCAAAGATGAACAAGCCACCACCACCAGAACAGGTCGGCCGACATGTTACTGATGGCGGGGAACGCATCCAGATAGAGCACCAGAAGCGGCACGAGGTCGATCATCAGCACCGCGGTAATCCCGGTGACCTTCCCCGTCACATATGCGGTTCCGAGGACGTTATAGGCAAAGACCGCCATGACCACGACGACGCCGATTGCGGCCCAGCGTGGTGCCTCCACGTATTTTCTGCCTTGGTTGATGAACCACAGCGCAATCTCGTTGCTGTTGCCGTATTGAACAACGATAAAGACGATCGCAACGACGGCAACCGCCGCGCAGAACACGTAGAACAAGATCTCCGCCAGCCGGATTCCCACAAGTTCGCGGCCGAACTCTTCGGGCAAGAACCAGTAGATCGCTCCCATGAATCCCATCAGGAGCCAAATGATCATCGTGTCGATGTGAAGAATTTTGGCGATATTGAAATGGAGGATGCCGAAAAGGAAATCGGGGTTGATGTAGTAGTAGGCCGATAGCAAACCCGCGACCGTCATGACGCCGAATAGTGCAACGGCCGCCGTCAAATATTTAAGCGCGAGTTGCTGGGAGCGATACATCGCGACCTCCTACGGCTTCGACTGCATGTGGCCGAAATTCGGCGGGAAACCGTTCGTATCAACTGCGGCCATCCATTTGAGATAGGCGACGATGGCTTCGGCCTCCTGCTGGGTAATTCCGAGATTCGGCATCGCGCGTGTCGAGATGCGATTGGTTTCCGGATTCATAAGGAACTTCACCATCGCGTCTTCGCGCGTGGTGGCGCCGGTGATGGCCTGCCAAGTCTCCCAGGCAGGGTCGAGCCAAGCCTTGGTGAGATCGGGGGCGTAATAGGCGCCGTTGCCAAAGAAGGTGTGGCAGTCGATACAAGCGCGGCTTTGAATGACCATCTTGCCCTTGTCGATTAGCGCTTCCGCTTGCGCTGCATCGACGACTTTGCCGAACAGAGGCTCGGGCCCTCCGATCACCGGCGCGTCGTTGCCGCGCCTTTCATCAAATTTGTAATCGATGTGCTGATTGATCACCGTGTAAAGCGGGACATTGGAGCCGCCCGGGCTAATGGCCGCAAGGCTATCGATCGTCAGCATGATGAGCACCGCCGACATGATCGCAACCGTGCTGATGGCACCGGCGCGCCAAAATGCCGGGTCATTGAGGTGCATGATTCCAGTCCTCCGCCAAACTAAGGATCTTGAGCAGTTCGTCACTGCACCGAGGAAAGGTTCGACTTGCGCTCACCGCCGTCTCCCGGTCAGGCTTCGAACCGCGGGAAAAGGACGTTGTTCTCGATGTGCATGTGGTCGGTCAGGTCCTCGGCCAGCTTGGCGAGGCCAGCATAGAGAGCACGCCACGAATCGCAGGCGTCATCGGGCACCGTCATGTCGCCGGTCAAAGCGGCCAGAGCTCTGAGTTCTTCCCCGTGCTCGTCGTGCTCGTGACGCATCATCCCGATCGGATGTACGATCATCGGATTGCCGCCGGCGAGCATGAGCGGGAACAGCACCTGCTCTTCCTTCTGCATGTGCGATTCGAGTGCTGCATGCATACGCGCGAGGAGATCGGAAAGACCCGCGGGAACCGCGGGGTGCTCGGCATGCACCTGCTCGACACGAATCGCGAGATTGCGCAATTCAGGCAGTTCCCGGCGGTGGACCTGATGATAGCGCTCCAGGATGTAGCCAATGAGGTCCTCTACGCTATCGGGGATGGGATTCGGTTCCGGGGATAGGCGCGCGAGCTCGGCCGCAATTGGCGCCGGATCGAGGCCGTTCTTCCGTGCCGCCCGTTCCAGGCTTTCCGATCCGCCGCAGCAGAAATCGAGCTTGTGGCGACGGAAAATGGCGGTGGAGCCGGGAAGGCTGGCTGCGATATCGCCCAGACTGCGGAGCACCAAGGATTGAGGTTCGGCTCTGCTCATGGAGGCTCCCCCTAGCTGCAATGTGGTATTTCTGATACCAATTAACCTAATACCAAAAATGTGGTATAGTCAATGCCAATTTGGAGCACCCGATGCGATTACTCACCTCAACCGATCTAGCGCTGCGGGTCTTGATGCGGCTGTCGGCTGAACCGGACGAACACGTCAGCACCGACGTGCTGGCGCGCGAACTCGCCGTCTCGCGCAACCATCTTCACAAGATTGTCCAGTATCTCACGGAGGTTGGCCTCGTGCGCACGATCCGCGGGGCGCGCGGCGGCGTGATGCTGGCGCGGCCGGCCCGCGAAATCCGGGTCGGCGAGGTCGTGCGCGGCCACGAACAGGATCAAAGCTTGGTGGAGTGTTTCCGCCCCGACGGCGGAGCTTGCACGCTGCTGGCTCGCTGCCGCCTACGCGGCATGCTGGCGGCCGCGAAAGATGCCTTCTACCAGCATCTCGACCGCTACACGCTGGCGGACTGCCTCGCCGAACCCCGCTCGCCCGTCGCGCGACAATCTGGATGAGAATGGCGGCGGCAATTGGAGCTTGAAGCGGCGGACGGTAGCGAAGTTATGATCATTCTGAGTCCGAAGCTTCGCGGCGCCGCCGCGCCGCGTTCAATCCGTGCCGACCCCGAATTCACAGCCTGGCGCGGAATAATGATAGCGGCCGACACCGTAACTATCGCGCTCGACGACCGGTCGGCACCGGGCGAGCCACTTGTGATCGCGCGCCAGGACGCGCGCCTTTTCCGCCTCGCCGAGAGCTTCCGGCACCTGCCTGACATAGGGATCGCCGGCTGTTGCCCATTGCGCCACGCAATTGAAGTTCATCGCCGCGCCGACACAGCTCAGATCGATGACGCTGCCGGCATAAGCTGACGTTAGGGTCATGACCGACAGGATGATCGCGGCGCCGACCCGCGCGGCGGACCACAATGCCGAAGGTGTTTCGGCAGGACGACTGGTTAACACCGCTCTCTCCATGCGAGCGTGGCCAAGTTGAGGTTCAACCCGGTTCCACTCTCGTTTGTGACGCGGCGCAGGGTTTCGGAAAGCGGATTTCACTTGCCGGAACAGCGCCAAGCGTCGCTCGAGAGTGAGCAAGCCAAATGCCAGCCGGTCTGCCCTATTTTGGCACAGAACGCCTGGATTTCTGCGGCCCTGTTAACGTTTGATGATGACCGATGACGGGGGCCGCCGCTCTTCCCATCCCATCTGCTCCAGCTCGGGTACAGTGTCGTCGAGCTGCGGAAAGCCGAGACAGAAATAGCCGATGAATTTCCACTCGGCAGGAACATGGAGGAGCGCCGCGACCGCTTTTGGATCGAGGATCGACACCCAGCCCATGCCAATGCCTTGGGCGCGCGCGGCGAGCCAGATCGTATACACGGCGGTCACCGCCGAATACTCGATCATCTCCGGCATCGTGTGGCGTCCGAGGCCGTGACCCTGGGCGGTGGAGCGATCGGCGAAGACCGCCAGGTGGCATGGCGCCTCCTCCAATCCGGCGAGCTTGAGCCGCGCATAGCGCCCCGCCCGCTCGCGGCTCTGCGCGTCGAGCGCGTCGGCGTTGCTGGTCGCAAAATTTCGCCGGATCGCGGCGCGGGCCGCTTCGTCGTCGACGATGACGAAACGCCAGGGCTGGCTCAGTCCGACCGAGGGGGCAAGGCACGCCAGCTCGATGAGGGCTTCCAATGTGCCGCTCGGCAACGGATCGCGACGGAAGCGCCGGACATCCCGGCGCCAGACGAGAAGATCGCGCAGGCGCGCGCGGAAAGCGTCGTCGAAGGCGATCGATGTCCTTGGCATTATTGCGGCCTCTCCGACCTGCGGGCTCGGTAACGGGTCTCATGAGCGACGGCCTTTCCGCTGTCCCGGAAGGAGGCCATGGCGCCGTCCAACCGCTGCCAGTCCTGCTGGTTCGCCGGCAGACCGAAGCGCAGCCAGCTCGCGTTGTCCGGGAAGGCGCGCACCAAAATACCGGCACGCCCCAGATGATGGAATAATGCGCTCGCCGCCGGCGTTCGCGCCAACCGGAACAAGCTCGTGCCGCCGACGATCTCGAGACCCGAACCGGCCAGGATCGCATCGAGCCTCTTTGCCGCCTTCGCCAGCCGCCTCCGCGTCCGCTCGATCCAGGGGGCGTCCGCCAGCGCTTTGGCGCCGACGGCAAGCGCCGGTCCGGACACCGCCCACGGGCCGAGCGCGGCGCGAAGTCGCGTGGCCATCGCCGGCGCGGAGAGCGCGAAACCAAGCCTTATCCCGGCAAGTCCGAAGAACTTGCCGAAGGAGCGAAGCACGACGACATTGCCGCACGACACGTCGGCTGCGAGGCTCATTTCGGGCGGCCCGACATCCATGAACGCCTCGTCGACCACGAGCGCGCCGCCGCGGCGGCGCAGGTCTTTGGCAAGCGCGAGCAAAGCGGTCCGGGCGTGGAGCCGGCCATCGGGATTGTTGGGATTGGCGACAATGACGAGCCCGGCGTCCCTGCACTCGTCGATCCCGCGCATCGCTTTGACCTCGTGTCCGGCCAACGCCGCGGCACGGGCGTGCTCGGGATAGGTCGGCGCTAGAATGGCGGCACGGCCGGGCTGCACCAGGCCTGCGACCAGGGGCAACAAAATCTGCGTTCCCGGCGCGGGCACAACTTGCGCCGCCGACGATGCGCGATAGGCGCGCGCGGCGGCGGCCGCGACCGCTGTGGCGGCAGCAGGATCCGGCAAACGGGCGAATAGATCGGCAGAAAAACGCGGCAACGGATAGGGATTGGGATTGATCCCAGTCGAGAGGTCGATGAATGGTTCGGGCGCGCCCGGGAATAGGCGCCGGGCGGCGCCGAGGTCGCCGCCATGCAGCAGCGGTTCGTCCGCGCCGATAATGGGGATCATGTCTGTCGCACTTGCACTCATCGCCATGCTGATCGAACTCTGTTTCGGTTACCCGGAGCGCGTCCTCAGTGCGATCGGCCATCCGGTGACCTGGATCGGCCGCTTGATCGGTGCGCTCGACCAGTTGCTCAATCGCAAGGGGGCGCGGCGAGCCGCGGGCATTGTCGCGGTCCTTATTCTTATGGGTGTCGTCGGCGCGGTCGCTTGCGTCGCGGAACTTGAGCTATTGCGTCTTCCATTTGGGATTCTCGCCGTTGGCCTCCTCGCCAGCACGTTCGTCGCGCAAAGGAGCCTGCACCGGCACGTGGCGGATGTCGCCGGGGCGCTCGATAACGGAGGCGTCGGATCCGGGCGTACGGCCGTATCGCGCATCGTCGGCCGCGATACCGAGGCGCTCGATGAGGCCGGTGTCGCGCGCGCGGCGATCGAAAGCCTTGCCGAGAATTTCTCGGATGCGGTCGTCGCGCCGATTCTGTGGATGGCCATTGCCGGACTCCCTGGCGCCGCACTCTACAAGGCGATCAACACCGCCGACAGTATGATCGGCCACCGCACCCCGCGCTACGAGGCCTTCGGCTGGGCCGCAGCGCGGCTCGACGACCTCGTCAACCTGCCGGCGTCGCGGCTCTCGGCGCTCCTTCTCGTCGCGGCGGCGGCGCTGAGCAAAGATGCCTCCGCGGGCGAGGCATGGCGCGCCATATGGCGTGACGCGGCACGCCACCGCTCGCCCAATGCCGGTTATCCCGAAGCGGCAATGGCGGGAGCGCTGGGCCTCTCGCTCGCAGGTTTACGCGTTTATGGCGGGGTGCGCGTCGAAGATGCCATAATGGGCGACGGGCGGCGAGACGCCGATGCCGCCGATATTTTGCACGCGCTCGCGCTTTACCGGCGCGCCGACGCGATTCTGATCGCGCTCGTTGCCGTGTTGGCGGCGATCTTCATCGCGCCAGCGTAAGCAGGCGATCGAGATCAAGATGCGCCGCAAGGTGTGCGGCCAGCGCGTCGAGCGTCCGCTCGACCAAGGCTTCGTAGGCGATGTTCGCCGCGCCCTTAAACCGCGCCAGCCATGCGGCGCGCTGCCGGTCATCGGCGAACAGGCCGTGCACATAGGTGCCGATCACGCGGCCGTCAGCCGAGACCGCGCCCTCCGGCGATCCGTCGGCGAGCCGCGCGAAGGGCCGCGCACAATCGGGCCCTGCGGTCACGCCCATATGCATCTCGTAGCCGGCAAACGGCGCGCCGTCGCTTGTCCGCCCCTTAACCGGTTCGAGGCGCTTCTCGGCTGAGAGCGTCGTTGCCACGTCGAGAAGGCCGAGGCCTTCGACCGCAGCGGGCGAACCTTCGATCCCGCCGGGATCGGCAATGCCGCGTCCAAGCATCTGGAAGCCGCCGCAAAGGCCGAGAATCATTCCCCCCCGGCGCCGATGCGCGGCGATGTCGATGTCGAATCCGGCGGCGCGCAGCGCCTGCAGGTCGGCGATCGTCGCCTTCGAGCCGGGCAGTACGACGAGATCGGCGTCGCCGGGAAGCGCTGCGCCCGGCCGCACGCGCACCAGATCGACTTCAGGCTCGGCGTCGAGCGGATCGAGATCGTCGAAATTGGCGATGTGCGGCAGGATGGGAACCGCGATACGCACGCGCGCTTGCGGTTTTGCCGGCCGGCCTTGTTCGAGCGCGAGTGCATCCTCCGCCGGGAGTAAGCGCGCATCCGCAAAGTATGGCACCAAACCGAGCGCCTCCCATCCGGTCGCCTGCGCGATGCGCTCCATCCCGGCGGCAAAGAGCGCGGCATCGCCGCGAAATTTGTTGACGATGAACCCGCAAACGAGCGCCGCATCCTCGGGCGCGAGCACGGATTTCGTGCCGACAAGGCTCGCGATGACGCCGCCGCGGTCGATATCGCCGATCAGTACCACCGGCACATCGGCGGCGCGCGCAAATCCCATATTGGCGATGTCGTTTGCCCGCAGGTTCACTTCCGCGGCGCTGCCGGCGCCTTCGACGAGCACAATATCGGCCTCACCCCGCAAACGCGTAAAACTGTCGAGCACGAACGGCAGCAGTTCGCGCTTCATGTGCTGGTAGGCGGCGGCCTTGGCGCTGCCATAGACGCGGCCCTGCACCACGATCTGCGCTCCGATCTCGCTCTGCGGTTTTAGGAGCACCGGGTTCATGTGTACGCTCGGCGCTACGCGCGCCGCGCGCGCTTGTAACGCCTGCGCGCGTCCGATCTCGCCGCCGTCCACTGTCACCGCCGCGTTGTTCGACATGTTCTGCGGCTTGAACGGGCGCACGGCGAGGCCGCGCTGGGTCAATGCGCGCGCCAGCCCGGCGACGATCAAGGATTTGCCGACGTCCGAGCCCGTGCCCTGGAACATGAGCGCACGCGCCGGCATGTTTTAGAACTCGATGCCCGGCTGGGCCTTCACGCCGGCAGCGAAGTGGTGCTTCACCAGCGTCATCTCGGTGACGAGATCGGCGGCGGCGACCAACTCCGGCTTGGCGTTGCGGCCGGTGACGACGACGTGCAGACCCGCCCGGCGGCCCGCGAGCGCGGCGACGACGGCGTCGAGGTCGAGATAGTCGTAACGCAACGCGATGTTGAGCTCGTCGAGAATAACGAGTCCAAAGCTCAGGTCGGCCATGAGTTCGCGCGCCTTTGACCACGCGCGTTCGGCCGCGGCGACATCGCGCGCGCGGTCCTGCGTCTCCCAGGTAAAGCCTTCGCCCATCGTGTGCCAGGCGACCTGATCGCCGAAGCGGGCAAGCGCGTCGCGCTCGGCGGAATGCCATGCGCCTTTGATGAACTGCACCACGCCGACGCGGTGCCCACGACCCAGCATGCGCAACGCGAGCCCGAAGGCGGCCGTCGATTTTCCCTTGCCGGCGCCGGTATGCACGATGAGAAGGCCCTTCTCGATGGTCTTTTCCGCGACTTCGGCATCCTGCACGGCCTTGCGTTTCGCCATCTTGGCGCGATGGCGCTCGGCTTCGGCCTCCTCGATCGGTTCGCTCATGGCGTCTCTTTCAGAGCGCCTTTCACGGCGAGGGGCAAGCCCGCAACCATGAGGACGACGCGGTCCGCGCGCGCGGCAATGCGCTGGTTGAGCACGCCCTGCTGATCCCGAAACCGGCGGCCGAGCGGATGATCCGGCACGATTCCGGATCCCACCTCGTTGGCGACCAACACCACCGGCGCGGCGGCCGCGGCCAGCGCCTGTTCCAGACCTTCGATCTCCTTGTCGATATCCGCCTCCGCGAGCATGAGGTTCGACAGCCACAGCGTCAGGCAATCGACGACGACCGGCATCCTCTCGCACGAAGCGAGCGCTGATGCGAGATCGCGCGGCGCCTCGATGGTCCGCCACGACGGCCCGCGGCGCGCGCGATGGGCTCTTATGCGCAGGGCCATCTCATGATCCCCTGCTTCCGCCGTCGCCACATAGGCCCAAGGCGGCGGCAGCCCCGCGATCAAAATCTCGGCATAGCGGCTCTTACCGGAGCGGGCGCCGCCGAGGACGAGGGTCAGCGGGGCGCCCACGGGCGGCCTTTCTGGAGTCATGCGATGCATCGCTGGCGTGCCCATTTTGCGGCCCTGCACGGAGCGGGAACCGACAATCCGGGAGACTATAGCTACGCCATGGCGCCATTGACAAAGGCGCGCCGGCGACCGTTAAGTGCCCCCATCGACGGTCTTTCGTAAGAGAGCGAACAGGGAATGCGGTGGGAACGTGGGTTCCTAATCCGCAGCTGCCCCCGCAACTGTAAGCGGCAAGCCCGTACCACAGAGCCACTGGATCAATCCGGGAAGGCGGTGACGGGCGGCGAGCCGCGAGCCAGGAGACCTGCCGTCGATGCGGTCGCAGCCGGGCGGGGTGCCTCGGCGGAAGATCGTTCGCATCGCACCCGTTGATGGCGCTACGGAGCAGCACGGGTGAGCCGCATCGATGCAGCAGGCGCGACCAAGAGCGAGGCTTCTACCGACGCTCCGATCATCGCTCCCACCATTTACGTATGCATCACCTGCCGGCGCGCCGGCGAGCCCGATAGCGATCCGCCGCTAGGTGCTATCCTCGCCGCGGCGACCGCGCGGGCGGCCGCCGGGACGGAGGTCAACGTCCGGCACATCCGCTGCCTAGCCAACTGCACGCGCGGTCCGAGCGCCGCTCTGCGCTGCAACGGCTCCTGGACCTACGTGTTCGGCGGCCTCGACGAGAGATGCGCCAATGCGCTGGTGGAAGGCGCGCGTCTGCTGGCGCGCGCCGCCGACGGCATTCTCCCGTGGCGCGGCCGGCCGGTGCCGCTCAAGCGCGGGTTGATCGCGCGCGTTCCTCCCATCGATTTCGAAGGATTTGACGAATGAGCGACTCGCTTGCGCGCCTCGCGCGCGTCCCCTGCACCATCGTCACCGGCTTTCTCGGCGCCGGCAAGACGACGCTCATTCGCCACGTCATCGCCAACGCGCAGGGCCGCCGCCTCGCCCTCATCGTCAACGAGTTCGGCGATGTCGGCATCGACGGCGAAATTCTCAAAGGCTGCGGCAATGATGCCTGCCCGGAGGAGAACATCGTCGAATTGGCCAATGGCTGCCTCTGCTGCACGGTGGCCGATGAGTTCGTGCCGGCGCTCGACGCCATTCTTGCGCGCGACGGCGTCGAGCACATCGTTATCGAAACCTCCGGACTCGCGTTGCCGAAGCCGTTGGTGCAGGCGTTCCACTGGCCGGCGATCAAGAGCCGCGTGACTGTCGACGGTGTCGTGGTCGTCGTCGATGGTGCGGCGCTCGCCGAGGGCCGCGTGGCGCATGACCTCAATGCACTCGCGCGGCAGCGAATAGCCGACACTGCGCTCGTGCACGACGATCCCATCGAAGAGGTTTTTGCGGATCAGATCGCCTGCGCGGATCTTGTCGTCCTCAACAAGCGCGATCTCATTGACGCGGCGGGCGCCGCGAGGGCGCTGGCGGCAATTGCCAACGTGCTGCCGCGCAGCGTGAAGGTGATCGCCGTCGCCGACGGCAAGGTGGACGAGGCGCTGCTGCTCGGGCTCGGCGTCGGCACCGAGGACGACATTGCCAATCGCCGCACCCGGCACGACGCCGAGGAAGAGCACGACCACGATGATTTCGATACCTTTGTCGTGCCGCTCGGCGAAATCGCCGACCCCTCCGCGCTCGCCGCGCGCGTCGCCGCGGTGGCGGAGAAATTCGACGTGCTGCGTGTCAAAGGTTTTGCGGCGGTGGCCGACAAGCCGCTGCGCCTCATGGTGCAAGCGGTGGGTGCTCGGGTGACGCACCAATACGATCGGGCATGGACCGCGTCCGAGGCGCGCGAGGGCCGGCTCGTGGTGATCGGACTGAAGGGTCTCGATCGCGCCGCTGTCGCGCAAGCACTCGTGGGATGAGCGGATGCATTTGCTGACGACGACTTCGACCAACCTCGATGAGATCGTCGAAGCGGTCGATCTCGGCCAGCCGCCGGGCGACATCGTCGTGCTCTCGTTCGCCGACAGCGATCTCGCCGGCCTCGCCGCCGCCTGGCAGGCGGAACGCGCCGCGCTGCCGAGCATTCGCCTCGCGCATCTGCGCGACCTGCGCCATCCCATGTCGGTCGATCTGTGGATCGATCGCGTCGGCGCTCATGCCAAGGTGATCGTCGTTCGCCTGCTCGGCGGCCTCGATTGGTGGAAGTACGGGATCGAACGCCTATCGACCCTTGCGCGCGAACGCGGCATTGCGCTCGCCGTGCTGCCCGGCGAAGACCGCGATGACGTCCGGCTCGCGGCCGCCTCCACGCTGCCGCCGCCGGAGCTGGAAACGCTGCTGCGTTTTTTCCGCGAAGGCGGCCGCGAGAATTTGCGCATGCTGTTGCGCCGGCTCGCGCGCCATGCCGGATGCGATCTCGAAGCGCAGGCGCCGCGGCCGGTGCCCCGCCTCGCCGGCTATTTGCCGGCGAAGGGCGCGGTCGATCTCGACCGGCTGGTTGCAACTCTCCAGCCCGGCAAGGCCGTCGTGCCGATCATCTTCTACCGCGCCATGCTGCTGGCAGCGGACACGGCGCCGATCGACGCCCTTTGCGCGGCGCTGACAGCGCGCGGCCTGGCGCCGGCGCCGCTCGTCGTCACCAGCTTGAAGGATCGCGAGGCGGCCGCCTTTCTGCGCGACGCATTCGCGCGGCTCGATCCCGCAATCATCGTCACCACGACCGCATTCGCGGCCGGCGGCAATGCCGACGAGCCGACGCCGCTCGACGGACCGGGCGTCCCCGTGCTGCAGGTCGTCAGCGCCACCATCAGGCGCGCGGCGTGGCGCGACAGCGCCCGCGGACTCGGCGCCGCCGATCTCGCGATGCATGTCGTCTTGCCCGAGCTTGACGGCCGCATCCTTGCCGGCGCCATCGCCTTCAAGGACCCGCTGCCGCCGCAGGATGCGCTCGCGTTCACCGCGCTCGCGAGCCGGCCCGAAGCGGACCGCATCGCCATGGTCGCGGACCGCATCACGGCGCTCGTCCGCTTGCGCAGCCTGCCGCGCGGTGAACGGCGCGTCGCCGTGCTGATGCCGGATTACCCCGGCGCGCCGGGCCGCACCGGCTATGCAGTCGGGCTCGACGTGCCGGCCAGCGTGATCGCGCTCCTCGATGATCTCTCGGCCGCGGGCTACGCCGTCGGTGCCACGCCTGCAAGTTCGCGCGAACTGCTCGACGCACTTTCTGCCGGCACCGACGCGACGCTAACCATCGAGCAATACGAACGACTGCTGGCGCGGGTGCCGAGCGCAGCAGTCGCGCGGCTGCGTGAGGCCTGGGGCGCGCCGGCGGACGCCCCCGACATGCGCGACGGTGCGTTCCGTTTCCGCGCGCAAAGATTCGGCAACGTCGTGGTCGCGCTGCCGCCCGATCGCGGCCGCTCCGCGGAGCGGCGCGCCGATTATCACGATCCGCTGTTGCCGCCGCGGCACGCGCTCGTCGCCTTCGGGCTGTGGCTGCAACACGTGGCCAAGGTCGATGCGCTGGTCCATATGGGCGCGCATGGCACACTGGAATGGCTACCGGGCAAGGCGGTCGCGCTGACCGCGGAATGTTTTCCGGAAATCGTCACCGGGCCGCTGCCGGTGATCTATCCTTTCATCGTCAGCAATCCGGGCGAGGCGGCGCAGGCCAAGCGCCGCATTGCGGGACTGACCATCGGCCACCTGCCGCCGCCGCTCGTCGCCGGCGGGCTCACCGGTGAGACACGCGAGCTCGAGCGCCTCATCGACGAATACGCGCAGGCCGATGGCCTCGACCGGCGCCGGCGCGAACGCCTCGCGCGCCTTATCGTCGAGACGGCGCAGCGCACGGGACTGGCGCGCGAGGCCGGAATCGGTGGCGCGGTTGCGCCCGACGATGCGCTGCGCCGCATCGATGCCTGGCTGTGCGACCTGAAGGACCTCGCCATCAAGGACGGCCTGCACATCTACGGCCGCGCCCCCGCGGGCAGCGACGATCCGCTGTGGCGGGCGAGCGCCGAAGCCGAACGCGCGGCTTTGATCGCGGCGCTTGACGGCCGCCGCGTCGCGCCCGGCCCGGCCGGCTCGCCGACCCGCGGGCGGCGCGACGTGCTGCCGACCGGCCGCAATCTCTACACCGCCGATCCGCGCACGTTGCCGACGCCGACCGCGATGGACCTCGGCCGCCTCGCCGCCGATGAAATCGTGCGCGCGCATCTGCAGACGCACGGCGAACCGCCGCGTGCCGTCGTCATCGATCTGTGGGGCAGCGCCACTTTGCGCACCGGCGGCGAGGAGATCGCGCAAGGGTTTTCGCTGATGGGTTGCCGGCCGATCTGGGATCACGGGACCGGCCGCGTCACTGGCGTCGAAGTACTGCCGACCGCCGCGATAGGCCGCGCGCGGGTCGATGTCACTTGGCGCATCTCCGGCCTATTTCGCGATCTCTTTCCCGCACAGATCGCGCTCATCGATGCAGCGGTGCAGGCGGTTGCTGCGCGGGATGAAGGCGACGACGAAAATCCGCTCGCGAGCGCGCGGCGCGCCGGCAACGGTACGCTTGTGGCGCGTCTCGACCGCATCTTCGGCGCGGCCCCCGGCGCGTATGGCTCGGGCGTCGAGGATTTGCTTGGTCGGGATGCCGACACCAAATCCGTCGGCGCTGCCTATCTCGCTGCCGCTTCGCACAGCTACGGCGGCGCCGGGGCGGAAGGCGACGCGGCGCCCGGTGCCTTCGCTCAGCGCGTCGCTAGCGCCGATGTCCTTGTCCATCCGAGCGACGATCCCGGCCGCGATCTTCTTGAGGGCGCCGAGGATGCCGCTTTCGTCGGCGGTTTCGCCGCGGCGGCAAAAATGCTCGGCCGCGCGGTCGATCTCGTCATGCTGGACATGACCGACCCGCAGCGGCCGCGGGCGCGGGCGCTGTCGGCGGCGTTGGCGCGCATCGTGCGCGGACGAGCGGTGAACCCGCGCTTCATCGCCGGCCAGATGCGCCACGGCCCGCGCGGCGCCGCCGAGCTTGCCGAAACCGTCGACCGGCTGGTCGCCTTCGCCGAAACGACGGACGCGGTCGCCGGCGAGCTGTTCGATCTCCTGCACGAGGCCTATGTCGCCGACCCCAGCGTGCGCGCCTTTCTGCTGCGCGAAAATCCGCAGGCCGCCGCTGCGATTGCCGAGCGGCTCGACGCCGCGCGCCGGCGCGGTCTTTGGCATCCGCGCCGCAACGACGTCGATGCCGGCCTCGCGGCGCTGCGCGCGGAGGCCGCATCATGAATTCTCCGGTTCGTCGCGGCGCCTGTCCGGGACTTTCGGCTCCGATGCCGACCGGCGACGGATTGCTCGTGCGGCTTATGCCGATCGGAACTATTCCGCTCGATGCATTCACCGAGCTATGCGCGGCCGCGCAGACGCACGGCAACGACGTTATGGAAATCACCGCGCGCGGCAGCATTCAGGTCCGCGGATTGAACGCCGCTTCGGCGCCGCGATTCGCGGCGGCCATTGCCGCGCTCGGCATCGCGGCGGAAGACGGCATTCCCGTTCTCAGCAATGCACTCGCCGGAATCGATCCAGAGGAAATCCTCGATGCCGGCGCGCTCGCCGCCGATTTACGTCGCGCGCTCGCGCGGCGATCGCTGGCGGCAAGGCTGGCGCCGAAAATCTCCGTCGTGATCGATGGCGGCGGCACGCTCAACCTCGACAGCCTTGCCGCCGACGTTCGCCTGCGCGCCGAGGCAACGAACCGCGGCGTGTCGCTTTGTGTCGGTATTGGTGGTGACGGCGCGAGCGCGGTCCAACTCGGTGCCATCGCGCCCGCGCACGGCGTCGAAGCCGTTGTGCGGGCGCTCGAAGTCATCGCGCAACGCGGCCGCGATGCGCGCGCCTGCGACGTTTTCAAGGCCGAGGGCGTCACCGTGTTCCAGGCGGCGCTTTCGTCATGCCCGGCCTTGTGCCGGGCATCCACGTCTCACGCTCAGAGCGAGCCCAAAGACGTGGATGGTCGGGACATAGGCGAGCGAAGCGACGCCGTTCTTCGAACGGCTATGCCCGGCCATGACGGCGTGGGCATGCGGGGTGACGCAATCGGCCTGCATCGGCTGCGCGACGGATCGCTGGCGTGCGGCGTCGGCCTTGCCTTCGGCCATGCCGACGCGGCCTCGCTCGAACGCTTGGCCGAAGCCGCCGGCGCGGCCGGCGCAACGGGCGTGCGCGCGGCGGCGGCCAGAGCGCTGATGATCATCGGCCTCACGCACGAGACGCTTTCCTCTTTCGTCGCCGCCGCCGAACGGCTTGGCTTTATCGTGCGCGCCGACGACCCGCGCCGGCATGTCGTCGCTTGTGCCGGTGCGCCGATTTGTTCTTCCGCGCACATTGCCGCTCGCGCCATCGCGCCTGCTATTGCTCAAGCGTCCGCGCCGCATCTCGACCGCTCGTTCACAATTCACATTTCCGGCTGCGCCAAAGGCTGCGCGCATCCGGCGCCCAACGCGCTGACCGTCGTCGGCACGTCCGACGGCTGCGCGCTCATCGCCGATGGCTGCACGCGGGACGCCCCGTTCGCCATCGTCCCGGCGGATCAACTGCCGGCGGCGATTGCAACCGCGGTTTGGGAGCGCCGCCATGTCTGAACGCTCCGCGTATCTGCGTGACGGCGCGGCGATCTATGAGCGCTCGTTCGCCATCATCCGCGCCGAGGCCGACCTGTCGCGCTTCTCCGCGGAGGAAGCCGAAGTCGCGGTACGCATGATCCATGCTTGCGGTGTCGTCGAGGCGGCGCAGTCCATCGTGTTCGGCCAAAATCTCGTCGCGGCAGCGCGGGGCGCGCTCGCCGCCGGCGCGCCGATCCTTTGCGACACCGAGATGGTGGCGCACGGGATTACGCGCGCACGGCTGCCCGCGGACAACGCGGTGATCTGCACGCTGCGAGATCCGCGCGTGCCGGCGCTCGCCGAGAAGCTTGGCACCACGCGTACGGCCGCGGCGCTCGATTTTTGGCTCGATCGCCTCCCCGGCGCCGTTGTCGCCATCGGCAATGCGCCGACGGCGTTGTTCCGCCTCATCGACCTCATCGACGCGGGCGCGCCGAAGCCGGCGGCCATCCTCGGCATTCCGGTCGGCTTCGTCGGCGCCGCCGAAGCGAAGGAGGCGCTCGCCGCCGACTCGCGCGGCGTGCCGTTCCTGATCGTGCGCGGGCGCATGGGCGGCAGCGCCATGACCGCCGCCGCCGTCAACGCACTGGCGAGGGCCGGGATGTGAGCGGAGCAAAACTCATCGGCGTCGGCGTCGGGCCGGGCGATCCCGAGCTGATGACGCTCAAGGCGATGCGCGCGCTCGGCGAAGCCGACGTGATCGCCCATTTTGCCAAGGCCGGACACGCGAGTCATTCGCGCGCCATCGCGGCGGGGCACCTGCGCGCCGGAGTGACCGAGCTGCCGCTCCTCTATCCGGTCACGACCGAGCTGCCGAAGTGCAGCAACCGTTACCGCGACACGATCCGCGATTTCTACGACGGAGCTGCCGCAAAAATTGCCGCGCAGCTCGAGGCCGGACGGGTCGTCGCCGTGATCTGCGAAGGCGACCCGCTGTTCTACGGCTCCTACATGCATCTGCACGCGCGGCTGGCGCCGCGGTTTGCGACCGAGATCGTCGCCGGCGTCACCGGCATGTCGGGCTGCTGGTCGGCGGCGGGGATGCCGATCGCGCAGGGTGACGACGTTTTCACCGTCCTTCCCGCCACGCTGCCGGAGGGCGAGCTCGCCCGCCGGCTCGCCGATGCCGACGCCGCCGTGGTGATGAAGGTCGGGCGGCATCTGCCAAAGCTGCGCCGCGCGCTCGCAACGAGCGGGCGGCTTCCGCGCGCCCTCTATGTCGAGCGCGGTACCATGGCGGACGCGGTCATGATCCCGCTCGCCGCGAAGACCGACGACGATGCACCCTACTTCGCGGTCGTGCTGGTGCCGGGCTGGGAGTGTCGGCCGTGAGCGGGCACCTCGCTGTCGTCGGATTGGGACCGGGCGACGCCCGCACTCTCACGCCGGAAGCCGGCGACGCGCTCGCCGCCGCGCAAGCGCTTTATGGCTACGGGCCCTATCTCGATCGCGTGGCGGTGCGCGCGGGGCAGAGCCGCCATGCTTCCGACAATCGCGAGGAACGCATGCGCGCCGCCGCCGCGCTGTCTCACGCCGCGCTGGGCGCGCGCGTCGCAATCGTCTCCGGCGGCGATCCGGGCGTCTTTGCGATTGCCGCGGCCGTTTGCGAGGAGATCGAAGCCGGGCCGGAAAGCTGGCGCGCGCTCGACCTCACCATCGTCCCCGGCATTACCGCGATGCTCGCCGTCGCGGCGCGGACCGGCGCGCCGCTTGGCCATGATTTCTGCGCGCTCTCGCTCTCCGACAATCTCAAGCCGTGGGAGCTGATCGAGCGGCGGCTCGATGCGGCGGCGAGCGGAGGCTTCGTCATCGCGCTCTATAATCCGGTCTCACGGGCGCGGCCGTGGCAATTCCGCGCCGCGATCGAACGGCTGCGCCGGCATCTGCCGCTATCGACGCCCGTCGTCTTCGGCCGCGCCGTCGGGCGCCCGGACGAGCAAGTGAGCGTTGTCACGCTTGATGCCGCCGACGCGACCAATGCCGACATGGCGACGCTCGTCATCGTCGGCTCGCGCGAGACCCGCGTGATCGCGCGCCCCGGGCGTCCTCCGCTCGTCTATACGCCGCGTGCCGGCGCGGAGATCAGCGCATGATCGAGCCAGGCGAGCGCATCCTCCACAGTCTCCAATGCGGGCGCCGCCGGCGCCGGCGGCCGGCGCAACATGATCACGCCGATGCCGAGCGTGCGTGCGGCGGCGATCTTGCCGTAGGTTGCGGCGCCGCCGCTGTTCTTCGCGATCACGACCTCGATCCGATGCGCGGTCATGAGCGCGCGGTCGTCGGCTTCACGGAAAGGCCCGCGGCCGGTCACGTAGCTCACATGCGGCAAAGGAAGCAGCGGATCGACGGGATCGACGCTGCGGATGAGATAATGGTGCTGTGGTGCGTCCACGAACGGCGCGAGTTCATTGCGGCCGAGCGTCACGAAGACGCGGCGGGACGTTTCGCCAAGCGTGCGCACCGCTTCGCGCACATCGCTTACCTCGACCCACCGGTCGTCCGCGACGGCAGTCCAGGGCGGCCGCCGCAGCGCCACGAACGGCACAGCGGTTTTGCGCGCGGCCATGGCGGCGTTCGCGGAGATGACGCTGGCGTAGGGATGGGTGGCGTCGATCAGCACGTCGATGCACTTGCTCAAGAGATAGTCCGCGAGGCCATTGGCGCCACCGAAGCCGCCGCTGCGAACCGGTACCGGTTGGCGCGGCGGCGAAGCGGTGCGGCCGGCAAGCGAAAGCGTGACATCAAGCTCGGTGCGCCCAGCCAGGCGTTCGGCCAACAGCCGTGCTTCCGTAGTGCCGCCAAGAATGAGGATTTTTCCCAGGATTTTTGGCATGCCGCTCCCTGATGCGATCGAGCGTGACAGTGCCGCATCGCCGCGCTGGCTGTCCATCGTCGGCATCGGCGAGGATGGCGTCGAGGGCTTAAGCACGGCCGCGCGCGCGCTTATCGGCGCGGCAGAGATCGTATTTGGCGGCCGTCGCCACCTCAGCCTCGCGGCGCCGCTCATTCGCGGCGCGGCGCGGCCGTGGCCGAGTCCATTCGACGGCGCCGCGGACGAAGTGCTGCATCATCGCGGGCGCCAGATCTGCGTGCTCGCTTCGGGCGATCCGTTCCATTACGGCGTTGGCACAGTGCTGGCGCGAAGGATCGATGCGCGCGAGATGATCGTGGTGCCGGCACTGTCTGCGTTCAGCCTGGCGGCGGCCCGGCTCGGCTGGTCGTTGCCGCAAACGGTGTTGCTGTCGGTGCACGGCCGCACGCTCGATCTCGTGCGCCCGCACCTGCAGCCCGGCGCACGCATTTTGGCATTGACCTCCGACGGTGAAGGACCGGCAGCTTTGGCGCGGTTGCTGGCGCAATCGGGCTTTGGTAGCTCGCGGCTGACGGTGCTCGAAGCGCTCGGCGGGCCGCGCGAGCGCGTTCGCGGTACAACCGCAGCGAGTTTCGACCTCGGCGCGGTCGATGCACTCAATACACTCGCGATCGAGGTTGAGGCCGCGCCGGATGCGCGCGTCATCGCGCGGAGTGCCGGTCTGGCCGATGCGCTGTTCGAGCATGACGGCCAGATCACCAAGCGCGAGGTGCGCGCGGTGACGATGTCGTCGCTGGCGCCGCGCCGCGGCGAGCTGTTGTGGGACATCGGCGCCGGCGCAGGCTCGGTCGCGATCGAATGGTTGCTGGCTGACCCGCTTTTTATGCGTGCGATTGCGGTCGAGAGGCGCGCCGACCGCGCGGCGCGCATCCGCCGCAACGCCGCCGCCTTCGGCGTGCCGGGGCTCGAGATCGTGCAGGAAGCCGCGCCGGCCGCGCTCGCGGGCCTGGCGCCGCCGGACGCGATCTTCATCGGCGGCGGCGCGAGCGAGCCCGGCGTGATCGACGCCGCAGCCGTGGCGTTGCTCCCCGGCGGCCGCCTCGTGGTCAATGCGGTGACGCTCGAAACCGAGGCGCTGCTCATCGCCCGCCACGCCGCGCTCGGCGGCGACCTCATCCGCATCGCGATTACACGGGCCGCTGCCGTCGGCGAAAAAACCGGTTGGCGCGCCGCAATGCCGGTCACGCAATGGGTCTGGACAAAACCATGATCGTCGCCGGAATCGGCTGCAGACGGGGCGCGCCGGCCCCCGACATCGAAGCCGCCATCCGCGCGGCGCTCGCGCGCGCGAATATCACAGCGGGCGCACTCGATGCCATCGCCACGATCGCGGCAAAGAGCGGCGAGGCCGGCATTCAAGCGGCGGCGGCAAAGCTCGGCGTTTCCGTCGTGCTGGTGTCGGGGACTGAACTCGAAGCCGCAAGCAACCGTACTGAGACGCGCTCCGAGCGCGTGCTTACGCTCGTTGGTGTGCCGTCCGTCGCGGAAGCGGCAGCGCTCGCCGCTGCCGGCCCGGCCGCGCGGCTCATCGGCCCACGCCTGGTGATCGGCTCCGCGACCTGCGCGCTCGCCGCTTCGGAAACGCCGCCATGACGGTGCATTTCATCGGCGCCGGGCCGGGCGCGGCGGACCTCATCACCGTGCGCGGCCGCGATCTCATCGCGCGCTGTCCGGTCTGCCTCTATGCCGGCTCGATCGTGCCGCGCGAATTACTAAGCTTTTGCCCGCCGGGCGCCCGCATCGTCGACACCGCGCCGCTGTCGCTCGACGAGATCGAAGCCGAATTCGCGACGGCCCATGCCGCCGGTCACGACGTGGCGCGGCTGCATTCCGGCGACCTCTCGATCTACAGTGCGCTCGCCGAGCAGCTGCGCCGACTTACGCGGCGTGGCATACCCTATACGCTCACGCCAGGCGTGCCGGCCTTCGCGGCGGCGGCGGCGGCGTTGGAATGCGAGCTGACCGTGCCCGAAATCGCGCAAAGCGTGGTGCTCACCCGCATGCCCGGCCGCGCCTCGCGCATGCCCGAGGCGGAAAAGCTCGCGACATTCGCCGCCAGCGGCGCCACCCTCGTCATCCATCTGGCGATCCACGCCATCGATACCGTCGTCAAGGAGCTGACGCCATTTTACGGCGCCGACTGTCCGGCGGCGGTCGTGGTGCAGGCAAGCTCGCCCGCGCAACGCATCCTGCGCGGCACGCTTTCCGATATTGCGGCAAAAGTCTCCGAAGAAAGGATCGAACGCACGGCGCTCATCCTCGTCGGCCGCACGCTCGCCGCGGAAAATTTCCGCGAGAGCGCGCTCTATGACGCGGATTATCGCCGCCGCTTTCGGGGAGGCGCGTCGTGAGCGGATACATTGTTCCCTCCCCCCTTGTGGGGGAGGGTAGGGAGGGGGGTCGGGAGGCAACACGCCGCCCGTCGACGCTTGCGCAAAACCTCCCGACCCCCACCCCTAACCCCTCCCCAACAAGCTTGCACTCGGGCGCGCGCGAGCGCGGCCCGGGTGGGGGAGGGGAATTTGCTCTAAGCAGACTCGAACGGCGCGCGGCCGACCAGCACGCCGTCGCGGTCGAACAAAACGATCTCGATGGCGACGTCGCGGCCGGCAACGATGCGTTCGGCCGTTCGCTGCGCCGCGCGCGCGACCTCATCGCCGAGCGCGATGTTTTCGGATCGCGCCAGAGCAAAAACTTCCGCCGCAGTGTTCGCCGTCATGATATGCGCGCAAAGTTCTGCCGAGCCGCCGGCCGCCTGCGCAAAGCTCGCGAGCAGT
>Ga0187856_1000513_pt1 | contig 35037 bp, 30 predicted proteins | sample June2016WEW_8_40_FD_132443 | JGI IMG/M metagenome (GOLD analysis project Ga0187856, IMG submission 132443) | Peatland microbial communities from SPRUCE experiment site at the Marcell Experimental Forest, Minnesota, USA - June2016WEW_8_40 | ecosystem: Environmental > Terrestrial > Soil > Wetlands... | reverse complement strand
GCGGGACGATTTTGCGAATGGTCTTTCTTGCGCATGATCTTGTCCGAAAACCGGTAGCCACTTTTCGGGATCATGCGGGCATAACTCGGGCGCGCATGCGTCGCGAGAACGGTGAAGCTTGCCCGAGGCGACTTGTCGAACTGTCAGGCAGCGTGCTGCTTGTCGTAGAGGTAGCCCATGAGTATTAATGTTTGGCCATGATGCCGATTACATACGTATAATTACGTTGGGTTCGACCGCGCCGAAGCAATATCGCGAAACCGCGCGCGCCGCCGCGCTGAGGGAGTCCGGACGATCGTGACGGATAATTCGCTCGACAATCAGCACGTGCTCGTCACCGGCGCCGGAACCGGCATCGGTGCGGCGATTGCGGTTGCCTGCGCCGGAGCCGGCGCGCGCGTGAGCCTGGTCGGCCGCCGCCGCGATCCACTCGTCGCGTTGCAAGCATCCCTGGGACAGGGCCGGGCCCATGTGGTGGCCGATTTCGACGTGACCGACGAGACCAAAGTCCGCGCCGGCGTCGCCGCCGCGCGCGGCGCGTTCGGTCCGATCGATGTCGTGGTCAACAATGCCGGCGAGGCCTCGAGCGCTCCGTTGGCGAAAATCGATTTGGCAACCTGGATGCAGGCGCTCGCCGTGAACCTCACCGGCACGTTCCTGGTGACCAAAGAGGTCGTGCCCGACATGATCGCCAAGCGCTCTGGACGGGTGATCAACATCGCCTCGACTGCGGGACTTGTCGGCTATGCTTATGTGTCGGCCTATGTAACCGCTAAGCATGGCGTCATCGGGCTCACGCGCAGCTTGGCGCTCGAATTCGCCCGTGCCGGGATCACGGTCAATGCGGTCTGTCCGGGATATACCGAGACACCGCTGTTCGAGCGCGCCGTCGACAACATCGTTGCCAAGACCAAGCGCAGCCGTGAGGATGCGCGCGCGACGCTCGCGTCATTGAACCCGCAGGGTCGTTTGGTGACCCCGGAGGAGGTGGCAGAAACCGTGCTGTGGCTCGTGTCCGCCGCGGCGAGCTCCATCACCGGCCAAGCCATTGTGGTTGCGGGCGGAGAAGTCATGGCCGGCTGAGGCTGCCCGCTAACCCGGACATACCGCGGACATGGCCAAACGGACGCGGCTGACGAGCGCGGCCGCTTACATTCAGTTATTGGCTGTTGCCTGGCGCTGCCATCGCGTTATGATCCGGCCGCCGGGACATGCCTTGCGCAAAATGTCCGCATGAGGCGATGCGATGTGGAGGTCGACAATGCAAAATGCGAAAGCGATCAATTCGGCGATCGTGCGTGTAACCGCCGGGACGGCGACACTGCTATTGCTTACGTTCGCGATGATCACGTTCGCGACGCCGCATGCACTGGCAAACCCGGCTATCGCGAAAGCGACAGGCCAAGCGTGCGCAAAATGCCACACGGCGCCGCCGGCGCTCAATGACTACGGCAAGCAGTATAAAGCCACTCACAAATAGGTCGAGGCACGAGTTCAGCGCGCGCTAGCCGTATGAGCTCAGAATACGGCACGGGCGGTCGGCTCGGGTCGGCGTCGTGCGCCGGCGCTGCATCACCGTAGTTCGCTGGATTCGGGATACTCGATGTCGACGGCTGATCGCCACCCGATCGCGGCGCTCTATTATGCGACGCGTGACGGGCAATCGCGGCGTATTGCCGAGCATATCTCCCGGCGTCTCGCGGAGGCCGAAACACCCGCTCCGGCACAGGACATTGCGGTGGCGCAGCCTGCGCCTTCGGATTTGGCTGCGGCCTCGGTGGTGGTGCTGGTCGCCGCCGTCCGCTATGGCCGGCATTTGCCGGAGGCGGATCGTTTCCTGGCGGTCTACCGGTCACTTCATTCGCCGCCGCCGTTGGCGCTCGCCTCGGTCAATCTGACCGCCCGCAAGTCCGCCAAGACTACGGTCACGGGCAATGCCTATCTGCGCAAGGTCATTGCGCGCCATCGCCTCGCCCCGGCCGTGGCCGTCGCGTTTGCCGGACGCCTCGACTATCGGCGCTATGGCTGGCTCGATCGCCGGATCATCCGCTTCATCATGCTGCTGACGCGGGGACCGACCGATCCGAACACCTGTATCGAATATACGTCATGGCCTGCGGTCGACGACTTCGCCGCCCGCATCATCGAGCTGATGCGGCGTTAGCTGCCCTCTGATTGCTCGCGAACGAGGTTGATGATCGCGGAGAAGTCGGATGCGCCCTGACCTTTTTCCGCCAAAAGCTCATAGATTTGAGCGGCCTGCGCTCCAAGCGCGGTCCTGGCCTTCACCGATTCGGCGGCCTCCCTGGCAAGTTTGAGATCCTTCAACATCAAGGCTGCGGCAAAGCCCGCCTTGTAGCCGTTGTTCGCCGGACTTGCGGGCACCGGCCCCGGCACAGGGCAATAGCTGGTCAGCGACCAGCATTGACCCGAGGAGGCCGCGGCGACATCGAACAAGGCCTGGTGCGACAATCCCAGCCTTTCGCCCAAAACGAAGGCTTCGCTGACCGCAATCATCGAGACGCCGAGGATCATGTTGTTGCAAATCTTGGCGGCTTGACCATTGCCGGCCTCGCCGCAATGCACGACGCGCTTGCCCATGCGCTCGAGCACCGGTTTGCCGCGCGCGAACGCGTCCGCGGAGCCGCCGACCATGAAGGTGAGCGTTGCCGCCTTCGCGCCGCCAACGCCGCCCGAGACCGGGGCATCGAGCGAGGCGAGGCTGCGCTCGGCCGCCAACGCGTGTGCGGCGCGAGCGCTGGCGACATCAATGGTCGAACAATCGATGAATAGCGCACCTTTTTTTGCGACCGGCAGCACGTCCTTCCAGACCGACAGCACCTGTTCGCCAGCGGTTAGCATGCTGATGACGACGTCCGCATCTTCGACGGATTGCCTGGCGCTGGCGGCAATTTGCACGCCGTCCTTGGCGCTAGCGTCGCGCGGGGCCGGCGCGACGTCGAATCCCAAGACCCGCTCGCCTGACTTGACGAGATTGGCGGCCATGGGCGCTCCCATGTTTCCGAGACCGATGAAGCCAATGGTCGGCATGTGGGTTAAGCCTCTTTCAATCTGCAAAAGTCAGTTCCAGCTCGCCGACGGACCGGAAGTGACGGTCCACGATCTCCGCCGTAACGTCTTCGAGCTTATCCGGGCGCCAGCTTGGATTGCGGTCCTTGTCGACGATTGTTGCGCGAATGCCTTCGATGAAATCATGTCCGGCAATGCACGCAAGCGCGATGCGGTAATCCTGCTGGAAGCTCTGCTCGACTCTATCGAATGATACAGCCGCGCGCAGGTTCCGCAATGCGAGCTTGAGCGAGGTCGGGGACATCTTGCGGATGGCTTCGAGCGCCGCGCGCGCCTCATCGATGTTGCAAGCACGCAATCGATCGACAATGTCTTCAACGTCATTCGCGCCGTAGCAACTATCGATCCATGGCCGGGCCGCGGGCAACCGGCCGCGAGGAGGCGAAACGGACATTTCGTCGAGCTTGGCCTGCACTTTATGGGCGGTGTGACAATCAGCCAGGGCCGAAGGAAGGTCAGCAAGTCTCGCTGCAGCAATGTGAATGTCGGCAAGCCCGCAATAAATTGCGTCTGCCGCGCCAATGCGATCTCCGGTCAGGGCCAGATGGCTTCCGGCATATCCGGGCGATCGCGCCAGCAAGAAGGACACGCCGACGTCGGGAAAGAACCCGATCCCGACCTCCGGCATCGCAATTAAGGAGCGCTCGGTCACGATGCGGTGCGAGGCATGCGTCGAGAGGCCGACTCCGCCTCCCATCACCATGCCGTCCATGACCGCGATCACCGGCTTGGCATAACGCGCGATCAAGACGTCGAGATGGTATTCGTCCGACCAGAATTGCTCCGGAAAGCGAGTCCCGGACTTCGCCGCATCGTAGAGCCCGCGGAGGTCGCCGCCGGCGCAAAGCCCGCGCTCGCCGGCGCCGTCGATCAGGACTGCGCCGACCGCGGCATCCGCAGCCCATGACCGCAGGAACGCCGTCATCGTGGCGATCATGTCGAGCGTGAGCGCATTCAGTGCCTTCGGCCGGTTCAGAGTGAGCCGCCGCAGCGCCCGCTCTTCGCGAACGATGACTTCGCCGTCCTGAACAACCGTTCCGCTCATCGTCCGATGAGGCTTCTTGCCACGATGAGACGCATGATCTCGTTCGTTCCCTCGAGAATCTGGTGCACGCGCAAATCACGCACGATCTTTTCGATGCCGAATTCCGACAGGTAGCCGTATCCGCCGTGCAGCTGCAGCGCCTGATTGGCAATGTCGAAGCAGGTATCGGTGACAAAACACTTTGCCATGGCGCAAAGCTGCGTTGCGTTCGCATCTTTGCGGTCGAGCGCGGCTGCCGCTCGCCATAAAAGCGTGCGCGACGCCTCGAGCCCGGTGGCCATATCGGCGAGGCGGAACTGCAGGGCCTGGAACTCTTCGAGACGTTTGCCAAAGGCCCTGCGCTCTTTCATGTAGGCCAGCGACTTTTCCAGCGCGACCTGGGCGCCGCCGAGCGAACAGGCCGCGATGTTGAGCCGGCCCCCGTCAAGTCCGGCCATTGCGATCTTAAAGCCAATGCCCTCCTGGCCAAGCCGGTTGCCGACGGGTACGCGCGCGTCCTGGAATACGACGGCGCGTGTCGGCTGGGCGTTCCAGCCCATCTTGCGCTCGTTGGCGCCGAGCGAAATGCCTGCCGTATCGCCCGGTACGACGAGGGTCGAAATTCCGGCCGGCCCGTCGCCGCCGGTCCGCGCCATCACCACGTAGAGGTCGCCGGCGCCGGCTCCCGAAATGAACTGCTTTTGGCCGTTGAGCACGTAGTCATCGCCGTCGCGCACGGCGCGCGTCGAGAGCGCTGCCGCATCCGAGCCCGCACTTGGCTCGGTCAGACAATAACTGGCCAGAAGCTCCATCGTGCACAGTTTCGGCAGCCATTTCCGACGCTGCATATCCGATCCATAGGCATCGATCATCCAAGCGGCCATGTTGTGGATCGACATATAGGCCGCGACCGTGGGACAGCCGGTGGCCAGCGCCTCGAAGATCAATGTCGCGTCCAGTCGGGAGAGCCCCGATCCGCCCACATCCGCGGAAATGTACACCCCACCCATGCCGAGCGCGGCCGCTTTGCGCATCTCGGCAACGGGAAAATGCTTGGCTTCGTCCCAGGCAAGCGCCTGCGGTGCGAAAACTTCACCGGCGAAGCCGCGAGCCATGTCGCGAATCGCGACTTGGTCTTCACCCAGAGAAAACTGTGGTGACGCGCCTGCGGACGGATCGAGCATGGAGGTATTGCCCAGCCGAACGGGCAGTTGGGTCAGGGGCTTGGCCGACCCCGAGGACTTCCGGGCCAAGGGTAAATGAGCTTAAAAGGTGGAATAGCATTGTCGTTTTCGTGCAGCAATGCGAGACTTCGCGCCTGCATTGAGCGAAAATAGATAACGCCAATGAGCAGTGATTGGGAGGATCTGCGGTGTTTTCGCGCCGCTGCGGGGAGAGGACGCCTGACCACGGCGGCTCGGCGCCTGCATTTGGACCTGCAAGACGTATGTGCACTGCAAGATGCGAGCGGTGTGCTTGGCCGCTCAGCGCGATCCTGCAAACAGCGGGCGGAGGGACCCCGTGCTGTCAACTGATCTCGGCTTAGATACGCTGCCCAAGCTTCTGATCCACAATGCTGGGGCGATCGGGGGGCGACCCGCCATCCGCCATAAGGACCTCGGGATCTGGCAGACCTGGACATGGCTGGAGATGCTGGAGCAGATTCGCGCCTTCTCGGTCGGGCTCGCCGAACTTGGCCTCAAGCGCGGCGACAAGTTTGCCATCATCGGCGGCAATCGCCCGAGGCTCTATTGGGCGATGTGCGCCGGCCAAGCGCTCGGCGCGGTGCCGGTGCCGGTCTATGCCGACGCCGTGGCCGAGGAGATGGCTTTCGTGTTGGCGCATGCCGAGGTGACGTTTGCCGTCGTCCAGGACCAGGAGCAGGTCGACAAAATCATTGCGATCGCCGATCGGCTGCCGCAACTTGGCCATGTCGTCTATGATGAGCCGCGAGGACTGAAAGACTACGACCGCAACCACTTGATCGCGTTCGAGGACGTGCAACGCATCGGCGGCAAAAAGCTGGCGAGCGATGCCGAGTGCCTGCGGCGATGGGAAGCCGGAATTGCCGAGGGCAAGGGCAGCGATCTCAGCGTCATTCTCTACACCTCGGGGACGACCGGCCGCTCCAAAGGCGTGATGCTCACCTATGAGAATACGATCGTCTCCGCGCGCAATGCGAACGCCTTCGACCGTCTCGGGCAGGATGAGGAGGTGATTGCCTATCTGCCACTGGCGTGGGTCGGCGATTACATTTTTTCTTACGTGCAGTCCTATGTCGCGGGCTATTGCGTCAGTTGCCCGGAGACCCCGGACACCGTAGTCGAGGATCGGCGCGAGATCGGCACGACTTACGCGTTTGCGCCGCCACGGGTCTATGAAAACCTGCTGACACTGACCATGGTGCGGATGGCGGACGCCGGCGCCGTCAAGCGCAAAATGTTCGATTTCTTCATTGCGGTGGCGCGGCGCTGGGGCGAAAAGATCCTCGATCGCGAGAAGGTGCCGCTGCGCGCTCGCCTTCTCTATGGCGTCGGAAACCTGCTTGTCTACGGACCGCTCAAGAACCGGTTCGGGCTCTCGCGTGTCCGCGTCGGCTATACCGCCGGCGAGGCGATCGGCCCGGAAATCTTCCGCTTCTATCGCGCGCTCGGCATCAACCTAAAGCAGCTCTACGGGCAGACCGAGGCCTCGGTCTACGTCACCGCGCAGCCGGACGGTGAGATCGACGCCGAGACCGTGGGCAAGGCCTCGCCCGATGTCGAGATCAAGATCTCGGACAGCGGCGAAGTCCTCTATCGTTCTCCCGGCGTGTTCGTCGGATACTATAAAGACCCCGAAAAGACCGCCGAGGTGCTCACGCCGGACGGCTGGGTGCATACCGGCGATGCCGGCTTCTTCGACCCGAAGACCGGCCATTTGAAGATCATCGATCGCGCCAAAGACGTGGGCCGCCTTCACGGCGGCACGCTGTTCGCGCCGAAATACATCGAGAACAAGCTCAAATTCTATCCGAACATCCGCGAGGCGGTGGCGATCGGCGCCGGTCGCGATTTCGTCTGCGTCATGGTCAACATCGACCTGACGGCGGTAGGCAGTTGGGCGGAAAGGAACAACGTCGTTTACGGCTCATATCAGGAACTCGCCGGCCATCCGCTCGTCTACGACATGATCGCGCAGCACGTCGACGAGGTGAATCGGTCGCTTGCAGAAGAAGAGGTGATGGCCGGCGCACAAATCCGGCGCTTTCTCGTGCTGCCCAAGGAACTCGATGCGGACGACGGCGAAATCACCCGTACGCAAAAGATCCGGCGCGGATTTATTGCCGAGCGCTATGCGCCCCTCGTCGAGGCCCTTTACGCCAGCGTGATGGCGGCGGATATCTCGACGCAGGTCACCTTCGAGGATGGGCATAAGGGCGTGATCGCCGCACGCGTGGCGATCCGCGACATGAAGCCTTATCCGGCGCGCGCGGCGAAGCTGGAGCGCGCGGCATGAGGGCGCCGTCCTCGCGCGAGGCAGCGCTCGGCGAGGTGTTGCTCGCGGTGGAGGATGTTTCACTTTCGTTCGGCGGCGTGCGCGCGCTGATCGGTGTCTCGTTCGACATCCGCAAGGGCGAGATTCTCGCCATCATCGGGCCCAACGGCGCCGGCAAGACCTCCATGCTCAACGTCATCAACGGCTTCTACCAGCCGCAATCGGGTCGCATCACGTTCAAGGGCAAGGCGCGCACGACCATGCGGCCGTATGCGGCGGCGCAAGGCGGCATCGCGCGCACGTTCCAGAACCTGGCGCTGTTCAGGGGAATGACCACCCTCGACAACATCCTGGCCGGGCGCGCACTGAAGATGCATCGGGGGTTCTTCTGGCAGCTCATCCGCTACGGCCCCGCGCTCAAGGAAGAGGTCGAGCACCGGCGCCGGGTCGAGGAGATCATCGACTTTCTCGAGATCGCGGCCATCCGCAAAATCCAGGTCGGGCGCCTCCCGTACGGCCTGCAGAAACGGGTAGAACTTGGTCGTGCGCTTGCCATGGAGCCCGACCTCCTCTTGCTCGATGAGCCGATGGCCGGCATGAACCTGGAGGAGAAGGAGGACATGTCGCGGTTCATCCTCGACGTAAACCAGCAATACGGCATGACGATCGCGTTGATCGAGCACGATATTGGCGTCGTCATGGACCTTTCCGATCGTGTGGTTGTGCTCGATTACGGCCGCAAGATCGCCGACGCTGCGCCCGAGGAGGTCAAGCGCGACAAGAACGTCATCCGCGCCTATCTGGGCGAGCCGCATGGGGTGAGCGTATGACCATGAATCCGGCACCAGTCGCATGTCGTCGCGGCGGCGTCGTGCCCGCGCACGCAACAGGCTAGTACCCGGAATCACCAATCCGCGCAGGCAACGATGCGAACAAGTGTCTCATCCGACTCTCGAATTCACTGCCCGCGCGAATCACGTTTCTATGAAAGTGGGTACTAGGGCCCGCATGGATATCTTCTACAAGATCTTCATCGATCCGTTTGTGCAGATGGGCGCGGCACCGGATCTTCTGGTCCAGACCCTGTGGGACGGTCTCGTCGGCGGCGTGCTCTATGCCCTGATTGCGCTTGGTTTCGTGCTGATCTTCAAGGCCTCCGGCGTGTTCAATTTCGCGCAAGGAATCATGGTCGTGTTCGCCGCGCTCACGCTGGTGGGCCTGCACGAGCATGGCGTGCCCGCCTTTGTCGCGCTCGGCCTCACCGTCATCGTCATGTTCCTGCTGGCGGTCGGGGTCGAGCGCCTGGTGCTGCGGCCGCTGGTCAACCAGTCGGACATCATCCTGTTCATGGCCACCTTCGGCATCACCTATTTCCTCATCGGGTTCGGCCAGCTCGTGTTCGGCGGCAATCCCAAGGTGATGATCGCGCGCGAGCTGTTCCTTCCGAGCGGCGCCATCGAATTCAGAGGGCTCGGCGGTTTCGTGTCGTTGCAGAAGATCGATATCGCCGCCGTGATCATCGGCTCCGGCATGGTTGCGGTGCTGGCGGTCTTCTTTCAACGCACCCGTATCGGGCGGGCGCTGCGCGCGGTTGCCGACAGTCACCAGGCGGCGTTGTCGGTCGGCATCTCGCTCGAGCAGATCTGGGTGATCGTGTGGTTTGCCGCCGGCATCGTGGCGCTGGCCACCGGCATCATGTGGGGGGCGCGCTCGGAGGTTTCCTTCGCGCTGCAGATCATCGCACTCAAGGCGCTGCCGGTGCTGATCCTCGGCGGGCTCACCTCGATCCCGGGAGCCATCGTCGGCGGGCTGATCATCGGAATTGGCGAGAAACTCGGCGAATTCTACTGGGGGCCGCTGCTTGGCGGCGGCATCGAGAGCTGGCTCGCCTACGTCATCGCGCTCGGATTTTTGGTGTTCCGACCGCAGGGCCTGTTCGGCGAAAAGATCATCGAGCGGATTTGACGATGCTTTATCGCGAGGTCGGCCAGTACAAGACGAGCTACGCCGCCGACATGGCGGTGTTCCCGATCCTGCAGGACCGGATCGGGGTGGCGATCATTCTGCTGGCCGCCTTCGTCGTCATTCCGCTTGTGGGCAACGAGTTTCTGCTCAACGCGGTCATGATCCCTTTCCTCATTTTCTCGCTCGCCGCGATCGGGCTTAACCTGCTCACCGGCTATACCGGGCTGCTTTCACTCGGCACCGCCGCGTTCATGGGGGTCGGCGCCTATGCCTGCCTCAAGCTGACGACGATCTTCCCGCATGTGAACATCATCGTCTGGATTCTGGCGTCGGGCTTCTTCTCTGCCGCCATCGGCGCGCTGTTTGGCCTGCCGTCGCTGCGCATCAAGGGGTTCTATCTTGCGGTGGCGACCTTGGCCGCGCAATTCTTTCTGGAGTGGTGTTTCATCCGTATCCCATGGCTCTACAATTACAGCGTCTCGGGAGCGATCGAAGTACCGTTGCGCACGCTGGTGGGGGTGCCGGTCACCGGCCCGACCGCAACGCCTGTGACGCGCTATCTGGTGGTGCTGAGCATCGTTGTCGCGATGACCTGGGTCGCCTCGAATCTCGTCCATGGCCGCATCGGCCGGATGTGGATGGCGGTGCGCGATATGGACCTTGCCGCCGAGCTGATCGGGATCAGGCTCCTTCGCGCCAAGCTGCTCGCCTTCGCCGTCTCCTCGTTCTATTGCGGGGTGGCCGGCGCGATGATGGTGTTCCTATGGTACGGCGGCGCCGAAGCGGACGTCTTTGCCGTCGACCAGAGCTTTCTCGTGCTGTTCATGGTGATCATTGGCGGAGTCGGAACACTGATCGGATCGTTTTTCGGCGCCGCCCTGATCTACATCTTGCCGATCGCGCTGCGGGCGATCCCCGAGGCGTTCGGCTTGCCGCTCCACCCGGCAACCGTCGAGCAGCTGACGTTCGTCATTGTCGGGGCGTTGATCATCGTGTTCCTGGTGCTCGAGCCCGCCGGGCTTGCGCGGCTTTGGCAGATCGGTAAACAAAAGTTGAGGGTGTGGCCCTTTCCTTACTGATGGTGCACACTCCACCCCAATTCCCGCCCCGGCAGACCAACCGGCCGGGATCCCCTCGTTCCCGCTGAAGAGATCGAGGGCCGAACGGACCCGCCGGCTAAGCCGGCGCAAACAAGGGAGAAACGGCCATGCGTCTGAAGCATCTTGCTCTCGGCCTGGCGGTCGTCACGGCGGTACCAGCCGCGATCGCGACGGCACAGGCGGAGGATGGACTTTACGTTCCATTCTTCACCTATCGGACCGGCCCCTTCGCCGGGTCTGGGATTCCCATCGCCAATGGGCTGACCGATTATCTCAACATGCTGAACGAGCGTGACGGCGGCATCGGCGGCGTCCGGCTCATCGTCGAGGAGTGCGAGACCGGCTACGACACCAAAAAAGGTGTCGAGTGCTATGACACCGTGAAGGGCAAAAACCCCGTGGTCATCACGCCGTTTTCGACGGGAATCACGCTGCAAGTGATTCCCAAAGCGGCGGTCGACAAGCTGCCGGTTTTGTCGATGGCTTACGGACTCTCAGCTTCGGCCGACGGCAACCTGTTCCCGTGGATTTTCAACTCGCCGGCGACGTATTGGGACGGTGCGTCGGCCTTCATCCGTCACGCAGCCGATGTCGAAGGCGGCTTTGACAAGCTCAAGGGCAAGAAGATCGGCCTCGTCCATCTCGACGCCCCCTACGGCAAGGAGCCGATTCCGCTGCTGCAGACGCTCGCCCAGGACTACGGTTTCGAACTGAAGCTGTATCCGGTTCCCGCATCGCAAATGCAGAACCAGGGCTCGCTCTGGCTCGACGTGCGGCGCGACCGGCCCGACTGGATTTATATCCAGGGCTGGGGCGCCATGAACCCGACCGCGATCAAGGAAGCGACCAAGATCGGCTACCCGATGAATCGGCTGGTCGGCGTGTGGTGGTCCGGGGGTGACGACGATGCGCGTCCGTCCGGCGCCGACGCCAAGGGATATAGTTCGCTCGACCTCAACGGCGTCGGCACGGACTTTCCGGCGATCCAGGACATTCTCAAATACGTGGTCGATAAGGGCAAGAGCCAGGTCGCGTCGAGAGACAAGGTCGGCGAGAACCTCTACAACCGCGCCGTTCTCAACTCGGCCCTCATCGGCGAGGCGATCCGCACGGCTCAGCAACTGACCGGCAAGAAGCAGGTCAATGGCGAAGACGTGCGCCGGGGCTTCGAGGCGCTCAACATCACCGATGCGCGCTGGAAGGAAATGGGTCTCCCGGGTTTTGCCGCTCCGATCCATCTGAGCTGCGCCGACCATAACGGTCACAGCGGCATTTCTCTCGTCCAGTGGGACGGGACGAAGTGGAACACGGTGGTCCCCTCGATCCAGCCGATCAAGGACAAGGTTCTGCCTTTGATCGAGAGCACAGCCGAGGACTATGTAAAAGCCAACGCCGGCTGGCCGAAGCGGACCGAGCCTTGCGACAAGTCGTCGTAAGCTAAATCTCGCGCCGCTTGCGAGGAGAGGCCGCGAGCGGCCGAACGCTACTGGATGAGGGACCCACGTCATACCGGGGCCCCTCATTCGTATCTCGCCTCCGGCGAGGATAGATCTCTCCCCTGCGCGAGGGATAGGGAGAAAACGGCCATGACCGCCGTCATGTCGATGACGTCCGCGCCAGCAGCAGCGGCGGGTTCGGCGACCATTCTCTCCCTCAACAACATCGAGGTGGTCTACGACCGCGTCATTCTCGTGCTCAAGGGCGTCTCGCTCGCGGTGCCGAGCGGCGGGATCGTGGCGCTCCTTGGAGCGAACGGCGCGGGCAAGACAACCACGCTGAAGGCGATCTCCAATCTGCTGCATTCAGAGCGCGGCGAAGTGACCAAGGGGGCGATCGTGTTCGACGGCGCCGAGGTGCAGGCGCTCTCGCCCAACGAGGTGGTGCGGCGCGGCTGCATCCAGGTGATGCAGGGCCGCTACTGCTTCGGCCATCTCAGCATCGAGGAAAATCTGCTCACCGGGGCCTTCACCCGCCGCGACGGCGCGGCCGCGATCCGTGCCGACCTCGAGAAGGTCTACAATTATTTTCCGCGGCTGCGCGAACGGCGACAGGCGCTGGCGGGATATACGTCCGGCGGCGAGCAGCAGATGTGCGCCGTCGGCCGCGCGCTGATGTCGCGACCGAAGATGATCTTGCTCGATGAGCCCTCGATGGGGTTGGCGCCGCAGATCGTGGAGGAGATTTTCACGATCATGAAAAGCCTCAACGACAGCGAAGGCGTATCGTTCCTGCTGGCGGAGCAGAACGTCAACTTGGCGCTCAGATATTCCGGCTACGGCTACATCCTCGAGAACGGACGAGTCGTGCTCGACGGGGCGGCTGCGGCGCTGGCCGAGAACGAGGACGTTAAGGAGTTCTACCTCGGCATTGCCGAAGGCAAGCGCAAATCGTTCCGCGAAGGCAAACACTACAAACGGCGCAAGCGCTGGCTGGCGTGAGGCCGGCGGGCATGCGCGACATAAAGTGTCGTCAGCGGACCAATGGCTCGAGACTGACACCCTTCGGCGGCGGGATTTCCTCCGGCACAAAGAAGTCCTGCGCCAGCCTTTGCGTCGGATCGACGCGGTACTGATCGAAATCGTCGACGCCGATGCCGGCCAGAAAATTGTCGTCGATGAGAAAGCGCCCGGTAAGTTCGCGTGAGGGACTTAAGAACACGGCGTAAGCCGCATCGGCCATGATCTCCGGCTTGCGCGACTGCCGCATCATCGCGTCGCCGCCGAGCAGGTTCCGCACCGCGGCGGTGGCGATGACCGTGCGCGGCCAAAGCGCGTTGACCGCAATTCCTTTGCCGCGCAACTCGCCGGCAAGCCCGAGCACGACGAGGCTCATGCCGAATTTGGCCATGGTATAGCCGGTGTACGGTGCGAACCATTTCTCTTTCATGTCGAGCGGCGGCGAGATCATGAGAATGTGCGGATTTATCGCCTTTTCAAGGTAGGGAATTGCCCATTTCGAGACCACAAAAGTTCCGCGCGTGTTGATCTGGTGCATGAGGTCGAAGCGCTTCATGTCGGTTAAGGCCACCGGCGTGAGCGAGATCGCGCTCGCGTTGTTGACGACGATGTCGATACCGCCGAAATGCGCCGCGGTCTTTTCCAGCGCGTCCTTGACCAAAACTTCGTCGCGGACGTCGACCACGAGCGGCAGCGCCTTGCCGCCGGCACGCTCGATGTCTTCGGCGGCGGTGTAGATGGTGCCGGAAAGCTTCGGATGCGGCTCGGCGGTTTTTGCCGCGATGGCGACGTTGGCGCCGTCACGGGCGGCGCGCAGTCCGATGGCGAGCCCGATGCCACGCGAGGCGCCGGTGATGAACAGAGTCTTTCCAGCAAGCGACATCGTCGACCTCACTTCTTGCGGGCGAGGAACGCCTGGAACGCGGCGCGCGCCTCGTCGGATTTCAGAAGATCCCTGAAATGCATCGATTCCGTATCGATCTGCTTGATGACGTCGTCGACGTGACCGCGCATCAGTCCGCGCGCGACCGCAACAGCTCCGGGCGGGAGCGCGGCAATTTCGTGGGCCGCTTTCAGCGCGGCGTCGTCGACCGCGGCGGAATCCACGACCGTGTTGACGAGACCCGCGTCGCTTGCCTCCTCCGCGGAGAGCGGACGGCCCATGACCAGCAGCGAGAATGCGCGCGCGTAGCCCATGCGCATCGGCGCCAGCAGGGTCGATGCCGCTTCGGGAATGAGCGCGAGCTTCAAGAACGGCGTCGACAACATCGCATCGGCGCCGGCGACGACGTGATCGCAGTGCAGCAGCATGGTTGTGCCGATACCGATGGCAACGCCACTGACCGCCGCGACCATCGGCTTTTGGCTGCGCGCCAGCGCCTTGAGAAATTCAAGCGCGCGCGGATCGAGCCCGCCGCCGCTGGCCGCCCCGAGAAAATCGGTAATGTCGTTGCCGGCGCAGAACGCGCCCGGCGCGCCGGCAAACATGACGCAGCGGATCGTGTCGCTTTTATCGGCCTCGCGCAGCGCCCGCGTCATCTCGCCGTACATCGCCAGCGTCAGCGCGTTCTTCTTCTCCGGGCGGTTCATCCGAATGATGCGGACGGCGCCATCGTCCGTCACGACGACAGGATCGCTCATAGTTCCTCTTTCAGTTCGTAACTCCAGCTGCGCCGTCGAGCGCGTCGATGCCGTCCATCACCGCGCTCGCGTACCCACCGGCCAGTGTGGCCATATTGCCGGCAAAGAACCGGGTCTGGGCGATGCGCGAGGACGCATCCTCGCTGTCGCCGGCGCGCACCGTGCCGAGCGCGATATCGGCAAGCTTGCAGCCGCCGAGTGCGATACCGAACAGCCGAAGATAGGGGGTCGCGCCGGCAAGCGCGGCATTCGGGTCTTTTTCGAGCCGGGAGACGAGCCACGACGTTGCCGTGATGAGGCTCTCGACCGCGCCTTCGAGCTGCCGCGGCGCGGCGCCGAACCCCGGGTCATTGGCCGCTTTGATCTCGGCGATTGTGGACCGCATCTCGGTGATCAGCGCCTGCACTGCGGCGCCGCCGGCCAGCGGCAGCTTGCGGGTGACGAGATCGATCGCCTGAATGCCACTGGTACCCTCATAGATCGGGATAATGCGAACATCCCGATAAAGCTGGGCGACGCCGGTCTCTTCGATGTATCCCATGCCGCCATGCACCTGGACGGCGAGCGAAGCGACTTCGGTGCCGATATCGGCGCTGAACGCCTTCGCGATCGGTGTCAACAATGCGGCGCGTTCGGCGGCGGCTTTGCGCACCGCCGGCTCCGGCGCCTCGGCGGCGAGATCGAGTGCCACCGCGGTAGAGTAACAGATGGCGCGCGCCGCGCCGGTGAGAGCGCGCATGGTGGCGAGCATGCGCTTGACGTCGGGATGGGCGATGATCGGCGAGTGCTCCTTCGCGCCGATGGCAAAGCCTTGCTTGCGCTCGCGCGCATAAGCGGTCGCCAATTGCAGCGCGAGTTCGGCCTGCGACACACCCTGGATGCCGGTGGCAAGGCGCGCGGCGTTCATCATGGTGAACATGCAGGCCATGCCGCGATTTTCCTCGCCGATGAGATACCCGGTCGCGCCGCCATTGTCGCCGAAGATCATCGTGCAGGTCGGCGAGGCGTGGATGCCGAGCTTGTGCTCGATCGTATGCGCGCGCACGTCGTTGCGGGCTCCCGGCGAGCCATCGGCGTTGAGCAGAAACTTGGGGACGAGAAACAGCGAGATGCCGCGGGTTCCCGGCGGAGCGTCCGGCAGACGGGCGAGCACGAGGTGAATGATGTTATCGGTGAGGTCGTGCTCGCCGTAAGTGATGAAGATTTTCTGGCCGGTGATCTTGTAGGTGCCGTCGGGCAGGCGTTCGGCTCGCGTGCGCAGCGCGCCGACGTCGGAGCCGGCTTGCGGCTCCGTCAATTGCATGGTCGCCATCCATTCGCCGGCGACCAGCTTGGGCAAATAGCGGCGCTTGAGTTCGTCGCTGCCATGGTCGAGCAACGCGTGGACCGCGCCGACCGACAGGAGCGGACCCAGGGTGTAAGCCATGCACGCCGAGTTCCAGAATTCCATGCAGACGGCATCGAGCGTGCGCGGCAGGCTTTGACCGCCCCATTCCCGCGGCGCGGCGACCGCGTTCCAGCCGCCGTCGCGCCAAGCGGTGTAGGCTTCCTTCCAGCCGGGCGGCGTGGTGACGACGCCGTCCTTGATCCTGGCCCCGACCGTGTCGCCGATCCGGTTGAGCGGCGCCAGCACCTCGGCGGCGACGCGGCCGGCCTCGCTCAGAACCGCCTCGATGTCGTCATCACCCACGTCGGCGAAAGCCCCGGCCTGGCGAACGGTGTCGAATTTGGCCGCATGGCGCAGGGTGGCGATGACGTCGGCGAGCGGCGCGCGGTAGGTCAAGGTCTAAATCCCGAATTGGCGTTTCCTGAGGTCCGATATTATTGATTGCGTGCGGATGCGCCAGAACGAATTAACAGAGCGGAGAGCCGCCGATCTCAGCCGGAAGCTGCCATCAGCCCGCATCCTTGTCGTGGCGAACGAGTTTCCCGATCGCCCGGAAGTCTCCTCCCGTGGCAGCCCGGGCGTGCGATTCGATGGTCCGGTAAAGGCCGACGACCCGTTCGCCGACGGGAGTGACCACCGCGCCGCCGCCGCCGGGCCCGCCCGTCTCGGCCGTCACTGCGGGTTCACGCAGCGCGCGATTGACCTCTTCGACCAGGAGCCAGGCGCGGCGATAGGACATCCCGAGGGACCGCGCCGCCGCCGAGATCGACCCGGTCGACCGGATCGCTTCCAAAAGTGCAATCTTGCCCGGGCCGATGCGGTCGCCGGATGCCAGATCGATGCGGATGGAAAGATGTGTGCCGGCCATGCTCGATTCCCGGGGAGGCGCCCGGTGAAGTCACGCCGATAAGCCACCGGTCGTCAAGGGGCATGTTCGTCGGCGGCAGCTGCGTCCATCGTGCAGGGGGGAGTTGTTGAGAACGCGCCAAAAGAAGTGCGGCGGCCGAAGCCGTCGCACGGATGCCTCCGCCATTTTGTTCTTAGGCAGTGCCCTTGCATTTCATTGTGCGGGCGATTTGTGCATCGCTTCTTTCGACTCGGTTGCCGCGAGGCGCTCGACGGCCTGGCGCACGAACGGATCGAGCCCGCCGCCGCCGGCCTTAAGATACGCAAAGATTGCCGCGCGCATCCGCGGATCCCAGAATTTCCTGATGTGATCGGCCGTGCCGGCGACGGCCTGCTCCGGCCCCTGGCTCGCGAAGAACTTGCCGATCTGATTGGCCATGTAGATGAGCTTGTCAGGCGACATTGATTACAGTTTCTTTTGTTGTTTCTTTGATGCGCTGCGGATGGGTGAAGATTTCGAAGCCGTCACCGCGCGCGACCGCAACAAGCGTGATCCCGGCGGCCTCGGCCGTGCGCACAGCGAGCGCGGTCGGCGCGGATACGGCGACGATGAGCGGCGCGCCGATTGCAGCGGTTTTCTGCACCATTTCCACGGATACGCGGCTCGTGAGCAGCACCAGGCCAGTGTGGCCGGGCACGCGGTCGCGCGTCAGGGCGCCAGCGAGCTTGTCGAGCGCATTGTGCCTTCCGACGTCTTCGCGGACGGCGAGGAGGCCGGTGCCCGGCTGCCAGAACGCCGCGGCATGAACCGCCCTGGTTAGCCGGTTGAGCTCCTGGCGGGGCGCAAGCGCGTCGAGCGCCCGCATGATCTCGGCCGGCGTAAAGATGTCCCCGTCACGCACGCGCGCCGGCGGCCGCACGGCCTCGTCGAGACTTTCGATGCCGCACAGCCCGCACCCCGTCGGGCCCGCGAGATGGCGCCGCCGCTCGCTCAAGGCGGCCGCGTGCGGTTCGGTGAGCCACATGCGCAACTCGATCCCCGCATCGAGCTCGATGATGTCGAGATGACGGATGTCCGCCGGCGAACAAACCAGGCCCTCGGTGACGCTGAAGCCGAGCGCAAAATCCTCGAGGTTCTGCGGCGTCGCCATCATCACCGCATAGGTGCCGCCGTCATAGGTGAACGCGACGGCGGTTTCCTCGGGAATGATGCGCTTGCCATCGGCGGCACCTTGCTGGCGCCAGAGCGAGCAGGCGACGGTTTTCGTCGGCTCGCGCATGCCGCTACTCCGCAGCCTCGACTGTCGCAGCCACGCGCCGGCTCTTGCGTACAAGTTCGCTGTATTGCCGCTGCCATTCCGTCGGACCGTTCGACGGCGAAACCTGGACCGCGGTCACCTTGTATTCAGGGCAGTTGGTAGCCCAGTCGGAATACTCAGTGGTGACGACATTGGCTTGCGTGTCCGGGTGATGGAACGTTGTGTAGACGACGCCCGGCGCCACGCGCTCGGTGATGAGCGCGCGCAGCGAGGTCTCGCCGGCGCGGCTTGCGAGCTTCACCCAATCGCCGTCGCGGATGCCGCGCTGTTCGGCGTCGTGCGGATGGATTTCCAATCGATCTTCCTGGTGCCACAGGACATTGGCGGTGCGGCGGGTCTGCGCGCCGACATTATACTGGGAGAGGATGCGGCCGGTGGTGAGGAGAAGCGGGAAGCGCGGGCCGGTGCGCTCGTCGGTTGCCACATAATCGGTGATGACGAATTTCCCTTTCCCGCGCACGAAGCCGTTTATGTGCATCACCGGCGTGCCTTCGGGCGCCTTCTCGTTGCACGGCCACTGGATCGAGCCAAGTCGGTCAAGCTTTTCGAAACTGACGCCGGCGAAGGTCGGGGTAAGCCGCGCGATCTCGTCCATGATCTCGGACGGATGGTTGTAGTGCATGGAGAATCCCATGGCCTCGCTGATCAGGCAGGTGATCTCCCAGTCGCCGAAGCCGTTGCGTGGCTCCATGACCTTGCGCACGGGCTGGATGCGGCGCTCGGCGTTGGTGAATGTCCCGTCCTTTTCGAGGAAGGTCGAGCCGGGCAGGAACACATGCGCGTAGTTGGCGGTCTCGTTCAGGAACAGATCCTGCACCACGACGCACTCCATCGCCGCGAGGCCCGCCGCGACGTGATGCGTATCCGGGTCGGATTGGAGGATATCCTCGCCCTGGATGTAGAGAGCCTTGAACGAGCCGTCGACCGCGGCGTCTAACATATTCGGGATGCGCAGGCCCGGCTCTTCGTCGAGCGGCCTGCCCCACAGCGCCTCGAACATGGCGCGCGTAGCGTCGTCGGAGATGTGGCGATAGCCGGACAGCTCGTGCGGGAATGATCCCATGTCGCAAGAGCCCTGCACGTTGTTCTGTCCGCGCAGCGGGTTCACGCCGACGCCAGGCCGGCCGATATTGCCGGTCGCCATCGCGAGGTTGGCGATCGCCATCACCGCGGTCGAGCCTTGGCTGTGCTCGGTGACCCCGAGCCCGTAATAGAACGCCGCATTGCCGCCGGTTGCGTAGAGCCGCGCCGCGCCGCGGATGGTCTCGGCCGGCACGCTGGAAATCTTCGCCACCTCTTCCGGCGAGTTGCGCGGCTGCGAAACGACCGCCGCCCAATCGCTGAACTCGTCCCAATCGCAGCGCTCGCGCACGAATTTCTCGTTTACCAGGCCTTCGGTCACGACCACATGCGCCATGGCCGTAAGGATGGCGACGTTGGTGCCGGGAAGGAGCGGCAGATGGTAGGCGGCCTCCACGTGCGGCGAGTGAACGAGATCAATGCGGCGCGGATCGATGACAATCAGCTTGGCGCCTTGCCGCAGCCGCTTCTTCATGCGCGAGGCGAACACCGGGTGGCCATCAGTCGGGTTGGCGCCCAGGACGACGATCACGTCGGCATGCTCGACCGAGTCGAAATCCTGAGTGCCCGCCGAAGTGCCGAACGTGGTCTTCAGTCCGTAGCCCGTCGGCGAATGGCAAACGCGCGCGCAGGTATCGACATTGTTGTTGCCGAAGGCGGCGCGCACGAGCTTCTGCACCAGGAAAGTCTCCTCGTTGGTGCAGCGCGACGAGGTGATGCCTCCGATCGAACCTCGTCCATATTTCGTTTGGATGCGCTTGAACTCCGACGCCGTGTGCGCGATCGCCTCGTCCCAGCTGACCTCGCGCCATGGCTCGGTGATCTTCTCGCGCAGCATCGGCTTGAGGATGCGTTCGCGGTGATTGGCATAGCCCCAGGCAAAGCGTCCCTTGACGCAGGAATGGCCGCGGTTCGCCTTGCCGTCCTTGTACGGCACCATGCGCACGACTTCGTCGCCGCGCATCTCCGCCTTGAAGGCGCAGCCGACGCCGCAATAGGCGCAGGTCGTGATCGCCGACCATTCGGGCTTGCCCTTCTCGATGACCGTCTTCTCGATGAGCGAGCCGGTCGGACAGGCCTGCACGCAGGCGCCGCAGGAGACGCATTCGGATTCGATGAACTTCTCGTCCATCCCGGCGGCAACGATGGAGTCGAAGCCGCGGCCCGAGATCGTCAGCGCAAAGGTGCCCTGCACCTCCTCGCAGGCGCGCACACAGCGCGAGCACACGATGCACTTGGCGGGATCGAAGGTGAAATAGGGATTGGACTCGTCGATGCCGGGATTGCGATGGCGCGCGCCGTCAAAACCGTAGCGCACCTCCTCAAGTCCGACTTCCGCCGCGGTCGCCAAGAGATCGACGTCGGCATATCTGACGCGGTCAAGCGAATCGACGGGATGGTCGGAGACATAGAGCTCCATGACGCCCTTGCGCAGGCGGTCGAGGCGCTCGTTCTTGGTGCACACCGCCATTCCTTCGGCGACCGGCGTGGTGCAGGACGCGGGCGTTCCGGCGCGGCCCTCGATCTCGACCAGACACAGCCGGCAGGAGCCGAAGGCGTCGAGCATGTCGGTGGCGCACAGCTTTGGAATCTCGATCCCGGCCTCCATCGCCGCGCGCATGATCGAAGTGCCTTCGGGCACCGAGATTTGCTTGCCGTCGATCGACAGCGTTACCGACTTCTCCGCCTTGGAGAGCGGAGTGCCGTAGTCGATTTCGCGGATCAGAGAGTGGACGGTCGGTTCTTGGACGAGCGGGTTTTCGACGAGAGACATTGGTGCGTCTCCTATTCAGCAGCCAGCAGGCGCGGGGGCGCGCCGAAATCCTCGGGGAAGTGGGTGAGCGCGCTCATCACCGGATACGGCGTGAAGCCGCCGAGCGCGCAGAGCGAACCAAATTTCAGGGTATGACAGAGGTCTTCCAGCAGCGCCGTATTGGCGGCGCGATTCTCGTCGCGGATGATGCGGTCGATGACCTCGACGCCGCGCGTCGAGCCGACGCGGCACGGCGTACACTTGCCGCAGGATTCGATGGCGCAGAACTCCATGGCGAAGCGTGCCTGTTTCGCCATGTCCACAGTGTCGTCGAACACCACGATGCCGCCATGGCCGATCAGACCGTCGCGGGCGGCGAAGGCCTCATAATCGAACGGCGTATCGAACAACGCCCGCGGGAAATAGGCGCCGAGCGGACCGCCGACCTGCACCGCGCGCACCGGGCGGCCGCTGCGCGTGCCGCCGCCGACGTCGTCGACCAGCTCGCCCAGCGTGATGCCGAACGCGGTCTCGAACAGGCCGCCGTGTTTGATGTTGCCGGCGAGCTGGATCGGCATCGTGCCGCGCGACTTGCCCATGCCGAAATCGCGGTAGAAGCCGCCGCCCTTGTTCATGATGATCGGTACCGAGGCGAACGACAGAACGTTGTTGATGACCGTCGGCCGGCCGAACAAGCCCTTGTGGGCGGGCAGCGGCGGCTTGGCGCGGACCAGGCCGCGCTTGCCTTCGAGACTGTCGAGCAGCGAGGTTTCCTCGCCGCAGACATAGGCGCCGGCGCCGACGCGAACCTCCATGTCGAAGGCAAAAGATGAATTCGCAATCCGGTTGCCAAGCAGCCCGCCGCGGCGTGCCGCCGCAATCGCGGCCTCCATCGTCGCCGCCGCATGCGGATATTCAGAGCGGATATAGACGTAGCCCTTGGTGGCGCCGACCGCGATGCCGGCAATCGCCATCCCTTCGATCAGCACGAAGGGATCGCCTTCCATGATCATGCGGTCAGCAAAGGTGCCGCTGTCGCCCTCATCGGCGTTGCAGACGATGTATTTTTGCTGCGGCGGCGTCTGCGCCACGGTGCGCCACTTGATGCCGGTCGGGAAGCCGGCGCCGCCGCGGCCGCGCAGGCCCGACTGCACGACTTCCTCGACGGTCGCGTCGGGGCCAAGCGAGAACGCGCGTTGGAGGCCCTTGCATCCGTCATGGGCGCGATAGTCTTCGAGCGAACGCGGGTCGACGACGCCACAGCGCGCAAAGGTCAGCCGCGTCTGTCGCTTGAGCCAGGGCAAGTCCTCGGTCAGGCCGCGCCGCAGCGCATGCGCGCTGTCGGCGCGGATGGCGCGGAGCAAGCCTTCGGCATCGCTTGGCGCGACAGGTCCATAGGCGACCCGACCCGCCGGCGTTTGCACCTCGACCATTGGCTCGAGCCAGTAAAGCCCGCGCGAGCCGGTGCGCACGATGTCAACCGCGACGTTGTATCGCGCCGCCGCGGCACGGATGGCAGTTGCGACCTCCTCGGCGCCGACTGCCAGAGCCCCGGCATCGACGGGTATAAACAACCGAAGGGTCATTGCTGCGTCTCCGCCAACAAGGCATCGAGGCGCCCTTCATCGAGCCGCCCGATCAGGCGCCCATCCAGCATGGCTGACGGCGCTATCGCGCACAGGCCGAGGCAATAGACCGCCTGGAGGGTGACGCTGCCGTCGGGCGCGGTGCTTCCCATTGGCACCCCGAGTCGCGCCTCGGCGCGCAGCGCCAGTGGATCGCCTCCGGCAGCCTGGCAGGCCTCGGCGCGGCAGAGCTTGAGCGTGTGCCGGCCCGCAGGCTCACGGCGGAAGTCGTGATAGAAGGTGACGACGCCGTGCACCTCGGCGCGCGTGATGTTCAAAGCTTCGGCGATCAGCGGCTCCGCGGCCACGTCGATGTAGCCGAATTCCTCCTGAATCGCGTGGAGGATAGGTAAAAGGGGACCTTCGCGATCCAGGCACTCCCGAATGCGCGCAAGCGCGATGTCTTTATCCCAAAGAGCGTGGCTCTGATTGCGACTTCCTTGCAGCATCGTCGACCTGGGTGGCGCTTTTCATGATATGCGCCATGACGCATATCATTCGGATAAGTATGCATTTGATAGTAATTACAAAAGCCTGTCCGATAAACAGCAATTTCGCCGCACCGGCTTTTCGCATGGCAGCAGCGACGCGACTAATCTTAACTTGGCGTGGGCCATGGGGCATTAGCCCATCGATCGCGCGCGAGCTGCTTTAGAGCTTGGGCGGCGCTATGCTGCGGCCATAGCGCGGCCATAGCAAGGAGGTTCCCGTGCAGAAACTTGCCGTCCGCCCGGCCCCGCCGGCTCCCGCCGAACCGGCTTTCGGTGCGTCGCTTTCGCGTGATGCGGAGGCCGCAGGCAAGTACTTCACAGAGATCGAAGCCGTCTTGCACTCATCGGGCCAAAAGGCCGCGCGCAAGGGCGAACAGCGGGCGGAAACGGCGGCGCTCAAGGCACGCTCCCGCGCCGTGAAGGAGCAATTCTTCAGGCGTCACGCCGCCGCCATCTACGACGAGATGACCGGTCACGGCGCCCGCGCCTTGCGCGTTTCCGAACTGCTTGCCGCGGCGTCCGGCCGCTATCCGGCGCTGCTGCCGACGCGCGAGCGGATCGACGAGGAACGGGCGCTGATGCGGCAGAGCGCCAAGGAAGGCCGCGAGATCGATCAGGGGCTGTTCATCGCCCATATTCCCGCCGACGAGCGATGCGGCATGCATCTTGTACATGCGATGCTCAAGCCGAAACGCGAGGCGTTGGAACGGCTCGCCGAATTCCGCCACAGCGGTTTTGCCGACCTCGGCGAAGCCAAGGTCGAACGCAAGGGCAAAGTCGGACACGTCACGCTGACCAATCCCAAATTCCTCAACGCCGAAGACGATCGAGCCTCCGCGGCCCTGGAAACTGCGGTTGATCTCGTGCTCCTTGACGACGCGATCGAAGTCGGTGTCCTGCGCGGGGGGACCGTGCAACATCCGAAGCACGCCGGCCGGCGCATCTTCAACGCCGGCATCAACCTCACGCATCTTTATTACGGCCAGATATCGTTCGTCGATTTCTTCATCGAGCGCGAGCTGGGATTGCTTAACAAGATCTATCGCGGTCATTGGTGCGCGCAATCCTATGACGAACAGTTCGAGGACTATGTCGAGAAGCCGTGGGTCGCGGCGGTCGAAGCCTTCGCCATCGGCGGCGGCTGCCAGCTGCTCTGCGTCATGGACCGCGTGCTTGCCGAGCCGGGTTCCTATTTCAATCTTCCTGCCAGCAAGGAGGGCTTCATCCCCGGCGCGGCCAATCTGCGGCTGCCGCGGCTGGTCGGCATCAAGCTCGCCCGCGAAGGCATCTTCTTCGAGCGCGTCTTTCATGCGGACACCCCGGAAGGGCGGATGATTTGTGACGAGATTGTTCCCGCCGGCGAGATGGATGCGGCGATCGAGAGGAACGCCCTGCAACTGGTCCGCGCCGGAATGACGAGCGCGGTCTCTAACCGCAAGGCGCTCCGTGTCGCCCAGGAGCCATTGTCGGTTTTTCGGCGCTACATGGCGACATACAGCAGGCAGCAGAGCTTGTGCCTGTACGACCCGAAGCTCATCGAAAATCTGGAACATGGCTGGAACCCCGGCCGCCGGCGCATGTGACATGCGCCGGCCACGCGCTCAGGGATTTGCGTGGATCACCCAGGGGGCCGAGAGGTCTCGGCGTCCGGGCGAACTTCCTTTATAATCGTTGCAGACCCGATGGGGCGAAGTAGCCGTCGCATGCCGAAGAAGGGATGACGGCAATGCCAGTGGCTTACGCGACTTGGCTTGTGTTGCTTTCGATCGTCATGGCGATCCAAGGCGCCTATGTCGGCTTGAGCCTCGCTGTGCAAATCGCCGACGCGACCGGCATACGACGACGTCTGCTGCTTGCGGGCTCGACCGTCTCGCTGGCCGTCGCTATTTGGACCATGCACTTTGTCGGGATGCTGGCGGTTCGGCTGCCTTTCCAGGTCGACTATCTGGTGTTGCCGACCCTGCTGTCATTCCTCGTCTGCGCGATCGTGGTTGGGGCGGCGGTTTATGCCACCAGCTCCGGACCTCTCACCTTGCTCCGTTTGACCCTTGCCTCATGCCTGATGGGGAGCGGCATTTTCTCGATGCACTACATTGGCATGAGCGCGCTCGACGCCAGCACCTATATGATCCATGACCGCATCTACGTCGCGGCGAGCATGGCCATTGCCATCGCCGCATCCGGCTTCACCCTTTGGCTCGCGACCGGGCGGGGAGGGCGCCCGCCTCTGATCCTGTCGGCGATCGCCTTCGGTATTGCCGTTTCCGGCATGCACTATACGGCGATGGGCGGCGTTACGCTTTATCCGTACACCACGACGTCATCGGCAGCGCCGGCGCTGTCGACCGACCTCCTCGCCATCGTCGTCGCTGTCGTGGCATTCTGCATTTCCGGAATATTTCTTTTGCTCTTGTTGCCCGATTCGTCTCGCTCGGCATCGCAACCCATCATGGTTGCGCGCGGCGATTCGATCACGAGCGTTGCCGCGAAAATGCCGGCGGCGCCGTCAACGGTCCCGGCCGCGGCCGCCGGCGGCGACAACCCCGAATTCGGACGCGGAACCTATGCGCCGCTCGGCGGCGCCGGTGCGCCGCCCCGGCGATTTGCCCGGCATCTGCCGATCGAGCGCGACGGCAGCACGCATTTTCTCGCCGTAGAGGATGTAGTCGCGATCCATGCCAACGCGCATTACACCTACATTTTCGACGGCAACGACAAGCTGTTTTGCCCGCTCGCGATCGGCGACGTCGAATCGCGGCTCGACAATAGCCGCTTTGTCCGTGTTCACCGCAGCCACATCGTCAACATCGAGCGGGTCGTCGGCTACAAGCGCTCCGGCGACAACGAATTGGTCGAGATGGCCGGCGTCGATCACTACCTGGTACCGGTCAGCCGCAGCCGTATCGGCTCGCTCAAATCGCGGGTCGCCACGCTCACGGGTGCCGATTCCACCTTTGCGCTGCGCCGCCGGCATCGTTTTGCATCGCAATAGAACAATCATCGCCCTGAAAACGGGAAGAGGATTCTGGCAGTGATACGTCAGTCTTGCTGACGCAATTCGTGCGGAAAATTCCACCATTCGTGCGATGGCTTTAGCCGTTGGTGCATTACCTGCCAAACTGGTGCACCAGTTGTTGCTGCTGCAATGCACAACTCGCCACAGTTTCCAGCCTTTAAAAGGTATTGCGCGCAGTCACGAGCGGGCCTTGGTGATGACCTTGGTCACGCGGACTGCGCCAGGGAGGATGCCCATGATACCTGGCGCTTTCGCCTATCATCGCCCCACATCTGTTAAAGAAGCGGTCGGTTTGCTCGCCCAATTGGGCGACGATGGCCGCGCCCTCGCGGGGGGCCACAGCCTCATCCCGATGATGAAGCTGCGCCTCGCCAGTCCGGCGCACCTCGTCGATCTCGCCGGCATTGCCGAGCTCAAGGGCACCCGGAGTGACGGCAACGACATCGTCATCGGCGCGATGACGACACAGCACGATCTGGCCGGCTCCGAGCTGTTGGGCGCCAAGGTCCCGATCCTGCGCGAGACTTCGCTGCAGATCTCCGATCCGCAGGTGCGCTATGTCGGCACGCTCGGCGGCAATGTCGCCAATGGCGATCCCGGCAACGACATGCCGGCGGTGATGATGTGCCTCGGCGCGAGCTATCACGTCATGGGCAAGGGCGGCGAGCGCCGCATCGCGGCGCGCGACTTCTACCAGGGCGCCTACTTCACCGCGCTGGAGGGAGGCGACGTGCTCACCGCCGTCCGCATTCCGGTTCCGGCCGCCGGTCACGGTTACGCCTATGAAAAACTCAAGCGCAAGATCGGCGATTACGCGACCGCGGCCGCTGCCGTCGTGCTGACCATGAGCGGCGGCAAGGTCTTAAGCTGCTCGATCGGTCTGACCAACGTCGCCGAGACGCCGCTTTGGGCGGAGGAAGCGGTAAAAATCCTCGTCGGCTCCGCGCTCGATGCGGCAACAGTGAAAAAGGCCGTAGCCGCCGCCGAGGCGATTACCGCGCCCGCCGCCGATGCTCGCGGACCGGCGCATTACCGCACCAAGATGGCGGGCGTGATGCTCACGCGCGCGCTCGCCCGTGCCAAAGCGCGCGCACGCGGCTGATGCCAGGGAGCAAAAAACATGGCCAAATCCCAAGTCTCCATGAAGGTGAACGGCAAGACCGTCGAAGAGCTGGTCGAGCCGCGTACCTTGCTCATCCACTTCCTGCGCGATCAGCTCAATATCACCGGCCCGCATATCGGCTGCGAAACCAGCCATTGCGGCGCCTGCACGGTCGATCTCGACGGCAAGTCGGTGAAATCCTGCACTGTGTTTGCAGTGCAGGCGAACGGCGCCGACATCCGCACCATCGAGGGCATGGCCAACGCCGACGGCACGCTGCACGCGCTGCAGGAAGGCTTCCGCGAGATGCACGGGCTGCAATGCGGCTTCTGCACTCCCGGAATGATCGTGCGCGCCTACCGGCTCCTCCAGGAAAACAAGAGTCCGTCCGAAGAGGAAATCCGCTACGGCATCTCCGGCAATCTCTGCCGCTGCACCGGCTATCAGAACATCGTCAAAGCCATTCAATTCGCCGCCGCGAAGCTCCACGGCGTGCCGTTCCAGGAGGCCGCAGAATGAACGACATGACCCCCACCTCCGCCGAACGCGCCGCCAAGCTCGAAGGCTTGGGCTGCAAGCGAAAGCGCGTCGAGGACATCCGTTTCGTCCAGGGCAAGGGCAATTACGTCGATGATCTGAAGCTGCCGGGGATGCTTTACGGCGACTTCAACCGCTCGCCGCACGCCCACGCCCGCATCAAGAAGATCGATACGACGAAGGCCGCGGCGGTGCCCGGCGTCGTCGCGGTAATTACGGCGGAAACGCTCAAGACCGTCAACCTCGCCTGGATGCCTACCCTTGCCGGCGACGTGCAGATGGTGCTGGCCGATGGCAAGGTTCTGTTTCAGAACCAGGAAGTCGCCTTCGTGATCGCCGAGGACCGCTATGTCGCGGCCGATGCCGCCGATCTGGTCGAGGTGGAATACGAGGCGCTGCCGGTCAACGTCGATCCGCTCAAGGCCATGGCGCAGGGCGCGCCCATGATCCGCGAGGACCTCAAGGACAAGACCGACGGCGCCCACGGCAAGCGCAAGCACTACAATCACATTTTCTCCTGGCAGGCCGGCGACAAAGCAGCGACCGACGCCGCGTTCGCGAAAGCCGACGTGACGATCAAGGAGTTTATCGTTTATCCGCGCTGTCATCCCTGCCCGCTCGAGACCTGCCAGTGCGTCGCCTCGTTCGACAAGATCAAGGGCGAGCTGACGCTGTGGGGCACCTTCCAGGCCCCGCACGTCATCCGTACGGTCGGCTCGCTGATCTCGAAAATCCCCGAGCACAAGATCCATGTCATCGCCCCCGATATCGGCGGCGGCTTCGGCAACAAGGTCGGCGCTTATCCGGGCTACATCTGCTCCATCGTCGCCTCGATCGTGACCGGACGCCCGGTGAAATGGGTCGAGGACCGCATCGAAAACCTCTCGACCACGGCATTCGCGCGCGACTTCCACATGGAGATGGAGATCGCCGCGACCAAGGACGGCAAGGTGACGGCGATGCGCTGCTACACCATCGCCGACCACGGCGCGTTCGACGCCTGCGCCAACGCCACCAAATGGCCGGCGGGGCTCTTCAGCATCATCAGCGGTTCCTACGATTTTCCCGCGGCCCACGTGCTGGTCGACGGCGTGTACACCAACAAGGCGCCGGGCGGTGTCGCCTATCGCTGCTCGTTCCGTGTCACGGAGGCGGCCTATGCGATCGAACGGGCCATGGACATCATGGCGCAAAAGCTCGGCATGGACCCGGCCGAATTCCGCATCAAAAACCTGATCCGGCGTGAGCAATTTCCCTACACGTCGGCGTTCGGCTGGCAGTACGATTCCGGCGACTACCAGACCGCCATGGCCAAGGCGATGGCAGCAGTCGACTACAAGAAACTGCGCGAAGAGCAGAAAGCCAAGCGGGAAGCCTTCAAGCGCGGCGAGACCCGCGAATTGATGGGCATCGGCGTCGTCTTCTTCACCGAAATCGTCGGCGCCGGACCCTCGCGCGCCTGCGACATTCTCGGCATCGCCATGTTCGACTCAGCCGAGATCCGCATCCACCCGACCGGCTCCGGCATCTGCCGGCTCGGCACCAAGTCGCAAGGCCAAGGTCACGAGACGACCTACGCGCAGATCATTGCCTCGGAACTGGGGATCGCGGCCGACAACATCATGGTCGAGGAGGGCAACACCGACACCGCGCCCTACGGGCTCGGCACCTACGGCTCGCGCTCGACCCCGGTGTCGGGCGCCGCGACCGCGATGGCCTGCCGCAAGATCAAGGCCAAGGCGCAGATGATCGCCGCCTATATGCTCGAAGTGCACGACGACGATCTCGAATGGGACGTCGACCGCTTCCGCGTGAAGGGCAACCCCGAGCGCTTCAAGACCATGACCGAGCTGGCCTGGGCGGCCTACCACGAGGTGCCGCCCGGCATGGAGCCGGGCCTGGAAGCGGTGGACTACTACGATCCGCCCAATTTTACTTTTCCGTTCGGCGCATACATCTGCGTCGTCGACGTCGATGTCGATACCGGCACGACCAAGGTCCGGCGCTTCTACGCGCTCGATGATTGCGGCACGCGCATCAATCCGATGATCATCGAAGGCCAGGTCCATGGCGGCCTGACTGAAGCCTTCGGCATCGCCATGGGTCAGGAAATCCATTACGACGACGACGGCAACGTGACGACGGCGTCGTTGATGGACTATTTCCTGCCGACGGCGGTCGAAACGCCGCACTGGGAAACCGACTGGACCACGACGCCGTCGCCGCATCACCCGATCGGCGCCAAGGGCGTCGGCGAGAGCCCGAATGTCGGCGGCGTGCCCTGCTTCTCGAACGCGGTGAACGACGCCTTCGCGTTCCTGGGATCGACCCACATCCAGATGCCGCACGACAATTGGCGCACCTGGACGGTCGCGGAGAAGCTCGGCCTGCATGGGTGATCAGATGTCGGAAATCAGATGTCGGAGGTCGGAGATCGGAAAAGAGGCCCCCAGAGGCCCGACCGATTTCTTGACCTCCGACATCTGACATCCGATCTCTCATCCATGACCCTCAAGCGCGAAGAGATTTCCGATCGCCTCGCTGCCGTTGGCTACATCGCCGACCGCGACATCGCGACCGCTTTATGGCTCATGGAATTCCTCAGGCGCCCGCTGCTGCTTGAGGGCGAGGCCGGCGTTGGCAAGACCGAGGTGGGCAAAGCGCTCGCCGCCGTGCACGCGGCCGAGCTCATCCGCCTGCAATGCTATGAGGGTCTTGATCAGAACGCCGCGCTCTATGAGTGGAACTATCAGCGCCAACTTCTCGCCATCAAGACGCGCGAAGGCATCGGCGAGAATGCCGATGCGATCGAGGAACACATTTTCTCCGAAAAATATCTCCTTGAACGGCCGCTGCTCGCCGCCATCCGCCGCGTTGCGCCGCCGGTCCTCCTCATCGACGAGGTGGATCGCGCGGACGAGGAATTCGAAGCGTTCCTGCTCGAACTCCTTTCGGATTTTCAGGTCAGCATTCCCGAGCTTGGCACGATCAAGGCGATCTCGATCCCGCGCGTCGTGCTCACATCCAACGGCACGCGCGAATTGTCCGACGCGCTACGGCGGCGATGCCTTTATCATTATATCGACTTTCCCGAAGTCGATCGCGAGGCGAAGATCATCCTGACGCGGACGCCGGGTATCGATACGACGCTCGCGCTGCAAATCGCTCGCATGGTCGCGGCGGTGCGCAAGGAGGATTTGCGCAAGGTGCCGGGCGTGGCCGAGACGCTCGATTGGGCGGCGACGCTCGCCGGGCTCGAAATCCACGATTTGCGGCAGGAGCCGGAAGCGGTCTACGAGACGATGATCTGTTTGCTCAAGACCCACGAGGATCGCGCGCGGCTCACCCGCGAGGTGAGCGAGCGCCTTCTCGGCAAGGTGGCGTGACGATGGGAGCAAACGGCCAACCATCCGCTCATTCCCGCGAAAGCGGGAATCCAGTGCTGGGTCCCCGCTTTCGCGGGGACGAGCGGAGTGGAATGCTCGGTACGCGCCGCCGCCTCGCCGGCTTTACGCGGACGCTGCGCGATAATGGTTTCAAGGTCGGCCTTGCCGAAACGCACGACGCCCTCGCCGTCCTCGGGTCGCCCGCCGCGATCCGTCCGTCATCGCTCAAGCCGGCTTTTCGATCGCTGTTCTGTGCGACGCATTCGGATTGGGAATGCTTCGACGAAATATTTGACGCTTTCTGGCGCGGCCGCGGCATGCGGCAGAGGCGAATGCTTTCGGGCTCGCCAAGCACGAGCCATGCACCGGCGCGGCGGCTCGCCCAGGCGCACGTGCCGCAAGAGGCGCTCGGCCTTCCCGATCACGTCGAGCGGCGCAGCGACGATGATGGCGACAGCCCTGCCGATGGCCGCGGCCGCCGCGAAGGCGCCTCACGCGCCGAATCGCTATCGGCAGTCGACCTGCGCCACATCGTTGATCCCGACGAGGTCGCGGCGACGCATGCGCTTGCGGCGCGGCTTGCCCGCACCATGCGCGCTCGGCTTGTTCGGCGCGAGCAGGTTCGCCGTCACGGACGTCGCCTCGACCTGCGCCGCACCATTCATCGCAATGTTTCGCACGGCGGAACGCTGATCGAGCTCGCTTGGCGCCGCCGCAAGATCAAGCCGCTGCGGCTCGTCGTCCTGCTCGATGCATCCGGCTCCATGAGCCTCTACACGGCGTTCTTCGTCCGCTTCCTGCATGGCTTCGTCGATAGCTTTCGCGAAGCGGAAGCCTTCGTGTTCCATACCCGGCTCGCGCACGTCTCGCCGTCGCTGCGCGATCGCGATGTGACGCGCGCGGTCGAAAAACTGGCGCTGATGGCGCAAGGGATCGGCGGCGGCACCCGCATCGGCGACAGCCTCGCCACCTTCAATCGCTGGCATGCGCGGCGCGTCATCAATTCGCGTACCGCCGTGATGATCGTCTCCGACGGCTACGATACCGGCGAGCCCGAGCAACTCGGAGAAGAGATGCGGCGCCTGCGCCGGCGCTGCCGAAAAATCATCTGGCTCAATCCGCTGATCGGCTGGCGCGACTACTCGCCGCGGGCGCGCGGCATGCAGGCGGCGCTGCCTTATGTCGATCTGTTTGCTCCCGCGCACAACCTGGAAAGCCTTGCGGCGCTCGAACCCTATCTCGCGAGGATCTGATCCATGGATCGCTCGACCGAAATTCTCAAGATCATTGCGACGCGGAAATCGGCCGGCGAACCGTTCGTGCTGGCAACCGTCGTGCGCACGGTGGCGGCGACCGCGGCCAAGGCGGGAGCCAAGGCGGTGATCTTGCCGGACGGCACCATCTCGGAAGGCTGGATCGGCGGCGGCTGCGCCCGCGCGGCGGTGCTCAAAGCCGCCAAGGATGCGCTCGGTGACGGCCGATCGCGGCTTGTCTCGGTGCAGCCGCCCGACCTCTTGGCCGATCAAGGAGTGGAGGCCGGCGACGAGCAGGAGGGCGTGCGCTTCGCCAAGAACATGTGCCCCAGCCAGGGCACCATGGACATATTCGTCGAGCCGGTGCTGCCGCGGCCGCAAGTGGTCATCTGCGGCTCGAGCCCTGTTGCCGTCGCCGTCGCCGATCTGGCAAAGAGGACCGGATTTGCCGTCACCGTGTGCGCCCCCGCGGCCGAACAGGCCGCATTCGAGGAGGCCGAGCGCCGGATCGAGGGCTATGCACTTCCGGTCGAGGAGGCTGGCGCGCGCTACGTGGTCGTCTCGACGCAAGGGCGCGGCGATGAAGCCGCCTTGCGGGCCGCGCTCGCTGTCGATGCCGACTACGTCGCCTTTGTCGGCAGCCGCAAAAAGGCCGAAGCGCTGAAGACGACGCTGGCGCAGGGAGGCGTCCTCGCCGAGCGCCTGGCGAAGCTCAAGGCCCCGGCCGGCCTCGATCTCGGCGCGATCACGCCGGACGAAATTGCGATCTCGATCCTCGCGGAAATCGTGGCGGTGCGGCGCAGCGCGCATTCGCGCGCCGCCCAGCCTTCACCATGATCCCAATTCGATGGTGTCGAGATGCTCTCTAAGTTCCATCGATCATAGAATATTTCGAATGCTTTTTGCCTCACGGCGGAAAAAACTTCGTTTAGACAGCTAGTGCTTGACTAGTTTAGAATATTATTATCACGGTACGGGCCGAGTACCAGAATTACCGCGCCTTCAAACGGGGAGTTCGAGTCCATGTCTTCGTCTTCGCAAACACAGCATCCGGAAACCATCGCCCTTCACGCCGGCTGGCGCGCGGATCCGACGACCGGCGCCGTCGCCGTGCCGATCTATCAAACGACCTCGTATCAGTTCCGCGATACGGAACACGCCGCAAACCTGTTCGCGCTGAAGGAACTCGGCAACATCTATACGCGCATCATGAATCCGACGAACGACGTGCTCGAGAAGCGCGTCGCGGCGCTGGAGGGCGGCGTTGCTGCATTGGCGCTCGCATCGGGGCAAGCCGCTTCCGCAATTGCACTGCAAAACCTCGCGCGCGCCGGCGACAACGTCGTCAGCTCGACCGATCTCTATGGTGGAACCTGGAATCTGTTCGCCAACACGCTGAAGGATCAAGGCATCGAGGTCCGCTTCGTCGATCCCATCGATCCGGAAAACTTCCGCCGCGCGACGGACGATCGCACCCGCGCCTACTACGCCGAAACGTTGCCGAACCCCAAGCTCACGGTGTTCCCCATTGCCGAGGTCGCAGCGATCGGCCGCTCCTTCGGTATTCCGCTCATCATGGACAATACGGCGGCGCCGATCCTGACCCGCCCGTTCGAGCATGGCGCGGCGGTTATCGTTTACTCCACGACAAAATATCTCGGGGGTCACGGCAACTCGATCGGCGGCCTCATCGTCGATGGCGGCAATTTCGACTGGGAGGCGCACGCGCAGCGTCAGCCGGCGCTCAACACTCCGGATCCGAGCTATCATGGCGCGGTGTGGACGCAAGCGGTGAAGCCGCTTGGGCCCATTGCCTACATCATCAAGGCCCGCGTCACGCTGCTGCGCGACATCGGCTCGGCGATGTCGCCGTTCAATGCGTTTCTGACTCTGCAGGGGGTGGAGACGGTGACGCTCCGCATGGCAAAGCATTGCGAGAATACGCAGGCGGTGACCGACTTCTTGCGCAAGCGCCCGGAGATCACCCGCGTCATTCACCCGTCGGTGCAAACTGGCGTGCACCGCGAGCGGGCGCAACGTTATCTCAAGGGTGGCCTCGGCGGTCTCGTCGGCTTCGAACTTACCGGCGGCAAGGAGGCCGGCCGCCGCTTCATCGACGCGCTGCAAATGTTCTATCACGTCGCCAATATCGGCGACACGCGCAGCCTGGCGATCCATCCCGCCACCACCACGCATTCGCAGCTCGACCCGCACGAGCTCGACGCAACCGGCGTCACCGACGGCTATGTGCGCCTTTCCGTCGGCATCGAGCACATTGACGACATCATCGCCGATATCGAGCGCGGGCTTGCAGCGGCGGGAAAAATCGCGAAGGCGGCTTAACGTCATTGCGAGGAGCGAAGCGACGAAGACCGTATGTCCCTTCCTTAGCTGAGGCGACTCACCCTCGATGCGATTGCGAGGGTTACCCGGATAGGCCGGGCGGAGCCTCAAGCAAGGAGGGTGAGTCATGAGCGATCATAGCGAAG
>Ga0187856_1000492_pt1 | contig 35860 bp, 35 predicted proteins | sample June2016WEW_8_40_FD_132443 | JGI IMG/M metagenome (GOLD analysis project Ga0187856, IMG submission 132443) | Peatland microbial communities from SPRUCE experiment site at the Marcell Experimental Forest, Minnesota, USA - June2016WEW_8_40 | ecosystem: Environmental > Terrestrial > Soil > Wetlands... | reverse complement strand
TGGATTCACGACCACTTCGAGATCGTGAATCTACCCGCGGAACACCCATCCGCCGTGCGAAGGCTATCCTCAAACTCAGAAAATATCGCTGGAACAATTTCGGCCATGCTTTTCAGCAGCCTGTTAGAAGTCCTTTACCTTGCCGGGTAGATGCTCCAGATCCTTGTTATTTTCATTGCAAATAAACTCCTGGGGTTCCCAACCAGGGCGCAGATGAGCTTCTTCTGAAACCGCCCACGGATGTGTGTAAGCGCCGGGATCGTCGATGGTGACGTCGATCTTCATGTGTCCGTAGTCGACCCTGCGGAAGCGCTCTGTCACATGCATCCGATCGGTGGTGGGCCGTCCTAGCTGGTCGAGCCAGGCCTTGCCGTTGAACCCTCTCGTGTCGACGACGAACGTGTCGCCCTCCCACTTGCCGGTCGAATATCCCATCCAGCTGGGATTCGCGTCGGGGTTCATCTCGCGGCCGTCGGTGAAGATCTGCCGCCAGAAGTTGAATATCTCGTAGATGATCACCACCGAACTCGGCGTCTGGATAAACTTCCACGGATAGGCGACCGCGTCGACCTTGGGAACGCCTTGCGGCAGGCAGTGTGCGTCGGGATCATCAAGCGAGTGGGACCCATCCTTGCGCTGGTCGAATAGAGCTCGGGCCCAAGGCTGAAAGGGCACGTCATCCGGCTTTAGATCCGCCGCGATATCGCGAAGATACTTGTTATCGTCGGGCGACCAAGAACCGGAGAAGTCGGGTTTGCCATTTGCGAGCCGCGGAGCGGGCGCGGTAAGTTTCGGCTCAGGCGCTGCTGGGACTTTGATCCATTGAGCCCATGAGGGCATCACGACAAATGACAGAACTCCGATCGCGCCAACGGAAAGTAGAGCTCGCATTCATGGATCATACCTGAGCGCCGCCACGCTTGACATCCATTGGCGGGCATCCATTGGCGGACAGAGTCAGAACGGTCCCGGCTTATATATGTTGATGTGCCAACTGTGAAACCCAGTTGGCGCCGAGCATCGCCCCGTCTGAGTCGCTCGAACCAAAGAACTACCGCTACGAATGGTACGTCGTTCTGGTTCTGTCCTTTGTCGATCGCCAGATCTACTGGTTGGCCCCATCAAGCATGACCTCCACATCCGCGACACTAAGGATCGGGTTGATGCGCAAAGCTTGGTTCGCCGGCGTGCCCGGCTCATTGTTCTGCACCGCGGCCGCCAAGAATCCCGAAAGAATTCGCTTCACGTTCTCAAAGTCTCGATCCACCATTGAAGAAGGTGCCCGCCGGCTGGCCGATTTTCGCTGACCCGCCGCCATCTTCATTGAGTCCGACAGCTTGCCGATGGCTTTCAGGAATCGGACTAATTTGAACGGAATCATGACGTAAACGTTCGAAGAAAAACGTGCAAAGAGCGCGTTGACAGGGGACGAAAGAATGTAAAATGACTGTCGCGCCGTGCGCGCGGCGCGGTAAGAAGGAGTTCTATGCGTCGAATTGGGGCTTTGCTGGGAAGCGTGATTGTGGTCAGTCTATCCGCGTTTGCGCAGCGTGGCGAAGGGCCCACCGGGTTCAGCCTGGTAGGGCTGTGGTCGGGTATGTATCATGAGGACGAACTGGAGCGCACCGACCCTGGACCGCCGCCTGGTGACTACACAGGTATCCCAATCAACGATGCCGCCCGGTATCACGCCGACTCCTGGGACGCCGATCTGGTCTCTGTGATGGAGCACCAGTGCATCCCTCACAACGCGATCTACAGCATGCGCGGGCCAGCCAACTTGAGTATTCACGCGGACATCGATTCGTCTACAGGCCGCTTGCTCGCCTACGTCATCGACGGCACTTTTGGCGGCGCCACACGAGTCATCTGGATGGACGGCCGCCCGCATCCTTCCAAGTTCGCAGCCCACACCTGGGGTGGATTCTCCACCGGCACATGGGAAGGCGACACGCTGAAGGTGGTAACCACGCACATCAAGGCCGGCTATCTCCGGCGCAACGGGATCACGTTTAACGACAACGCCACGTTGACGGAGTTTTTCGATCTCCACGACAAATACTTGACCGTCACCACGCTGGCTTACGATCCGATCTACCTGACCGAGCCTTTGCTTCGAACCGAAAGCTTCGTGTGGAATCCCTATCAGCCACTCGCGCCCCCGCACGCCTACGGGGCGACCTGCCAGCCGGCGCCGGAGCTTCCCCGCCCTTACGGATGGGTACCTCATCATCTGCCTGGTACCAACACGGTGGTGAGCGAATTCTCGAAGGAATACGGTATTCCTTTCGACGCTACTCGTGGTGGCGCGGAAACGATGTATCCCGAATACCGCGAGAAGCTAAAGACCATGACAATTCCTCCGCCACGGATCTTCCTCATCAAATTCGAGGAAGAGCATGATAACGCTTCGACACGGAAAGCGCCTGCCAAGGAGCCGGCGAAATGAGAGCACTGGTTCTCACGTCGCTGCTGGCTTCTGTTGCCTTTGCTCAGTCCCAGGCCAACATCGAGGTGCTGTACGTTCGCGGCAATGTCTACATGTTCGCGAGCGACGACGGCAACATCACGGTGCAAGTAGGCGAGCATCGGGACAATGACGGCGTCCTGTTGGTGGATACAGGGCCCACGAGCATAACGGACCGCGTACTCGCGGAGCTACGTAAGCTCACGGATAAGCCGGTCCGCTATTTGGTGAACACCAGCGCCGACGCCGATCACGTAGGAGGCAACGCCGTTCTCAGCAAGGCCGGCAGCGCGCGCGGAGAGGGAGGTAACGGACCGCGCGCGGCCGAAGTGAATATTTACGCCCAAGACAACGCGCTGGCGCGGCTCAGTGCCCCAGAGGCGCATATGCCGGTACTTGGCCTTCCCACGATGACGTTCGAGCGGCTGAAAGATTTCACGTTCAATGGCGAGGGCGTGCAAATCTTTTCGGAAGCTCCCGCGCACACTGACAGTGATAGCATCGTATTCTTCCGCGGCTCAAACGTAATCAGCGCGGGAGAGATTTTTAGCACGGTGGGATATCCGGTGATCGATCTCGCCCGCGGTGGCAGCATTCAGGGCGAGGTCAAGGCGCTCAATCACCTCCTCGAACTCACCGTTCCCGAGATCGCGCAGGAAGGCGGCACGATGGTGATCCCTGGGCACGGCAGGCTGTGCGACGAAGCGGATGTCACCGAGTATCGCGATATGGTCACCATCATTCGCGACCGCGTCGCCGAGCTCATCCAGAAAGGGAAATCGCTGAGCGAGGTGCAAGCCGCGCGAGTCACACGGGATTATGACGGCCGCTACAGCCAGCCAGCCTGGACTGGCGAGATGTTCGTTAAGTCCATCTACAACAGCCTCAAGCCGGGGGGAACGGAATAGCCATGAACTTGAAATCGCGTCTTCTTGCGACGACCGTTGCAATGTCTGCGATTCCGGCCGCAATGTTCGCGCAAGCGCCTCCGGGAACAGGCCTGACCGCCAAGGCCGCGGCGCCCATCGATTTGACCGGATACTGGGTTTCGGTCGTGACCGAGGATTGGCGCTATCGGATGCTGACCGCGCCCAAGGGCGATTATTACAGCCTTCCATTGACGCCCGAAGCGCGAAAAGTGGCCGACACGTGGGACGCAGCCAAGGACGTGGCTCAAGGGAAACAGTGCATGGCGTACGGCGCGCCCGCCGTAATGCGTCAACCGTCCCGCGTGCATATCGGCTGGGACAACGATAATGCGCTGAAGGTCGAGATCGACGCCGGGAAGCAGACACGCCTGTTCGCTTTCGGCGCGCCACGGCCGACCAGCGAACCAACGCTCGAAGGCAGTTCCGTGGCTCAATGGCAATCGCCCCAGATCACGCGATTTTACACTTCGAAGATCAGCGCGCAGGATCCCAACACCCCGGGCTTCCGCGGACAAACGCCGGTGGGTTCGGCTCCGCCCGATACACGCAAGCTCGGCGGCACGCTAAAAGTGGTGACCACGCATCTGAAGCCCGGTTATCTGCGCAATAACGGCGTGCCCTATAGCGCCAACGCGGTGCTCACCGAGTATTACGACATCCATCAAGACGCCGGCCAGGAATACCTGGTGATTACATCCATCGTGGAGGACCCACAGTATCTGTATGTGCCGTGGGTAGTCAGCAATCAGTTTCGCCGCGAGGCCGACGGATCCAAATGGAATCCGCAGCCCTGCGAACTCATTTTGTCTTCAAAATAAGGAGCAAAACCGTGTGGCTTTTCCGCGCTTCACTTGTCCTGGTTCTGGTCCTGCTCACAATCCCCGTGTTTGGCGAGGACGATTTTGCAGGAGAGTGGGCGCCGCTTTTCCATGAAGACAATCCGGAGCGTCTGCCCGGTCCGGAACTGGGCGACTATATGGGCATCCCCATCAACGACGCCGCCCGATTGCGCGGCGATAGCTACGACGCCGACCGGATTTCCGTCGTAACCGAATATCAATGCCGGCCGCATGGAGGCGATTATTCGATGCGCGGCCTGTCGAATATGCGGATCGACTCCATTATCGATCCCGTTACGCAACAGCTCGTCGCCATTCACACGCGGATGAACTTTCAGGAGATGGAACGGACCATCTGGCTGGATGGGCGGCCGCATCCCTCCGGAATGGCGCCTCACACATTTCAGGGCTTTTCCACGGCCACCTGGGACGGGAACATGCTGAACGTCTACACGACCCATCTCAAGGAGAGCTACCTGCGGCGCAACGGTCTTCCTCGCAGCAGCAAAGCGACGTTCAGAGAGCATTGGGTCCGGCACGGGAACTATCTCACTGTCGTCACCGCTATCACGGATCCAGCGTTCTTGACGGAGACCATGGTGCGCAGCCAAACTTGGGTTCTCGACCCGAACCAACGTCTGGGGCGCGACATCTGCGAGTACGGACCGGAGGTGCCGGCGCCGCGAGGCGTTGTGCCAGCCCACTTGCCGGGAATGAATCCGTTTCTTCACGAAGTGGCGAACTGGTATGGGCTTCCTTATGAGGCGACGCGCGGCGGGGCGGAAACGCTTTACCCCGAGTACCAGTTGAAAATGCCCAAGCCGGATACGCATCCGGAAAAATGCGAGCGTTACTGCGATTGCGGCAATACCGGCCTGGGCTGCAATCTGAATCCCACGAAGCGGTGATTATGGCGAATTCATTTCCCCCGGCATCTGTTTTGACGGCAGTGCTCGCGCTCTGCGCTGCTAGTCCCGGGTTTGCGCAACAAATCGAAGTAACTCCGGTGCAAGGCAACATTTCTGTGATATCCGGAGCAGGCGGCAACATCACGGTGCAAGCGGGCAAGGACGGTGTGCTGCTGGTGGACACTGGACTAGCGGCTGCGGCGCCTCAAGTGATCGCGGAGCTTCGAAAGCTCACCTCCAAGCCGGTATTGTTCATTATCAATACACACGTCCACCCCGACCATGTGGGTGGCAACGAGGCGTTCTCCCAGATGGGGTCGGGCGCCGAAATCGGCACGATTGGCGGACGCTTGGAATCGCGGTCGGACGGACAACAGCCGCTCAAGATCATCGCGCACGAGAACGTATTGAATCGAATGACGACGCCAGCGGGCAAAGAGACTCCAACGCCTCAACTCGGCTTGCCCCAGGACGAATATTTCACGCCCTTTAAAGATCTCCGATTTAACGGCGAGGCGATCATCGTCTATCACGAGCCGAACGCGCACACCGATGGCGACAGCGTGGTGCTCTTCCGTGGCTCGGATGTCGTGAGCGCGGGCGATGTCTTCACTCCCGATGGCTATCCGTTCATCGACCTGGAGCGTGGTGGAAGCATCCAAGGCGAGATAGCCGCGCTGAACCACATCCTGGATCTGACGGTACCTGGGAAAACCCAGGACGGCGGCACCTATGTAATTCCGGGGCATGGGCGCATCTGCGACGAAGCCGATGTGGTGGAATACCGGGACATGGTGACGATTATTCACGACCGGGTTAAGGACATGATCAAGAAGGGCATGACCCTGGAGCAAGTAAAGGCAGCCAAGCCAAGCCGCGATTACGACACCGAATACATTGCGGAAGACAGTTTCGTAAAAGCGGATCAGTTTGTGGAGGCGATTTATAAGAGCCTCATACAGGACCAGCACAGCAAGAATGCGCCTGGCGGGAAGTCTCAATGAAACGGTTCGTTCTCTTTACGCTGCTTTCGTTGTCGCTACAAGAGCGCATCCATGCACAAGCGACGGGCGCGGCGGTTTCGACTACAGGCAAAGCCGCTGCCCCAGTCGATCTCACCGGTTACTGGGTTTCAGTGGTCACGGAAGACTGGCGCTGGCGCATGGTGACGCCGCTCAAGGGAGATGCCGCCAGCATCCCGATCAACGCCCAAGCGCGCAAGATCGTCGATGCTTGGGACCCGGCCAAGGACGAAGCCGCCGGCTTGCAATGCAAGGCCTATGGCGCGCCCGCCGTCATGCGCCTTCCTGGCCGCCTGCACATTACCTGGCAGGACGACAACACGCTGAAGATCGAAACGGATGCGGGCATCCAGGCACGGCTGTTCCGTTTCGGCGGACAAGCGCCCGCGCACGGACCCGTATCGTGGCAAGGCTACTCAGCGGCACAATGGATTCCGGAAGAGGCGCCCGGAGGCGGGTTGGGAGTTCGCCGCGCCGCAAACCCGCCGCGCAGTTTGGAAGTGGTGACCACGGAATTGCGTCCGGGGTATTTGCGAAGGAACGGCGTGCCGTACAGCGACAAAACCGTCTTGACGGAATACTATGACCGCTTCACGGAACCTGGCGGTAACGAGTGGTTCACGGTTACGACGGTGGTGACCGACCCGATGTACCTCGGCAGTCCCTTTGTTACAACCACCGATTTCAAAAAGCAGTCTGACGCATCGGGCTGGAATCCCCGGCCGTGTTCCGCTCGATAGGTGAACCCATGTCCGCATCGATTCAATCACGGGAGAAATTCCGCTGTACGGACGGGTTTGAAATGACCGCGTATACGTTCCGTCCGAATGTGTCGAATAAAGTTCCGGGGGTGCTGTTCATCTACGAAGCTTTTGGAATGAACGCCGAAATGATTCGTGTAGCCGATGAAATCGCCACTGAAGGATATGCGGTATTGCTCCCTGATCTTTTCGGCCGGGGCTCTTGGTTTTCCTGCGTTCGGCAAGCGCTGAAGGATTTGAAAGCCGCCAGCGGGCAAGGCGTGCAGGATTTGATCGACGCCCGCCACTGGCTGGCAAATCGGGATTATGTGGACTCGGGCAAAATCGCGGTGATGGGGCTTTGCATGGGCGGTGGCTTTGCGCTGCTCCTCGGCAAAACGGGTCTGTTCCAGGGGAGCGCGCCTTTTTACGGCCAGGTGCCGGAACGGCTGGAGGGGTTATGCCCAGTGGTTGCCAGCTATGGCGGGCGCGACAAGATGCCGGTCAAAGATGCGCAGCGGTTAGAACAGGCGCTCCCCGCTCTCGGCATTCCCTATGACGTGAAGATCTACCCGCAAGCTGGGCACAGCTTCATGAATCAACCGGCCAACTGGTTCGTGCGCCTGTTGGGAGGAGCCATGGGCGCTGGATTTGAGCCCGAAGCGGCCGCCGACGCGAAGCGCCGTTTGATCGAATTCCTAAGAGCACATCTTTAATCGGGAGAAACGTAGAATGCCAGAAAAAGCTAAATGCGTTGCAAGCGCGTCGCTGATCGTTCTCGGCCTTGCCGCCGGACATCTCGCCGCGCAGAACCTGGTGATCATAAATGCGCACATTGTCGACGGGAATGGCGGCGTGATTCAGAGGGGCTCGGTCGTTGTCCGCGACGGACGAATCGTCTCGGTTTCCGGCGGCACGGTGAACGCGGCAGGAGCGAGGACCATCGATGCCAAGGGCATGACAGTCATGCCCGGATTCATCGACGACCATCGTCACGTTATAGCGGATTCATTTCCGCCGCCGAACCCGGTTCAGTGGATGAAAGACAAAGCCGCGCCGCGCATGCAGGAATTCCTGGATGCCGGATTCACGACGGTCCAATCCTGCGGCGATCCTGTGGAACAGATCGTCCAACTACAACGGCGTCTCAATTCCGGCGACGTCAAAGGCCCTCGTCTATTCACCGCCGCTTTCGTGCAACTGTCGCGGCCTTCGGGCGGAGGAGCGCCTGGGCCGATGACGGTGGATCCGGCGCGAATCGATAATGCGCGGCCCCCGCATCGTCCAACGCAAGCCGCCGCGGCGATTCCCGACGAAGAAACTCGGGCCGCCGTGCGCGAATTGAAAAGAGCCGGCATCGACGACGTCAAGGCCGCACTTGTCGTTAGTCCTGGCGGGCCTGAGAAGCACACGTTGACGGTAGTGGTCGACGAAGCAAAGAAAGTTGGACTCCCAGTGATCACGCATGCCGTGACCGTGGAGGACATGTTCGCGGCTATCGACGCCGGCGTCACCATACTCGCCCATACTCCGCATATTGGCCAACTGGATCAAGCGGGCGCGCGCAAGGTGGCCGCATCTAAGATTCCAATGATGTCGACGCTTGGCATTTTCGCACCAACCTTTTCGGAAAGTAACGAGCGCATCCGCGAAAGAACGGGCCTGGATAACATTCCCCGCTTCCGCGACCTGGACCCGTTTCCGTGGGACACGGTGGAAAGCGCCGGCCAAGGGCCGGTGAACGCGCGCCTGCTGTGGGAAGCGGGCGTGGTCTACGGTTACGGCACCGATACGACTTTTCTCCCGAAGGACTCGCTCGCGCAGGAGCTGAAACCCCTGCACCTTATGTTCTCCAACAAAGACGTGGTGAAGATTATGACCGCGAACGCCGCTGCCGTGATCGGCCATGCGAAAGATCTCGGCACGCTGGAGTCCGGCAAGCAGGCCGACATCGTGATGCTGGATGGCGATCCGCTGGCTGACATCCAGAGCGTTCTGAATGTTCGGATGGTGATTAAGGGGGGGAATATCGTGGTGGACCACCGCGCCCTGAGGTGAGTTTCGTCAACGGTGAACGCCAGGAGCACGTTCCGGGAAGGCTTCCCAGGAACCCCATGGGCGATTGCCGGACCGCCGCTATTGAACGATCCGCCTCTTGCGGCAACATGGTTCACTGTGTCGAAATCGTGCAGCGCATCGAAGGCCCAAACGATACGCCCGTTTGCGATCTCGGACCGCTGAGTGAAACAGCGGCCGGTCTGAACCGTTGGGATTTTCTGTTGATTGTGGCGCCGATACCAATGCCAAGAGCCACTGGATACATCGTGGATCCTTTGGCCATGTTCTGAGTAGCAACGCGACAGCTCACGCTCTCAAGGCAATGCAAACACCATCAAGCCTTGACGCCCATCCACTGCGCTCGGCATCTTCTGACCAGCGGCCATAATCGCCACATATTGTTTGCCGTTCTTGCCTCGAAAGGTTATGGGGATCGCGCCGGCGGAATATTCGAACTTTGTTTCCCATAGTTGCCTGCCAGTTCTGGAATCGAAGGCGCGAAAGCGCCCGTCGTTGGTGGCGCCCAGGAACACCAATCCACCGGCCGTGACCATGGGCCCCGCGTTGCCGGTTCGCCCCGTATTGCGTTTGCCCTCCGGCAATTCATCGGTGACGCCGACGGTCACCTGCCACGCGATCTCTCCCGTGTTCGCATTCACCGCGCTCAGACGGCCCCACGGTGGCTTTTGGCAGGGCCAAGTTACAGTTTTCCCATCCGCGACATTCACCTCCGCTTCAAACCTTGGTGGCGTCCCCGCTTCGCCCGAGTCTCCCGCGGTATCGTACAAAAGGCGGTTCAACTCATCCACATATTTCACGCGGTGGCCTTCGGCCGGGAACTTCTTCACCCAGCCAATATTGCCCCAATCTTGAGTGAATGCATAAACGAATCCTGTTCGCGGATCCGTAGCGGTACCGCCCCAATTGGAGCCGCCGGTGATACCCGGAAAGGAGATCGTACTGCGTGCGGCCGCTCCTTCCGCGCGGTACGCCCACGGCGTAAATGGCCCCGAATTTACTCCGCCGCTCTTCTCAACAAGATCGCGGCAGGCTTGCGCGTGTTCGGGCGTCGTGTCATCGGCGGTTACGAGGTCCGCCGCTTTGTAGCTCATGCGAGCCAGCGGTGGCGGCTTCACCGGGAATGGCTGCGTGGGCCAGGTCTCTTCCTCCGGCACGTCGGATTTAGGCACCGGACGCTCTTCCACCCCGAACACGGGCTTTCCCGTGACACGATCCAGGATGAACATCAGCCCGGTTTTTCCTTCTTGCGCGAGGGCCGGAATTCTTCGCCCGTCTTTGACGATATCGACTAAACTCGGCGCCGGAGGAAGATCGTAATCCCAAATGTCGTGATGGACGGTCTGAAAATGCCACTTGTACTTGCCAGTCTGAGCGTCGATCGCGACCAGTGAATTGCCAAATAGATTTGCGCCGTGACGGTCGCCGCCGTAGTAAGTGGAGGACGGGGCGCCAAACGACATGTAGAGAATGCCGCGCGCTTCGTCCATGGTCAACTGGAACGTCCAGGCGTTGGTGCCCGAGCGGTCTCTCCAGCTATCGCTCGCCCAGGTGTCGTTTCCGATTTCGCTGGGATGAGGCACCGAGTGAAAGACCCACAATTTCGCGCCCGTCCGCGCATCGAATGCGCGCGTGTCGCCGGCGATGCCGAGGGGATCGTGCTCCTGGCCATAGGCACCCAGCATCACCAAATTCTTGAACACCGTGGGCACTCCGGCATAGGCTACATCCAGCGCCAGCATGCCCTCTTTGCCGAAGCCGGGATCCAGTTTGCCGCTCTTCGCATTGAGCGCGATCAGCGTCTTAAACTTGGCGACGCTTTGCGGGCCCTGCGAGAATCCGCCCTGCGCTGCGGTAAAAAGAATACGAGGCGGGTTCTGACGATCTCCCGGCCAGAACGCGACGCCTCGATAGTTGGCGGTCATTCCCGCCGGCAGCAGATAAGTCCAGATCGTTTTCCCGGTCTCCGGTTCGAGAGCAACCACTCCGTTGCCGGTCGGCACATACATCACTCCCCGGATCACTAAGGGTGTGGCCTGTGGCGGGGCCTGGCCACCGATATCGGCAGCACGATAGGACCAGGCGAGGGCGAGTTTATCGACATTCTCGGTGTTGATCTGCCCGAGAGAAGAAAACCTGGTTCCAGCCAAGTCGTGATTGAACGTGGGCCAGTCGTCGGCCGAATCATTCTTGTCGGCGGATGCACCCGGAAGCGGCGCAAGACTAGCTGAAATCGTCAGGATCAAAACGGGGAACCGGAACGTCACGATAGTTTTTCTCGGCCAGCAGCCGGATCAGTTCTTCACAACCTTGACGAGATAGTAGTTCATCGATTGCGGAACTTCCTTGAACCAGTGTGGCATGCCCGCAGGAATCACCACCATGTCCCCCTTGACCAGATGGTGGGTCTCGCCGCCTTGAATGTTGGTGCCTAACCATTGGTCGGCCTTGGTTTGCTTGCCACCCACCATCGTGCCTCCAGTGACAAATGTCGCCTCGCCGTCGACCAAGTAAATAATGTCAGTCTCTTTGTCATGCACTTCAACTTGTCCCGGCCCCGTGCGGCGCGCTCCAGCGGCCCGATAGCCTTCGCCCATGGCAAGCGGCGTGCCCTTCGCGAACGCAGCCACTACCTGCTCGTGGCCGATGAAAGTCACCGCCGGAGGGCATCCGAGCCTGCAGGCATGCTCTCTCCGGTGGCGATTGAGCGCGTCCAGCGCGGCTTTGCAGGGCACGATCTATAGATTCCCAGCCAGCAACTCGGTGTCACCAAAACCTTACAGCGGCCTCCCCTGGCGGGCCGGCTGAAACATTCCCTGCCGTTCAACTCGATGGAGATTGAGCCGCACTTTCTGTTCTGCATATGGCGAATGAGTACGAAACACGTAGCGGTCGATCTTCACCCCCGCCTGCATAACGCCCTCGCTTGCCACGCGAATGACTTTCCCAAAAACTACAAGGTTCAATCTGACGCGCCCGTCCAGTTTGGCTGGCCAGTGTATTCGCAGTTCAACCTTAAGTCCAGGAGATAGGACGCGGTCGGTAGCGAGCAGGAGGCCGCTACTGCTGATGTCAACGGTTATGCCGCATCCGACTTCAGCATGAGGCGAGCCTAAGACAAGATTCACACAATATCGTAAAGCGCCGGGAAGATCGACGTTCTTCGGCTCCGAGCTCACGAGTTGGTGGCACTACGTCTTAATCCTTGCGTTCGAAAACTTCATGAGCCATTGGTACTAAAATCATATGCCTCTTTTACTGGGACTGCTTCGGGAGCTCGTTTCCGAGCACCGATGTCAAGCGAATGGACCAGGTTGAAATTCTTGGAGTACTTTGCGAGGACCGGCGTGAACGCGCCTGGGATGATGTTCCCAAATGCAGCAGGACAGTGGGGTGAGGCCGTAACTACCAGTCGGAGCGGGTCCTTAAGGTAAATAAGTGAAATTGGATACAACAGAAAGGTCGTTGAATCCGCCGACGTTCCGCATAAGATTTCCACGCATTACAACCGGATGACTGACCGACCCCCGCGGGTCCACCTAAAATAGCGCCATGGCTGCCCTTGAACTTAATCGCGACAATCACGAGTTCAGCCACGACGGACACGATTACTGGATCTACGCCTTCATGACGCGCGACGGGCAATTACGGTATCGCGTCTGGCGCAAGATGGATGAAGGACAAGCGCAATCGGGCGAGGCCAGAGCCGATCTCATCCAGCGCCTTAAGAAACAGTTGGTCGATCTTGAGACTTAAAGTTTAGGTTTCGGGGGCTCCTTGCTCTGCCCAGCGGACCTTGATCGCGGCCGGAGTGCTGTTACTCGGGTTCGGCATGGCGATTATAACGCATGGAGAGCGAATTCTGCGCTTCACTATTCGTTCCTGTTTGCTAATTGGGAAAACCACGAGTGGGACTTCCATCGGCGACTCCCATACGCTGGATACGTTCCAACAGGCTCGTCTGATCGGCCGCCGAGGCGTATATTATCAACCTACGATCACCGGGATCATCTGGGTGCGACAGGCGGCGCATGAGTGCGATCAGCCATAAATCAAGGGCCGTTGCTGGGCGACCCGACTCAAGAAACCGGCGCAGCTGCGGCAAATGCCCCAGGTGGTGACACGTAGTAGTCTTTCACCAACCTACACCAGTGGACTGTAATGTGCAGATTACTATCTGGAAGCGTCTGGGGGAAACGTATGAAGGCGCAGATCCTCGAGGCAATGGGCGAGGCCGGATTGCAACGCTCGGTTCAACTGAGTGCGGCCCTAGCGGCAAATGATCGTCTCAAGTACTACTTTTCGCTCTTACAGGCGGCTATAGCGCACGCGGATCATCCCGAACAGCCTGCCGCCATCCTGCGGCAGGAACGCTTGGCATGCGGAATCGATGACTCCGGCCTGGATAACGTCGTGACGGCCACGCGGCGGGAAAACGGGCACTACCGCTTGCCGAACTGTGCGGAGGTTCTGCAGCGAATCGCGGAGGATCTGCATACTATGGCGACGCCCGTGTTGGCGGGCGAACCACAAGCCGAACTGCAAAACACGCTAAGGGAGCGCCTAGAACGCTTGCTTTCGGCGCTTCCGGGCTGCCAGGATGACCAAATCGCAGCCGAGGCTGTTAGTGCGATCACGCGAGCCCGTCCAGCTAAAGCCGACAGCCTTCATCAAATGGTCATGGACCTCCATAAGGCCCTGAACAAGATGCAAGCCGAACTCGCCGAGGACCGGCTGGACGGCGCGGCGGTCTATGGGATCGAAGATACCGACCGGCCTTTGATCGCAGCCTTCATGGCCGGACTCAATCGCACGGCGCCACTGAAGTTCAGTCATCCCGGTTTAGCCACCACCGCGACACGCGCTGGAAACAGTTTGGTGATTCAGAACGATATCGGGACCACGGACGCCCATGTCATCGTCATCCATGTGCAAGGCATGACGGTGGAGATCACCTACACCGACGTTCACCCGGAGCGCGTGCAGTTCCTGCGTGACATGCTCAAATCCTACCCGGTGTCTTGGGGAGCGGACCGTACGAGCCAGGCGCCTTCAGTCGCCGACGGTGCGGCCTTCTATCTGGCGACGGGACATTTCGAGGCCACCGACGACGCGGGCCTTCGTGCATACCTGGGACACCTGGCGTCGCGTTTAGTATTCCTGATCGACTGGAACCGCGCCCGCAAGCAATTGCGTGGTTTCTTGAATGGGCGCCAGCGGATCGCGTTGCTCGCCTGGGCGGCTGAAGCGGAGGTAGGGCATCGTGGTTTTCTCGAACTCGGAGGAGCGCGTCTCATCAACCAGGCGATCGAGGCCACGGGTGGTTCGGCCATGCATTTCGGCGACCGGCTTTGCGATGTGCTGGGCGAGGAGGCGGCACAAAGCTTGGTCCAGTTCGTCTTCCGCGCGGCCACGGAAGGGCTGCGCGACCATAAATCGCCCAGCCTGATCCAGGATCGCGTACGGGCGGAATTGCAGACGCATTTCGCGAGCCAAGGAACGCGCCTTCTCCAATTGGCGAGCGACCATGCGGGAATGATCTTCGAAATCGCGACTCTGGTGCGAGACGGCATTCGAGAAATCGGTTCCGCATCGCAATGCAATGGCTATCAGCGGCTGGCCAAGCGAGCCGGCCGATTTGAGCACGAAGCCGATCAGTTGGTCTCCACGGCCCGAGAAGAAGTTCGCCGGCGCCCAGAATACACACCGTTGTTTCGTGTGGTGGAAGCCGCCGATGATGCGGCGGATGAGCTCGAAGAGGCCGCTTTCCTATTGGAGCTCCTCGCGGAGAGCAAAGCGCAGGGGGAAGCTTTGCAGGCACTCGAGAAACTCGCCGATTTATTAGTGGAAGATGCCGAAGAATGGATCAAAGCATTGAGCCATGCGGCTCACGGATACACGCCTCGCGGCGCGGGAGCGGTGGCCGCCGGGGATGCGGACGATTTCCTGATCGCCATCGATAAGCTGTGCGAATTGGAGCACAGCGCCGATGACGCCGAGCGGGCGTTGGTGCACGCCGCAGTCCAGCGCGCGAGCAATTTCCGCCAGCTCCACATGTATTCCGAAATGGGTCGCAGCCTGGAATCCGCGTCCGACGCGCTGAAGTGGGCCGGTTTGATCACCCGCGATCACCTGCTCGGAACCGCGCTCGGTGTCTGAGAAGCCTATGGACCCAAGCTTGTATCCAATCCTCCCCCGCGCCGCTTTGGCGCAGTGTAGCGCCGAAGAGGTCGGCAACAAAGCATGGAATCTGATGCGAATGGCTTCGGCGGGCCTGTCTGTTCCGGTCGGGTTTGTTATCCCGACATCATGGTGCCGCCAGTATCGCGCGGGCCGGATGGACAACGCGACATTGACCGAGGCGCTCGGTTCCGGAATTGCGATGTTGGAAACAGCAACTGGACTCCGCTTCGGCTGTTCTCGGCGACCATTGTTGGTTTCGGTGCGGTCCGGCGCGGCTGTATCCATGCCGGGAATGCTGGAAACAGTCTTGGACGTTGGGCTGAACCCTGAGACCGTGGACGGATTGATCCGTCTAACAGGCAATCCACGTTTAGCCTGGGACAGCTATCGGCGGCTTGCCCAAGGTTTTGCGGAAGTGGTTTTGGAGCAGCCATCCGGCCCATTGGACGAACTTGTGATCCAAGCCTTGTCCCGGGCGGAAGTGGAAACCGAATGCGAACTCGATTTTCGTACTTTGCGTCAGCTAACCCGGGACATGATCGACCGAATACGCGAACTCTCCGGTACGCGTGTTCCGGAAGATCCCCGCGAGCAACTCGCGCAGGCGGTGACCGCGGTGTTCCGGTCGTGGGACACTCCCAAGGCGGCCGCCTACCGGAGATTGAACGGCATTGACGCCAACGCGGGCACCGCCGTAACTATCCAGCGAATGGTCTTCGGCAATGCCGGAGGCGCCTCGGGTTCCGGAATTGGCTTCACCCGCAATCCCGCTACCGGTGAACACGAGCTATACATCGACTTTCTGTTCCATGCGCAGGGCGAGGATGTCGTTTCCGGACGTCATTTGGCGCGCGATCACGAGCGGCTGCGGCGTATGCTTCCGGTTGTGTGGAACCAGCTCGAATCGACGGGGCACACGCTGGAGGTGTTGTTCCGCGACGCTCAGGATTTCGAATTCACGTTGGAGTCGGGCGCTCTGTACATCTTGCAGGCGCGCAACGCCAAACGCACTCCTTGGGCGTCGCTTCGCGTCGCCACGGACCTGGTAAAGGAGGGGTTGATTTCGCCGGCGGAGGCTCTACCCCGTCTTGCCGGCATCGACTTGGCATCGGTAGTGCGAACGCGTCTGGCCAGTCCTCCCGGCGAGCCCTTGGCGCGGGCTGAGATCGCTAGCATCGGAGTAGCCAGCGGCGCGATCGCTCTCGACGCTGAAAGCGTAAAACACCTAGCCGCGGCGGGAACTCCCGCTATTCTGGTCCGCCGCGATACGGTGACTTCCGATATTGAAGGAATAGCTGCGGCGGCGGGTATCCTCACCGCTTCCGGCGGACGCACGTCGCATGCGGCCGTAGTCGCCAGGGACCTCGGTAAGGTGTGCCTGGTCGGATGTCCGAGCCTGGTGATCGATCTCGATCGTCGGCTCTGCCGGATCGGTGAACGAACGCTGCACGAAAAGGAGTTCTTATCTTTGGACGCCAATGAAGGCGGCATCTACGCCGGGAAGCTCGAAACCATCGTCGAGCGGCCGGAGCGAGAGCTGGCTCGAATCCGCGCCTGGCAGGCCGGCCTCCGCGTTTGTGCTTAAGCCTCAGGTTAGATCCACTTCTTGCGCAGCGACCAAACTTTGACTTGCGTAAGGATGACGCAGCTCAACAGTGTCAGCAACAGGATCGGCCAGTACAGCCGCGGCAGATGTGCCAGCCCGAGCGAAGAGGCCAGTGGAGAATATGGCAGCCATATTCCGAAAACCCTGATGTATAGCGTGGTGGCCGTCAGCGGCCAACTCGCCCGGCTGTGGATGAAAATATCGACAAGTCGTCCGTGACCCTGAAGGGATCTACTGCCGAGGAAGTAAATGCATTTCTGGCGTGACCGCAGCTCGCGAAATGATCATCTTCGCCGACAGAGATCGCATCGACGAGCGAGAGGCTTCGAATGCTTGGCAAGGACCGGCGCTAAATGACCTGAGAGTGCAAAGTCGTTGAAAAACCGCGCCTCTTGGCCAGCACAGGACCTAACACGCCTGGGACGATGTTCCCAAACTCAGCCGGACAGTGGGGTGACGCCGTAACTACTAGTCGGAGCGGATCCTTAAGGTAAATAAGTGAAATTGGATACAACAGCCTGTGACAGAAAGATCGTTGAAACCACCGAGTTTCCGCATAAGATTCCACGCATTCCAACCGGATGACCGACAGACCCCCGAGCACCTAAAATAGCGCCATGGCTGCGCTTGAACTTAATCGCGACAATCACGAGTTCAGCCAGGACGGACACGATTACTGGATCTACACCTTCATGACGCACGACGGGCAATCACGGTATCGCCTTTTGCGCAAGATGGATGAAGGACAAGCGCAATCGGGAGAGGTCAGAGCCGATCTTATCGATCGCTTGAAGAAACAGTTCGTCAATGGCCGGAGCGAAGAGCAGGAGAACTAGGTCCTTAGGGCGGCGTTCGGGCGTGCGCACCAGCGCCGACCGAATCAGGATCTTCGCTCCAAACGGCGGCTCCGCTTCCACGTCGAGTGCCGTCATCAAGCTACAGATCATGCGGAAATATCCAATCAACAGCAGCAATTGGAGAGTCTGGCGCGGTGAAAACAGCTCGCGCGCAACAGCAAAGGCATGGTCCTCCACGGCGCAGGTATTTACAATCTCGTCCGTCAATGCGAACGCGGCGCGCTCGCGCTTGTCGAACAAAGATGCCGACGTTTCACCGCGTTCGAGCGCAGCAATCTCGGCGCCGCTCGAGTGAGTAACGCCCGACCCTTGGACAAAATAATGTTTTTGACAAGTTTACTAGCCCTTTGCTCGGGAACAAAATTGGTTAGTCAAACGCGGCTCCCACGGCGGGAATTTAGAAGATGAATTTGGCTGACAGTTGGAACTCGCGTGGCGTTCCTCGGCCGGTCGCATAATTGCTGATCGTAGTTGTAATGACTCCGAAGTTGCTGTTAGACAGATCCGCGTTGGGAGCTCCGAACTGGGCCCGGTTAAACACGTTGAACGCATCCGCTCGCAAGCGGATACTCATCCGCTCTGTAATGGACACATACTTCGACAGCCCCAGATCCAACTGCGAAATTCCCGGCGCCCGAAATGCATTTCGCCCCAAATTCCCGAAGGTCTGTGAAGCGGGCGTGGAGAACGCGGCTGTATTGATCCAGTTAGTGGGAGTTGATCCATTGGCAGGAGTCAGCGAAACACCGGAAACATAGTTCGGCCGCTCTTCGCCGCTAATGGAAAACAGACCTGGGACAGATCCATTCGAACGATCGATTGTGATGTTCACCGGCAGACCGGTTTGTGCCGTTCCGATCGCGCTGAGTTCCCAATTTCCCAATATGCTTCCGGCTATGCCCGGGTTGCTCACATATGGTTTGCCCTTGCCAAAGGGCAACTGGTAGACAGCAGAAAGATTGAACATGAGTCGCACATCGTTATCGCTACTGGCCTTGTCGCAAGATCTGCAGAAGGAATCCTGAGGCGTATCCGACTCGCCTCCGCCAATACTGCCGTCATTGATCGAATGCGACCACATAAAGTTGGACGAGAGCAGAAATCCGCTTTGAAAAGCCCGGCGAACATTTAATTGCAAAGCTTCGAAAGTGGAATTGCCCACATCTCCGCGCCAGGAGACAGGACCAAATGCCGGATAGGGCGCGAGCCCGGTGGCTGGATTCACCAGGTTCGTATAGGTGGTGGTCAGAACATCTGTGCCTTTATTACCCAGGTAAGTCGCGGTTCCCAGAATGTTTAGCGGCAGCTTTCGCTGAACGGACGCAGTCCAAGCCGCGACGTAATCATCCTTCCTGTTGCGGTCCAGATCGCGCGGCGAGACTACTCCCAAACCGCCGTTCTCCGCATAGATCAGGTATGGAGTCAATGGATAAGAAAGCCCTGGGAGTGCCGTATTGCTGAAAGAGTAGCGGTCGACTGTGTTTGAGATGGGCAGATTCTGGTCATCTTCCTGCCCGTCCGTGTGATAGATTCCGCCCCCTGCACGCAGTACCGTGTCGCCATGCGACCACGCAATTCCGAGCCTCGGGTCGAAGTCGTTGTACCGCGGATGGAAAAACGAGTCGGTGCGGGGACAATAGCCGCCGCACGTGCCAAAATCAAACGGGACGTCATCGTTGTCAATGGCATGCAAAGCATTGAAGAAGTTGTACCGGATGCCGGCCGTGACGGTCAGATTAGTCGTCACCTTCCACTCGTCCTGAACGTAACCCCAATACTGCGTTTTCCGTTGCCGCACCAGGGGGAGTATCGCAGTGTAAGAAGCAGTCCCCAGGTCGTTGTTCAGGAAGTTTGTGGCTGAAGTATAAGTCAATATCCCACTCTGAGACGTACCTTGGTCTAGCAGCACCCATCGGATTTCAAATCCGAATTTCAGCGTGTGTTTACCTTTGGACCATGCCACGTCGTCGATTAGGTCGAAGCTCTTGGACGGGTAATCGGTTGTGGACGCGCCGGTGAGAGAACTGAATCCCGAAACGCTCACGCCAAACGGAACGGGGGAGAGATTGGCGGTGTGATAGATGGTCTGATTTAACCCAAACTTTAGGTCGTTCACTAGAGTGGGTGTGAAAACGTGCATGAGTTCAGCTACACCATTGTTGAACTTGGTGTCGATCCCGGTCTTCACCGTGACCTGGCCGGTTGGAGTTTGTTCCACGGCTTCGTCCGAATTGAAGCGCAGAAATGCAGTGGTCTGGTCGGAGAAGTGTTGATCGACACGGATCATCCCAGAGTCCTCGTTATCAACCTGTCTACCCGGGGCCACATAGTTCCAAACGTTCGGCTTCGAGGTTGGTGATGTCCCGAGCGGAAACGCGTTCAATATCGGCAGCAGTGCAGGCGACGTCTGGGCCGCCTGCTCGAGAAAGCTCGGGCTTGGTACCAATCCGACCTGCGTCCCATCCAGCCGCTGCCGCAGACCCTCATAGTTGACATAGAAGAAGCTCTTGTCATGCACGATGGGACCGCCCACCCCCGCGCCGAATTGGTTCAGCAAAAAGGGGTTCGCAGATGGCCCATTGAAGGGCGTACGCGCTTCCAGAGTATCGTTTCGGAAGTAATCAAACACATCCCCGTGAAAACTGTTTGTTCCCGCGGGCGAAACCACGGCGACTTGTCCACCTGCCGTGCCCCCTTGTACGTCCGCCCCGAAGTTTTGCGATTGCGCTTGAAACTGTTCAATGGAGTCGAGCGGTATGTTCAGCCGCATGTACTCTCGTTGTTCCTGGTTGTAAACCGCCGTAGCATCCACGCCGTCCAACGTCAGATTGTTGTCATCCAGACCGTGGCCGGCAAAGCGAGTGGTCCGCTGATCGCCGGCTCCATTGTCGATCGCGCCGGGAACAAGCCCCGTCAAGGTCGCCCAATTGCGGCCATTGATCGGAAGCTCGCTGACCTGTTCCTGTTCTATTGGTGTGCCAATGGTTGCGTCGACCGTGTCAAGCTGTACAAGTGGTTCGGTGATACTTGTTTTTTGCGTTGCCCCCGATACGTTCAGCCGCGCGTTCAGTGTTCGGGTTTGTCCCACGATCTGCTCGACGCGCTCTGCGTGAAATATCGAGAATCCTTCCTTCGAAATCTGAACCGAGAAAGTCCCCGCCGGTAGGTCGACAAATTGGTAATTGCCTTGCGATGTGGTCTCCGTTTCCCGCTGAAGTCCAGTGGCCACCTGGATGGCTCGCACCTTGGCGTGTGGAACAAACTTACCCTGCTGATCGGTCACCGTGCCAGTCAACGAGGAACTCTCAACTTGTGCCCATGTCGTCCCGTCAATTGAAATGAGGAGTAGCGAAACAGCATAAAACAAAGGAAAGTAAGATTTTTTCATAGCATCCCTGGCAAGGTTACTCTTCTGTTGTTACGTCGCCGTGAAAACGTCTTACTCATGGCGAGCGGAGGTTGCCGCTCAAAGTGGGCACGCCAGATTACTCTTCGAAGGCCTCTCCCCGGGTTATCGGGGAGAGGTCCGTTGCAGCCGGAACGTGTCTTAATTGTCGTCCAGGTCACCAGCGGGTGCCGGCCTGTTGAAGTCGCTCGGGGGGCGAACCTTCTTTTCGCCGGGGTAGGGTCGCTTAAACCCGGTGGCCATGTACCAGTTCAGATGGTTAACGGTCTCCGGATCTTCGGCGTCGGGCTTGGTCAGTTTGCCGGCGAATATCTGCTCCTTCTTCTGGAGCCAAGCCGACCTTAGGGCCCTGACCTTTCGACTGTCACCCGGGCGGTCTGAGCTCCCGGTAACGCCCTGGTTCAGCGGGACCTGGTTCGGTACGTGCGTCCACGGCGCGAAGTTGCTCCCGGGCGGTGTGCCCTGGACGAAAGCCGTCGTCATCGGCGAAGCCACCAGGTCGTACTGGTTCATCGGCGTCAGACCGAGGATTTGCTCGATCGTCCGAGTCATGTTGACCTGCGTGTAGTAGGTGTGGTCGGTGGGTCCGTTCTGCACGGCGTATGGGCTGACGATGTAGCCTGGGCTGCGATGCCCGTCGACGTGGTCGACGCCGTTCTGCGCGTCGTCTTCCTCTAGGAAGATCGCCGAAGTGGACCACACGTTGCTGTGGCTGATGTAGTCGATAATCCGCCCAATGGCCAGGTCGTTATCGGCTTGCTCGGCGTCCGGGGTCGGCGGCCCGCCGGTGTGGTCGTCCATGACCCAAAGGATGCTGAACGTGGGCACCGTCCCGGCCGCGAGGTCATTGTTGAAGTCCTGCTGCCACAGATCGACGCGGAACTGGTCGGGGATATTCAGATCGAACTGCGGGAAGTTGGGGATGAGATATTTCGACACGGCCGGGATCGAGGACACCGAGTTAAAGAAGTTCTGGTACTTTAGCGTCGTCTCCAGACCGGCCTCGAAGGCTTGCGAGTCGGCATAGAGCTGAGCCCAGGATGGCTCGTTATTCGGCGTATTCGGCAGCGTCGCAGTGGCGATGCACACGTCGGCGGGTGTTTGGGCTTGCCCGCAATACTCAGTCTCCACATATTCGCCGTAGATCTTCAAACTCAGATGGGCGGCCGAAGCTTCCGAGAACAGGAAGCCCTTGCTCTGATAGGCAAGTGCATCGCCGGCGTTCCCGCCTGGATAGCTGCGGTCCCAGTCGGGCGACTGGATATCGTCGGCGTAGGGCGCCATGCCCTCGGTGATCCACTGGTGACCGTCAGCCGATTGCCGGCTCGGGTCGTAGAAATTGTCGAAGAGAGGGAAGCGCTTCACTAGCGCGTGCGCGTTGGGAGTGTCCTTGCCGCCGAACACTGCCAACGAGGGGTCGCCATTTCCGGCGGCCACGTCTCCCAGAACCTGATCATAGGTCCGGTTTTCACGGATGATCAGGAACACGTGCTTGATCAGCGACGGATCGCCGATGTGCGCGGGGAGTGCCACCGGCGGGGTCGTGGAGCTGCCACCGGCGGCAGACTGGATGTTCTGCGTCAGATCCCAATGGTTGTTCTGGAAAACCTGAGTGGTCATCGCGGCTAAGGTCGTGCTATTCGGCACCGGGACGATGCTGACTGTTCCATTGTCCTGGTGGGTATTGTAGCCGGTGACGCCGTGGTCGGTCTCGAACGAATAACGCGTGCCGATGCCCTTGTCGTTGGCAACGATGAGCACGTTACCGCTTTGGTTCGTGCCCAGCACCACCGAGGCCGGCGCATAGCCTACCGGGATCATGCCCATGACGGGATTTCCACCCGTCGTGGTACTGAGGCTGACCACCCCGATCGCGTTGGCATTATAAAGGGCGACGTAGGCAATGCCGTTCACCGAATCGACGGCGATCGAGTTCGGCCCGGCGCCATACGCCGCTTGGCCCGTGCCGGGAACTCCGATCGGCAGCCCAAGGCTGATCGTCCGCACCACCGTGTTGTCGGTTGTGTCGATCACCGAGATGCTATCACTATAGGTATTGGCGACCAACAGGTACTGTCCATAAAACGCCATTCCAGTCGGGTGCAGGCCGGTCGAGATGGTGGCGGTGACCGTCATCGAGGGCAAATTAACCACAGAAACCGTACCGGTGATCGCGGCGCCTACCACCGGGTCGGCGACAATGTTCGTGCCGGCGGAGTTGACCTGAAAGTCCGACTGCGTAGCCGCCCTGCCACCCTCGTTGCTGACGTAGGCGGTGGTGCCGGCGCTGTTGATCAAGATGCTGTGCGGGGCGTTGCCGACACGGATCTGTGTACCCTGCGTTGGGGGATTCGCGGTCAGGTTGATCTGGGTGAGCGTATTGTTCTGGTTCAGCAGGGCATAGGCGCTCTTGCCATCACTTGTGAGCGCGACTCCGCCAGGATAAGAAGTCTTCGGACTGTAGAATGAACCACAGGGATTGCCATAAGACGCCGTAGGGCTGTTCGGAAAGCAGGTGATGAAGGTAGTGTTCGGCGGCACACTGACCTGGGCGTTGTCTTGCAGCAAGCCGTTCGCCATGACGTTGGCGATGGTGACATGGCTACTGTCTTGGCTGAACACCAGGTGCTTGCCGTCTGCTGAATATGCTATGCCGTTAAAGCTCCCACTCGGATCGCCTCCGAGCGTTGTGTAAATCTGCTGCACAGCGCCGGTGTTGGTGTCGAACACCTCGACGGCCTCCGCCGCGCCCAAGGTGAGGACGGCGGCGGTGTGACTATTGGCAGTGGGGTTCAGCGCGATGGCCTTCGCGCGGACATTGTTGCCGAGGTCAACTTGGGTGCCGGCTGGGGTGATGACCTGGCCAGAGCCGACGACCCACGAGCCCGCCGACAGCGGGCCGGCGACGTAGGTCGGGTACGGGTTGGACTGAGCAACGGCGAGCGCCGCGGAGCCGAGCCCAGCCGCGATCAGGCTGGCGAGCGGACTCAGGCGTTTGATCTTAGATTTCTTTTTTTCTCGAGAGCTGTTTCGGAAAAACTTTCGGGACATGTAGGGTCCCTCCTTGGAATTTTTTTTCGTCGCGCAACCGGGATTAGCCGTGCGGGATCGGGGTGAAAAACGATCCCCGTCCTGCATATACTAGTCGCGAATCTTTACAGACTGATGATGATTCGCATCACAGTTCAATGACACGGATGGAATTCTTTTCGCGGATTGTGACGCGTTATCGCGGATTGTGACGCGCGCAGCTCCGCGTTAAGCTGGGCCGGTTTCGTGGACGTTGTCTTCGTTTCTTTCCAGTGAGGGGGTTACATCAGCCGAATTACAATCGGGCGATCCCCGCTTCCAGTTCTGGCCCGTCGTCGACGAGCGCGAGCAGGGGCCCCAGCCAGGGTTCGTAGCGTCGCCAGCGCGCGACGGAGGTGCGATAGATCGGCTGCCGGGTCTGCCACTTGCTGGGGGTCTTCACGGCCCGAGGATTGCATTCGGGGCGCAGGCATGCGTCGTGCCACGCCAGTCCGCAGGCCGCGATGATTCGCCGGATCACTGGTTCGGGCTCGCGGGTCAGATCCTCGTAATCGACCTCGATGAAGCGATCCGCCGGCAGCACGCTCCGCCAATGGTCGATGAGCCGCTGGTAGCCGCGGAAATACGCGACCAATTCGGCGCCTCCGGTCGGAAACGCCAGGCTCGGATGGAAATGAGTCTGATGGATCGACAGCGCCGTGTCCACTGCGGCCCGGCGGCAGTGGATGATGGTTCCGCGCGGAAATGCCACGTGGATCAGTCCCGCCCAGAGGAAGTTGAACGGCATCTTGTCGGTCACTCGCGCCGCCCTCGGCGCGACCGTGCGCAGCACGCGGAGATAGTCTGCCGCCGCCCTGGCGAGGAACGGCGTCTGGTTCCCAGCCGCGCCGGATCGGCGCCACGCCGCCCCGCGTTCGCTCCAGAAATTCAACTCGCCGCCGGCCCCCACCTCGGGATGCATGGAAACGATTTGCTCGACCAGAGTTGTGCCGGACCTCGGCATGCCGATGATCAGCACAGGCGTCGCATCGCCGATGCCGAGTTCGGACGCCCGCGCGATCAATTCCTGTGTCGAGCGGGAGATCAGGCGGTCGATCTCGGTGGAGAACGCGGCCGAGTCGAACGACGCCAAGCCCCGGCGCACGTCGTCTGCGGCGTCGAAATGCTGCATGGCCAAAGCGTAGTCGCCAAGATCCTCCGCCGCCTTGCCGATCGCGAGGTGAACCCGCAGGCGTTGCGCCGCTTCCAGCCCCTGCGTGGCCAGTGCGGTTTCCATCCGTTGAAGCAAACCGTCGTCATCGCTGGTGACGGGGCGACACCGGACCAGCTCGTAGTAGCTTCCCGCCAGCAGCGGCGCGATCGCGATCGCGCATTGGAAGCAGTCGCGGGCTTCGTCGAAACGGCCGAACTCAGAGAGCAGATTGCCCAGCAGATCGTGCGCCATGGCGTTCCTCGGATCGAGCGCCAGCGTCTTTCGCAGCACCTGTTCGGCTTCCTGATTGCGATCCTCGATCAGCAGCGCCCGCGCCTTGCCAAGGCGGGCGAAGCTGCTGTTGTCACCGTTTGCCGCCGCACGGCGGAAACAGCCGATCGCCTCGTCGCGATGGCCAAGTTCGTAGACCAGGGCGCCGGCGCGGAACCATGCCTCGGTCAGGGATGGGAGCAGCTCAGTGGCGCGCTCGTAGGCAACGATTGCCCCGCCGATGTTGCCGAGCTTCTCCAAGGCGATTCCCAGGCGGAAATATGCATCGGCGTAGCGCGGGTTGCTGGCGACGGCCCGCTCCAATGCCTCGATGGCGTCCGGTATGCGGCCGGCCTCGAGGCAGGCGAGGCCGAGATCGTGCTGGATGATAGGATTGGACGGATCGAGTAGCGCTGCATCGCGCAAGGGCACGATCGCATCGGCTGGCCGCCCGGCCTGAAGCATCTCAGTGGCCTTCGCAAGCAGAGGCGCCACCTGTTGCGGCGCGGCTGGGTTTGGAGACTGGGACATGGCGCGAACCTAGCGTGGAACCTGTAGCGTGGCCATCGGAATCGCCAGCGCAAATTGTCACCTACCATGATCTGCCAACCAGGAAGATTTTGCCATGGCCATTCTGCACGCGATCGAACAGGCGGCCGTCAGCGGCCGCGCAGGCTGATATCCAAATCCAACGGCTGCTTCAGGACGCGCCGTCTGGCCGATAGGGCACTGGACTCTCGCGGGTTAGCCTGGGATTCTGCGCCATCAGCCCTTCTTTGGAGTGTCGACACCCATTGGGGTCGTCCATTGTCCGCTCCTGTTTCGCCATCCATTACCCCAAGTGTCCCCGCACGCAGACGGCAAAGCCCAGGCACCCCTGGAGGCACGCGTCGCTTCGGAAAGTAATGGAGAGCGTTTTGCCGGAAGTAGCCCATGCGGCCAAATTCGTGGCAAGTGAATGACGATGGAACCAATCCTCATGCGTTCCCCGACAAGCGATGACAACTGTTGTCAGCAGCCGTTAGCGCACGCTGACTGCACCCACCGAACTGAAGTCGAGGCGAACGTCCATGCGCTGATAGCGCCGCGGTACAAACTACAGAAAGGGATGGATCGCTTCATCGACAGTCTCGCAGAGGGGGCGATTGAGAAAGAGTAGTTGACGGCTCGAATGAATCGAGCCAAATCGCTGCTCAATCTTCGGGTGAAGCCCGGCAGGTACACTTCCGATCGGTTAAGAGCCGCCTTACCTAAATTTGGAGCCACGTGCAGAACCAGCTGAGCGATGCAGACGGGACCAGCAAGCGTGAAATTATCCGCGCCCTTATTCAGCGGATCGAGATTGGGCTAACAAACGTAACAGTTGCGCTCCGTCTACCGCCCGACACTAGCGCGCGTGCCCTCGATCCAATCATTGTGACATTGTCACAGGCGTGAAGTCCCCGGAAAACGCCATGTTGTCGCAACCGAGAACGCCACCGGGAACGCTGTTGGTCCAGATCGTCACGGCAGCCCTTGACATGAGGTGAGCCGCGCATCCAGGTCCTCACGCCTGTAGCGAACCGCAGAGCCGATCTTCAGGAACTTCGGCCCTTTGCGAAACGTTCGCCACCGTCGAACACTCGCAACGCTCATGTTCAAGTATTCGGCGACCTGGTGATCATTCAACATCTCGGGCAGTTTGGGGAGAGATGGCGGGCTTACGGGCGGCGGGTTGTGGATCGCTGGCTCGATTAGTTCTTTTTCAATCGGCTGGCGATTCTGATTCTCTAGTTCGGTAATCCGCAGATTGAGGCGTTCGATTTCCTTGAAGGCGATCAGGTGTACTTCACGCAAAGGTCGATGACCCTAGCTTGGTTTGTGTGCATGCCACGCATTATCTCCAGCAGACCGAAGGAGCCGCCGACCGTGGCCGGGGATTTGATTGGGGTCCATCCGGCTTGGCGAGGGCGCGAGAGTGGTTCTTAGGGGGTCTGTACCTCTGGATTTGGCACTGGTCGGGGACGACAAAGCCCCGCCGAGATCATCTACAGTTGCCGTATGACCGTTGGTTCCAATACGAGGACAACCCCGTATTCTGCACTCCATTGAGCTTCAGGTGGGTCAAACAAGCCTTGCAAGGAGCCGGGTTGGTCGAGCAGCGGAGACGGCGAGAGCGGCGACCATTGCCGGGTGTGCTGCTACACATCGACGGCAGCCAGCACCGCTGGCTCAACGACGATCGCTGGTATGACCTGATTGTGATTCTGGATGATGCCACCAGCGAGATTTACTAAGCGCAGTTGGTGCGGGACGAATCAACGCGGACGGTGATGGCGGCTACGCGTGCTGTGATCGAGCAAAAGGAGTCTTTTGCGTCCTTGACACTCCTTCCAAAATCTCTTGGTAAGGGCATTTCGAACAAGAGATCGCCTCAGATGCAGTTGCTGATACTGCGAATCAGCGTCACCAATCTACGGTCTGGTGGGGACGGTCGTATTCAAGACATCAACAACGTTGAACGCCGCGCGACGAGTTTAGGTTGATCCGCCATGGCCATCAACGTTCGTCACTATAACATTGGACTTCCCAGCGAACTACACATATTCTGCATTTGTAACCGATTTTGGAGAGACAAATGTCTTGGCGAGGGGCTGTAGGGAGCGAAGAGAATCGACAAGGACGGGATAGATTCGAGTAACACTATTCAATCGCCGAGATTGTTGAGTGTGGGGCCTAAGTGAGAAAACGATCCGGAGGATTTTTGCTGGCGAGCCGGATGTTTTGGAACGGGGCCACGAGGAGCGACGATTCAAGCGAGCGTATGGGACTCCGCGAATTCCCGAGAGCGTGCTGGAGCGAGTCCACAGGCGAATCCGCAAGGTTAGTTGGGAACTGTAACTGCATGTATGAAGTAGATATCGTTCGGTTCTTCGAGACCGGTGCGATAGAGAAGGCCGAGGTTGTTTTGAAACATCGTGCGTGAAAAGATGCGGGAAAGGATTCGTGATCGCGGAAGCATCGATGGCGCGCAGCGGGTACACAGCACGCGGAGCCGCCGAACACGACAGGCCAGCTCGGATGCTGCCGAGAACGCCACGACTTTCGGCAGCGCAGGCTAGGTGCTTTCGAAAGGAGGTTGTTTTATCGCTCACTTGCCGGGGGCAAACGGAAAGGTCGGCCCGGATAAAACCGGTGTTTGGTGGCGGAAAGTGCTCGTGGGAGCACGTGTGGATGCCGCCATTTGCCACCTTTGCAAACAAGTGGCAACATTTGCCAACCGCCGATGAACATGCCAACTTTTGCAAGGTTCGAATTCTTTTGTCCCGAACTCCTCCTACCATCGCCTTTAGTAGTGGAGGCGCTGAAGACCGACGGACCGACGGCAGAGGAAGTTCAGCCCTTTCTCCGGCGCTGTTAGGCAAGCGCGGTTGTTGCGCGGGTTTTCCGCTCAGAGGTGAAATCATGGTCAATCTCATGACAGAGAGCGAAGTTTCGAAACGACTCAACGTCAGCGTTGCGTCGCTGCGTCGCTGGCGCTTATTGAAGCGCGGACCGGCGTTCCTGAAGGTCGGATCGTTGGTCCGGTACCAGCCGGAGGACCTTGACGCTTGGCTCGCCTCGCTGCCGACTGGTGGTGGGATTGCCAGGCACGAGCAATTGCCCTCTGGACAGTCAATCCGGTAAAGGCGACTCCTGCAAGTAGAACGCTTGCAACTAACCTATCGTTAGGTTGATATAACGGTATGGACCCTGTGAACAAGGCAGCCAGTTTGATGGGCCGACGGAGTGCCGAGGCCCGCATAAAGCAATGGGGGAAGCGGGAGTTCGTCAAGCGCATGCAGGAATGGGGCAAGCTAGGCGGCCGGCCGAAGGGCAGTACGAAAAAAACGAAAGAAACGAAGAAAGGCGGCAAGTGATGGCGGTCTACAAGCCAAAACGCAAGGGTGACGCGTCGAAGTTCTACGTCTGCGAGTTCGTGTATCAGGGCAAGCGATTCCAGGAATCGACCGGTGCGACAAGTAAGACCATGGCAAGGGAGTACGAGAAGAGGCGCAAGGCGGAAATGGAGCGCGCGGCGGCGGGCTTGCCCACGCAACAGAAGGCCGCGCGCGGCTCGCTCTAAGGTCAACGGTCAAAACGGGCGATGCCCTAGGGCATCTTACCCTGCTGGCCTAGCTTAATTCTGCCGAAGTATAAGGTGGGCGAATCGCTCTTAAGATGGTTTGCGAATATTGCAAGAAACGCTTAGGGATCATCCAAATGTTGAAAGGGCAGTCCTTTTGCTCTTTGGAGCATCAGGAACTGCACTTCGGCCTATCCTTTGAGCGCCTTCGTGCGTCCGTTGACGAGCAGGCTCTCGACAAAGTTAATCCGGAGCAGTTCGCCCCGAAACAGTCACGGGAGAACCCCTTTAGGCGTCCGGCCAAGTTAGAGCCGCCACAGCCTGAGGCGGTACAAACGGAGCCGGCGGTAGAACCGGAGCGGGTGGTTGTTCCTGAACAGGTGGTAGAACCTCAAGGGAAGACGGCTCTCGAGGAAGCTTCGCCCACGCTCGATATCGCCAACCTGATGGAGTCTGTCGGCAAAAGCACCGGCGTCGATCTGCCGGAAGCACCCTTTCTGCCGGAGTTGCCCTCCCCTCAGATTCAGGCCGCATCTGCGCTGAAAAGCGACGATGCGGAATCAATCCCTGCTGCCGTCCACTTGCCGGTCAGTCCTGCACGGCCGTCTTCGCTCCGAACCTCACCCTCGGTGGTTCTCGATGCTTCACCGACACAGTCTCCGGTGGAAGCAACGCCTGCGGCGAACCAACCGACCTGGCTTTTTGTACCTCAAGGCTATCCCCCCGTCATGGTTTCCGCTTCGACGACCCAGGTGCTCGATTCGAGCGGAGCGGAGCTCATGGCATTGCCCATCGGTGAACCATGCTCTGGCGTGGGGCCGCCCCCGCCTCCTCAAACCGATGCGATCGAAACCTCGTTGCGGCAGCCACGTCTGCCTTCCTGGCGTACCGGGCTTCGCCCGGTCTCGGTACCCGCATTACTGGTTCGCCCGCCTCTGGCCTCCGCTTGCGACACTTCGTGGAAAGGGCGTCTTGGGCCTGGACCAGCACTCCCTCCGCTAGGTGGTATATTGCGGCCGCAGAGGGATCTGGCGCGATTGGTTCCAAGTGTCGGGAGTGAGAATTTTGCAGCCCTGTCCCGTTCTTCGTTCTGCAATGCGCCACCAGCCAGTCCTGTGTTGCCGCCGAAGGAACACTCCGTTTCTCCGGGAGCACCTATCACGCCCACCATAATCCCTCGCCAGACGGTGCGCTCCGAGCAAACGCCGTCCACCTCCCGCGGATGGGCGCTGGCAGCAGCCCCTGGCCCGCGAGCGCTAGAATCCACGGCCCCTTTGCGCTGTGAACTTTCCTCCCGCGCAATCCATGCCACGTGGCTACAGATTGCCGTCGCCAGTCGCCTTCCGCAAGCTGCCATTATTCTGCCGCCGGCGACAATCGGTTTGAGCCTAGCTGCCGACGCAGTTTCCCTCGGATGTTCCAGCGTTTCGACCTTCCCGCCGGCCGCTGAGACGGTGGCGGCAGTCATGAGCGCTCCTCCACTTTTGGTTTTGTTCACTGCGTCGTCAATTGACGCGCCGGCCATGCCGTTGTGGTCGAGCAGCTGGCCCCTGTGGTGTCAGTCATACCGTCTGCCATCTCCAGTCCGCGAACAGCAGTACGCCCTTAGCGCGGCGTACTTGCACCACTCCAGTCCGAGCCCCTTGTCGCTGGTTACCTGGTCGCAGTCACTTGGAATCTCAATTCCGGCTTGTAACCCTTCGAATCTCGCCATACCCGCACAGATCGGAGTCAGTGCGATTCAAGGCAGCCCTGTTGCGCTTCGACTGTCGGCTCCAAACCGGCGCGCATACCAACTCACACCGTTGATGCCGCAGCCAAACGGAATTGCATCGGTGCCGGTAGCGCCTACGCAAGCCCCCCTGCGACCACCGTCCATCAAGCCGATTCGTCCAGGCAGCGAGGGAACGGCTCCGCCGCGTCTCGCCGGGATCCGCGTACAACCATCTTCCATGCCCGCACTGCCACTGGCTTCAAGGCTTTTCGGAATTGAGCGGGTGACGGGCCTCGCGGTTTTGGGCCCATCCTCAGGAGGCACCCTGAAGACCGCGTACATCGACATAGCCCACGACACTTTGAGCTCGGCCAGCGACCTTCGCACAGAGTCCAACACCGTGCTGCCATCGTTCTCAGCCGAGCGGCATGCCCCGGCGATCGGTCCGGCGCCTTGCAGCCACCGAGTCTGGTGGGACGCGATGCCTCCTGACCAGAATGTCATCACGGTACAGACTTTTTCAGCTCTCCAGCGACTGGCATGGTCCCTGACCGCATACCTGCCCAGTGCGGCTTGAACTGTGCTAACGCGCGCCAGGGAATGAAACACCTGGAGATGTGCCGGGTTGCCAGTGGTCAACCATTTTGATGTAGCTTTCACTAAGGTCCAACTTGACTTTTTGCCTAAGGAGGGCATGGCCCCTATAAAGAAAACGCCTTAAAGAGTCGATCAAACGGCTTCAGTACTTCTTTTCCGGTTAACTCCGGGTAAGGATAGACGATTCGGTTCTGGTAATTCGCTTTAAGGTTCAAGGACACGAGGTGGAGTGATGGAACAGGTGGTCAAGACAGATCAAATCACGGCCGCTGCGGCTGAAGTTGGCACCGTCGGCCAAACGACCGTTCATGCAGAGCCTTCCTCGCGCAATCTGGCGCGCGCGGTATCGCACTACATCCAGGGTGACAGCGAACATGCTCTGAAAGCTCTTGAGGGTGCAGAGGCCGGGGCCAGCGAGAGTAGCTTGACGGAGATCACTGCGGCTCGCGCGCACCTCCAGTTTGAGCTGCGACGTTACGAAGATGCTGCCGCCAGCTACGCCCGCCTCGCCACACTCCGCCACCAGGATTCCGATGTTCGCGCGAGTCTTGGGCTCTGCTTGCAGAACTTGGACCGCTATGCGGAGGCCGTGGAAAGCTTCCGGCAGGCGCTGGCCTTGGGCGCAAAGGCGCTGGACATGCAGTTGGCGATCGGCGCCTGTCTCCTGCATCTCAACGAACCTCAGGAGGCGCGCGAGGCCTTCGATGCCGCCCTGGCCCGGGCTCCCGAGAGTGAAGCCGCCATGTTCGGCAAAGCGGTGGCGTTGCAAATGGGTTGGGAGTTTGATGAAGCCGCGGTGCTGTATGAGCGAATTCTCGAGCGCAATCCCAAGGCGGAGGATTCGCTGGTCAACATGATCAGCCTATCCTTGCAGCGCAAGAACTACCAAATGGTCCGCAGCTATGCCGAGCGCTTGCTGGTGTTTCGCCCAGATGCGCCCGCTGCGATCGAGGGCCTGACCGTCGCGGCATTCGCGCGCGATGATTTCGAGGCTGCCGCGCAGCATGCCCTACGGCTTACGCAACTGGCGCCCTCCGTCTATAACAACTGGTTCAACCTGGGCGTCGCTTGTCAAAAACTGGGACGTCTGCCGGAGGCGATTCAAGCCTATCAGCGGGCTCGCGATATACGCGAGGAAGCTATCTACGCGCACGTGAATCTCGGCGTGGCCTACCAGGAACTCGAAGACCTGAGCCAGGCACGCGCCTGCTTTGAACGTGCCATTCAGATCGCGCCCGACCGCGACGACCTCCGCTTTCAAGTGGCCTGGATGGCGGAGCGCCAAGGACAACTGGACGAGGCGGAAGCCATGTACGCGAAGCTGCTGGAGAAAAATCCGGCACTCGAGAACGCCTGGTTCCGGCTGGGCTACTTGCAGCTTCAACGCGGCAACAAACCCGGAAGCATTGCCGCTTTTGAAGCTTGTCTGGCTAAGCAGCCCGATTGGCCCGAAGCCGAAATCAACCTGGGGATGGCCTATTCCAATGACGGCCGTGACGACCGGGCCGAGGTTGTTCTTGGAAAGCTGTTGACACGGCATCCGAACTCGGTGGAGGCGTTGAAAGGCCTGGCTGCAATCGCGCTCAAGCGAGACGATCGCGAAAAAGGCCTGAAGTATCACCTTCGCCTGATTGATGCCGGTCTGACCACCCCGGAAGTCCTCTACAACACCGGGCTGTTGTCACAGCAACTCAACAACCCAGAGGATGCAGCGCGGTTCTACCGCTTGGCCCTGGAAGCACGACCGGATTTTGGGGAAGCCAGATTGAACCTCGGCCACGCCCTGGAGTCCCTGGGTAAAAAGGATGAAGCCCGGGCTTGTTGGGTCCAAGCATTAGAAGTGAAACCGGAGCTGGCGCGCGGCTACTTCCGCCGAACCGCTTAATACTCGCTTCCAGCAACGTGCGCCTTGGGGTCTCTAAACGGTCCCGCCCGCTGCGGATTCTTCCTGACGAAGCTGTTCAATCCTGTCGACAAGGTGCGCGACGGTCTCCTCAGGGAGCCGCTCAATCACCTTCACCGTCACACGAGCGTGGATCGTTGCAACGGCGCCGTCCACAACAGCGGAATATCCACCGGTAAGCCAATCTGCGATACTTCCTGCTCGCTGCATAGCCTCCGCGCCACGGCACTCAAAGATCACGGCTAACTGACTTGGGCCCCAGCGGCCCACAACATCGCGAGGCCGCACCAGGTCCGCGAGGCGATCCGCGAGCTGCTTGGCAATCGCTTGCCGGGCCTCAGCGGTTGTGGCAGCATCCTCCCCTTTCCACTCGAATACGAGAACCGAAACAGGCCTGCCGAAGTGCCAGCAAGCTTCGAGTTGCCGCTCGGTTTCCAGACGGTTCGGCAAACCGGTCACCGGATCGGTGCTATGCGATGGATCCGCGCGCGCCAGCCACTCGGCGAACTGGTTCGCACGGCACTGTAAATCCTTCAGAGAAGCCCGGCTCTCCACGTCGCGGCGGTGTAAGTAAGAGCGGAGACCCATCGCGTAGCGCTTCAGTGCATTTCGGACATCGGAGGGCGTAGCAACTTCTGCGAACTCCGCCATCTGCTCCGCGAGATCCTCTAGCATCGCGGCATGTAAATTCTGGCTCTCACTGGCCTGCTGATCGAGTCCCTCGACAATATCCACGATCTCCCTCGCCACTTTGGAACCCGCATCCAGCCAGGCACTCGTCACTTCCGTGTATTCGGCCAGTTCCGCCTCCAGGGCTCGCCGGCTCTCTTCGAGCGCCTCGGGCGTGGAATCAAAACCCAGCCTGCGCGGTAACCTCATTAGACGGTCGCCATAAATGAGACCGGCACGCGAGCATACTGCTCGCATCGACCGGGCCATTGCCAGCATAACGCTCAGGTAGCAAGTGAGCGCGATGTCCTGCTGACTGCTCAGATGTGCCGGACTGGGGGCCTCGGGGTGCATCATTCATTCGTATCGTCAATATGGAGCCCGAGCCGCGTAGTGTACAAACCTTAGGTCTCGGCGGCCTGTGCCCAACCCAACATTACAGAAATTTCCTCGATCGGACGATGGGAGCGACAAGATACACCGGAAGGAGTAAGCGGGATGGCGCAAATCGTGAGAAAAAAGGAACGGCGGCGCTATTCGCGCAACCCCATTGGCAAAACGGTGCCGATTCTCTGGGAAGACGAAGAGGGTCGTGAAACGCGCTTGCAGGGCCGGTTGATAGACGTATCTGTTTCAGGTGCAAGAATATGGCTTCCGATGAAGCTTCCCCCGCGCGCGCTAGTCTCCTTCAATTGCGAGACGCTAGCCGTCGGAGGCCGGGGAACCGTGCGTTACTGTAATGCCGTCAAGGGCGGATATGAGATCGGGCTGGAGTTGAGCAATGGCACCGGTTGGCGCGATCAGAATAAGGATCTGCAGAACCTGGCTGCTGCCCTCGACCAATCAGAGCAAGTAACTGAGCGATCGGACGTCCACGAAACAGTTTCCGGTGTAGCGCCGAAGACCCACTGACTGGCGGGCCGTTCCTGAAACAGGTCCTGAATCTTTCTTTCGACATGCCTGAGTTGCTCAGGTCGCGCCACAACTGACAAAGAGGCGATGCCGCAGATGGGTAAGCGGGGTAGTAATTGGGAATCCAGACGGGACGCTTAGCCCGACCCAGGCGCCACAAGCCATTCACCATTGACAGTTCCGGAGAGTCGTCTTCTCATGGGCAATCAACGGGTGGTGGCGCCGTCTTGTGATAACTCGATCATCAAGCCAGGGTGATTCGTCGAATTAATTCGGGGGAAAGCTCGCTCGATCGTGATAGCGCCCTCTCGCGTCTCGGTGAGCCGGGTGCCGCGCTGACCTGCCTCGATTATTTCAACCAGTCATAACTGAGGATTTTAGGATGGCCGCGAACTCATTCGGCGTCCGATAACCCAAACTGCTGTGGGGCCGTTC